>Ga0209067_10000445_pt1 | contig 26564 bp, 16 predicted proteins | sample ColStrG_CSR_2013_FD_187199 | JGI IMG/M metagenome (GOLD analysis project Ga0209067, IMG submission 187199) | Freshwater sediment microbial communities in response to fracking from Pennsylvania, USA - Cold Stream Run_MetaG_CSR_2013 (SPAdes)... | ecosystem: Environmental > Aquatic > Freshwater >... | reverse complement strand
GCACTGAAATACTCCGTAGAGGCAAGATTGATTACGCAGTCAGAGCACAATTCCGCTATCTGTTTGTTAATGGATTTAGTAATGCTATCGCCCCAAAATTCGTAGAGATTCTTGCCTTTGGCATTCGCAAATTGAGTACCCATTTCCAAGCGATACGCCTGAATTAAATCAAGTGGGCGCAACAACCCATAAAGCCCTGACAAGATCCGCAAATGCCGCTGCGCAAAACTAATATCTTCTACCGCAAACAATTCCGCTTGCATACCCGTGTACACATCACCCCGAAACGCAAAGAGCGCCTGCTTAGCATTTTGCGGTTTAAACGGCGTTTTCCACTGCGCAAAGCGCTCGTGATTCAAGGTGCCGAGCTTGTCGCTGATATTCATCAAAGCCGAAATGTCAGCCGCCGACAGCGCGCGCAGCGTGCTAATCAGTTGTTTGGATTGTTTCAGGAAATCGGGCTGTGTGAATTCTGCGGTAGGCGCAGGGTTTTCAAAGTCGAGGGTTTTGGCGGGGGAGATTAATAACAGCATAAAATTTATGTCTTTTTACAGAAAAGGCGAGCGAAGCACTCGGATTTGTAGGTTGGCGACTGTCTATTAATTAAATAGAGAAAATTTTCTATTTATCACCACTTACTCAAGAGAGAATTTTATGAAAAAAATTTTTACTCGCCTCTTTATGAATTTGATCACGTTAATTTTTTTTGCGATTTTAGGGGGCGATTCGCCCTCTAAGGACGCGCCACCCCATTGCGCTACTCCGGCTTCAAAATATCCTGCCACCAATTCAGCGGTGTTTGACCATCAATCGGGTCGTAAACGTTACCGTACATCCACGCACTGCGACCATCCTTGCCGATGAATTGATTCAACAAATCTTCGATAACACTGAAACCGCAGCTGACGTGAATGGAATAGACCAGCATGCGCGGGGTTTCCATATCCAGTTCGCCGCCCAGTTTTTCCATTTCTGGTGTGAGCAGATCGCCGAGGACTTCGATGGCATCGCGACTAAAAACACGCACGCTGAGGTTGCCGCTGTGTTGTACGATTTCAAATTCTTGGTTGGGTACATCGCAGCGAATCACATCACCGCTGGCCAAGCCTTTGACAAAGGCAGGCGACTGCACCAGTTGCAGGTGACCGTTTTCTAATTCGCGCACTTGGAGCTTTTCCACAATCGGCTGGCCGTTTGCGCCTAAACCGGCGAACAATTCAATAACTTGCAAGGCTTTCATTCTGGGTCTCAATGAGTTCAACAATTGTGTGGCATTATATCTGAGTTAAGCTTTCAACGATGGAGGAACCATGCAGTACTTAATGCGTTTTTGCGCCTGCCTGTTATTACTCACGGCCTTAGCTGGCTGCGCAGTAAACCCAGTAACCGGCAAAAAACAGATGATGTTCGACTCCCCGCAGCAGGATATTGAAACCGGCAAACGTAACTATGGCCCCAGCCAGCAGTCTCAAGGTGGGCAATATACGGTTGACCCAGCGCTGACTGCCTATGTCAATCAAGTAGGGCGCAAGTTGGCGGCTGTTAGCGATGCGCCCAACTTGCCCTATGAATTTGTGGTATTGAATAACGATGTACCCAACGCTTGGGCCATGCCCGGTGGCAAGCTAGCGATTAACCGTGGCCTATTGGTGTACTTGGAAGATGAAGCACAGCTCGCGGCTGTACTCGGGCACGAAATTGTCCACGCTGCGGCGCGCCACGGTGCCAGCCAAAATGCTGAAAATGTCTTGATCGGCGCAACCGCCGCCATTGCGGGTGTGGCCATCGCCAATAAAAAGCCCGAATACGCCGTGCTGGCCGTGGGCGCTTTGGGTGTGAGCGCCAATGCGTGGCAGTCCAAGTACTCCCGCGACCACGAATTGGAAGCCGACAAGTATGGTATTAAATACATGGTGAAAGCCGGTTATGACCCGCAAGCTGCAGTAGAACTGCAAGAACTCTTCGTGCGTATGTTTGAAAAGCAGGACACTAGCTGGATTGAAGGTATGTTCGCCAGCCACCCGCCCTCACGCGACCGAGTAGAAGCCAACCGCCGCGAATTGCAACATTATCCGAGCGGCGGCGCACGCAATAAGGAAGCCTTTCAGCGCGCTTTAGCCCAACTGAAACAGGACAGTGATGCCTATAAAAAATACAACGACGCCGTGAAAGCCGCTAAAAACAAGCAGTACCTCAACTCCATGAGTTTGGTGGATGAAGCCATTCAGCAACAACCGAAAGAGAATCTATTCTGGGAGCTAAAAGGCAAGTTGCTGTTGCAACAAGACCAATCCCGCGAAGCGATTGCCGCTTTGGATAGAGCCATTGCCGCCAACCCCAACTTCTATCGCCCTTATGTATATCGCGGTATGGCCAATAAAGATCTAGGCAATATTCCCCAAGCCGAGCGCGATTTGGTTGCCAGCCAAAGCTTGTTACCCACCCAATTAGCCAGTGAAAGTTTGGGTGATATAGCACTCGCCAAAGGCAACCGCAACGCCGCCGCTAGCTACTACCAGCAAGCCGCGGCCGGTGGCGGCGATGCGGGCGAGCGAGCCAAAGCAAAACTGGCGCAACTGCAGTATCAGTAAGCACTAATCTTGATCGACACCAGGCTCAACTCTTCACCGAGTTGAGCCTTTTTTATGCTTCCCACTTTCAACAACGCAAGCGGGCATGGTTCTAAGAAAAAACCGCCAGACAAACTCGTTCACTTAATATTTTTTACCGGAAAAATTTTGTCAGAACGACAAGATCGCAAGGCGCGCCTAGTGTAGTTTTCACGAAACCAGCGCAGGCCTAGCTTTTCGGCAAGAGCCACTAACTACCCTACAAGGATGCCCACAGATGGCAATTAACCGCCAACGACGGGCTCGCACCGGCTTTCGTACTCTGTGATAACAATAACTTTACAGGTACTTCCTATGACAAAATCGCAATCAGCGGGGAATAAGCGCGACTTAACATCCCGCATCGCCCAACACCTTAAACTCAGTATCTTACTTACAAGCACCGCCATCGCCCTCAACTGCGCCGCGCTGCCCAACACTATTGAGGCAGAAAGCTATAGCTACATGAGTGGCGTACAAACTGAACCCACCAGTGATGCAGGTGGTGGTCTCGATGTAGGCTGGATAGATGCCGGCGACTGGATGTCCTACAGCAACGCCAGTATCAACATCCCCAGCAGCGGCGCTTACGATGTGACCTACCGCGTTGCCAGTTTAAACGGCGGCGGCAATCTCACCCTTGAAGAGGCCGGCGGTGCTACCAATTACGGCAGTATCGCCATACCCAGCACCGGTGGCTGGCAAACGTGGACAACTATCACCCAGCGCATAACCCTCCCAGCGGGTAACCACACCTTCGGCATTAAAATTAACACCGGTGGCTTTAACCTCAACTGGTTCAAAATTGCTGCCGTCACCACCAGTGCCCTACCCGCCATCAAACAAAGTGGCCAGTACTGGGTGGATGCCAGCGGCAACCGCGTAAATTTGCGCGGCACTAACCTTGGCAACTGGCTGATTCAAGAATTTTGGATGATGAATCAGGCTATGACCTACAGCGGCGGCAATATAAACGACCAGTGCACACTGGAAGCCACGCTTTCGCAACGCTTTGGTACCGCGGAAAAAGAACGCCTGATGAAAGTGTTCCGCGATAGCTGGATGACCAGCCGCGACTTCGACCTGATGCAAGGCATGGGCATGAATGTGGTGCGCATTCCCTTCCTCTATAGCGTGGTGGAAGACGAATACAATCCCTACAACCTGCGCGCCGATGCTTGGCAATATTTGGATTGGGCGGTTAACCAAGCCGAAGCTCGCGGTATGTATGTGATTTTGGATTTGCACGGCGCCGTGGGTGGCCAAGCGGCGGCCAGCGAACAGCACGATGGCTGCATTGGTGCCGCACAACTATGGACCAACTCCACCGACTGGGACAGAACCAAATGGTTGTGGGATATGATCGCCCAACACTACCGCGGCCGCACCGCCATTGCCGCCTATGACTTGCTGAATGAACCCTGGGGCACCGATGCCACTACGCTCGCCAGCCGCGCTTACGAGTTATTTAACGTGGTGCGCGCCAAAGACCCCGAGCACGTTATTCTGCTCCCCGGCCACAACTCCGGCATAGACGCTTACGGTAACCCCAACAGCCGCGGTTTAACCAACTCATCCTTCTGGATGCACTTCTACCCCGGACTTTGGGGCTGGAACGACACAGCCAGTTTCGGCGCTGGCCAAGCCAACATGTACGCCAACTGGCTGCACTGCAATCAGGATGGCACCGGCGAATCCTGCACTTGGCGCGACAAAATCAATGGTTTGCAAACGCCTTTCCTTGTGGGGGAATTTCAACCTTGGACGCTCCTAGGCAGCTACGGCGGCCAGATGACACGCAAAGCCTACGATATCTACAACTATCAATACGGTTGGGCAGCGACCAGTTGGGCTTACAAAACTATTTCGAGCGGTGGTTCTACTGGCGATACCAGCTCATGGGGTTGGGGTATGGTGACCAATACCACAAGTTCGCCGCTGGCTAACATCAATGTCAGCACCGCCAGCGACGCCCAAATTGAAGCTTGGTTCCGGCAATTTGCCAACCAATCACTGGTGCGCAATGAAAGTATCGCCTACTGGATGAACTGGAAGCCCACCGTCGGCAATCGCATTGAAGCGGAGATGTTTACTTACCATAGCGGCATTCGTATGGAGACGACCACCGACACAGGCGGCGGTTTTGATGCGGGCAGCACCGACGACAACGACTGGATGAGCTATCCCATCAACATACCCACTACCGGTAACTACACCCTGCAAGTGCGCGTGGCTTCACCCTATTCCACGGGCGTACTGGTACTCAGCAAGAACAGTACCGATGTGGGTGTGATCAATGTCCCTAACACCGGTGGTTGGCAAAACTGGCAAACCCTATCCACCACGGTTTACCTCACCGCTGGCCAGCAAGACCTGAGTATTTTTGTGCGCAAAGGCGGCTGGAATATTAATTGGTGGCAACTGACGCTTCAGTAATCTGCATCAGCATAAGTGCGGCCAAGGATGGCCGTGTGACGCACAACTACTAATTAAATACATTTTCTGGGGCGCGAGCTTACTATCAACATCCCATTTGAATAGATCCTTTATCCAACAATGCACCTTAGAACCGACAAGGTTTTAGCCAAAACCCATTCGAGAAAAAATAGCCAACTCATACCCTAAGGTTTCCCGCTTCCCACTATTGGTTTTTGCGTTCGGATAAGTTTACTCGGGCGCAATGATCACTAGGTTTGGCCATGATTCCGTCAGCCCTCGCTCAGGGCGAGATCTACCCAAATGAGCAAATATCTCATGTGGCAAATAGCCCAATAAAAATAATAGTGGAGTCACCATGCACAAACCCAATGCTTCAGCAGCAAACCTGCGCCGGTTAAAAATCGGGGCTTTACACCTTGTTTCCAGTATCAGCTTGTTGACCCTTGTCGCCTGCGGTGGCGGTGGATCGACCGGCAAATCACCTATGCCAGACAGTAGCAGCGCAGCATCGAGCAGCAGTACACCCGCCAGCAGCGCTAGCAGCTCATCCAGTAGCAGCGAAGGCTTAACCCAATTGCACGCCAACGGCACTAAATGGGTAAAAGCCAGCGGCACGGCTGTGAATTTAAAAGGTACTAACCTAGGCAGCTGGTTAGTGCAAGAATTCTGGATGCTGGGTCAAGGCGGCAATGGCGTTACGGATCAATGTACCTTGGAAAATAAACTCACTGAACGTTTTGGCTACAGCGAAAAAGAGCGTTTGATTAAACTCTTTCGCGATAGTTGGATCACCGAGCGCGACTGGGATCAAATGCAGGCCTTCGGCTTTAACATCGTACGCCTACCGATTTTGTGGAGCGTGATTGAAGACGAGAAAAACCCCAAGACCCTACGCGCCGATGCCTGGACTTACCTTGACTGGGCTATTGCCCAAGGTAAAAAACGCGGTATTTACGTAATTTTGGATTTACACGGTGCCCAAGGCGGACAAACACCTAACGACCACACCGGCTGTGCAGGTCAAAATAAATATTGGACTACCCCGGAATACCAAGACCGCGCCAAATGGTTATGGGAGCAAATTGCCACGCGCTACCAAAACGAACCCACCGTAGCGGCCTATGATCCACTGAACGAACCTTGGGGATCAACGGCAGATGACATGGTCACCCGCGTGAGTGAGCTGTACCAAACCATTCGCGCCAAAGACGCCAACCACATAGTGCTACTGCCGAGCTACTACGGTGATATTTCCGCCTACGGCAACCCAACGACCAAAGGCATGACAAATGTATCCTTTGAAATTCACCCTTATCCCGGTTTGTTTGGCGATCGCCCCGGTGATTCTGCCTATAACATTCACCGCGACTGGCTGCGCTGTGGTGCCTTGGGCACCGGTGGTGTGTGCGACTGGAATACCAAAATCACGGCCTTGAATGTGCCTTTATTGGTGGGAGAGTTCCAACCTTGGCAGTCAGCCGGTTTAGAGTTGGGCGGCAAAATTGCACGCGCCACTTACGATACCTATGCCAGCTATGGTTGGGCGGCGACCAGTTGGGCCTATAAATTAGTCAGTACCGCAGGTGGTCAAGGTATGGGAACCTGGGGCATGGTGACGAATGCCATTAATACCAATAATGACACGGGTGTCGGCTTGGTAGTGAAAGGCAGTACATGGGATTGTCCAGGCTGGGATTCTACGTTCGCCAACGGCTGCGCAGCCAAAGCAACCAGCATCAAAGTAGGCGGTACCGGCACCAAAACCTATTACTTTGTGATTAAAAGTGGCGCTAACGCCGGTGCAAATCCCGATGTCACCTTCGACAAAATCAGCATCACCAACGACAGCACCAAGACCGAACTCATCACCAACGGCAACTTTGGTAGTAGTACCGGGTGGACTCAACTCACCATCAGTGGCAGCGAAAACCTAGACTTCAACTTCAGTGGTGCGGGTAAAACACCTACGGGCAGTGAAGGGGGTGTATTGCGCATTACCCGCCCCGATGGCGTTACCGGTGAGATCAATGGCGGCGTTTACCAAGCCATTAGTCTACAGGGTGGCCAAACCTATACCCTGAGCGGCGTCTTTAAAGACAACGGTAGTGTGAATACTTGGGCAGAAATGTATTTATTGGATAAAGAACCTACCCAAGGCGTGGATGTCATTGATATGAATGGCAAGGTAGATTTTGCCACGGCGCCCATTGCCGATATTGAAAATCTGTATAAAAGCTATGCAACACAGGCTTACGATGTTCACTCAGGTTTGTTGAAATACCTGACCACAACACCAACGACGATTTTCACACTGCCAAAACGCCCCACAGGATTAAAGCTAACCCAAGGCACCGGCAGTGTTGCACTCAACTGGGATGCCAATAGCGAAACGGATTTAACCGGCTACAAGGTGTACCGTGGCACATCACCTGGTACGGCCACGCTCTTGGCAGACGCCGTAAAAACCAACACTTATACGGACACAACTGCCGTAGACGGCACCACCTATTACTACTCCGTAACAGCCACTGATGCCGAAGACGAAAGTTACGCCAGCGATGAAGTTGCCAACAAGATCAACTATACCGCTGTCCCTGCGCAGATTGAGGCCGAAAACTACACCAGTATGTTCGGCATTCAACTGGAGACCTGTACCGATACCGGCGGCGGCAGTGACGTAGGCCATTTTGATCCCGATGATTACATCGAATTCAAGATTTCTGTTGCCACTGCAGGCAACTACAGCATTGACTATCGCCTCGCGACCGCCAATGGCAGTACTGGCTTTGAAGTGCTGATCGATGGCAGCAAAGTAGATGCTATGGCCGTACCTATTACCGGCGGCTGGCAAAGTTGGCAAACCTACACAGGTGCCAGCTTTGCACTAACGACCGGCAACCATACGCTGCGCTTCCACTCTATTGGCAAGGAGTGGAACATCAACTGGTTTAAGGTGAATAAGTTGTAACGCTTCGGAGTTCTCTTCTTTGGCAAAGAGAGGTTAGGCGCGATTTGAGCCAGCCAGCAACGGCATTAAATCCCCCTAACCTTCTTTTCAAAGACTCTATTCGCGTTAACTGTTGGTCAAGATTTTATTTGTCGTCAGCGCCGCTATACGAGGATGACGATTCCGTTTTTCGCTAAATTTCTTAACGCACTCACTGTTATCGACTCGACACACAAAGGTTATCTGTATGAAAAAGTGTTTCTATTCTGGGTGCGCCTTACTGGCACTCTTAACGGCCAGCCCCTATCTACTGGCAGCGCAAGACAGTAAGGCCACTGTTTTTTCCACGGAGGGCAAGCACATCAGTGTTTACACTACCGCCAAAGATACCAACCAGCGCTTAAGCCTGACCGATACGCTGAGCTTTGGCCCCGGTAGCCAACCATTGGAATCGGAGATTTCCATCTTCGTCAACCCGCAAACCCGCTACCAACATTTACTCGGTATCGGCGGCGCCTTAACCGATGCAGCGGCCGAAACCTTTGCCAAACTGCCTGCTGCCAAGCAGGATGAAGTATTGAAAGCCTACTACGACGAGCAATCGGGTATTGGTTACCGCTGGGGCAGAACTACCATCCACAGCTCAGATTTCAGCAGTGGCTCTTACACCTATATCGCCGAAGGTGACAAATCACTCGCCAGCTTCAGCATTGATCACGACCGCCAGTTCCGTATCCCATTGATCAAAAAAGCCATAGCCGCCGCGGGCGGTAAACTGCCACTGTTCGCCAGCCCGTGGAGCCCACCCGCGTTTATGAAATCCAACAATTCCATGGTGCAAGGTGGCTCTTTGTTGCCGGAATATATGGCTGCTTGGGCGACTTATTACACCAAATTCATCAAAGCCTACGAAAAGGCAGGCATTCCTATTTGGGGGATTAGTGTGCAAAACGAGCCCATGGCTAAACAGACCTGGGAGTCGGTGATTTATTCGGCGCAGCAAGAACGTGATTTTTTGAAGAATTACCTTGGCCCTATCATGAAAAAAGAAGGCTTGGGCAATAAACCTATCATCATGTGGGATCACAACCGCGACATGATTAATTATCGCGTCAACATCATGATGGCCGACCCAGAAGCCGCCAAATATGTATGGGGCATTGGCTACCACTGGTACGAAACCTGGGCAGGCGGCGAACCTATGTACAAAAACGTGGCCGATGTCCACGAAGCCTACCCCAACAAACCGCTGCTGCTGACCGAGGCATCCATCGAAAAATTTACTCCAGAGCACTTCCAGTACTGGCCCAATGGCGAACGTTACGGCAGCGCTATGATTAACGATTTTAACAACGGCACCATCGCGTGGACTGACTGGAATATTTTGCTGGATGAACACGGCGGCCCTAACCATGTAGGCAATTACTGCTTTGCGCCCATCCATGCCGATACCGCCAAAGGCGAATTAATTTACACACCACCTTATTACTACATTGGCCATTTTTCTAAATTCATCCACCCCAAGGCTCAGCGTGTCAGCAGTACCAGCAGCCGCAGCCCCTTGTTGACTACCTCATTTTTGAATGAAGACAACAAAATGGCGACGGTGGTGATGAACCAGAGCGATGACCCCATCACCTACAATCTGTTTGTAGGCAATAGCCAAGCCCACGTCAGCATTCCCGCTCACGCTATTCAAACCTTGGTTTATTAAAACCTCCACCTCGGCACCTAGGGTGCTGGGGTTAACTGATGTTCATGTAGTCGCTTTACCCTTGTAGCCCCTTCCATTCGCGTTGCGCCACAGCGCGAATGGCTTTTTCCGCAATTGCCCTTTACCTGCACTCACACTTTTTTGCGGTAACAATAATGCTAAGTAGGTGTAAATAATCTGGACGCCTTTTGCAAAATTGCTATAGTCAGTTTTTCCCAACAATAATGACCCTAGCCTGAGGTAATCCTATGACACCCAAACAACTACTCGCCTGTATAGGTTTAATCAGCATGACACCGTTTACGTGGGCGGCCGAAAAAGCTACCGCATTTCATTGGCCGCAACATTACAAAGCCGCCGTCAGTCTTTCCTACGATGATGCCTTGGATTCACAACTAGACAACGCTATTCCCGCATTGAATAAATACAATTTAAAAGGTACTTTTTATTTAATTTTATCGAGCCCAGCAGTTGCCAGCCGCTTACCCGAATGGCGCGCCGCAGCCGAAAAAGGTCACGAGCTGGCTAACCACACGTTATTCCACCAATGTTCACACACGGGCCCTGGTCGCGAATGGGTTAAACCTGAAAGCGATTTAGATAAACTGACTGTTGCGCAAATGCGCGCACAAATATTACTGGCCAATACCTTCCTGTACGCCATCGACGGAAAAACCGGCCCACGCACCCTGACATCGCCCTGCTTAGATACTAAAGCCAGCGATGGCAATTATGTAGAGGCGGTTAAGAATGATTTTGTGGCCATTGAAAATGGTGCTAATTCAGGCGTAATCCCCGACATGAAAGCCATTGATCCGGCTTACATTCCGGTCATTCTGCCGTCTAATATCACCGGCGAGCAATTAATTGCCATCGTTAAAGAAGCCGCCAAACAAGGCACTATGGCCAATATTAAATTTCATGGCGTTGGTGGCGATTACATCACCACATCCAAAGAGGCACACGAAGAGTTGCTGAAATATTTGGCCGACAATCGCGACACTTATTGGACGGATACCATGCTTAACATCATGCAATATGTTAACGCACAAAATAAAAAATAAGCGTTAAAAATCCCGCGCTGAAAGATTAGCGCGGGATTTTTATTTTTTACAGACCCAAATCACTTAATCCAAGATGATCATCCGGCCTGCGGCCTTGCGGCCAAAAAAATTTTCTGTCGCTTTCTGCAATCACCACATCATTAATACTGGCGTAGCGCGCGTGCATTAAACCTTGCGCATTAAATTCCCAATTTTCATTGCCATATGAGCGATACCATTGTCCACTCTCATTGTGCCACTCATAAGCGAAACGGACAGCAATACGATTTCCGTCAAAAGACCATAATTCTTTAATTAATCGATAGTCTTTTTCTTTTGCCCATTTACGCGTTAAAAATTCTACGATCTGTTCGCGTCCGTGTAGAAACTCATTGCGATTGCGCCATTGGCTGTCGGGTGTATAAGCCAAGGATACTTGGTGCGGATCACGATTATTCCAACCATCCTCCGCCGCACGAACTTTTTGAAGCGCAGTTGCGCGAGTAAAAGGTGGAAATGGCGCGCGAAATTCTATGGAAGACATAATTAACTCCAACGTTATATAAAATTGATTAAATGTTTATGTGTAGTGATAAAGTCGCTTTATATACGCAAAACTATGCCTGGCATATTTACAAACCCTTGTAATGTTTCAATGCGCCCTAACCAATTTTCAATATATCGATAATTCGACAAATCAATTTTGCCTTCATGTGCCAAGGCGATATAAGGGTAAACCGCAATGTCGGCGATAGTAATTACACTGGTTGCTAGCCAATTATTTCTGGCCAAATGCAATTCCAATACGGTTAATACATTTTCTGAAATTGCACGTGCTTCCTCGACATTAATGGCGCGACCCATTTTAAAATGCGCACGCAAAGCAGCAGGGCCACGCGCAATTTCGTTGGCCGCTATGGATAACCATGCAGTGATGTCTGCCGCTTTTATGGCATCATTTGGAAACCAAGACTCTGCTCCATAAGCACGCGCCAAATAAACCAAAATCGCTTGGCTATCACGGATATACGCATCGCCGTCTTTTAATACTGGCACTTGACCGAAAGGATTTAACCCAAGGTACTCGGGTGACTTTTGTTCGCGCTCACGCAAATTTACCGCATGGCGTTGGTATTCCAATCCTAACAATGAGAGCATTAAACGAACTTTATGGCAGTTGCCAGAAATATCAAAATCAAATAATTCAATCATGGGGTACTCCTTTGCAATGATTTAAAATTCATATTTTTCAAAATGCGCCTTGAGTTCTTTACTCTCATCACCCAAAGACATTCATAAACTTTTACTTCCGTTTTCGCATGACGCATTATTATTGGTTTGCTACATGTTTAATCAATATTGGATTGTTTTGATCATCAACAATGTTGGCGCCTCCCAATTTTTAAGCGGCAACGCTGAGCATAGTTTATTAACAATAAACTTAAGCACACACTTTTCCGTAAATTCTCCGCGCTCATTATTATTCACCCTGAAAGCCGTTACGCTTTGACGAAAGTTCACCGTTTTGTGAATACAATGGGGGAGCGCTAGGTGTGGATAAAACACATAACTAAAGCTTGAAACTTCGCGTAGTCAGGCTCACAATACTGTTTATATAAACAGTATTGTGAGGTTCCCATGTTTGAGGATGAAAACCTAGATCCACCTTGGATTGAACCGCCACACCGTGCTCAAAAAGGGCGCGGCACCATCAACAACCTACCCGGACGCTATGAAACTCAGCGAATTGAAACCATAGATGATGGCTGGTGGCGCGATGAAGATGAACAAGGTCAAGCCACCGGCTTTAAAACCCACATCACCGCTGAATACGCCAAAACCATACTCTCTCGCAATCAATCGCCCGACTTGCCGTTTGACGTTTCGCTCAACCCCTATCGTGGGTGCGAACACGGTTGCATCTACTGTTTTGCACGCCCTAGCCACGCCTACCTTGGGCTTTCTCCGGGGCTGGATTTTGAAACACGGCTCTACGCTAAAGTAAACGCCGCCGATTTATTGAGGCGCGAACTGGCGCATCAATCCTATGTACCGGCTAATGTGGCGTTGGGAATTAACACTGATGCCTATCAACCCTGCGAGCGGCGGCTAGGTATTACGCGACAAGTATTAGAAGTTTTCCACGAATGCGAACATCCGGTTGGGTTGATTACCAAGTCTGCATTGATCGAGCGAGATATTGATTTACTCGCCACTATGGCACACAAAAGACAAGTGGCCGCTGCGGTGACCATCACCACGCTCGACCATACAATTTCGCGCACCTTAGAACCGCGCGCCGCATCGCCTACTCGCCGCTTGGAAACAATTCGTCGCTTGGCGGCAGCAGGTATTCCCGTTGGTGTCAGTGTTGCACCCATCATTCCGTTTATCACCGAACAAGACATGGAAAAGGTGTTGGCAGCAGCGGCGCAAGCAGGCGCAACCACTGCCAGCTATGTGGTGTTGCGCTTGCCTTGGGAGGTGAACCCCCTGTTTCAACAATGGCTGCAAACCCATTTCCCTGACCGCACCGAGCGCGTGATGAACCGCATTCGCGATATGCGCGGCGGCAAAGATTACGACGCGAATTTTGCCACGCGAATGCGCGGTGAAGGCTTGTGGGCCGACATGATTCGCCAGCGCTTTGAAAAAGCGGCACGGCGTTTGAACCTTAACAAAAGTGAGCGCCGCTTTGCGTTGGACAGCTCAGGTTTTCGCAAACCTTTGTATGTGCCTGCACACGGAAAAAATGCACAAGGGCAAATGGATTTTTTTTAATTTTTTCACCACAACTCAATACCAAAACGACGGACACAAAGCGCAAATAATACAAAGCAAATAATAGTGATCACGGCGGATGCCGCCAGCGCAGGCCAAAACCCAAACCGGTTTAATAACCACGGAAAGAACAAAAACATCGGCAAGGTTGGAACCACATACCAAAAGGTATACCACGCATGGTTGGCAATTTTGCTGGCGGGTTGGTTTTCAACATACAGCCAAATCAACGCAAGAATTGTCACCATCGGCAAGGCCGCTATTAAACCGCCCACTTTATCGCTGCGTTTTGCCGCTTCAGATACCAGCACCACAACACCGGCAGTCATTAAATATTTTGTGATTAACCAGTACATAAAAATTTACCCTAAAAGAATTTTTGTTTAACAATTGCATAAGTCGCAGTAAGCTAACCCCCTTTCATCTTACCAATAACCAAGGTTGGGGGGCTGCATCATGCGTTTTTCGTTATTTTCTACACTGCTACTCTATGTCATTAGCTCACACGCACTCGCTGAAACCAAAGGTTATTTAACCAATGCTGAACTCTCCGCACTGCATATTGAGCAAAGTATTCCCGTTACACCTGTCGCGGGATCGGACACCGACAATAACGATGTCGCCTATTTTTTTGATTCGCGCTCACTCTTACAAACCCCCAGAGGTTTAGAAGCCGCGCAGGATGATGTCTACCTCCCCGCTGATGTATTCAAACGTTTTGCTCCTTTTTTGCCATTAAAACCCAATACGGAAATCACCCAAATTCCGCACTTGGCCAGCTTAATGGAAAAAACCTATGCTGATATTGAAAAATGGGTAGCACCAATTAAACGCAAAGTGGTGGATGGAGGAAAAATCAGGCCTTTTGTACGCTTCAAAAATAAACCCACTTGCCTAGAGCCAATTGATTTAGTCGCCGGACATAAAGAAAATGATTACAAATATGGCTTACCTGAATCAGGATCATATCCATCTACCCACGCGGCGATTGGCGAATTATGGGGCGAAATTTTAGTAGAACTTGCACCGGCTAATGCGGAAACATTAATGGCCAAAGGCATTGCTTTTGGTGATAGCCGCGCTATTTGCGGGTTTCATTATCAATCTGATCTCGTCGCTGGGCGACTTGCAACCAAAAAGTTACTACAAACATTGAAAAAAAATCCACAATTTAAAGAAGATTTAACATTAGCAAGTATTGAGTTACAACAGCAGCTAATGAAGTAACAAAAAATGCAAAGTGACTTCGCGAGTGCTATCACCCATCTCGTTACGGTTGTTCTAACACCATTCGTGTGCTTAGCTTATAGCTATTCTACTCATGAGAATAGCTATGGCTATTGAACCCACCGACAACGCGAATCTATCGCAGGCCAACATAAAAAGTGCGCGGCCTGTCAGCCCGTTGCATTATGTGGATAATCGTTTTAACCATGCAGATCTAAGCCATATCGAAATGTCATCCCATTGGGCGGTGCCTTGGGCGGATTTGATGATGGTGATGATGGTGATGTTCGCCGTTATGCTGGCAACCAATTTAGCGGAGCGCGATGTTTCAGAATTATTTAAATCAGAAACTCATGCACAACCCACAACCAATGCTCAGCCTAAACCCCAAAAAAATACACCGACACAAGCGCAACCTAAAGCCGACGTACAAACACCACCCAATCTAGATACCGCAGCAAAACCTCAAATAGAAAATAAAGGTGATGTAAAAACTCCGGCGACAACGCAACTAGAACACAACGACAAAGGAGCCATTCCCATTGAAGATATTTTGCGTCTCAGTAAAAATTTAGTGACTGAAGCCAAGCTCGAGGATATTGACGTTGTACTCACCGATAACCAATCCATTAAAGTCAGTGTGCGCGGCAATTTATTATTTGATTTAGGTAAAGCTGATTTAAAACCCGAAGCTATTTCGTTTCTCAACCAACTGGCGCAAATCATTGCAGCGAATAATTACCAAATTGAAGTAGCAGGACACACAGATAATTTTCCCGTAAGCAATCCTGCTTACCCAACCAATTGGGAATTATCCTCGGCACGCGCCGCGCGCGTGGCGCGTTATTTAATTCAACACGGAAATATAGAGCCGGGCCGTTTTACCGTAATTGGCCATTCCTATTATCAACCCACAGTACCGAATGATTCGCTGAGCAATAAAGCGAAAAATCGTCGCGTGGAAATTATTATAACCCGTTATGTTTACAACCAGAGTCAACCATGAAATCAGCCAGCCATTCAATTATTGGAATTAGTCTTTGTACGCTGTTATTACTCGGCAGCATGTTGATTGGCGATGGCCGCACGCTGATGTTTAATGTAGTGGGATTCGTTGTAGTAGTAGCTGGAACTTTGGGTGCAACATTTATTAGCTATCCGCAATCAGTATTGATCGTGGGAATGCGGGTTGCCATAAATAGCTATCGCACTAAAATTCCAACAGCAAAAGAAATTGTTGATTCGCTCCTGCATTTATCAATTTTATCTAAAGTGGACGGATTATTAGCGCTTGAAGATGGTGAAGAACGTGCGAGTGTTTTATTTTTAAAGCGCGCCTTAGCCATGTTAGTGGATGGTTTTAGTGTGGACGAATTGCGCGATGCGCTTTACACCGAAATTCATTTTTTTCAACAGCGCCGTTCACTACAAGAGCGAATTTTTCGTCACATGGCGGTGCTAGCACCTGCTTTTGGCGTCGCCGGTGGCGTGATCGGTTTAGTAGGCATGCTCGCGGGCATTGGTGATACTGGCATTATTTTGCGCACTATTCCCGTAGCATTGACATCCACACTTTACGGAATTATTTTCGCCTATTTTATTTTTATTCCCATAGCCGAAAACATTCATGCTAAAACGCAAGAAGAATTGTTAATGCATAAATTAATTGCCGAAGGCGTTACGCTGATCGCGCAAGAATACAATACCATGCGTTTGCAAACGCGGTTGCAGTCCTTCATTACGCCTTACGAACGCCATCAACAGAATATGAGCATGAAAGAAATTCGCGACCGCTATGAAGAATTAAAAAATTCACGCTTAGAACGTTGAATTTTTTAATTAGGCTCAAGTTAATCAATAACCTAACCTTTTTAAACCGACGTTTTGACCACGCTACCCGCTACCGCGAATGGGTTTTGATCTGGACGATTTATGCCATCGGCAGGCGGAATTACGTTTACTGGCCTCGGCAACCGATTAACTGATTCGATTTCACTAACGGGCGCAGCTATGTGTGCAGATGATTGTTGTGTGGATGGTAGCTGTGTCGATGGTAGTTGCTGTGCGTGTTCTATTTTTGCCTGTAACCCGGCAATTTGTTCCGTTAATGCCGAAACTATTTTTTGTTTTTCAGTCGCGGGCGTTGTTGCGCAACCTTTCCAATCGGCGCATTGGCGCTGCAAATTATCAATTTGACTTTGTAATGCACTCACACTGCTACTTGCCGTTACAGGTAAATGAGCATCGCCACTCGCTGGAAGCCCTGTCACACTCGTCATATACACCTCGCTGAAAATTCGCTGTGAAACCTCGTTATATTCAAAGAGTCGCAAGGGGAAAGTTTGTTACAGATCTGTAGAAATTTTACCGGCAATATTTTCGGTGTCATGATTGCCAAGAAGTGATACAACTATGCCGCTGTCTTCATTAACAATAACAACTGAGGTAACTGCAATGGATAGAAAATTTATTATCACCGCGCTGTGTTATGCAATTGCGGGTATGGTGCTGGGCATATTTATGGCCGCCACACGCAACCACGGCGAGCTGGTCACTCATGCGCACGCTATGTTGGCCGGTTTCGTGGTGTCATTTATGTATGGTTTGTGCCATAAGCTTTGGTTGCACAACAACACCTCGTTGTTAGCGCAGGCACAGTTTTATCTGCATCAAGTAGGCGTGTTGGGCATGGTGATCGGACTGTTCTTGCTCTACGGCAATCTTATCGCTATCGACAAAATTGATCCCGTTTTAGCGTTATCCTCTCTCGCCGTATTGATCGCAATGCTACTCATGTTGATACTGATACTTAAAGCACCCAAACACGCTTAGTATGTCATTGGCCTACCGCAAGGCAGGCCAACTTCTAGCTCAATCCACCCTGCTGTTTTGCCCATACTTCCTGCAAAAATATATTTATTGTTTGCGACCTAGCGCTACTCATATTTAAAAAAACGGCCTGCTACAATCGCCGCTCTAATTAATAATCCAAGGTGGGTGTTATGAAGGCGATGTGGGCGTTGGCGAAAAAGGGATTCAGCAAAGCAGCAGCGGGTATAGGCTGGTTTGTACGCGGGCTGTTTGGGGAGATGCAATGGAAGCTACCGCCGTGGCTACGCTGGAGTGGCAGCAAACTCGACGCACTCGGCCAACTCATGCAACGCCGTCCCAAAACCAGCGCGGTTTCAGCATTGGGATTGGTGCTGGTGTGCGCAGCCAGTATTATTGGCTACCGCTGGTACATCCACCAACCCAAACCTGTCTATCCACAATGTGAGGTTGTAGCGCCGGAATTAACGCGCTGGCCGGAAGACAAACCCAAAATTTATCCGTTGATTGTGAAGTGCAACCAATCGGTGGCACCGCTCGAAGCCGTGGGCAAAGTGGTGGATAAAGGTATTGATCTCAAGCCCAAAGTCGCCGGTAAATGGCAGTGGGAAAATGACCGCAAACTGGTGTTTACCCCCGCCGCCGATTGGCCCATTGGTCAGGCTTTTAGCCTCGGCCTTGCCAAGCAAAAACTACTCGCACCTCAGGTGCATTTGGAAAATTACGATTTCGCATTTAAAACCGCGCCCTTCACCGTCCAAATAACCGAAAACCAGTTCTACCAAGACCCCAAAGACCCAGCGCTAAAAAAACTGGTGGCCAACATTCATTTCAGCCACAGCGTTAACACCCAAGAATTTGAACAGCACGTACAACTCGCGCTGGCAAAAGATGCCGCCTTTTTGGGCCTGAGCAACGATGCCACTGGCTTTACCGTTACCTACGACAAACTCAAGCTCAACGCCTATATCCACTCGCACAGCCTTACCCTGCCGCGTGAAGACACGCCCATGACACTCACCCTAAAGAAAGGGATTCACGCCAGCCGTGGTGGCGATGGCACCGCTAATGACCTCAACAGCAATATCACCATTCCCGGCCGCTACAGCTTGAAATTCAGCAATTTCAACATGATTTTGGCGGATAACGAGCGCCTAGAGCCCGAGCAAGTACTGATCTTCAACAGCAATGCACCCGTAACTGATGCCAGCTTAGACAAGAAAATAAAAGCCTGGATTCTGCCGGAATACCACCCCGACAAAACCAAACAGGGCAATAAAACTCAGCCCTATTCATGGTTTATTAGCTCTGTCGACAAACAAGTTTTAGATGCCGCCGAGCCACTGCCGCTGACCCTATTGGCCAGTGATGACCCAGAGCAAGCGCTGCACAGCTACAAATTTCACGCGCCTGTGGGCCGCTACATTTATGTGGAAGTGGCGCCCGGCATCATCGCCACCGGCGGCACGCAATCGGCAGAAACTTCACCGGCCAGTTTCCGCGTAGAGCCCTACAAAAGCTCGTTGAAATTAATGGGCGATGGCGCCATTTTGGGGCTCAACGGTGAGCGTAAAATCGGCTTTGTAAGCCGCGCGCTGGATGCGGTGGAACTGGAAGTAGGCCGCCTGCTGCCCAATCAACTGCACCAACTGCTCGCCATCAACGGCGCCAGCTTCACCATTCCCAGCGACTATGAAAGCTGGCAGGAAGACCGCGTGGTAGAGCGCTTCGGCGAAATTCGCCCCACCACCGCCAACACCCCCGGCAAACCGCTCTATGACAACCTAGATTTAAGCGGCTACTTTGCGGCCGATAACCCCAGCCACTCCAAACTGGGGATTTTCCTCGTGCGCGCTCGCGGCCTCACGCTGCCTGATAGCGACAAGCGCGGCTCTAAAAAGCGCGATGATTACAACAACAGTGATGACAGTGATGCACGCTTGCTCATAGTCACTGACCTCGGGTTGTTGATGAAAACCAATAAAGACGGCAGCCAAAATGTCTATGTGCAATCCATTGCCAAAGGCGAACCTTTAGCGGGCGTTAAGGTGGAGTTGATTGGCCGCAACGGTGTGGCGCTGGAAACGCGCAGCACCGATGCCAGCGGCAAGGTGGAATTCCCCAAATTCTCGGAGCAATATCGCCGCGAAAAAACGCCCTTACTGGTGCTGGCACACAATGGCGATGACGTGGCTTTCCTGCCTTACAACCGCTACGACCGCCGCTTAAACTTCTCGCGCTTTGACACCGGCGGCATTGAAACCCAAATCGATCCCAATAGCTTAAGCAGCTATCTCTTCAGTGACCGCGGCCTTTATCGCCCCGGCGAACAAATCCACTTGGGTAATATTCTGCGCACCCAAGACTGGAAAAGTGGGCAGGAAGGCATCCCATTGGAGTTGGAAATTACCGATCCGCGCGGCATGGCGGTCTATCACCAAATTTTTAACGCCAAAGCCGCCGGCTTTAACGAGCTGAGCTACCAAACCCAGCTGAGCGCGCCCACCGGTACCTACAGTGCCTCTGTCTATTTGGTGAAAGACGACCACCGTGACCGCGTACTGGGCAGTGTGAATGTGAAGGTGCAAGAGTTCGAACCTGACCGCATGAAAGTGAGCACCAGCTTGGCCGACCAGCCAGTCACGGGTTGGATCAGCCCCGACAAGGTAGCCGCCAAAGTCACCGCCATGAACCTGTTTGGCACCCCCGCCACCAACCGCCGGGTGACGGCCGATATGACACTCTCACCTGCCGTACCCAGTTTTGCGGGTTTTAGCGATTACAAATTCTATGACGCCAGCCAACTGCAAGAAGGTAGCCAACAAGCGCTAGCGGAAGGCAAAACCGACGATAAAGGCGTGGCCAGTTTCGATCTGGGTTTAGCGCGCTTTGCCAAGGCTACCTATCGCCTATCGATTTTGGCACGGGTATTCGAACCAGAGGGCGGCCGCAGTGTGGCCGACTTTAAAGACGTATTGGTCTCCAGCCTGCCCTACTTGGTCGGCGTGAAAAAAACCGATGCCGACCTCAGCTTTATCACCAAATCCAGCAAGCAATCCAGCCAATGGCTGGCGCTCAACCCACAACTGCAAGGCCAAGCGGTGGAAGGCTTAACGCTGGAATGGATTCAACGCAAATACGTGTCGGTGCTGATGAAACAGAACAACGGCACCTATCGCTACCAGTCGCGGCTGAAAGAAACCCTGCGCGATTCCCACCCGCAAAACCTGAGCGCCAAGCCCACAGAAATTGCCCTGCCCACCGATGAACCAGGGGATTTTGCGCTGATTCTGCGCAATGCCGAAGGCCAGCAACTCAACCGCTTGGATTACACCGTGATCGGCCAAGGTAACCTAAGTCGCTCACTGGAACGCAGCGCCGAGCTGCAGTTGAAACTCAACAAAACCGAGTTTGCCGCAGGCGACAGTATTGAAGTTTCCATCCAAGCGCCCTACACAGGCGCTGGGCTGATTACACTGGAGCGCGACAAAGTCTATGCACACCAGTGGTTTAAAGCCGATACCACCGCCTCGGTGCAGCACATCACCATTCCCGCCGGTTTTGAAGGCAATGGCTATGTGACCGTGCAGTTTGTGCGCTCGCTCAATTCCGACGAAGTCTTTACCAGCCCACTGTCTTACGGCGCCGTGCCCTTCAAAATGTCGCTGGCACCGCGCACCCAAAACCTCAGCTTAAAAGTGCCGGAGTTGATCAAACCGGGGGAGACACTCGACCTAGAATTGACCGCGCCCAGTGCCAGCCAAGCGGTGATTTACGCCGTGGACGAAGGCATTTTGCAGGTGGCGCATTACACCAAGCCCGACCCGCTCAGCTTCTTCTTCCAGAAGAGCCGTTTGGAGGTGGATAGCAGCCAAATTCTGGATTTAATCCTGCCGGAATTCAGCCAGTTGCTGAAAGCCTCCGCTGCGGGTGGCGATGCCGATGGCCTCTTAGGTCGCCATCTCAACCCCTTTAAAAATAAGCGCAAAGCGCCCGCGGTTTACTGGTCTGGCCTAGTGGATGTAAGCCCCTCCGGCACCCATGTGAGCTACAAAGTACCGGATTATTTCAACGGTAAACTGCATATATTTGCCGTCTCGGTAGACCATGAATCCATCGGCGTGGCCGAAGGCGGCAGCGAAGTGCGCGGCGACCTGATCATCACCCCCAATGTGCCAGTCATGTTGGCGCCGGGCGATGAAGTGGACGTAAGTTATGGCCTCGCCAACAACCTCAAATCCAGCACTGGCGCAGTAGATGTGGCGCTCAAAACCTCGGCCAATGTGGAAGTGGTGGGCGAGAGCAAACAAAGCCTAAAAGTGGATGCGGGCAAAGAAGGCCAAGGCAGCTTCCATATCCGCGCCAAAGATACTCCTGGTGCCGCCAGCTTGGTGTTCACCGCCAGTACCGGCAGCACCAAAGCGCAGCTGGAGGAAGGCTTTAGCCTGCGCCCCGCAGCGCCCTATCGCACCGCCATCACCACGGGCCGTACCGAGAGCGACAAAAAACAAGTGCTGCTGACACGCAAACTCTACGAGCCCTTCCGCACCGTGAACGTCACCGCAGGCTATACCCCCTTAGCGTGGAGCAGCGGCATTCAGCAATACCTGAACGTGTACCCTTACAGTTGTACCGAGCAATTAGTGAGTATGGGCTTGCCCGCGCTGCTGCTCAGCCAGCACCCAGACTTGGGCAAGCTGAACGGCAATAGCTCCGTGAGCGATGTCATCCACATGCTGCAAAGCCGTCAGAACGAGGAGGGTGGTTTCGGCCTTTGGTCGGCCAGTACCAAGGTGGCACCTTGGCCATCGCTGTGGGCTATCCACTACTTGATTGAAGCCCGCGAGCGCAACCAAGCAGTGCCCACCGAGCTGTTCAATCGCTCGCAGCAATGGCTTAACCGCATGGCGCGGCCGTGGGGCAATAGCTTGGACGATATGCGCCAGCGCGCCTATGCCGTTTACCTACTCAGCCGCTTGGGTGTACAAACCGGCAGCCAGCTCAGCTCGCTGCAGCAAGAGCTGAACGCCCGCTATGCCAACCAATGGCCCACGGATATAACCGCGGCCTATGTGGCCGCCAGCCAGCGTTTACTGCAGCAGACCGACTTGGCGCAGAAGACGCTGAAAGCCGTGCCTTGGAACAGCAAATACGCTGGTGAAGACTATTACTACGACGGTTTGGGCCACCAATCCCAACTGCTGTACCTTTACGCCAAGCACTTCCCCGATCTGCTGGATAAATTGCCCACCAGTGTTCTGGACAGCATGGCGCAGCGCGTCACCAACCGCGAATATTCCAGCTTGAGCGCGGCCTATTTGCTGCTGGCACTCACCCAATACGGCGAAGTGGCCACCAGCCAAGCCAAAACGCCAGTGAAGCTAAACGCCATTTTGCAGAACGATACGCTGCAAGCGCTAGTAGGCTCTGCCAGCTTGCTGCAACAGGTGAATATCCCCAACGGCAGCAAAGGCGTGGCCATGCAACAAGACACCCAATTGCCATTGTTCTACAGCCTGACCGAAAGCGGCTTTGACCAGCAAAGCGCCAACCTGCCCGAGGTAAAACAAGGCGTGGAAATTCAGCGCGACTACTTGGATTTACACGGCAAACCGCTGGAAAAAGTCACCGTGGGTGATGAATTTTTGGTGCGCCTGCGCCTGCGTGCCGTGGATAACAATTACCTCGCGCAAATCGCCGTGGTAGACCTGCTGCCCGGCGGCGTGGAGCCGGTTATCAACCGTGCGCCAGCACCTGCCGCCACGCAAGCCAGCGATAACAACGAACCCGCCGCTAACGAAGAGGCCAATACCGAAACCGCGGAAGGCGAAGGTGATGGCAATACCGCCGAAGGAGAAAACGAAGCCGCCGCGGATGACTCGGCAATGGCCAATAACAGCGAACCCGCCGATACCGCGCCTGTTGTTGCAGGCTTTAGCGGCGAACCCGGCCAATCCACCTGGCAAGCCGACTTCGCCGACCTGCGCGATGATCGCCTCGTCATTTATGGCAGCCTCACCAAAGACATGGTGACCTTCACCTACCGCGTCCGCGCCACCAACACCGGCAGCTACCAAACCCCCGCCGCCTACGCGGAGGCGATGTACAAGCCTAGCCTTTACGCCCGCAGTAAACCGAGTCGGTTTAGTGTGGTGAAGCCCTAGGTCATTTCCTTGCTCTCAAATGCTTTTTGGGAGCAACTTTGTAGGTTGGCGGTAAAGCGTCCGTGCCCACCGTAAAAAATGTACGACCGCGTTTAATTAAGTATTTTGGCAATCCGGCAATATGCCATTTACGAGTCAGAAATATTGGGGTGCTCAGGCTTACCTCAATCTACATGTCTGCCGTTTATCGCGCCGCGCCTTACTTGCTTCTTTATGAAGCCTAGATGACAGGCATTTGCCGCAAAAAAATGATATAAAGCTGCGCCTTACCAAAATTAATCAAAGTAAGGCGTAGAACTCTAAAAATGGCGTTTAACCCCCATATTGACCTAAATTCGTCGCACACATGGCCTAGTACCGCGATATTCACCCTGAGTTTTTATTGAATGGCTTTGCAACACCCGGAATTCGATAAATTTAAGCTTGCGTACAAACAGTCGCGCTTTGAAAGCGCACTCGACTGTTTGGCGAAGCTAATTATTGAATATCCGCAGTCTTTTGCTTTGCATTGGCATAAAGCGCAATTGCTGGAGAAGCTGGAGCGTTTTGATGATGCGCGCCACGCGGTAAGCAAGGCCCTCAAGCTACGCCCTGACTTTATTCCCGGGCTGATTATGCAAGTACAGCTGGATTTGTACGAAACTCCCGAAGATGCGGGTGCGCAACTCTCGGACGATGAACAATTAGCGCAAGACCAAGCGCGCTTTGCCAGCATGCAACTGCGCCTGCGCAATATCCTAACCTTGGATAAAAACTCGGTAGAAGCGCTACAGCTACTCTCCGCCCTGTTGCGCAGCCAAAATGGCGAAGAGCCCTTAGCAGAAGCCCATGCACTATTAAGCCGCGCTATTACATTAGCCCCCGAGCGTGTCGATTTACTGGAAGATCGTGCTAATACGCTGCTCGCCAGCGCCTCGTTGCCGCCTGATCCTGAACATAACCCAGTACAAGATCCCGCCGTGGTGGTGACCTTTAGCGGTATGCGCTATTCGCGCCACTTGCTGGAAGCTTCTCTCGCCGACTTCTCACGCTGTTATACCCTTAGCCAGATGCATCGGTATGGCTTGCGTGTGGGAACCATCTTGCATGATTTAGGACGATTTGATGAAGCCTTGGCTGCTTACGATGAGGTGTTGGCAAAGGTTCCCGCCCATGACCCGCTGTTGCCAGTAATTTTGGAACGGCGCGTGCGTTCGGAAAACAACGGCGCCAGTGAACGGGAGCAAATGGCGAAGCTGATGGAAGCCACCATAGCCGCTCAAGGTAGCCAGGTTTCCAACCCCGAAGGGGATACGCTGACCGAAACCCTGTTAAGCGCAGCGAGTGCTGTGCGCCGTGGTAAATCTGTTACTGAGGCATTGGAAACCCGCAGCTCTGATGACCCAGATGAGAATATCGCCATCCGCATCGCCAAACAGGTGATGAATATCGCCAATGAACCAGCGCCCGAATTAACCACGGTTTACCCCGAAGATTACCCACCCTATCAACGTAATTTTGTGGAGAGCTGTAAGCGCGACCTCACCGCGCTGGGCTTACAGCATGTTGGCGATGTTGAGTCCAAGGGCATGCAAGTGCTGCTGGAAGAGCGCGTATTGCTCAGTTTGTTTGCCGACGATGCTGGTGCTGTGGGTGTTACCTGTTATGCCTTGCAGCCGCCCAAACCAGATTTATTTAACCTGCTGCGCTCATGGTTAAAAGGCCAGTGGAAAACCGTGTACATGATTGAATGCATTAGCCACTTCCAAAATGGTGAGCACCTAAGCACTCGGTACGAAGATGGTTCAGTATTTGAGTATGGTGCACCTATTTTTGTTGAAACCTTGCCGGCAAATACCTCCCGCTCCAAGTTGATCCAGCACCATCTTGACCGCATTGCAGAATACAAACGCGTGCATCCCCACGTGGAGCCCTTGCGCGCGTGGGATATGGCAGGTATGGAAGAACGCTGGCACGAGGCGCAAAAGGTAAAACGTGCTTATCGCACCCATATCGGCTATGTCACAGAGCCAGAATTACGCCGCCTGTTAGGCGAACACTACGATAAGTTTGCCGCCAAAGTAAAAACCAAAATCAAGCTGATGGCCGCTGGCCTATAACCACCATGCGCTTGAGCAGACCACGCCAAGCCATTCTCTATGCAGCACTCCTGCTGTTATTCGCTGCCGTCACCATTCGCTATTGGCCGCGTCCTAACCTTGCGGCACAAATCCCCAGCTCCCAAGCCTTTTTGGCCGAAAAAGGTGAGCTGCTGCGCTTAACCCTCGCCAGCGATGAGCAATACCGCGTGTGGACGCCACTCAGCGACATATCGCCGCAACTGGTACAAGCGGTATTGCTTTATGAAGACCGCTGGTTTTACGCGCATATGGGCGTAAACCCACAGGCGCTGGTGCGCGCCGCGCTACGCACCTATTCCGGCGGCCAGCAACAGGGCGGCTCTACTATTAGCATGCAGTTGGCGCGGCTGTTTTACGGTCTCAATACCAAAACCCCCAGTGGCAAGCTGCGCCAAATGCTGTTGGCCGAATGGCTGGAACTGCGCTATTCCAAGCGGGATATTTTGGAGGCCTACTTAAACCTCGCCCCCTACGGCAGCAATGTGCAGGGCGCGGGCGCGGCCAGCTTGATTTACTTTGGCAAAACCGCCAAACAACTCAGCATTGCCGAGGCGCTGACCCTGGCGGTTATCCCCCAACAGCCCAATCAGCGGGCGGGCACCAACGCACTGCAAGCGGCCATTTCCGCACCTAAAGAGCGGCTGATTAAACGCTGGTTGGACACCTATCCCCTCGATGAATCCCAAGCGCG
>Ga0209067_10000444_pt1 | contig 26586 bp, 23 predicted proteins | sample ColStrG_CSR_2013_FD_187199 | JGI IMG/M metagenome (GOLD analysis project Ga0209067, IMG submission 187199) | Freshwater sediment microbial communities in response to fracking from Pennsylvania, USA - Cold Stream Run_MetaG_CSR_2013 (SPAdes)... | ecosystem: Environmental > Aquatic > Freshwater >... | reverse complement strand
GCCACGACGCACAGGCTGTGGCCGGTGCCATCGCTGCGGCAAAAACTTCTTCAAAACCGACACTGATCTGCTGCAAAACCGTCATTGGTCAGGGCTCGCCGAACAAAGCCGGGACCCATGACGTGCACGGTGCCGCGCTGGGTGACAAGGAAATCGCTGCAGTTCGTGTTGCGCTTGACTGGCCGTATGCCCCGTTTGAAATTCCCGCCGATGTCTACAGCGCCTGGGACGCCAAAGCAGCCGGTGCGCAGCGTGAAGCCGACTGGAACGCCCGGTTTGCCGCTTACACTGCAGCCCATCCGCAACTGGCTTCCGAGCTGGTACGCCGCATGAAGGGGGAACTGCCCGGCAATTTTGCAGCGGTGGCGGATGCCTACATCAAACAATGTATGGAAAAGCAGGAAACCATCGCGACCCGCAAAGCCAGCCAGAACGCGATTCAGGCCTTTGCGCCGGCGCTGCCTGAATTCCTCGGCGGTTCGGCCGATCTGACCGGATCGAATCTGACCAACTGGAAAGAATGCGTCGCGGTACGCCATAACCAGGCCGGCAATCACATCAACTACGGTGTGCGTGAATTCGGCATGAGCGCCATCATGAACGGTATAGCACTGCATGGCGGTTATCTGCCATTCGGCGCGACCTTCCTGACGTTCTCCGACTACAGCCGTAACGCCATTCGCATGGCGGCATTGATGCAGATCCGTACACTGTTTGTGTTCACCCATGACTCCATCGGTCTGGGTGAAGATGGTCCGACCCATCAGTCAGTGGAACATATCTCCAGCATGCGCCTGATTCCGAATCTGGATAACTGGCGGCCCTGCGACACGGTTGAATCCGCCGTGGCATGGAAACATGCGGTGCAGCGTGCCAATGGTCCGTCAACACTGATTTTCTCGCGTCAGAATCTGGCGTTCCAAAGCCGTACTGAAGAACAGGTCAGCCAGATCGAAAAAGGCGGCTATGTCCTGCAGGATCCGGCCAATGCCAAGGTTGTTTTGATTGCCACCGGTTCGGAAGTGGATCTGGCCGTTAAAGCTGCCTCTGAACTGGCCACCAAGGGTATTGCAGCGCGCGTGGTGTCGATGCCGTGCACCAACGTCTTTGACCGTCAGGATGCAGCGTACAAAACCAGTGTCTTGCCCAAAGGCTTGCCACGGGTTGCAATTGAAGCCGGCGTGACCGGTTTCTGGTACAAATATGTCGGTCTGGAAGGCGCAGTCGTCGGTATCGACACCTTTGGTGAATCGGCACCGGCCGGTGTGCTGTTTAAGCATTTCGGCTTTACAGTGGAAAACGTGGTGGCCAAAGTCAATGCCGTGTTGGCATAAGAATTTTTATTCATCTTTTTAGGGGAGTTCAAGTATGACTATTCGTGTTGCAATTAACGGCTATGGCCGTATCGGCCGTAATATTTTGCGTGCTCATTACGAAGGCGGTAAAAAGCATGACATTCAAATCGTCGCGATCAATGATCTGGGTGCTCCGGCTTCCAATGCCCATTTGACGCAATACGATACCGCGCACGGCAAATTCCCCGGCACAGTGACTTCCGAAGGCGATTTCATGATCGTCAATGGCGACAAGATCCGCGTTTTTGCCGAACGCAATCCGGCCAATCTGCCATGGGGCGAAATCGGCGTGGATGTGGTGCTGGAATGTACCGGTTTCTTCACCACCAAAGAAAAAGCCTCTGCCCATCTGGCTGGCGGCGCCAAGAAGGTTATTATCTCTGCACCAGGCGGCAAGGATGTCGATGCAACCGTTGTGTACGGCGTCAATCACGGCGTGCTGAAGGCGTCCGATACGGTTATTTCGAACGCTTCCTGCACCACCAACTGCCTGGCACCACTGGCCAAGGCATTGAACGATACCGTCGGCATCGAAACCGGTCTGATGACCACCATTCATGCGTACACCAATGATCAGGTTCTGACTGACGTGATGCACGAAGATCTGCGTCGCGCCCGTTCAGCTACCCAGTCAATGATTCCTGCCAAAACCGGTGCCGCCGCAGCGGTTGGACTGGTACTGCCTGAACTGAACGGCAAACTGGATGGTTACGCAATCCGCGTTCCCACCATTAACGTGTCGATCGTCGATCTGTCGTTTGTAGCGAAGCGCGCCACCACGGTTGATGAAGTCAATCAGATCATGAAAGCCGCTTCCGAAGGCGCAATGAAAGGCATTCTGAACTACAACACGGCACCACTGGTATCCGTTGATTTCAACCACAACCCGGCTTCTTCCACCTTTGATTCCACGCTGACCAAAGTGGCGGGCAATCTGGTGAAAGTGTCGTCATGGTATGACAATGAATGGGGTTTCTCGAACCGTATGCTCGATACCACGGTGGCACTGATGAACGCCAAGTAATTCAGAGCGTTACGTGAAAAGCTCCTCGGATTGTTGAGGGGCTTTTTTTTTAATTGAACTTTTTAATTAGGAACCTGTCTAATGGTTCTCTTCATAAATTTCCAAGGTGCAACATGAATTCCGTTAAAAAAATCATATCGAACAACAAGGGTTTTATTGCACTGCTGGCCGGCATGCTGTTTTTTCGCAGTGCCATCGCCGACTGGTATGTCGTTCCATCCAGTTCCATGTACCCGACACTGCTGATAGGCGACCATGTGATGGCCAACCGGCTGGCCTACGATGTGAAATTACCCTTTACCGATGTCATTCTGAAGCACAACGCCGATCCGTTACGGGGTGATATCGTGACCTTCACCTCGCCAGCGGATGGCAAGCGATTAGTGAAACGACTGATCGCAGTTCCCGGCGATGTGGTGGAAATGCAGGATGAAAAGCTGATCATCAACGGTATGCCGTTGAATTATCAGAAGGGGTCGTCAGAGGCAGCCCTTTCGCCGGGATACGCCGGCCGCCAGCTGGTGCTGAGTGAAAACCTGTTCGGAAAAAACCACGGCATCATTGAGATGCCGGAGCGCATGGCGATGCGATCATTTGGTCCGGTAAAAGTACCGCAAGGACAGTTTCTGATGTTGGGTGACAACCGGGATAACAGTCAGGATTCGCGTTATATCGGTTTCGTAAAGAGGGAATTGATTACCGGGCACGTTACCAGAGTGCTGTATTCGCTCGATGAGGAGCATTACTATATGCCGCGTCTGAATCGATTTGCGTTTGCTTTATAAATCAGGTGATTGGATAGATCGTCACTGTTTTTATGTGCGATTTGCTCACCTTGGTTAGTGATTGTATTTAGACACCAATAAACCCGGGCAGTTTAGTGGCCTTGGCGTCGAAGGTCGCCGTCGCACGGCACCCCAGTCGTCTATTTTTGGCTCCAATCATGCAGTCAGCGAAATCGGCATTTGCGTCCCGCCAATTGAAAAGCGCCTCCTCAATGGCCGACTCATCCTCAAGTTGCACATCAGTCGCATCCAGCAAGCCCGAAATGGTGTCAATGATAAGATTTTTCGGTAAGTTATATCGACTGCGTAATACCCATTCGGTTTCCAGAAGCACCAACTGACTGATAAGAACACTTCGCCCGGAGATGACTTCGCGTTTGATTAGTTTCCGCGCTTTTTCAAACTGAAGTTCATCGTCACGAACCAAAAAACGAATGAGAACATTGGTATCAATTCCGAGCATCATCGCGATAATTGCTCAACCGGTACCGGCTTGCGACCCTTCTTGTGTAACGCCCCCGCCAATTCCGTAACACTCTTTGATTTTAAGCGCATTATTACGGTCGAATCAGGCATCAAAGTAAAGGTCATCCGATCTCCGGCTTTCATGCAAAGGCTGTCCCGAATTTCTTTTGGGATCGTCGTTTGACCTTTACTGGTAAGTGTTGCATCGTTTGACATTTCAATCTCCTTTTTTCCTTACAAAATTTATTTTAGTAAGGATGATAAATAAATGCAATCTCTAATTTGGCCAACTCCTGTTTGTTACAAATATTTGTCAAACCAGTCCAGAGTGCGCTTTTGCCGGTCCGCCAGATTGGCAGGATCTCGGAAAGCATGCCCTTCACCCTGATAAATAATGGTGGAAGAGGGCACTCCCAACGCTTTGAGTGCGTGCCCAAATTCCTGGGTTTGCGGGGCAGGGCACTCCAGATCGGCCGCACCGACCATGCTCAAGGTTGGCGTCTTGACCTGACGGATGAAATTGATCGGTGACGATTTGGCGTACACCGCCGGATCGTCATAGACCGCAGCGCCAAAATACGGAATCATCCATTCATCGATACCGTTTTCTCCGTAATAGGACAGCCAGTTACTGATGCCGGCGCCGGCAACGGCTGCCTTGAAACGGCTGGTTTGCGTCACGGCCCACATGGTCATGAATCCACCGTAGCTGTGTCCCATGATGCCCAGGCGTTGTGGATCGATCGGGGCTGCGCCAATGGCCGCATCCACACCAGATAAGATGTCGCGCAAATCACCGTATCCAAAATCACGCACATTACTGGCGGTAAATTCTTCACCCTGGCCATAACTGCCGCGCGGATTGGGCAGGAACAGGGCGTAACCGCGGTCCAGCAGCGAGCGTTCGATTCCGACGCTGATAAAGTGGGGCTGATGGGCCGCCGCAGGTCCGCCATGCACTTCGGTGATCATTGGGATGTTTTTACCCGACTTGATAGCGTCCTTGCCAGGTAAAATAAGCCAACCCTGTACCGAGAACTGCTCGCTCTTCCAGTTCAGGCTTTGTACCTGAAAGGGCGTTTTGAGGTGATCATTGGCGTGGGTAATGTCTTTCCATTTTCCCATTGAACCGACCGCAATTTCAGGTGCACTGATGAAGGTCTGATGAATTTGTGCGGTCACATCCGAATTGCAGGAATCAGTCGATTTTGCCAGGTCGCGCTCAATGGTTTCATTACCGGAGTACAGAACAGTACCTGCATTGGCCGTGCTGCCACGACCGAAATTGACGAGCTGCGTCTGGTCACCGGCCAAAACCTGCGCCAGGATTGTGCCCTGACAGGTCCATTCGATGGCTGTGACGCTCGAAGGCAACTTGGGTGTGACGTTGAATGCCGATCCACCTGAAAGACCAACGGTATAAATATCACCGCCGGTTGAACCAAAATCGCTCATGATGCCGCCGATGAAGGCCACTGTCTTTCCGTCACGTGCAACGACCGGATTGGCGAGCTGCTGCTGGGGATTTGAAGGTGCGTACAGCACCGTGGCCTGGACATTTTTAAACGTGTACAGTTTGGCCACCCACCAGTTGTTGTCACCGTCACCTTCGGCCGCCGTGCCGACAAAGCCGCTGCCATCGGGGATCCAGTCGTATTCATAAACAAACAGATTTTCTGGTGATGCCCAGTGCAGTCCGCTTTTGTCCAGAGTCGCAATGCGCTGTTCCGGTGAGGGTTGATCGAGGTCGCCTGACACGGGAGCACCGGCTTCGACAGCGCCCAGTTCCTTGGTGGCATTTTCAGTTGCCAGCATGGCCAATTGTCCCTGCGGGTTGTACATCAGATTGCTGATTGTGCCGTGAAATGACAGTAATTTTTTCAGATTGCGTCCGTCAGCATTGACCTGATAAACAGAGCGCGCGTGACTGCCCGGAGAACGCAGTGCAAAAGTGATTTTCTTTGAATCCGGCGTCCAGGCCGGTGACTCGGGCCAACACTGGATCACGCGTTTGCAGGGCAGTGCGATGGGGGTTGACGTCTTGCCATCGGCACTGCGCAAAATTAAATCCCGGATAACTGGTGCTCCGCCGGATGGAGAGGTATCACCTTCGATGACAGCGACCTGTTGCCGGTCGGGAGACATGGCAGCTTCAAGATAGTAATGAAGCGGTTTGTTGCTGGCGGCATGCGCGCCTGCAATAGCGCCGAAGACGCCTGTCAGTAACACCAGCAGTGCAGTGCAAATTGGATTGATCTTCATGCCGTTCCTTTTTAAAGGGTGCAGATATTGTTGATTGGAATTAATGCGCAATGGTAACTTAAATTGAATATTCAGTGGACGCGCCATACGACCGGGGTTGGTCAGCCCCTGACTACCCGACTTTTGCCGCTGGTTTTTGCCGCATACATGGCCTTATCGGCGACCGTAAGTATGTCGACTGAGAGTTGCGGGGGATTTTCAACCGTGGTGTAGCCGATACTGGCAGTAATTTTAAAAGAGGATTTCAGCATTTCAGCCGCAATCGTCTGGCACAGACTTTCGCAAAGGGTGTTGCAATCGGCCACGTCGGTATTGGGCATGAGAATGACAAATTCATCGCCGCCGATCCGAAACAGCAGGTCTGACTTTCTGGTATTGGCACGCAAAATGTTGGCCAGCAAAATCAGGGCATTGTCACCTTCGTGATGGCCTTTTGTGTCATTGACTGCCTTGAAACCGTCCAGGTCAATCAATACCAGTGAAAATACGCCCCCATAGCGGCGCTGTCGGGTTGATTCGGCGGTAATGGCCACTTCCAGCGCGCGGCGATTACTCAGTCGGGTGAGCGGGTCGGTGCTGGAAAGTCGTTCAGCTTCGAGAATGTTATAGCGCGCATACCTTGCGATGAGCACGATAGTGACGTCGGATAAGACCACAATAATCAACAGCAGGACTTTAACCGGCAACGAATCATTGTGGAAAGTGAGCAAGGTAAGAAACTGAACCATAATGGATAACGCCACAGCACCCGACACCAGCCGGATTTTTGTACAGTGCAACGCAATCAGTGTCAGCGGAAAAACGTATATGACATGCAGTGAAACCTGAGAGCCGGTGATGACATCCAATGGAAATATCAGCAGTATGGTCAGATAACAGATCAAGACGGCCAGATTGTCAGGGACGTATCCGGGCGAGGCAAATCGTTTTAAATAGGAAGATAATTGTTTTCTCATGTATTGATCGGCATTGCCGGGCGCGAATGAGTCGGTTCAGACCGTGACGTTGAGATGGATACTAAAACGCTTCGGGAGGTTGAACAACTAAAAGATTGAAAAGTGCTGAAGGATGACAGATTTCATACAAAAAACGGTGCGTAATGCTGTTTTGCGTGAACATATTTATGTGGCAACCATCGCGACTGTTTCAGGAATTCAACAAAAATTTGAAATTGATAACAGTCTCAGGAATCATTAAGTTTAATTCATCCCGGTAAGGCGAAGCGGAATTAAAAATTGCTCAAATCTCATCGCAAAATGGATGATCTTGCGCGAATAAATGCGTTATTTGAAGAATTTGTCGGTGATATCTGAATTTAATCTTTCGAAGCGAAAATCAGATGGTTAAAACGGATTGTTTTCCCCCTTTAAATTTGGGGAAAAAACGCAATTTGAGCTGTAACAAATCTGGTGAAGCGACTATCATAAAGTTGCTGAGTGGGAAAACGGTCAGTGTGTGGTTATCAAATACAGTATTGGCCATGCAATGGTTTGCGCTTATAGTCATTATGTATGAGTCTGAAAGGACACTATCATGAAGATCTTTGATAATTATGCGGCACGGTACGAACGGACTCGTGAAGAAGAGTACTCTTTGCAGGAATATCTGGAGATATGCAAACGCGACAAACTGGCCTTTGCATCTGCTGCTGAGCGACTTTTGGCTGCAATCGGAGAACCGGAACTGGTCGATACCCGCCACGATTCGCGCCGTTCCCGCATCTTCGCCAACAAAGTGATCAAAATCTATCCGGCCTTCCGTGAATTTTATGGCATGGAGGAAGTGGTCGAACAGGTTGTGTCCTACTTCAGACATGCAGCACAGGGACTGGAAGAGCGCAAGCAGATACTGTACCTGCTGGGTCCGGTCGGCGGCGGCAAATCGTCGATCGCAGAAAAACTCAAATCCCTGACTGAAAAAATCCCCTTTTATGCCATTAAAGGCTCACCAATCAATGAGTCTCCGCTGGGCCTGTTCAACGAAGAGGAAGATGGCGTGATACTGGAGGAAGATTTTGGCATTCCGCGCCGCTATCTGCGCACCATCCCCAGTCCATGGGCCGTCAAGCGTCTGCATGAATTCAATGGCGACATCAATCAGTTCCGCGTCGTAAAGCGTTATCCATCTGTATTGAAGCAGGTTGCCATTTCCAAAACCGAACCGGGCGATGAAAATAATCAGGATATTTCATCGCTGGTCGGCAAGGTGGATATCCGCAAGCTTGAAGATTATGCCCAAGATGATCCGGATGCCTACAGTTATTCAGGCGGCCTGTGTCTGGCCAATCAGGGCCTGATGGAATTTGTCGAAATGTTCAAGGCGCCGATCAAGGTGCTGCATCCCTTGCTGACCGCAACCCAGGAAGGCAATTTCAAGGGAACCGAAGGATTTGGCGCCATTCCGTTTGATGGCGTGATATTGGCGCACTCGAATGAATCCGAGTGGAAGGCATTTAAAAACAATAAAAATAACGAAGCGTTTCTGGATCGTATCTATATAGTCAAAGTGCCGTACTGCCTGCGCGTGACCGATGAAATCAAGATTTACGAAAAGCTGGTGCGTTCTTCTTCGCTGGCGCAGGCGCCCTGTGCCCCGGGTACGTTGAAAATGATGGCGCAATTTTCCGTGCTGTCGCGTCTGAAGGAACCGGAAAATTCCAGCATCTTCAGCAAGATGCTGGTCTACGATGGCGAGAATTTGAAAGATATCGATCCCAAAGCCAAATCCAGACAGGAATATGCCGATTATGCCGGTCCGGACGAGGGCATGACCGGACTGTCCACGCGTTTTGCCTTCAAAATTATTTCCAAGGTGTTTAACTTTGATACCACCGAAGTGGCGGCCAATCCGGTGCATTTGCTGTATGTGCTGGAACAGCAGATTGAGCGCGAGCAGTTTGCGCCGGAGATCGAACAGAAATACCTCTCGTATATCAAGGAATACCTGGCGCAACGGTATATCGAATTTATCGGCAAGGAAATTCAAACTGCCTATCTGGAAAGCTATTCCGAATACGGACAGAATATTTTTGACCGCTATGTGCTGTTCGCCGATTTCTGGATTCAGGATCAGGAATTCCGTGACCCGGACACCGGAGAAAGTTTTGACCGGGAAGCATTGAACAACGATCTGGAAAAAATTGAAAAACCGGCCGGCATCTCCAATCCAAAAGATTTCAGGAACGAGATCGTCAATTTTGTATTGCGGGCGCGTGCCCAGAATGCCGGTAAAAATCCGGCGTGGAACAGTTATGAAAAATTGCGCACCGTGATCGAGAAAAAAATGTTTTCCAATACGGAGGAACTGTTGCCGGTTATTTCATTCAACGCCAAAGCCAGTGTTGATGATGCCAACAAACATCAGGAGTTTGTTGAGCGCATGGTGGCCAAGGGTTATACGGCGAAACAGGTTCGTCTGTTATGTGAGTGGTATTTGCGAGTGAGAAAAACCTCATAAACGAAGATTGACGCCGTGACGCATGCTGCACGATGTGCCACCTTGGCCTCGATCCTGACCTTGCAATAATTCAGGGGGTTATTTTGGTTCACTTAATCGACAGACGGATTCAGGGGAAGAATAAATCGGCGGTAAATCGGGAACGATTTTTACGGCGCTATAAGGATCAGATCAAAGAAGCGGTCACCCGCGCAGTCAAGGGCCGTTCCATCACCAATGTGGAAGGTGGCGAAAAAATCTCCATCCCGGTCAAGGATGTCAATGAGCCCAATTTTGGTCATGACCACGGCGGGGTCTGGGAAACCGTCAGGCCCGGCAACCGAGAATATCTGAAAGGAGACCAGTTCCGTCGACCCAAAGGCGGGGGCGGCGCCGGCAGCGGGCAGGCCAGTAATAGCGAAGAAACTTCGGAAGACGAATTTGTCTTTGAAGTCAGTCGCGAAGAATTCATGAATTACTTTTTCGAAGATCTGGAATTGCCAAATATGGTGAAAACCCAGTTGGCAGCCTCCACCGACTTCAAGCAGTTGCGGGCCGGTTACAAAATGTCCGGTACGACGTCCAATCTGCATATATTGCGTTCACTGCGTGGTGCCTTGAGTCGGCGCATCGCCGTTGGCGGCCGATCCAGTCGTCGCCTGAAACAGGCCGAGCAGGAAATGCACGATCTGATCAATGATAACGTCGATGATCATGATCCCAGAGTGGTGGCACTGCGCCATGAAATTACCCATTTGCGCACAAGACTGCTGGCCATTCCGTTTCTGGATACGTTTGATCTGCGTTACAGCAACCGGATCAAAGTTCCCAAACCCTCCAGTCAGGCGGTGATGTTTTGCCTGCTGGACGTGTCCGGTTCGATGGATGAGGCCAAAAAAGATACCGCGAAGCGATTTTTTATTTTGCTGTACCTGTTTCTGACGCGCTCCTACGAAAAAATCGAGCTGGTATTTATCCGTCATCACACCACCGCGACCGAAGTCGACGAGCAGGAATTTTTCAACTCGCGCGAATCCGGGGGTACGGTTGTTTCTTCCGCCATCAATCTGCTGCACGATATTCTTATTGAACGCTACCCGACTTCGGACTGGAATGCCTACGTAGCGCAGGCCTCCGATGGTGACAACTGGGATAACGATTCGGTCACCTGCCGGCAGATTTTGATCGACAAAATTCTTCCATTGGTTCAGTACTATGCCTATGTTGAAATAACCGACGGGGAACCACAGAATCTGTGGCGCGAGTATGAACAGGTTGCCAGTTACCATTCCCATTTTGCGATGCGTAAAATCGAACAACCGGCCGATATTTATCCGGTATTCCGGGATCTGTTTAAAAAGCAGAATGTCAAATTATGACTGCTAAAACGCGCACCCATAAAAGTGTGGCTGAGAAACTGGAGCCGGCAAAGAATCGCTTGCCCGATCAGTCCGAATGGACCTTTGAACTTCTGGAACAGGCCGAGGGTGAAATTCGGCGTGTGGCACAGAAATTTGGCCTCGATACTTATCCGAATCAGCTCGAAATCATCACGGCCGAGCAGATGATGGATGCGTATGCTTCAGTCGGCATGCCAATTTCGTATTACCACTGGTCGTTTGGCAAACACTTTCTGCGCACCGAGAAAAGCTACCGGCGCGGCCAGATGGGGCTGGCCTACGAAATCGTCATCAATTCCAATCCCTGCATTGCCTATCTGATGGAAGAAAACAGCCTGACCATGCAGACACTGGTGATCGCGCATGCCGCCTATGGACATAATTCTTTTTTTAAGGGAAATTATTTATTCCGGACCTGGACCGACGCCGATGCCATTATCGACTACATGCTGTTTGCAAAGAATTTCATCGCTGATTGTGAGCAACGCTACGGCATTGATGCGGTTGAAGCGGTTCTGGATTCCTGCCACGCCCTGCAGAATTATGGCGTGGACCGCTACAAGCGTCCGGCGCGCATTTCACTGGCCAAAGAACAGTTGCGCCAGCAGGAGCGCGAGGAATATCTGCAGTCGCAGGTCAATGATTTGTGGCGTACCGTACCGCGTCGGGATCAGGCAGCAATCGAAGAAGAACCGAACCGGGTGCCACCCGAACCTCAGGAAAACCTGCTGTATTTCATAGAAAAATATTCGCCCAGACTCGAGCCGTGGCAGCGCGAAATCGTTCGCGTCACGCGCAAGATCTCGCAGTATTTTTATCCGCAACGCCAGACCCAGGTCATGAACGAGGGGTGGGCCACGTTCTGGCATTACACCATTTTGAACCAGCTGTATGACGAAGGGATCGTCGGCGAGGGATTCATGATGGAGTTTTTGCAGAGTCATACCAACGTCGTCTATCAACCGCCGGCGACCAGTCCTTATTTTAATGGCATCAATCCGTATGCCCTGGGTTTTGCCATGATGTGCGATATCCGTCGCATCTGCGAACACCCGACCGAAGAAGATATGCGCTGGTTTCCCGAGATAGCCGGACAGGATTGGCAGAAGACGCTGGATTTTGCGATGCGCAATTTCAAAGATGAAAGCTTTATTTTGCAATACTTATCGCCTAAACTGATTCGAGACTTCCACTTTTTTGCCGTATTGGACGACGATAACCGGGAAATGCTTGAAATTTCGGCAATTCATAATGACAGCGGATACCGCTACATTCGTGAAAGTCTGGCCGGCCAGTACAACATGGGTAACCGTGAACCCAATATTCAGGTCTGGTCAGTGGACATGCATGGAAACCGTTCACTGACGTTGCGTCATATGCAGTATTTGCGTCGCCCTTTGAACCGGCAAACGGATGAAGTGTTGAAACATGTGGCGCGGCTGTGGGGTTTTGATGTGTATTTGGACACAATCGATGAAAGCGGCGCAGTCATCCAACACATCGAATGCAAGGCCGGCAGGAACCAGAACTGATTAAAGATGGTAAGTGCAGAACAAAAATCAACACCACGCTATCTTCGGATAGCCAACAGAGGGGAGCAGCAATGTATTTAGATCATCCGACCATTTCCGCGATCAACAGTGATACTGAGCCTGATCGTCTGGAACGGTTAAATCGCGTGTATGGTTACGTGATCGGGCAGGCAGATATTACCGACAATAAAACCTGCATCACCAAAATCGCCAACCTGCATGACAACAAAGGTACCCTGTATGTAACTTGGCGCGCGCAACCCACTGATCAGGAAAGAACCTTTTTCGCGCGCGCCTGGCGCAGCCGGATCGGTGATGAATCTCTGAATATCGTGCATCAGTTGATTCTGGATTGACGCCGCTCAGTCCGTCCGCGTAGTGATTGTTCCTCCAGCATCCCGTCCGGCGGGGTGTTGATTTCATCTCAATAAGATTTTTGTACTTGAAGACCACCCTGTTGTGTTGCTGAGTGTATGGCAAAGCGCGCAATTTTGTCACCGCAAAAATAACGTCTTCAAAGTGGGAACGCCCCACCGCCAATCGCCCCTGTTGTCAAAATACAACTGTGAATTCACGGTAAATATCATGCTAACATGCAATGTTATCGCGACCAGTGGTGCTGCGCAGGTGAGATCGACAACCGATCTCCCATTTCCTGTCAGCGTATTTCACTGTCCATTCAACCATGAACAGACTAATCGGGGCAGTAATGAGAACAATCGCAAACTTGCAAAATTTCATCATCAGGTTTGGCGCTGCTGCATGTTTTGCCCTGCTGACACAACAGGTACTGGCCGATGCACCTGCACCGGCCCTCGACGTGGCCACACTGACCCGGATCCGGGATGCGGCCCTGAGTTCCGACTACCCCTATGAACGCCTGTCCGAATTGACCGACCAGATCGGACCACGCCTGTCCGGTTCGGCCGGTGCGGCTGCGGCGGTCAGTTTAATTGCTGACCAGCTGCGCAGCATTGGCATGCAGGTTACCCTGCAACCGGTAAAAGTGCCGCATTGGGTGCGCGGCATTGAAACTGCCGAACTGGTTGATTACCCAAAACGTCCTGCCGGGATAAGCCAAAAAGTGGTACTGACGGCGCTCGGCGGATCGGGTGCCACCCCTGCCGCAGGCCTGACCCTGCCGGTGCTGGTGGTGCACAGCATGGAAGAATTGACCGCGCATCAGGCTGAAGTTAAGGGGCGCATCGTTTTGTTCGACGTTGCCTTTGACCAGCATCTGGCCGACAACGGACGCTCTGGTAACGCTTATGGTGAGGCCGGTATGTATCGATTTATCGGACCTGCCACTGCGGCAAAAATGGGCGCTGCCGCGGCATTGGTGCGCTCGGTGGGCGGTGCCGATTTCCGGATTCCGCATACCGGTTCAACCGGGTGGGGCAGCGGTCAGGATAAAGTTGCGCCGATTCCGGCTGCAGCGGTTACTGCTGAAGATGCCATGCTGATGACGCGCCTGGCAGCAAAGGGTGAAATAAAATTGCATCTGACCCTGACACCGCAGATCTTGCCGGAAGCAGACAGCAGCAACGTCATAGCCGACATCGCGGGTCAGGATACAGCGCAGGAAGTGGTAATCATTTCCGGACATCTCGATTCATGGGATCTGGGCCAGGGTGCGATCGATGATGGTGCCGGGCTGGTCACGGCCATGGGCGTGGCGAATGTCTTCAAGAAGTTGGGGCTGCATCCGCACCGGACTGTCCGGGTGATCGGCTGGATGAATGAAGAGAATGGCGTGCGCGGCGGCAAAGCCTATTTCGACGCCAACAGCACGCAGCTGAAAAATCATGTCGCCACGATCGAAAGTGACTCGGGCGCCGGCCGGCCTTTGGGTCTGATCGCCAGCATCAACGGGCAGGATGAAAAATTATTGGAACCGTTAAAAGGTCTGATGCGCAGCATCGGCACGCCGGTCGTGGAAGTGCGGGCCTATGCCGGCGGAACCGATGTCAGTGCGTTGACCGCCCAAGGCGTGCCGTCGTTTGAGCCGCTGCTGGATAATCGCAATTATTTCAGTTACCACCATACACCGGCCGATACCCTGGACAAGGTTGAACCAGAAAATCTGCGGCGGCAGGTTGCCATGCTGGCGATGCTGACCTGGTATCTGGCTGAAATGCCGGTCCCATTCCAGCCGTTGGCGCCTCAAAAAGAGGACTGATGCCATTTTTATTTTGAATGCAGTTCCGATGTTGATCTGTTCCGTTACTAAATTTGGAGTTGTCTGATGCGGGTAATCAAAATTCTGGTTGTCATGCTGTTTCTGGCCGCGATGGGCATGTATTATTTTGTCTATGTCACACCGCAGAGAGCAACCGATGTTTTTGTTAAATATGAGCGCGAATGGTCGAAACTGACCCGCAAGGAAGTAGTGCTTCCGGACGGCATGAAATACGTCTATCTGGAAGGCGGGCGCGGTGAGCCGTTGGTTTTGCTGCATGGTTTCGACGGCGACAAGGATCACTTCGTTCGGATTGCCAAATTTCTTACGCCCCATTATCACGTCATCATTCCCGATCTGCTTGGATTTGGCGAATCGTCCCATCCTACCAGTGTCGATATGTCGGCCCGAGTGGATTACACGTCGCGCGCTCAGGCGGAGCGGGTGCGATCACTGGTGCAATCATTGAATTTGAAGTCGGTCCACCTGGCCGGAAATTCAATGGGAGGGCAAATTGCACTGGCCTATGCGGCGGCCCATCCCAAAGAAGTGGACAGTCTGTGGCTGATGAGCCCGGCCGGGATCTGGAGTGCCCCGCAAAGTGAACTGGCTAAAATTGTCGAAGCCGAGAAGCGTAATGTGCTGTTGATCAGAAATGTCGATGATTACAATCGCGCCTATGATTTTTCGATGAGCAAGCCACCCTTGATTCCTCGCCCGATCTTGAATGTGTTGGCACAAAACTCGATTAAAAATGTGAAGCTGTCTGAATATATTTTTACGCAGATCACCAGTGACTCGCTGGAACAGCGTATCGCAGGATTAAAAACGCCGACCCTGATAGTATGGGGTTCTCAGGATCGGGTCATCAATCATTTGACCGCCGAAGTGTTGTACAAGATGCTGCCCCGATCGCGGGTGGTGATCATGAATGGTATCGGACATATGCCCATGCTTGAAAGTCCGGAGCAATGTGCCGAAGATTATCTGTACTTCCGCTTCAAGCTGGCAGCTCCCGAGGAAAAGTGAGATCTCACAGAAGTTTGGCAATTTAAAGCAATTCAAAATAAGGCAGTATATGTTTCAACGTAATGCTCATCACACTTCCAGCTACTACGCCAGCACCTGCACCGCTCCGGAACGACCCTCCCAGACTGATCATATTGATACCGAAATATTGATTATCGGGGGTGGGTTTTCCGGATTACATACTGCATTGCGGTTGGCTCTGGAAGGCAAGCGGGTTACGTTGATCGAAGCCAGCCGGATCGGGTGGGCTGCCTCGGGTCGCAATGGCGGCATGGCAATCCTCGGTTGGTCATGCGATATGGATCCGATAGAAAAAGCGTTGGGACACGATGATGCAAAGGTATTGTGGAAACTGATGCGCTGGGCCGCCGCTGAAATCAAGGAATTGCCTCTTCGTAACGGGTTTGACTGTGATTACCGTGAGGGCCACCTGTGGACTTCTGTATTGCCGCGCCGGGTCAGCCTGCTGAAAGAATGGCAGGAACATGCTGCGCAAAAATGGGGTTACGGAAATCTGCAGTTTGTCGACAAAAAGGAATTGCCGAAATGGGTGGGGAGCGAGCGGTATCAGGCGGGTTTGTTTGATCCGGAAGGCGGTCATCTGAATCCCTTGAAACTGGCGCTGGGTCTGGCCGCAGCCATCGAAAAGGCGGGTGGAACAATTCTGGAACATACCCGGGCAATGCAATATCAGGAAGTGGGAAACCGGGTTCAGGTTACGACGGAACAGGGCCGCATCGATTGTGATGTGATGGTACTGGCCTGCAATGCCTATATCGATGAACTGGCACCGGCATTAAGTCGCAAGGTGCTGCCGGTCGGCACATTTGTAGTTGCGACCGAAGTGCTGGAGCCGGAGGTGGCGCGCTCTTTAATTCCCAGCAATGCCTGCGTTACGGATAATCAATTTGTGCTGGATTATTTCCGGTTGACGCCGGACAACCGGCTGCTGTTTGGGGGTGGTTGCACTTACCTTGGTGGCATTCCTGCCGATATAGGCAAGGCCATGCGGCCCAACGTGGCCAGAGTATTTCCAAAACTGAAAAATGTCAGGTTTGATTTTGGATGGGGCGGCCATATCGATATCACGATGAATCGGGCCCCAGACATTGGCAACCGCGGCAACGTTTACTGGATGCAGGGTTATTCCGGTCATGGCGTACTGCCAACCTGCGTGGCGGGTCGGGTCGTTGCCGATGCCATTCTTGGTCGGCGCGATCATCTGAATCTGTTCATGAAACTGCAGCATACCGAATTCCCAGGGGGGCAGTTACTGGCCCCGTGGCTCGAGGCAGCCGGAAAATTCTGGTATCGCCTGCGCGATATCGTTTAAGTATTGTCATATGAAAAATTCTTCGCCCATGTTAAGTATGCAGGAAGCACTGTCTGCTTTGCTGCAGGCCGCAACACCGATAGCAGAAACGGAGCGAATTGCAACGCTGCAAGCCAATGGAAGGGTCCTGGCAGTGGATATTCCGGCACCTTTTGATGTGCCGGCAGCCGATAATTCCCAGATGGACGGCTATGCCGTCAATTCGTCCGAGGCGCAGACCGATACCCCACTTCCGGTCAGCCAGCGCATCGCTGCCGGACACGTTGGCGTGGCCCTTTTGCCCGGCACGGCTGCGAGAATTTTTACCGGCGCCCTGATGCCTGCCGGAGCCGATGCAGTGGTCATGCAGGAACAATGCCAAGCGACTGACGACGGCAAGACTGTTCAGTTAACCCATTTGCCCAAAGCCGGAGAATGGGTGCGCCATTCCGGTGAAGATATTCGACGTAACAGCATCGTGCTGCAGGCCGGCACGCGACTGCGCGCCCAACACACAGGTCTGGCAGCCTCGGTCGGACTGGCTGAAATACCGGTCAGGCGACGCCTGAACGTGGCGGTATTTTTTACCGGTGATGAACTGATTATGCCGGGTGAACCGCTGCCGCCGGGTGCCGTGTATAACTCGAACCGGTATCTGCTCACGGCGCTGCTGGAAAATTGTGGCTGCGTGATCAGCGACTATGGCATTGTCCCGGACAGTCTTGAGGTAACCCGCAGCACGCTGCGCGAAGCTGCGCAACGGCACGATGTTGTGCTGACCTCCGGCGGTGTGTCGGTGGGCGAAGAAGACCATGTGAAACCGGCAGTGCAGGCCGAGGGAAAATTGAATCTGTGGCAGATTGCCATCAAGCCCGGAAAGCCGCTGGCCTTTGGCGAGGTCGGGAATGCTTTTTTTCTGGGGCTGCCGGGTAACCCGGTATCGAGTTTTGTGACGTTTTTATTATTTGTGCGTCCGTTCCTGTTGCGGCTTTCCGGTGTTGAAGACGTGACACCAAAATCGTATCTGATCCGCGCTGATTTTGACTGGATCAAACCGGACCGGCGCAATGAATTTTTGCGTGCCCGACACAACGGTAATGGCGGACTGGATTTATTTCCGAACCAGGGTTCAGCCGTGCTAAGTTCCACGGTATGGGGTGACGGACTGATCGATAACCCGCCCGGCAAAGCGATACAGCGGGGCGATCTGGTCCGGTTCATCCCGTTTTCGGAACTGTTGTCATGAGTGCCGCGCCACAAATTACGTTGCGTTTTTTTGCCAGTGTGCGTGAGCAGTTGGGCTGCGCAGAACAGACTGTCGAGTTACCGGCTGACGTCACGACAACGGGGCAGGTCCGGGACTGGCTGATTGCACGTGGTGGCGTCTGGGCCGAAGCACTCTCGCATGACAGACCATTGCGGACGGCTTACCGGCAAACAATGTGTGAGGCGTCGGAGCAATTGATTCTGGATGGATCGATTCAGGAAATCGCTTTTTTCCCGCCAGTGACGGGGGGCTGATGAAAATCCGCATCCAACTTGAAAATTTTGATGTCAGCACCGAACTGGCTGCATTGAATCATACCCGGGTTGGCGCGTTGGTCAGCTTTGTCGGCACCGTGCGCGCCGATGATGGTGTCACGCACATGGAACTCGAGCATTATCCCGGAATGACAGAAAAGTGTTTGACCGATATTGCCATGCAGGCCGCACAGCGCTGGGATATCGGTGATGTGGTGATCATCCATCGGGTTGGGGTATTGCAGGCCGGCGAGCAGATTGTATTGGTTGCCACTGCCAGCCGGCATCGTGGCAGCGCCTTCGCCGCCTGTGAATTCATCATGGACTATTTGAAAACCGGCGCGCCGTTCTGGAAAAAGGAACACGGACCTGAAGGTGCACACTGGGTTGACGCGCGTTCAACAGATCAGACTGCGCTGGACAAATGGCGCTGATTCAGAATCGACTATTCTGAAGGTTAACCGTTCAGTTGCGAAAATAGCTGATTGTCATCATTCCCAGTATGGTCAGTGCCACAGAACCGATCAGATGCAGACTGACAGTGGCCAGCGCCCAGCCAAATCGTTGCGCCTGCAGCAGATTGGCCACTTCAGCAGAAAACGTGGAGAAGGTGGTCAGACCACCTAGGAAACCGGTAATGATCAGCAGACGATATTCCGGACTGAGCAGGGGATGGTCATTGAAAAATCCCATTGCCAGTCCGATCATATATCCGCCCAGCAGATTGGCCGCCACCGTACCCATCGGTATGGTCGGGAACAGCGCATTGAACTGCAAACCCAGAAACCAGCGCAATACCGCTCCGCATGAAGCGCCAATACTGATAACGAGGATGGAATTGAACATGCAATGATTCCTTTGGTTCGGAGCGATGAATCGGATTGATTTTATGCGAGCCGATTTTATTCATTTTTTATTGATTTGTCTCGAAAATGATCCATTTTGGCAATTTAAAAAATCCGGTATCGGGATATCATTACCAATCGGGCGACACGAAAGCGCAGTGGGGTACGCCTGATCAAACCCGTTTCTATCACCTTTCAATGGAATTGCCATGACCGAAACCACCTCGCCGCTTTTTCCGGAAATTCAACCGTACAACACTGGCCACCTTGATGTCGGTAACGGCCACAGCCTGTATTGGGAAGAATGCGGCAACCCCGATGGCGTTCCGGTTCTGTTCCTGCATGGCGGTCCGGGTGCCGGTCTGTCGCCGAGTCACCGCCGGTTTTTTGATCCGGCCTATTACCGTATCGTCCTGTTTGACCAGCGCGGTGCCGGGAAATCGACCCCGCTGGGAGAATACCGACATAACACCACACCGTTGCTGGTGCAGGATATTGAAGCGATCCGCGCCATGCTTGAAATTGATCAATGGCTGGTGTTTGGCGGCTCATGGGGATCAACCCTGGCGCTGGCCTACGGAGAAGCGCAGCCACAGGCGTGCCTGGGGTTTGTATTGCGCGGTATTTTCCTGTGCACCAAAGCGGAAGTGTCCTGGTTTATCAACGGTATGAACTGGTTTTATCCGGAAGTGTATGCGGAGTTTGCGGCGGCCATTCCGGAGAACGAACGGCATGATCTGCTGCAGGCCTATTGCAAACGACTGTTTTCGGATGATCCCAAAGTGTACCTGCCGGCGGCCAAAAGCTGGAGTCGCTATGAGAGCAGTTGCCTGTTTTTAAAACCGCAGGCCGCGGCGGTGGAAGAATTTGAAACGGTGGAAGTCAGTCTCGGGCTGGGGCGTCTGGAAGCCCATTACATGCTGCACGGCGGCTTCATGGAAGAAGACCAGCTGATCAATAATCTGAAAACAATCCGGCATTTGCCGGCAGTGATCGTGCAGGGACGTTACGACGTGATCTGCCCGCCCAATACCGCCTACCGATTGCATCAGGCCTGGCCGGAGGCAGTGATGCACGTCATTCCCGATGCAGGCCATGCGGCACTCGAACCGGGTATCGCAGCAGCGCTGGTCCGCGCCACGGAGCAGTTTAAGCTGAACAGAAAGTTTGATTGAACGCAGCCGTGCGCGTGACGGCGTGAATCAGTCGTAAAGCTTGCCGCGCATGATTTTTGAGACGCCCTGAATGTGACGTACGTTGCGCATCAGTCTGGCCAGATGCTTGCGGTTTTCCACCTGTATCGTAAAGCAGATTTGGGACAGCGTATCGAATGCGTTGCCTTCCATTTCGACATTGATAATATTGGCGTCGGAATCGCCGATCTCCGCGGCGATCCGCGCCAGCGAGCCGCGCTCGTTGGTGGTGAAGATGGTGACCTTGCAGTCGAAGCGGCGGTTCAGGTCCTTGCCCCACGCGACATCAATCCAGCGGTCGGGTTCTTTTTGCAGCAGTTTTTTCCCGACGTTGCATTCGCAGGTATGCACCACCAGACCCTGATCGCGCTTCAACTGTCCGATAATTTCATCGCCCGGCAAGGGCAGGCAGCAAGTGGCCAGTTCCACTGAAATGCCTTCACTGCCATAAATAATGACCGGTTCCAGATTGTTGTCGTCTGCATTGTCGTGCAGCATTTGCATGAACGGAATCGACGACGGTTCGTCCTCGATCAAATCCATAATGTGGCGCGCCACCAGCGCTGCCATGCGCCGCCCGGTGCCGATGTCGGCATACAGTTCTTCCAGTGATTTGGTGCCGGATTCAAAGAGCAGCTTTTCTACAACATCTGGCGGAAGGCGCGGATTGAGGTTCAGTGCCGCAAGTGACTGGTTCAGCAGCTGCCTGCCCAGTTCGGTCGATTCGGCCAGATTCGAGGTGCGCAGGTAATGGCGAATAGCGGAACGTGCTTTACCGGTTCGCACATAACTGAGCCAGTTTGGCGATGGACGCGAATTGGGCGAGGTGATGATTTCCACGATATCGCCACTGCGCAGTTCGGTGCGCAGTGGCGCCGGTTCATGGTTGATTTTGGCAGCCACCGTCTGATCGCCGATATCGGTATGGATGGTATACGCAAAATCCAGTGCCGTTGCGCCGCGCGACAGGGCAATGATTTTGGATTTGGGTGTAAAGACGTAGACAGAATCAGGGAATAAATCGACTTTGACGTGCTCCAAAAACTCGGCCGAGTCGCCGGTCTGCTTTTGAATATCCAACAGCGACTGCAGCCAGGCATGGGTACGAATCTGCAGGTCGGACAGGGAAACGTCCCCATCCTTGTACAGCCAATGGGCCGCAACTCCCGATTCGGCGATGTGATGCATGTCGTGGGTACGTATCTGAAATTCTACCGGTGTTCCGTAGGGGCCGATCAGGGTGGTGTGCAGCGACTGGTAACCATTGAGCTTGGGCATGGCAATATAATCTTTGAATTTGCCCGGCATGGGTTTGTACAGACCATGCAATACGCCCAGAGCGTGATAGCTTTCAATGAAATTATTGACGACAATGCGAAAGCCATACACATCCAGTACCTGGGAAAACGACAGGTTTTTATCCTGCATCTTGCGGTAAATGCCGTACAGCGTTTTTTCGCGTCCGTAGACCTCCGCTTTGATGCCGGCACTTTCAAGTGTATGGTGCACCGAATCCATAATTTTTCCGACCACTTCGCGTCGGTTGCCGCGCGCCGATTTGACCGCCTTGGCCAGCGTCCGGTAACGCATCGGGTGCAGATGGGAGAACGACAGATCCTGCAATTCCCGGTAAATATTGTTCAAGCCGAGCCGGTGCGCAATCGGCACATAGACTTCCATGGTTTCACGGGCAATACGCTGCTGTTTTTCCACGGTCATGACACTGAGGGTGCGCATGTTGTGCAGTCGGTCGGCCAGTTTAACGAGGATAACGCGCACATCGCGCGCCATGGCCAGCAGCATTTTTCTGAAATTTTCCGCCTGGGCTTCAATCTGGCTCTGAAATTCAATACGTTCCAGTTTTGACAGGCCGTCTACCAGGCTGGCGACGGGCGCACCGAAACGTTCGATCAATTCTTCTTTTTTGACATCCTGGTCTTCCATCACGTCATGCAGCAGTGCTGCCATGATGGCCTGCACATCCAGCTTCCAGTCGGCACAGATTTCGGCCACGGCGATCGGATGCGAAATGTAAGGTTCGCCCGAGCGGCGCATCTGGCCCAAGTGCATTTCATCGGAAAAACGAAATGCCTCCTTGACGCTGACGAGTTCGTTGGGAGCCAGGTAGGCTGACAGCTTTTCAGCCAGATGTGAAATTGAAACGTGGGAGTTGTGCGGTGATACAACCGTCGGTTCGACCGGTTTGGATGTTAGAGCTATTGGCAAACGCTTTCCCTTAGCTCGAGATCGAGACTCTGCTGGCGAATGTTCGGAAGGCGTCAAACTCATTCTTCGATATGATAAAAAACATTGAAGTTGGCGTGGAAAATTTAAGGTAAAACCGACAGGCCCGCCTGATTAAAACAATGCCGTGGTGTCAGATTGATCACCACGGCAGGTGGGCATATGAATTGATTATATGCAAAGCAAATAGTCTGTCCAGACAAATTATTTAATCGGACCGACTGCCAGCGATCAAAGTGGTACTTTTTTCAGCATTTCGATGCCAACTTTGCCTTCAGCGATTTCACGCAGGGCGGTCACGGTTGGTTTGTCTTTGGAATCGATTTTTGGAGTATGACCCTGGAGCAGCTGACGTGCACGATAGGTTGCACATAACGTGAGCTGGAAGCGGTTTGGTATGTTTTTTAATGCGTCTTCAATGGTAATACGAGCCATGGTGATCCCTTGCGAAAAAATAAAATAACAACTAAAAATCAGTGCGGATTGAATGGAAAATTTATCCTGGAATGCTGTGGATATTAAATTGTGCGAACAGCTCGGAATTTCTTGCTGCCTGCTGATTGAACCGGCATCTGGTAGCTTTGACAATGGCGACCAGTTCAGATAAAGCCGTTTCAAATTCCTGGTTGATAATAACATATTCAAACTCCGGAGCGTGGGCAATTTCTCCTCCTGCGGCCAATAATCTCCGGTTAATTGTCTGTGAACTGTCCTGTCCGCGTTTGTTCAGTCGCTGTTCGAGCGCTTCGAACGATGGCGGCAGAATAAATATGCCAACTGATTGTGGATATTGCAACTTGACCTGCTGCGCACCCTGCCAGTCAATTTCAAGCAGCATGTCGGTACCGGCCTGCATGAACTGGTTGATCAGAATCCGCGAGGTGCCATAAAAATTGCCGTGGACTTCTGCATATTCCAGAAATTCGTTGTTATTTTTTCGTGCAATAAAATCATCAATGGTAATGAAGTGATATTCCCGACCGTTTTCTTCACCGGGTCGTGGTGCGCGCGTTGTGTATGAAATGGATAATTTGATATCGGCGTCATGCGCGAGCAATGCATTGACCAGCGTGGATTTTCCGGCGCCCGATGGTGCCGAGACCAGAAACAGGCTGCCGGAATGGGTAGTGAGTTGTGCCATGAATTTCCTTGTGCGCCAGTGCGCAGGGTAAAGTGGTTATTCCAGATTTTGTACCTGCTCGCGCATCTGCTCGATCAGGAGTTTCAATTCCATGGCCGCGTCCGCCAATTCCTTCAGTGCCGCTTTCGAACCCAGTGTATTGGCTTCGCGGTTTAATTCCTGCATCATGAAGTCCAGACGTTTCCCGACTTGCCCGCCCTTGTTGAGGATATGGCGGGTTTCAGTCAGATGCCCGGACAGCCGGGCCAGCTCTTCGGCAATGTCGATCCGGATTCCGTACAGAGCCACCTCCTGACGAATGCGGTCCAGTGCCTCTTCACGGGAAATGGTTGGTACGTTGTTGCCGTTAGTCAGACCAAGTGCCTCCTGCAGCCGATTAATTGATTTTTGTTGAAATTGAGCAACCAACTGTGGAACAATGGGGGTGACGCGGGAAACGATGCTTTCCATTTCGCTAATTTTCCCGATTAATACGGATTGCAATGCTTCACCTTCACGCGAGCGGCTCAGTACAAACGCGTCCAATGTGCTTTGCATGCAGTCCATGGCCTGCGCTGAAAGATTTTCATCGGAGACCGTATTTTCTTCGATCACACCAGGCCAGCGCAGGATTTCGTGCATCGACAGGTTGGCGCTGGCAGGGAATTGCTGTTGCAACTGGCGTTGAAACTGTTCGATCTGATCGAGGACGGTCGGGTTGAGTGCCTTGTTATTTTGCTGCTGTTCTTTACATGCAAAACTAAACCTGCATTCGACTTTACCGCGGGTAATGCGTGATATGATTGCTTCCCTGAATGATGGCTCAAAAGCACGAAAGTCATCATTCATGCGAAATTGCAGGTCAAGGAAACGCGAGTTAACGCTTTTGATTTCGACAGTCATGCTGCCGACATCGCTTTCGCGACTGGTGACAGCATAACCTGTCATGCTAAAAATACTCACGGTGTGCCTTGTTTGGGTTGAATGTCAGTTCTGCGAAGTATATTAGCTGTTTGTCGGAATTGTCCAACAATCGCAACCGGCCTGTCAAAGTTGACGATCCGCGCTCGGTCAACATGCCGTTTGCAGATTGAAGTTCGAAATTCGCAGTTTACATTGAATGCGCTTCAGCTTTTAATTAAGCCTTAAAACAGGAAGATATGGCTGCACAAAATAATGCTCCGCTGCCCGATGGTCTGGAACTGGCTGGATATCGCATTGTAAAGAAAATTGCCTCGGGCGGGTTCAGTATTGTTTACCTTGCGTCGGATGAAGAGGGCGTTCCTGTTGCAATCAAAGAATATCTTCCCAGCTCTCTGGTGCTGCGTCAGGTCGGTGAATTAACCCCGGCCATTTCTCCTGAAAACCTGCCTATTTACCGCATCGGTCTGAAATGCTTTTTTGAAGAAGGTCGCGCACTGGCGCGGATATCCCACCCCAACGTCGTCTCAGTATTGAATTTTTTCCGCGCCAATGACACTGTCTACATGGTGATGGCCTATGAATCCGGCTGCTCTCTGCAGGAGCACATATTGCGCCGGCGTGACAAACCGGAACGTCCGATCGTCACTGAGCGGTTTATACGCAAGATGTTTGTGCAGGTTCTGAACGGGCTGCGTGAAGTGCATACCAACAAATTGCTGCACCTTGATTTAAAACCGGCCAATATCTATCTGCGTCTGGATGGTTCACCGATGTTGCTCGATTTTGGCGCAGCCAGACAGACCCTGCGTACCGATCTGCCCAAGCTGTATCCGATGTATACCCCCGGTTTTGCCGCCCCGGAGCTGTATGAAAAGCACGGCAATCTGGGACCCTGGACCGACATTTACAGTATTGGCGCTGCCATGTTTGCGTGTATGGCCGGTGCGCCGCCGCAACCGTCCGATCAGCGTAAAGTCAGCGATAAAATGGAGCGTCATTACCGTAAGCTCGATGAGTCGTATTCGGCTGAACTGATTGAGATTGTGCGCTGGTGTCTGAATCTGGATCCGCTGCAGCGGCCGCCGAGTGTGTTTGCCCTGCAAAAGGTGCTGTTGCTGAAAGTTGACGATAAAAAAGAGCTGACTGCAGTCGAAAAAATGAAGGTGTTTTTTAATAAAATTCTCGATGGCCTGCATCCCGGAAAACACGGAGATCTGGACAGTAAAACAATTTCGGGCGATTCAATTTAGGAAACTGCGATGCGTTTTTCGGTATATCAAGAAAGCCATATTGGTGGGCGAAAAGTTAACCAGGACCGGATGGGTTATTGTTTTACCCGGGATGCGCTGCTGTTGCTCATGGCCGATGGCATGGGCGGCCATATCATGGGTGAAATGGCCGCAACCATCGCCATGCAAACGATCGGCAACCTGTTTCAGGCTCAGGCCAATCCCTGCATCGGACGCCCGGAGCGCTTTCTGGAAGAAAGTTTCATCGCCGCGCATAAAGAAATTCACCGCTATAAAGTCGTGAACAATTTACCGGACACGCCCCGCACTACCATTGTTGCGTGCCTGGTTCAGCATGACACGGCCTTCTGGGCACACTGCGGCGATTCCCGTTTGTACTGGATGCGCAACGGCCAGTTATTGCTGCGCACTCGTGATCATTCCCGTCTGGAAACACTGATTGCCCAAGGCAAGGTCGATGAATCGCAGCGCGACACCCATCCTGACCGCAACAAACTGTTCAACTGCCTGGGTGCGCCCAACTTCCCGATTGTGGAAATGTCGCGGCGCGTCAAGTTGCAACCCGGTGATATCATGTTGCTCTGTTCGGATGGCTTGTGGTCCGTATTGCCGGAGCAGGTGATGCTGCAGACACTGCGTGAACGTACTATCGTGCGTGCCGTGCCGGACATGCTCAACAAGGCGGTCTCCATTGCAGGCAAGCATAGCGAC
>Ga0209067_10000443_pt1 | contig 26746 bp, 23 predicted proteins | sample ColStrG_CSR_2013_FD_187199 | JGI IMG/M metagenome (GOLD analysis project Ga0209067, IMG submission 187199) | Freshwater sediment microbial communities in response to fracking from Pennsylvania, USA - Cold Stream Run_MetaG_CSR_2013 (SPAdes)... | ecosystem: Environmental > Aquatic > Freshwater >... | reverse complement strand
TACTTAAATCCTTAGGTGTACAGCCTCGTCGAACCATTCGAATAGCTTTATGGGGTGGAGAGGAACAAGGTTTATTAGGCAGTTTTGGCTATGTTAAGAAGCATTTTGGCGACCCAATATCCATGAAATTATCGGCTGAACAGGCTAAAATATCGGCCTATTATAATTTGGATAATGGAAGCGGAAAAATCCGGGGTGTTTTTGCTCAGGGTAATTCTGCCGTAAGAAATATTTTTAAAGCCTGGTTAGCCACCTTTGCAGATATGGGGGCTGCTCAGGGCGTAAGCCTTTCTAATACCGGAGAAACCGATCATTTGAGTTTTGATGCAGTGGGTATTCCCGGATTTCAATTTATTCAGGATCCACTCGAATATGAAACGAGAACGCACCATAGCAATATGGATACCTATGACCATTTAAGTATACCGGATCTTAAACAGGCTTCCATGGTCGTTGCGGCTTTCGTATACAATACCGCCATGAGGAATGAAATGATCCCACGTAAACCTATACCTAAGCCGCAAAGGTTCGTATTCGACAATGATTTTCCTTGGTAAAAACTAATTCAATTCAACCACTATCGGACAATGGTCGGAATGGATGGCTTCGGGTAATATATAAGCACTTTTCAATCGGGACTGAAGAGGCTGACTTACGATATGATAATCTATACGCCAGCCCAAATTCTTGGCTCTTGAATTAAACCGATAACTCCACCAGGAATAATGGTGGGGTTCCTGGTTAAAATGGCGAAAAGAATCGATCATTCCATCGGTGATGAATTTCTCCATCCATTCTCTTTCCTCGGGTAAAAATCCAGACGAATTCGCATTGGACTTGGGATTATGGATATCGATGGGTTTATGGCAAATATTATAATCCCCTGAAATGATCAGACTCGGATATTTCCATTTTAATTCATGAATATAGGTATAGAAAAAGTCCAGGAATTCAAACTTAAAATCCTGCCTTTCCTCCCCACTACTTCCGGAGGGTAAATAGGCACTAATAATGGAAAAATCATCGAAGTCCAAACGCAAAACCCTTCCTTCATGGTCATATTGCTCATGTCCACAACCATATTCCACATGCAAAGGCTTTATTTTAGAAAAAATGGCCACACCACTATAGCCTTTTTTTACGGCTGGGTACCAGTAAAGATGATAGCCCATAGATTCCAGAATTTCCTTTTCGGTAATCTGCTCAGGCAATGCCTTTATTTCCTGTAAGCAGAGTATATCCGGGTTTTCATTTTGAATCCAGCTTAACAAGTTTTTGGATAAGGCCGACCGTAAACCATTCACATTATAGCTGATTATTTTCATAGGTTTTAACATTTTTCGGTTTATTCCTTTTGGCTTTGTTCCTCCTCCAAATACGGCCTAAAATATTCTATGGCCCTGGATTTTAATAAATATTCCTGTTCAATAAAACTATAGTTGGGGATTTTATTGCGTAACCTCCAATGGGGCCATCCTTCCTGATCTAATCCCTCTAATTCATAATATCCTAAGTCGGAAAATAATCGACATACGGCGATATGCATGAGTTCTTCCTTTTCCCTTTTGGAAAACTTTCTGGGCCCCTTTCCAAGCTCCTGAACTCCAATCAAAAAAAGAACCGTTTGCAAATCGGGTTTTTCCGAATCAAACTGAACCGAAAGATATTGCGTTAAAAGGGCCCAATCACTCACTATTTGTTTAGGGTTCATTCTCCCTTATTTATTAATTCCCTTTTAAGATATTCAAATAAATCTAAGCGACTAAATCGCTCCTGTTTGGTTTCTACCATGTTTTTAACTGAATATTGATCCCGGGAATATTCTTCTTCTCCGATTAAAACGACAAATGGAATATTTTTAGAATCAGCATATTTCAATTGTTTCGGCAATTTATTTTGATCCGGATAAAGTTCAGTGGAAATCCCTAATTCTCTTATTTGAATAGCCAATTCAAAAGCCCTTTTCTCGGCTTCCGGAAAGAAATTGCAAACTAGCACCTGAGTGGAGATAGGCTGATTAGGAAACAATTCTAATACCTTCATCAGATCATAAATTCGATCCGCCCCAAACGATATGCCCACACCCGTTATTCCTTTTAAACCGAAATTACCCGTCAAATCATCATATCGGCCTCCCCCACCCAAACTGCCTTTAGCCTGAGGGCAAATTACTTCCATAATGGTACCCGTATAATAGTTCAATCCCCGTGCGAGTAAAATATCAATGGAGCAATGGCCTAGGACTTCAGGCATAAGTTCTAATAAAGAAAAAAGCTTATCCAATTCTTCAAGTCCTTTTTTTCCTATTTCGGTAGATCCTAATTGAGCCTTTAATATTTCTATTTTTTCCTGATGATTTCCCTTTAGTTCAAAGAAAGGAGCGAGGGTTTCAATATCCTTTTCATTAAATCCCTTTTCCAATAATTCCTTGGTTACCCCCTCGACTCCTATTTTATCGAGTTTATCCAAAATGATTACCAAGGTGGAAAAGTCCTGGGGTTTAGAGGTTAATTCTCCTAAAGCCATTAGCAATTTCCGGTTGTTAATCCGGATGGTAAATTCCTTTATGCCCAATTCATTAAAGGCCCTATGGTAGATTTGAATCAAATCCGCTTCATTAACCAGCGAGGCGGATCCAACTAAATCCACATCACATTGGTAGAATTCTCTGTATCGACCCTTTTGAGGCCTGTCGGCTCTCCAAACGGGTTGAATCTGATATCGCTTAAAAGGCATGGTCAAGGCATTCTGGTTCATGACCACATAACGAGCAAAGGGTACCGTTAAATCATAACGAAGTGCCCTTTCTGAAATTAAAGGTAATAGGGCTTTTGAGCTAATCTCCTTTTTTTGCTCGGCATCCACCTTGGAAAAAAAATCTCCTGAGTTTAATATCTTATAGATCAATTGATCTCCTTCATCCCCATACTTCCCGGTAAGGGTAGAAAGGTTTTCCATAGAGGGGGTTTCCAGCGGCTGATATCCAAAAAGCTGGAATATATTGCGTAGAGTATTAAAAATAAAGGTCCTCCTATATGATTCCAGAGGTCCAAAATCGCGGGTTCCCTGCGGTAGGGATACGGAAGAATTAGACAAAGCAGCTTGATTTTACCAAATGACTCGGTTCAAAGATAAAGGAAAACCGATTAGGTAAAAAGGACTTATTAATCCCCATGAAAATGATAAGGCTTCTTTGTTTATTCAATTTTAATATTTAAATTTATATAAACTTAAAAAACAAAATTATGTCAAGCTTTAACAAAGTAGTATTAGTTGGTCACCTGGGAGGTGACCCCATTATTCGCGATCTGGAAAACCAAATCAAGGTGGCCGATATTATCCTAGCAACCAATGAGGTATATACCCGAAACGGAGAAACCCGGGAAATAACGGATTGGCATGATATAGTAGCCTGGAGAAAGCTGGCGGAATTTTCAGAAAAAAACCTTCATAAAGGGAAGAAAATCCTGGTTGAAGGAAAACTCCGCACAAATACCTGGGAGGATAAGGAAAGCGGCAAAAAACGAAAATCCACGTATATTTTAGCCGAAACCATCCGTTTCATGGAAAGGAAAGAAAAACCATTATCGGATTTAGCCAGTTTTCATTTGGAATCGGAAACGATGGAGATGGATTCCCTCCATAATTTTGAGGATGAGGAAGACGGCGATAGTCTATATCCCGAAATTCGAGATATAAACTCAGAAGAGGGTAGCGAACATTTCCTGGAAACCCCCGAAAAAAAAGGAAGAAGAAAAAAAGAGAAAAATCCTTCATTTGAATCTTCTAAAGAAATTAATGGAACCTTAAACTCGGAATTTCCTAAATCGAAAGAGGAAAACCTTCCCGAATCAGTTCCCTTTTGATGAAACGAAAATTAATAAAGCCAATCCCAATAAAAGGAAATAACTAAGATCCTTTTATTGGGATTTTAAAAACCATCCTTTGGCGATTTAACCAATTTCACCAAGGGAGGGACTCAAAATAGAATTATTTTTTCTTCGTGGTGGAATGCAAAAAGGCAATCTTCCAATGATCATTAATTTTTTTAAAGGAAGCACTTTCTAGCCAATCGAAATTCACATGAGAGGTATCATTGAATATAAAGGCTCCATGGTTGGAATAGTACATACTTCCTGTACTATCGTCCACAGTTATCTTGAAATCCTTAAAAGTATATTCAGCCGTAAATTTGGGAGAATTTTTTACTAGATGAATTAAACTATCATTATTCCAAATCTTCCCATCTTCATACAAAACAAAATCAGATGTCGTTAGGTCCTTCATTTTCTGATAATTCTTTGTCTTAATTCCGCCAAAATAATCTATTAAAACCTCTTTCAAATTTTCGGGATTGTTCCTTCTATTTGATGGCTTACAACCATTAAATAAAAATAAAAACAGGCTAATAGCCAGCAGGAGATTTTTCATAGGATTGTGATTTGTTTTCTAGTTTGTTCTTAGGAATTAAAATAGATAGATTAATTAAAATTTCAAAAAAACTCAAAAGGAACCGGAACGAGTTAAAATCTTGAGCGTTTACGCTTTCATTCTATTGGCACTAATCTGCCTAAACTTTTGAAATCATACTCAGGTAAATGAAATTTACCTTAAACCGAATAATAAAATAGGGGGAATTCTGAGATCGAATGATTTTGATAAAGCTTTATTCCAGGACATGGGGTTTGCATACCCATTTATCCGTTCGATATAAATGAACAAGCCCTTCCTCATGAGGTGGATAAATCAATAATGAATCTTTTCCATTCGCATTTTTAATATCATTAGGTATTAACTTTTTGATTTTAAACACTTCATGAAAATTACCGGAATGGTAACAACCTGAAATTTTCATTCTAAAATTGGGTTTTGTAAAAACCCCATCTAAAATGAGAGAATCATGCGCAAGTGTATAGCCGGCTTTTTGATATTCATACCAATGACCTTCATTAAAGCAATGGGAATCTCCATAATTATATTTGGAATGAACCTCTGTGGTAATGTATACCGAATCACAGCTAAAGCGAAGTTGGAATTTTGAATAGTAAATATTATCGGGATTGGATTTTTCGGGACCCGGATTTTCTACCCAAATACCCTGTAATTCCGAGGCCCCCGGAGTTTGATAAGATTTATTCGGAACACAGGAAAGACTGAAAAGAATAACAGAACAAGCAATACCTTTTAGCCAATTATCTATGGTAAGTTTTTGAATTCCTCTATAGTTTCTCAATCTCATCCAATTTTTATATCCCCAATCATATCCTCTGGTCTTACCCATAAATCGAATTGTTCCGAAGTCAATAAACCCAGTTCCATAGCCGCCTCCCTTAATGAAGTCCCTTCTTTATGGGCTTTTTTGGCAATTTTAGCAGCATTCTCATAACCGATATGGGTATTCAAAGCCGTAACCAACATTAAGGAATTTTCCAGGTTTCTTTTTAAAATAGGATAATTAGGTTCAATACCAACGGCACAATGTTCGGTAAAGCTTCTACAGGCATCTCCAATTAATCTGGCGGATTGTAGGAAATTGGCGGCAATGACCGGCTTAAAAACATTTAATTCGTAATGCCCGCTCATGCCTCCGATCGTTATGGCCACATCATTCCCCATTACCTGAGCACAAACCATCGTCATGGCCTCACATTGGGTAGGGTTCACCTTACCCGGCATAATGGAGGAGCCAGGTTCGTTTTCAGGAATCAATATTTCACCAATTCCGCTTCTTGGCCCTGAAGCAAGCATTCGGATATCATTGGCTATCTTCATTAAGGAAACAGCCAAAACTTTTAAAGCTCCATGAGTTTCAACGATGGCATCGTGAGAGGCTAATGCCTCAAATTTATTGGGGGCCGTTATAAAGGGTAATCCAGTAAATTCTGCGATTTTTTTTGCGACTAATTCGGAATACCCTTTGGGCGTATTGATACCTGTGCCTACCGCAGTACCCCCTAAAGCTAATTCAGAAAGGTGTGCCAAAGTATTTTCAAGAGCTTTCATTCCATGCTCCAATTGCGAAACATAGCCTGAAAATTCCTGTCCAAGGGTGAGGGGAGTAGCGTCCATTAAATGGGTGCGGCCAATTTTTATCACATCCTTAAAGGCTTCACTTTTTTCCTTTAGTACGTTTCTAAGCTCCAAAACACCTGGTAGAGTTGTTTTGATAACGGCCTTATAAGCCGCAATATGAAGTGCCGTTGGGAAGGTATCGTTCGAAGATTGGGATTTATTTACATCATCGTTGGGATGAACAAAGGCCTTACCCTCACCCACTTTCCCTCCATGGATTTGCTCCGCTCGATTAGAAATCACCTCATTCAGGTTCATATTACTTTGTGTTCCAGAACCTGTTTGCCAAATAACCAAGGGGAACTGATCCGATAAACCACCGGCCAATATTTCATCACAAACTTTTGAGATCAATTCCTTTTTATCCTCCGGCAAAACGCCTAATTCAAAATTAGTATGGGCTGCGGCTTTTTTCAGGAATGCAAAGGCCTCAATGATCTCTTTTGGCATACTGCCTTCGGGGCCTATCTTGAAATTATTACGAGATCTTTCCGTTTGTGCACCCCAAAGTGCCTGAGAAGGTACCTGAACCTCCCCCATGGTATCCTTTTCAATTCTAAAATCCATATCCATAAATTTCATCAAAATTAGGAATCCATTTGGATTTTAAGGACTGAAAAGCAAACCATTAAAAAAATCCCAATTTATTATCACCCTACTTTAAATTTTACAATAATGTGATTTAGCCGAATTAAACAAGGGTTAAATCCCATTCAAAAAAATTTTAAGGAAGGCGTTTTTGTATTTTAACATATTGTTAATATAATTTTCCTATCTTTAAGGTTACCCAATCAAGTCATAATTGTTCAACTGCACAGAACTGAATATTCTGTGTCCAATATTTTTTGCCAAAAATGAAAAGGGGAAAGAAGTCTTCGGGATTATACCGCGAGTCCTTTGAAAAAGATTCGTGCGGAATTGGTTTCATAGCTCATTTAGACGGAGTTAAATCGTATACTCTTGTACAGGACAGCCTTACCATGCTCTCCAATATGGAGCATCGTGGGGGCTGTGGCTGTGATGAAAACACAGGAGATGGTGCCGGAATCCTGATTCAGATTCCTCACGAATTTTTTGTTTCACAATGGGAAAATCTATCCTTTATACTCCCATCCGAAGGCAGTTACGGGGTAGGAATGACCTTTTTTCCAAAAGAAAAGTCCAAACAATCCATTTGCCGGGATTTTATAAGCTTGGCCTGTCAGGAATTGAATTTTGAATTATTAGGCTATAGAAAGGTTCCTGTTAACCCGGAAGGAATTGGCAAAACGGCCTTGGATGCCGCTCCTGAAATGGAACAATTATTTATCAAACCTCGATATGAGGTGGCCGATCAGGATGAGCTCGAAAGGAAATTATACGTATTCAGAAAATATACTACTCATAAAATAAACGAACTCCTGGATAGTCAGGATGAATTTATTTTTGGCTCATTATCCTCCAGAACCTTAATATACAAGGGACAATTAACCACTCATCAGGTAGCCCAGTATTTCCCCGATTTAATGGATCCGGATATGAAGTCGAGCCTGGCATTGGTACATTCCCGCTTTTCTACCAATACATTCCCTAGCTGGAAACTTTCACAACCGTTTCGTTATCTCGCTCATAATGGAGAAATCAACACTATTAAGGGGAATGTAAACTGGATGAAAAGTAAGGAGACCTTATTGGAATCCACCCTATTTACCAAGGAGGAAATCCAAATGTTAACCCCTATCTGTGATCCAGGAGGGTCGGATTCGGCGTATTTGGATAATGTCATTGAGCTTCTCCATCAGGGGGGTCGATCTCTCCCCCATGCCATGATGATGTTGATTCCAGAGGCATGGCAGGGAAATGACCAAATGGAGGACTATAAAAAGGCCTTTTATGAATATCATGATTGTTTAAGTGAGCCCTGGGATGGCCCTGCTTCCATTTGCTTTACCGATGGCAAAATGGTAGGCGCTACCCTCGATAGAAATGGCTTACGTCCTTCCCGATATCTGGTCACCAAGGATAGAAGGGTAATTATGTCCTCCGAGGCTGGAGCTATTCCTATAGAACCCTCCCAAGTTTTACAAAAAGGCCGATTACAACCCGGTAAAATGTTCATTGCGGATTTGGAAAAAGGAAGGATTATAAGTGACGAGGAATTAAAACAAAACATCTGTCGGGAATATCCTTATAGAGAATGGCTGGTAAAGCATAAAATCTCGTTTTCCGATCTGGCCAAACCCGACCGTTCCACCGAATACCTGAGCAAGGAAGAACTTATCCGGCAGCAAATTGCTTTCGGAATTAGTCGGGAGGAATTGCATGAAATCTTTTTACCCATGATTCAAGATGGCAAAGAGCCTATTTCGTCTATGGGAAATGATACGCCTCTGGCGGTTTTATCCGACCAGCCTCAAAACCTGGCCAATTATTTTAAACAATTATTTGCCCAGGTAACCAATCCTCCCATCGACCCAATTCGGGAAAAAATGGTAATGGCTAATTATTCTATTTTGGGAGGTTATGGCGGTTTTTTACAAACCACCGAGGATCATTGCAAACAAATTCAAATTACCGAACCTATTTTAACGGATGATGATATCGCCAAGCTCCGATTTATTCGTCATCCTGATTTTAAGATTATAACCATCCATACCCTATTTCCGGCAACTGGTAAAAAAGGCGGACTGGAAAGAGCTGTAAACCGAATATGTAAGGAAGCCCAGGAAGCGGTTGAAAATGGAAATAATATTATTATCCTATCGGATAAAGGCGTTGATAAGGATAATGCCCCCATTCCAACCTTATTAATCACCGGAGCCGTTCACCATCATTTGGTGAAAAATAAAATTCGAATTGCTACTTCCTTAATCATTGAAAGTGGAGATATACGGGAAATCCATCATATGGCGGCTCATATTGCTTTTGGAGCTAGTGCCGTTTATCCCTATCTAGCGTATCAGTCCATCTATGCCATGAACCAAAAGGATCATTTAGGCGATGAGGAGGAATTGGTTCATAATTTCATCAAAGCCTCCAGTTCAGGTTTAATGAAGGTGTTTTCTAAAATGGGAATTTCCACCTTTAGCTCCTATCATGGTTCACAAACGTTCGAAATTGTTGGACTTAACAAATCGGTGGTTAATAAATGTTTTGTTGGTACAGAATCTCGACTAGGTGGATTGGGTTTCGACCAGATTGCCTATGAAACTCTAAAAAAACATAGCATAGCCTTTTCCGAAAACACCAATCAGTTCACGCCCCTTACCGAAGGAGGTGTTTACCAATGGAAACGTCGGGGAGAGGAACATCAGTTTAACCCGGATAGTGTTCATTTATTACAATTTTCAACCTCATCCGGTGATTACGGATTATTCAAAAAATATACCGAGAAAATGGATCGGGCACGCCATAAGGCGGTAACCCTTCGAAATTTAATGGATTTTCATTTTCCGGAAAAATCCATTCCGATTGAGGAAGTAGAGTCTGTAGAAAGTATCCTTCCCCGATTTGCAACCGGAGCCATGTCCTTTGGATCCATTTCCCATGAAGCCCATACCACCCTAGCCATTGCCATGAACCGAATCGGTGCAAAAAGCAATAGTGGAGAAGGAGGGGAGGACGAATCCCGATATATCAAAAAACCCAATGGAGATTGGGAAAGATCGGCAATTAAACAGGTAGCCTCCGCCCGTTTTGGGGTAACGAGCTATTACCTTACCAATGCCGTTGAACTACAGATAAAAATGGCCCAGGGAGCCAAACCGGGGGAGGGGGGTCAATTACCGGGCGATAAGGTGGATGAATGGATTGGCAGAGTTCGTCATTCTACCCCTGGAGTTGGTCTCATTTCACCCCCACCCCACCATGATATATATTCGATCGAGGATTTAGCCCAACTTATTTTTGACTTAAAAAATGCTAATCCTGAGGCTCGAATAAGTGTAAAACTCGTTTCAGAAGCCGGTGTGGGAACCGTAGCCGCCGGCGTTGCCAAATCGAAGGCCGATATGATTTTAATTGCCGGTCATGATGGAGGAACTGGGGCTTCCCCGGTAAGCTCTATCCGCCATGCCGGAATGCCCTGGGAAATAGGTCTAGCCGAAACCCATCAAACCTTGGTTAAAAATCAATTGCGCGACCGGGTAACCATTCAAACCGATGGGCAAATTCGCACCGGAAAAGATCTAGCCATTGCCACCTTATTAGGGGCTGAAGAATGGGGAATCGCTACGGCTGCTTTAGTGGCCACAGGCTGTATCATGATGAGAAAATGTCATCTGAACACTTGTCCTGTTGGAATCGCTACCCAAGATGTGGATTTAAGAAAAAACTTCAACGGAAAACCAGAGCAGGTGATCCAATTATTGCGATTCCTCGCTCAGGAACTGCGCGAAATCATGGCTCAATTAGGCTTCCGAACCATCAATGAAATGGTGGGACAGGCCCAATACCTGAAAAAAATGGATGGATTAGATCATTGGAAATATAATACGGTCGATCTATCCGAAGTCTTCTTTAAACAAGAGCCTATAAACGGAGAAAAACTTATTAAAACCCAAAACCAGGACCATAAAATAGAGCATGTATTGGATAGGGAAATGATCAAGGAATCGGCTGATGCCCTATTTAATCAATCGAAGGTCTATAAGGAGTTTACCATTCGAAATACGGATAGGACGGTAGGGGCTATGCTCTCTAATCAGGTTTCCTTAATGTATGGAAAAGAGGGTTTACCCAAAGGAAGCCTTCATTTTAAATTCAGAGGTTCAGCAGGGCAAAGCTTTGGCGGATTTTCGGCCCCTGGATTGAAATTGGAATTAGAGGGTGAAGCCAATGATTATGTTGGAAAAGGTCTTTCTGGAGCAACCCTGATCGTTTACCCCGACCAAAAGGCAAATTTTAAAGCCGAGGAAAATATTATTATTGGCAATGTTGCCTTATATGGGGCCACTTCAGGTGAAGTATTTATCCGGGGAGCAGCCGGGGAGCGATTTGCGGTTCGAAATTCAGGTGCTCTGGCCGTGGTCGAATCGGTGGGGGATCATGGTTGTGAATATATGACCGGGGGAAGAGTTCTGGTACTGGGTAAAACGGGAAGAAATTTCGCAGCGGGTATGAGTGGGGGCATTGCTTTCGTTTATGATCCATCAGGGGTATTCCCGAAAAATTGTAACCTGGAAATGGTGGAACTTGAAATCCTCGATCCGGAAGACAAGGAATTTGTTCATACTTTATTATTGCAACATAAATCCTATACAACCAGCAGTTTAGCAGAGCGCATCCTGGAAAACTGGGAAAGCACCCAAAACCATTTTATTAAAGTAATGCCTATTGATTATAAAAGAGCTTTGCTTCAAAACCAAAGTTCTTCCGTTTTAAAAAACCTTTCTCATGAAAATAAACAGCGGGTTTAAGGATATTTCCAGAGAACTTCCCGATTTACGAAATCCAAAAATCCGTATAGAGGATTATAAGGAATTATACGAGCCTTTTCCAAAGGAAAAAACCCATTCCCAAGCCCTTCGATGTATGGACTGCGGGATTCCTTTTTGCCATAGTGGTTGCCCTCTGGGCAATATTATTCCCGAATTTAATGAAGCCGTTCAGGAGGAGAATTGGAAACTGGCTTACGAAATATTGGCCTCTACCAATAATTTCCCTGAATTTACGGGAAGAATTTGCCCGGCTCCTTGTGAAGCAGCCTGTGTTTTAGGGATTATCAATAGCCCGGTAGCGATCGAGCATATTGAAAAAACCATTATGGAAGTTGCTTATGAACAAGGTTTTATAAGTCCAAAACCACCAGAAATACGTACAGGGAAAAAAATAGCCGTAATAGGTTCAGGGCCTTCCGGACTAGCCGCTGCGGTACAGCTGAATAAGGCCGGGCATTCGGTTAAAGTATTTGAAAGGGCCGATTTGCCGGGGGGATTATTACGCTATGGCATTCCGGATTTTAAACTCGATAAAAAAGTTCTAGATAGAAGGATCAACCTCATGAAGGAGGAGGGCATTGAATTTCAATGTAATACAGAAATCGGTGTACACCTTTCAGCCCTTGATTTGGAGAAAGAATTTGACGCCCTGGTTTTATGTGGGGGTTCAACCATTCCAAGAGATTTACCCATACCGGGGCGTGAACTCAAAGGGGTTCATTTCGCAATGGAATTTTTAGAACAGAGCAATAAAAAAGTATCTGGTATACCCTTTTCCAAATCGGAGATATCGGCCTATAATAAAAATGTTTTGGTGATCGGGGGGGGAGATACCGGTTCGGATTGCGTTGGAACCTCTAACCGTCAGAAAGCAAAATCGGTAAGTCAGATCGAATTATTGGTAAAACCCCCTTTACATAGAGAGGCAAAAAATCCATGGCCTTTATGGCCCATGATATTAAGAACCTCCTCTTCCCATGAAGAAGGCTGCGATAGAAATTGGTCGGTTCAAACCAAACGCTTTATAGGAAATGACCAGCAGGAATTAATCGGTGTGGAATTGGTCGATATTGAGTGGAAAATGGAGGGTGGAAGGCCGGTATCTGTGGAAAAAGAAGGAACCGCCCGGATTATACCTTGTGAATTGGCCTTATTAGCGATTGGATTCATGCATCCGGCTCATAAAGGGGCTCTTGAAGAATTGGGCTTGGATCTGGATCCTAGAGGCAATGTGAAAACAGCCAATGATAAAACCTTTTCGACTTCCCGCAACAAGGTTTTTTCGGCTGGCGATATGAGAAGGGGTCAATCCCTGGTGGTTTGGGCCATTTCTGAAGGTAGAGAGGCTGCCCGTCAGGTGGATATGTTTTTAATGGGAGAAAGTCGACTTGAAACGAAGGATGAATCATTTTGGGTAATGGAAAACGAAAATCAATTTTTTTCCTAAAAACCAAAGTAGAATCTAGGAATTAAAAAGGGAATTCCTAGATTAGAAGCCTATGCATAAAATCTATGGGCTCTTTATCCTTGTCCTTATTTGGATTTCCTGTAATTCAGAAGTCAAACCCCGTTTGGTGTTTTCCAAACCGAATAAGCCCTTTAAACCGGATTTAACGTATAATCCTGCCAACAAAAGTCAGGATATTGACACCTTTTTTAATCATTTACATGCTAAAAGAGGTTTTAATGGGGTGGTACTAGTAGCAAAAAAAGGTAAAATCGTTTATGAAAATGCCTTTGGTTTTGCTAACTATTTAAAAAAAGATTCTTTGAAAATGAATTCCAGGTTTCAGCTAGCTTCCATTTCGAAGCAGTTTACCGCCACGGCAATTCTTATTTTAAAGGACGAGGGAAAAATTAAACTTAGCCAACCGGTAACAGACTTCTTCCCGAATTTCCCATATCCCCAGATAACGATAAAATTGCTTTTAAGCCATCGTTCAGGATTATTTAAATACGAGTATTTTACAGAAAAAGCCTGGAAGGATAAACATAAGCCCATGAACAATTTCGATCTCATGGACTTAATCGCAGAAAATAAGCCCGGCATGTTTTCAAAACCGAATTTGAAATTCTATTATAATAATATCAATTATGCCATTTTAGCGGCCATTGTTGAGAAAGTTACCGGTGAGTCTTTAGCAAAATTTGTAAAAGAAAGAATTTTTGAACCGCTGGGAATGAAAAATACCTCGATCTATTCCAAGGCCAGCGATACCGTTTTGCCGACTAATTTAATTGGGTACGAAAAATCCTTTCGAACCCGCGGCGAATCCAATTGGCTGGACGGGGTTGTAGGGGATAAAGGGGTTTACTCGACGGTTACCGATATGTTTATCTGGGATCAATATTTATATACGAACAAGGTATTAAACCAAAACAGTTTAAAGGATGCCTTTACTTCCTATAGTAAATTGGAAAGAGGACATTTTGGATATGGATATGGATGGAGAATTTTTTATTTAGCCGATCCCCATTTGGATTCATTGAAACGCGAATCTCAAGGAAAAGTGGTGTACCATACCGGTTGGTGGCATGGTTATCAAAATATTTTTTTAAGAGACTTAAAAAACCAAAACACCATTATCATTTTTAGTAATTTATTTAATCATAGCCTAAACGATCTGGATCCCCTATATAAAGTCATGAAAATGCCTGTTATCCGTCATGCGGCCTATGAAAACGAGCGGTAATTTTCCGGTAAGGTATTCCACATTTACCGAAAAGCCATTGGGGGACTGGGTGGCCAATGATCTAATGTCTTTGAAAATCCCGATCGATTTGGATGTGTTTTTTAAACGATTTAGCAATGATCAGGGAGAGGCTTTGTTTTCAGCCTTTTTGGAGAGTCATAGGTCTATTAGACCCTTTAATGAAATAGAACTTTATATTATCCCGCATTTAAAACTCGGATTTTGGCTCTTTTATTCTTGTTTTCATACCCGACATGACCAATTCTATTCTTTTTTACAAAATTCTGCCTTAAAATCAAGAGTTTCTATTATTAAACATCAGGTTGAAAATTTTTCATGAAATATTTCAGCTATAATTCAGTCTTTTGACTAAAATTCAGTTAAAATTTATGAAATTCAATAACCTAATTATAGGAGAATTTGCCAAAGAATTGAATAAACCCCTGTAAGCCAGCAAGTAATACACTTTTTTAAATTAGAGTAATTGAACTCATTATTAACACAGGATTTCGATCAAATTTTATCCAAATTTGGGTTAAACCATTGTCCATTTATAAAACAATTGGGAAATGGATTAATTAATAATACATGGTTGGTAGAATGTCAGGCCGGCGAATCATTTATTCTCCAAAGAATAAATCAACATGTTTTTAAAAACCCTGAAATTATTGGACAAAACATTGATCTGGTTTACACTTTTTTAAAGGAGAATTATCCAGATTATTTATTTCCCTCTTTAATTTATTCCACCTCCGGAAAGGACTTTGTAAGAGATAATTCTGGGGGGTATTATCGATTATTTAATTATATAAAAAACTCCCATACCGTGGAGGTGGTTGACAGTCCGGATTTAGCCTTTCAATCAGCCAAAGCCTTTGGAAAATTAACCCGATTATTGGCCCCGGTTGATTTAAATAGGGTAAAACTCACTCTAAATAATTTTCATAATCTATCCTTTCGCTATGAGGAGTTTTTTTGGGCCTATAACCGGGCCTCGGATGAGCGGAGGGAAATGGCCAAAACGGCCGTACAGTTCCTCGGCGAAAACCGGTCTATTTCTCTGGAATATGAAATATTAAAAAAGGATCCGGCTTTTAAGCTTCGAATAACCCATCATGATACAAAAATCAGCAATGTATTACTCGACCCAAATAATCAGGTACTTTGTGTCATCGATTTAGACACCCTAATGCCCGGTTATTTTATCAGCGATTTGGGGGATATGATTCGAACCTATGTTTCCCCGGTGAGTGAAGAGGAAAAGGATTTTTCCTTAATCCAGATTCGTCCGGATTTTCTGGAGGCTATATTAGAGGGCTATTTAAGTGAAATGGATAGCGAACTTAGTTCACTCGAAAAAAAGCATCTCCTATATGCGGGTAAATTTATGATCTATATGCAGGCCATGCGATTTACCACAGATTTTCTAAACCAGGATATTTATTACGAAACCCATTATCCCAATCATAATTTAAATCGGGCTATGAATCAAATAACCCTTTTTAAAGAACTCATTGCCCATAAAGATTATTTTAATAATCATCATCCAGGGCAAAGGTAGATTTTGCTGTTTTCCAGGCCCCTTTTGTAAAATCAGGAAAATCTTGTGGCATATTTCCTTCACGAATGGACTTTTCGGATAGGGGCGTTATCACGCTCATGGTCATGGAATCATAAACATCAATGGGAGGGGCTACTTTTCTTTTCACCGATTCAATAAATGCATTGAATACAAAAAAATCCATGCCACCATGGCCAGCTCCTTCCGCTTTGGATCCATACTTTTTCCATAAAGGATGATCATATTTTTCTCTCCAATCGCGGGCGTTTTCCCAAACATCGTTACGGGGCGATTTTTTATCTATATATATTTTATCGGCTACATCCATCCAAATCCCTTCGGTTCCTTGAACTCTAAATCCCAGGGAATAGGGTCTGGGTAAGTGGGTATCATGACTTAATAAAATCGTTTCACCATTGGCACAATTCATGACGGTTGTAATAACATCCCCATTTTTAAAATTTAGGTTGGCGGTAGGGCTTTCCTTATCCAATTCCTTAATATAATTGCTGAGACCACGGGCTTTGGAGGCAAAAGAAACCAAATTCGTTATCCGGTTACCTTTGTTAATATTATTAAAATGCAATAAAGGACCGGCCCCATGGGTTGGATAAATATCCCCATTGCGATCTATATTATGCTGGGTTCTCCATTGGGCCTCCGACCAGGCTTCAGGCCCGTATTTAGTTCCTTTACCCCCATAAGGAATACCATCATTAAACAGCACACCTCTTAAATTATGTTGGTATCCCCCTTCTAAATGGATAATTTCTCCAAACAGTCCTTGACGAACCATGTTCAAAATGGCCATTATATCCCTGCGGTAGCAAACATTTTCGAGGGTCATATACGGAACCCCCGTTTCCTCCGAGGTATGTACAATATCCCAGTGATCTTCCAGACTTAATCCAGCAATAACCTCACATCCTACCCTTTTTCCCGCTTTCATGGCATCGATGGCCTGAATTTTATGAAACTCCCAAGGGCTGGCAATAATCACCGCATCAATATCTTTATTATCTAATAACTTTTTATAGGCATCCGCTCCCCCCTTATACACTTTTGGAAGTTTTTTACCGGCTTTGGTAAACATTTCCAAGCAGGTCTGAATGGAATTTTCCTGAACGTCACAAATCCCAAGAATTTCAACATCGTCGCGTAATAACCCCTCTCCGATATGATCCTTACCTCTTAGTCCGACACCAATATATCCCAAGCGAACCTTATCCTTGGCTTTAAACAGTAAATCCGATGGTAAAATACTGACACCGGTGGCAGCTAAAGAACTCGATTTTATAAAATCCCTGCGATTCATTTATAATAGCAATTAATTAAGTATTTATTCTAAAATAGGCTTTATCCTTAAAAAACCCTTTAATTTTCCCTGCCATACAAAAAAATATAATCTTTAACAATCTGTTGAAGAAAATTCAAATTATCCGACTGCGATTGGATATTTAGCAATTCCCGGGTTTTATTGGCGGCTTTTTCAATGATCTGACTCGAAACCTGGTTATCAAAATGAGCCTTGTAAACCACTTCTTTCAAAAGGGAAATATCCTTATCCGATAAATTATGGGCCTCAGGAAAAACGGGGGAATAGTTTTCAGGAAAGGTTATACCTGAAAAAATATCCTCCCTGGGCTCCTCCAGACTAACCACACTGGTGCCGGCAAGAAGGTCTCCAATTCGTTGGTCGGCTTTGCTTAATGCCATGGGTATTAAGCCTATGGTGGTATTATCAATAATTAAAAACATCCATCGCAAAATATATTGCCAAACCGTAACCGGTTTACCATCTAAACTTGCCACTTTCATTTTAAAACTCCTTTTCCCAGGGCTTTGCCCATTCATAAAAATTTCAAAAATCAGACTATAAAAAACAAAAGGAACGCTTAGAAGAAAAATCATAAAATAACCTAAAATTTCTGAGGCGCCAATTTTATGAACTGAACCAGTATTTATATCCGAACTCTTATTTATTTGGGATATTATTAAGCCAATTAAAATGAGATAAGCAAAGCGAATTACATTATCAATTAATCGACCTAAAATTCGATTTCCCATTCCAGCAAGCTTGTATTCTACCTGAATATTTTGAAAGGTCATTAATTTTATAGATTCCATTTTTGCTTCGGATTTAAAAATTTCTTCCTAATTTAATAATCTAAATTCTTTTCTATTATTTCCGTTAAATTCCTTTTTATTATTATTTCCCTATATGAGAGAAGTCCTATTTAGAAAGTCCAGACAGGCCTTTTGGGACCAGGTAAAAAACCAGGACATTCATAATCCCGATGAATTAGCCGATGCTTTTATGGAAATAAGTCAGGATTTATCCTATGCAAAGACCTTTTATCCGCAGTCGGACCTGGTACCCTACCTCAATACTATAGCTACTGATTTTTATTCCAAACTGTATAAAAATAAAAAATCAGAAAGAGGGGGTTTTATAAAATTCTGGATTTATGATTTGCCTTCCGTATTATATAATCAAAGACGATGGATTTTATATTCCTTTCTATTTTTCTCCTTATGCTGCTTAATTGGGGCGGTAGCTGCGGCCAAAAATCCTGCATTTATTGAGACTATTTTAGGAAAAGGTTATATAAATACCACGAATGAAAATATAAGCAAAGGGGATCCCTTTGGGATTTATAAATCGATGGAACCCGTTCCTATGTTCCTGATGATCATGGTAAACAATATTTATGTTTCCTTTAGAATTTTTGTTTATGGAATATTTTTAGGAGGGGGGACCTTAATGAATTTGTTTCAAAATGGCATTATGCTTGGATCCTTTCAATATTATTTTTTTTCAAAAAACCTAGGCTGGTCATCGGTATTGGTGATTTGGATTCATGGCACCCTTGAAATTTCAGCCATTATCCTATCCGGTTGTGCAGGATTAATCTTAGGAAAAAGTATCGTTTTCCCTGGTACCTTTTCGCGTTTGGAATCCTTAAAAAAAGCCGCATTAGATGGAATAAAAATTATTATCAGCCTGGTGCCGGTATTTATTATGGCTGCATTTCTAGAAGGTTTTATTACACGCCATGACCATATGCCCAAAGTTTTAAGTATTTTCATACTCCTGATTTCTCTATTATTTGTGTTGTTTTATTATATCTATTATCCCTATAGCCTATTTAACTCCAAATCCATAAAACCTAAAACAAAATCGCATGAATGACTTGATTCAAGTTCGTAAATCCAGAGAATTGGGCGCTATCCTTGGGGATAGTTTTAATTTCTTAAAAGAGAACCTTAAACCCATTTTTATTCCCATTTTCATTATAGCCATTTTACATGCTACTATCTATGCATTATTGATTTATAAGGGATTTATAGTAGTGAGTTCCTCCAATGCGCTTTTGAGGAGTGGAGGCTTTGGCAGCTTATTTTTAAGTCAGTTCATTGTTATAGTAACCAGCGGAATTGCCTATTTATCCATTTATATTATTTTGTTCAGACTAATCGAGTTTAAATCGGAAAATCCTGGAATAAATCCTACGACTAACGACTTATTTAAAGGGTTTACCTCCCATTTCTTTCGTCTTTTTTTAATTGGTATTCCTTCAATTATAATTTTATTCTTTCTCTTCTTGTTATTAATTATCCCTGGAATTTGGTTTTATGTTATCTATTTATTTCTATTTCCGGTGGCCTTTTTTGAGAAAGGTAGTTTTGGTCAAATTTTATCCAGAACTCGTTCCCTGGTAAAAGATAATTGGTGGAATAGTTTTCTAAGCTTTTTTATTCCTCAAATAATCTTAGCCATAATTGGGGCCATTTTTGCGGGCATTATTATAGCGGCTTCAGCCTATACGGTCATTCAGGATAACTCAAACATTGCTAGTACGATGACTATAGGTCTTCCCATAGGATATTTCTTTTTAATATTGGGTCTGTCCTTTTTAAATCTTTGGCCTTTAACTTGTATAGTTTTACAATATTTTAATTTGGTGGAGAGAAAGGATCATTTAGGATTATTTAAAAATCTGGATACCTTAGGAACGGAGGGTCCTAAATTGGAAGTAGGCGGACCCCAGGAATATTAAAATATACAGCCCAATCATTTCTTGACTTATAAATTTTTACGCCTTTATTTATTTTTATTCATTTTTCCTTTGACCTTTATGGCCTTTCCGGCCTTAAAGGTTAAGGGAATGATGGATATTCCTAAAGATTCTCTTTCCAAAAAGGGTATCGTAATTCGGGAAATTCCCGGTGAAAAATTGAATACCTATAGAAAAAACAAGGATTTCAATTATTCGGAAGAAAAAGAATCGGCGAGTTTCATCGATAACTTTTTTAATTGGCTTTTTCGGTCAATTGATATAGGCCCAAGCAGTAGTCGGGAGGAAAAAGTAGGCTATTGGGTACTGGTTTCTATAGTTGTATGTATTGTAGCCTTTGGTGTTTATCGAGTATTTGGCCTGGATAAAATCGGTTTATTTCAAAGGAAAAATCAATTTGGGGCCCTTTCAGGCCTTAACCTGAACGAAGAAGAAGATTTAAGAAATTTAGACTCCATGATCAAGGAAGCGGTTCAATCTGAAAATTTTCGTGAGGCCATCCGATTCTGGTATTATAAAACCCTTGATTTATTAAATAGGAAAGGACAAATCACCTTAAAAACCTGGAAATCCAATCAAAATTATCTCTTTGAATTAGAAGGAAAACCCGGATTTGACACCTTTAGAATCTTAACCTATTATTTTGATTATAGCTTTTATGGGGGGTTTCAGGTAAATCCCTTACAGTATAAGGAGATAGAAAAAATTTTTCAGGCCTTTAATTTCGAAAAATAATATTTATGGTTCGAAACGGTCTCTTTGCTTTAATTATTCTCATTCTTATACTCTGTATTGGCCTTTATTTAAAGCCGAAGAAGAACCTTGTCGATTGGAGCCACCATTATAACCAAACCTCAAAATCTCCTTTTGGAACCTTTATTGTCTATAATTCCTTATCAAGCCTTTTTCCAGGATCCGATGTGCAAATTCAGGATGAACCAATTTATAATGTTCTAAAAAACAATAATAATGCGGGCAACCTGCTTATCCTTATTCGAAGCGAGGGCCTTACCCTTCAATCGGATTTAAGCGCCGTGGATATGGAGCAAATAATCCGCTTTGTCAAACTTGGCAATTCTGTTTTAATTGCTTCGAATACTCTTGAAAAAGTCTTTCAAAAAAACCTGGGTATAGAGATTAACTATTCATTAAAGGCCTTTGTTAAAAAAGAATCAGGCATTCGACTTATCGACTCAGGACTTTGGGGTAAAAAACTTTTTGACCTCGACAGCCTACATTATATTCCTACCCGATCTTTTCATTTGGATAAAAAGTACCATCCCCAAATCTTAGGCTTAAATGGTCAAAATGAACCCAATTATGTTAAATACGCATTGGGTAAAGGCTTTGTTTTTTTCCATTCCGATCCCGAATTTTTATCCAATTATTTTGTGTTAAGGGATAATAATGCAGAATATATAAATTCCGCGTTAGGATATATCAACACACCGGTTAACCATATTTATTGGAACACCTATTATCTTCACGACCATAGGGTTTTAAGTCCTTTAGACTTTATTTTTCTTCAGTCCAATTTAAGAATCGCTGCATTTTGTATTCTTCTTTTGTTCTTTCTATTTGTAACCGTACAAATTAAAAGAAGACAAAGAATCATACCGATCATTTTACCAGTACAAAACAAAACTCTTGAATTTACCCAAACATTAGGGCTTTTATATTTTGAAAAAGGAGATAATAAAAATCTTTTGGAGAAAATGACCTCTCAATTCAGAGAGTTTATGAAAATTCGGTATTTTATTAACCCAAAGGATTTCACAATAGAAAATCTAGCCTTATTAGTTTCCAAAACCGGTTTAGAGGAGGAGGACATAAAAAAAATGATTCAATACCTCCAAGAATTAGGTTCGAAATCCGAAATAAGCCATCAGGAAGTTTTATCCTTTAATGAACAATTACAAAAATTTTATAAATAAATATGGAAGAAAATCCCGTTTTTCAGGAAAGAAGTGATTTAGGCGATTTTAAAAATGCCATTAAATCGGTTCGCGAGGGTATCAATAAAATTGTCGTTGGAAATACCGAAGTAACCGAATTAATTGTGGTTGCTTTAATATCCGGTGGTCATGTTTTGCTGGAAGGGGTTCCCGGCATAGCCAAAACCCTTTTGGCCAAAATTTTAGCCAAAAGCTTAAATATTCCATTTTCCCGAATACAGTTTACACCTGATTTAATGCCTTCCGATATTTTGGGAACCACCATATTTAATATTCAAAAAAGTGAATTTGAATTCAAAAGGGGGCCTGTTTTTTCAGGATTGGTTTTAATCGATGAAATCAATCGATCTCCGGCCAAAACTCAGGCAGCCCTTTTTGAGGTAATGGAGGAAAAACAAATAACCATGGATGGCACCCGCTATCCGATGCATAATCCATTTATGGTATTAGCCACCCAAAATCCTATTGAACAAGAGGGGACCTATCGATTACCCGAAGCCCAACTCGATCGCTTTATGTTTAAAATTGATATGAAATACCCCAATCTAGAGGATGAAATTGAAATTTTAAATCGAGAAAATGAGGGCCTTTTAATGGATAATCTTGACCAAATCCAACCGGTTTTAAATTCGGAAGAAATCCAGCATTTCCATAAAAAGGCCAAAACCATTCGAGTGGAGAAATCCATTCTGGATTATATAGCTAAGATGGTTTTGGACACCCGTAATAATAAATCTCTTTATTTAGGAGCCTCGCCTAGAGCCTCACTGGCTTTGTTAAATGGTTCAAAAGCCTATGCAGCCATTCAAGGAAGAGATTTTGTAACCCCTGATGATATTCGGTTTTTAGCGCCCTATATTTTAAAACATAGAGTAATGGTTCACCCTGAAAGAGAAATAGAAGGCATAGATTCCGAAAAAATTATTCAACAAATCATTCAAAAAACAGAAGTACCTCGTTAATACAAAACCTTGAATCGATTTAAAAAAATATATCTGGCCCTGTTTTTTACAGATCGCTTTTTTATTATCCTTATAGGATTAGCGATTTGCTTTATATTTTTTTTTCTGCAAAGTATTCCCGAATTTTTTACCTGGGTAATTTTTCTCAGTTTCCTCTTATTGGCTTTTTTTGACTTTATATTGATTTTCCTTAGCTCAGGAAAGGTATTGGCCGAAAGAACTTTACCGGAATTATTCAGTAATGGGGATGATAATCCTCTATTAATCCAACTTTCCAATTTATATTCATTACCCATCCATTTTGATTTGATCGACGAACTTCCGTTTCAATTACAAATTCGCGACTTTTTAAAAAGCGGTCAAATACCAAGCGGTAAAACCATTACCCTCCATTATTCCGTCCATCCCAATAAAAGAGGAGAATATGTTTTCGGAGATTTACAGGTATATGTTTCCAGCCCCCTAGGCTTAGTGAAAAGGAAATTTACTTTCGAAAAAGGAAGGATGGTGCCTTGTTACCCTTCCATAATCCAAATGGAAAAATATGCCTTGATTATGACTTCCCGATGGGCCGTAAATTTTGGAATAAAACGAGTTCGTCGAATCGGTCATAGTCTCGAATTTGAGCAAATCAAGGAATATACCCAGGGCGACGATATTCGGACGATTAATTGGAAGGCCACGGCCCGTAAAGGCAATATCATGGTCAACCATTATGAGGATGAAAAATCTCAACCCATTTATTGTTTAATCGATAAGGGTCGAGCCATGAGAATGAGTTTTGAAGGATTGAGCTTAATGGATTATTCCATTAATTCCGCCTTAGCTATAACCCATATTGCCCTTCAAAAAGGAGACAAGGTGGGGCTCATAACCTTTTCTGACCGGCTAAGCACCCATATTCAGGCTGGTAGCGGGGAAGGCCATTTAAAGAAATATTTAAATGCCTTATACAATCAAAAAACGAGTTGGGGAGAAAGCAGTTTTGAAACCATTTATTTAGGAGTAAGGGAATATGTCAAACAAAGAAGCCTGTTAATCGTGTTCTCCGAATTCGATTCCATACAATCTTTAAAACGACAATTGCCTTATCTTCTACGACTAAGCCGTTTTCATTTAGTATTAGTGGTTTTTTTCGAGGACCAGGATTTAGAATCGGTATTAAAAACACCGGTGCATTCCTTGCAGGAACTTTATGTTAAAACCATATCTGCCAAATTCAGCCTGGAAAAAAAGCTGATTTCTAAAGAATTGAATAATCATGGTATCCTTTCCTTGTTAACCTCACCAAAAAATCTTTCCGTACAATTAATTAATCGGTATTTGGAAATAAAAAATCAAGCTAAACTTTAAAAATTCCAATTACCCTTTTATGGCCCCTAAGGGCAATACCTCTTTCCCATACACTTCATTGATTAAATTAGCGATACCCGTATAAATTGCAGAAGCCCCGCAAACAATTCCTTCAAATCCAGCAAAATGGGTAATGGCCTTATTTTCAGTGGCATCCCCAATGGCTAATAGGAAAAACAAGAGAGTCAAACTAGCAAATATAAATTGAAGAGCCCGACTGATTTTGAGCGTTGCAAAAAACAATAAAAGGGTAAAGATTCCCCAAATCGATAAATAGGCTACCAAGGCGGTAGGTTGAACCGGACTGGTCCAGCCCAGCTTTGGCATGATCAAAATAAAAACCAGACTTAACCAAAAAAAGCCATAGGAGGTAAAGGCCGTCATTCCGAAGGTATTATTTTTACGGGATTCCAAAATACCGGCAATAACCTGGGCTAGCCCCCCATAAAATAATCCCATCGATAGGATCATGGAGTCTAGGGCATAAAAGCCTGCATTATGAAAATTGAGAAGGACTGTGGTTAAACCAAAAGCCAAAAGGCCTAGAGGAGCAGGGTTCGCAGAGCGATCTTGAATGCGTAATTCAGTTTCAGTATTCATGGTTTATAGATAGGTACTTGAATTTAAAAATAAATACCTGAATTTTAAAAGCCTGAAACAAAAAAGGGGTTGATTCCTCGATAAAAGAATCAACCCCTTATTATAAATATTTAGAATTTAGTTTTCCTCTTTTTTGCTTTCTCTAAAGGTTTTTCCCTGGGATACAGCCATTAATTCCTTTAAGGTTCTTTCAAAGCCCACACTGGATCCATCTAAAAATATGGTGTTTCCCTTACCAAACTCAGCAAAATTTCGAATAGCTTCTGTCCACATCGAAAACAAAATAAAGGATGCATCCAAATGCGCACTATCCATTTCTTTTGCCGCTTCACTCATACCTTTGGCTACTTCCTGACGGAATAAAGCCACGCCCTGCCCTCTTAATTGTGCAGCCTGTCTCTCTGCTTCCGCCGAAATCTTAATGGCATTTCCTTCGGCTTCAGCCGCCTTGGTTTTGGTAATTAACAAGGCCTGACCTTCATTTTCAGCAGCAGCCTTTAAATTATTGGAGGCGACCACCTGGGCCATCGACTTCATTATCGCCTCATCAAAGGTGATATCATTAATTTGCAAATCCTGTAAATGGTACCCCCAGCTTTCCAATTGTTTATCTAATTGATCCTTTACATGATCTACGATTTCGTTTCGCAAGGATAATACTTCCGATTGCTTTTTGGTGGCCACAAAGCTTCTAATCGACCCTTCAATGGTACGAATCAAGGCTTGCATCATATTTCTTTCGTCAATGAATTTAAAGGCGACGTTTTTAATAGTCTCCTCATCCTGATTCAGTACCGAATAAAGCAACATGGAAGTGAAGTTCACATTGGCCTGGTCGATGGTGATTGCCTGGAATTGTAATTCAGCCGAACGGTTTTGAATAGAAATCCGTTTGTGAACCACTTCTACAAAAGGAATCAAAAAATTCAAACCAGGACGAATGATTCTGGAGAATTTACCAAATACCGTAATAACCCCTATCGTACCCTGGTCTACCGTTTTTACAAAGGCCAATAATAAAATTATTGCCAAAATGATTAGAAACCCAATAAGATATGCCATAGCTTTTTTTATTAAATCTATAAACTTTAAACTATAGAGGTGAAGATTTCACCGGTTTTTTATTCAGGATTCTTATTTTACCCTTTCAATATACGCTCCGGTACTGGTCTCAATTTTAATCTTATCCCCCTGGTTAACAAACATGGGAACCTTGATTTCAACCCCTGTTTCAACCGTTGCACTTTTTAAGGCATTGGTCGAGGTATCCCCTTTAACCGCGGGTTCGGTATAAGTAACTTCCATTTCAACCGTATTAGGGCCTTCAGCCATCACCGGTTCATCACTTTCAAAAGAAACTAAAACGTTAATGCCTTCCTTTAAGAAACGAACCTCATTTCCAAAAAGGAATTTTGGGATATTAAACTGCTCAAAGGTTTCGTTATCCATTACCACAAGGGTATCGCCTTCCTCGTATAAATATTGATAATCCCGAGTTTCTACCCGTGCAATTTCAACCGTTTCATCAACCCTAAAACGATATTCAACTAATTTACCGGTTTTTACATTCCGCATTCGGGCCTGATAAAAGGCTCTTAAATTTCCGGGAGTGCGGTGCAGAAATTCTTCTACTTTTAATAATTCGCCATTATGACGAATAATATTTCCCTGTTTTATTTCAGAAGCTTTTGACATTATGCTTTATTATTAGCGTGCAAATTAAATAAATTTCATCCTTTATGCCTGATTTCTGGTTTTGAAATCCGAAATATTCAATTGGTTTTCGCAGATTTCAAATTCGGAGGGGATGTTGGAACCCATAAAGAATAAACGAGATGGGGATAATTCCTTAAACGTTTGTATAAACCAATTTTTACCTGACTCATCCAGGTTGGCGGTTGGTTCATCCAAAATAACCACCTGGGAATTCGATCCAAAAGCTGAAATCAATTTTACTCTTTGCTGAACACCGGTTGATAAGTCCTTTATCCGTTTCTTTTTTTGGCTTTGAATTCCGGAATCCTCTAGAATTTTATCCAGGCGGACCATTGGAT
>Ga0209067_10000441_pt1 | contig 26810 bp, 22 predicted proteins | sample ColStrG_CSR_2013_FD_187199 | JGI IMG/M metagenome (GOLD analysis project Ga0209067, IMG submission 187199) | Freshwater sediment microbial communities in response to fracking from Pennsylvania, USA - Cold Stream Run_MetaG_CSR_2013 (SPAdes)... | ecosystem: Environmental > Aquatic > Freshwater >... | reverse complement strand
GAATAAGATACCAAAGTAACCGGTTACATCGTTTCAAATAATGATATCGCTGAATAAAAACTACTGGTTCGTTTATACGTTCAAATAAAGCAATCTAATGTAAAAAAAGCTGCGACCTATACACATTTTTTAAACTGAAAAATTTAACAATAACAGAGAGATTTTATGAAAAATATCAACCTTATCGCGCTTAGCCTTGCTGCGTTTTGTCCCGCTATCGCAATGGCCGCATCCAGCAGTTCGAGCAAAATACCCGATTGGAAATTAGCAGAAGCCACCGAAGTATGGACGCCCGTACCGCCAGTAATAACGGCCAACGAGGGCGTTGCACCTTCAGATGCTATCGTTTTATTTGATGGAAAATCACTTAGCCAATGGCAAGGTGCTGAAGGCGGTGAAGCAAAATGGAAAATAGACAATGGCGCTTTAGTGGTAGCGCCCAAAACAGGCGATATCAAAACCAAAGAATCCTTTTGCGATGCACAATTACATATTGAATGGATGACGCCCACGAAAGTTACCGGGGAAGACGGCAAAGAATTAACCAGTCAAGCACGTAACAATAGCGGTGTGTTCTTGCAGGAACAGTACGAAGTGCAAGTGTTAGACTCCTATCAAAATAAAACCTATTCCAATGGTCAAGCCGGATCAATTTACAAACAATCCATTCCTTTGGTTAATGCCTCACGTGCACCGGGCGTGTGGCAAACCTACGACATTATTTTTACAGCCCCCAAATTTGACGCCACCGAAAAATTAGCCAGCCCAGGCCGAGCAACCGTTTTACATAATGGCGTATTGGTACAAAACAATGTTGCAATCCAAGGCGCTACCGCGTGGATTGGTAAACCTGTTTACAAAGCCCACGGCTGCATGCCGCTACGCCTACAAGATCATGGAAACCCCGTTAGCTTTCGCAATATTTGGATTAGAAAGTTGTAATCCATCGCATTAACCTGAAAGTATTTCTATCCTATTTCATTCATAGACCGCACACAGAGTGCGGTTTTTTCACTCATCATTTAGTTGGGTAATGCTATGTTTCAATCTAAATTATGTTTCGCGCTCTGCGGCTTACTGTTGAGCGGAAGTTTGGCGGCAGATCCGCTCGATAGTTTTAAAGGCGGTGCCGAATGGGCAACTGCCGCCAATGCCAGCGGCGTCGGTAAAGGTATTCAAATCTCGGCTGACGCTGATAAAGAAAAAACTATTATTTACAATGGGAAAAATTTTTCCAAAAGTGATTTTCTTACACACAAGGCATACTTGAGCGATGCAATTATCAATGCAGATTTTTTAGTTGCAAAAGATTCAACTGCGATACTGTTTTTGCAAGGACGTTTTGCACTCCCCCTGACCAATAAAAATAATGAATGGCAACATCTCAGTATAAAATTTCGAGCTGCGCGCTTTGACGAGGGGAAAAATAAACTGCAGGATGCACTCTTGCTTGAAATGCGCGTCAATGGCGATATAGCAATGATCAACAATATCGCGCAAAAAAATATTATCCTGAACAAATTAAGTGAGGGTGCTCCCGTCAATTGGGAAGATGAATATGGCCAATTAAAAATCCTCGCGACCCAAGGCCAATTCGCACTGCGCAATGTGGATATCCGCCCTGCCGACTTTGCGGCCATTACCCTACCACAAGAAAGTGGCAAAGCGACCAATGAAAAGGACTTAGTTGATTATGTAGCACTCGGCAAAGAAACTTTTGAGTCTTTTGGGTGTAATGTTTGCCACACGATTTCAACAGATAGCAACACAGCAAGTGCTGGCCCGAATTTATATGGCCTCTTTATGCAAACTCCACGCAACCGCGAAATTGTGGAAGGTGAAAATCATCACTTCACGATTAAAGCCGATAATACCTATTTACACCGCAGCGTACGCAGCCCTACAGAACAATTAGCGGTGGGTGAAAAAGGCGCTAAAAAAGGTGAAGTTTATCCTCCCATAATGCCGCCATTTTCAGCACAAGTATTAAGCGATATTCAAGTAGATGCTGTAGGCGCTTATTTGGCAACGCAAAATGAACCCCAAAATCAAGGCCCAGCCATTAAATTAATGAAGCAAACCGGTCAACAAGCGTATGACCCGCTCAATGACGGTTTACAAATGTTGGTAGATACCAAAACACGCATTCAACGCGGCCCAATGGAAGGTGTATCAGGTCGTGCCATTCATGTTGGCCAAACGAACAGTATTAATTACACTTTTGATCCACGCTTACTTGCCATTGTAAAAATTTGGCAAGGTGGATTTTTAGATATGAGTGGCGAATGGTTGAATCGTGGTGGCAAGGGTTTAAAAACCGGCTACGAAAGCCGTGAAATTAATTTAGGTAAAGTGCAAGTCTTATTAGCGCCATTAAATGCAAAAGGGATTGCGGTTGACTTCTCATTCAAAGATGCAAAATTTGGTGACCCGCAAACAGCGCGGCAATCGCTCTACAGTACGCAAGATCATTTAGATCGATTAGCGCAAGAAGACGCGCAATTTTTGGGCTATGACATCAATTCGCAAAATGCACAAGCGACGCCCTTGTTTCGCTATCGCGTAGGAAAAAATACGATTGGATTGCAAACCACCATTGGTGATGCTGGCGATACGCGGATTGAATTTACGGGGACATTAAAAACAGCTCAAGTATTTACCTTAAATGATGACGCGCTTGCACAGGTCAGCGTCACGCAAGGAACAATTGAAAACCATCAATGGCGATTACCGGCAGGCACCAAAGCTGCCAGCCTCACAGCAAACATGACTTTAGCAAGCAATCCGTGGCACGCGCCCACATCTGCGTTTGATAACCGCGTACAACCGGTAAAAATTATTGCATCAAAAGCCAATATGCCGGCAGGTTACTCCATCGAAAGTTATTACCCACCTAAAGACAATTTTGGCCGCGAACAACTCTTTGAAGCCTTGGGTATTGCCGTAGCAAAAGATGGAACCATCGTCGTTGCTACTCGCACCGCAGGCATATGGCGCATCGTAAAAGGTGAATGGAAATTGTTTGCCGAAGGCACCTTCGATAGTTTGGGCGTGCAAATTGAAGATGATAAAGGCTTGCAAATTGTGGTTGGGCAAAAGGCCGAACTCACACGCATCAAAGACACGAATGGCGATGGTATTGCAGACAGCTATCAAACATTATTTGATGCGCACAGTTATCACGGCAACTATCACGCCTATATGCACGGGCCAGTGCGCGGCGGCGATGGTGCCTATTACATTAATATTAACTTAGCCGATGGCAATGATGGCTCCACCTACAAAGCCAATGGCGCCTATATGGGTTCTACCGGCGGGTTCAGTGGCTGGACGTTTCGCGTAAAACCCAACGGCCACTATGAACCTTGGGCCTATGGTTTACGTAGCCCCGCCGGTTTAGGTGTGAGCCGCGATGGCCGCGTTTGGTACTCCGAAAACCAAGGCGAGTATGTTGGAACCTCTAAAATTTTCGTCCTGAAAAAAGGCGGATTTTACGGGCATCCCGCAAGTCTAGTGGATTTACCCGGCATGACGCCCGACTCACCGGAGATTGCGTGGGATAAGGTTGCAGATAAGCGTGAATGGCCAGTAATTTTAATACCTTACGGCATAGTCGCTAACTCGCCCGGCAGTTTGGTGTGGGATACCACCAAAGGCAAATTTGGAGCCTTCCGCAACCAAATGTTTATCGGCGATCAAACGCAATCCAATTTAATGCGGGTCACAACGGAAACCGTCAATGGCAAAGAACAGGGGGCACTCTATCCCTTCATTAGTGGACTTGAGTCTGGTGTTATGCGCCCCGTATTCCTGCCGGATGGAAGCTTGTTGATCGGGCAAACGGGGCGCGGCTGGCAAGCAAAAGGCGGCCATGTAGCCAGTATGCAGCGTATTGTGTGGGACGGTAAAACCATTGAACCTGCACTGCAATCCATGAGTGCCACACACAATGGATTTACATTGCAATTAACAGCGCCCTTAAATGCGGACATAAACGCAGAAAAGTTGAACAGTTTAATCACACTTGACTCGTGGGTATATCGCGATGCAGCAGACTATGGTTCTGATGAATTAGGTAAAGCTATGGAAAGAATTACAAACATCAGTATCAGCAAAGATCGCAAACAAATTACAATTAGCCTAGCGGAGCTTGAACATCCATCTGTACATCCACAACAAACTGCCCGCATTTATCATGTGCTGCTAAACAATCAACAATTATTTAGCGAAGCGGCGCCAATGCAAATGCATGCTTATTACACACTGTATAAATTTGCAAAATAATTTGTCATTTATAACCGCGTAATACTCAGGCGCTATCTATTATCTGGTGTGCATCATGGATGCTGAAGTAATTTACGCGGGGTTAACGCAAGCATAGAGAATTGTTTTGTAAACTGAACGCAATTTATTAACAATCTCTGCAACACGAATATGGCCACACGCTCTCTGTGGCCATTATTTTTTCACCAAGCTTCATACAGCAATACACGATAGTAAGGGTCATCATGAAATTAAATACACTGTCTGTTCTTATTAGTACGCTTATCAGCGCCCAAGTATTTGCCAATACCGATGAAGTTATTGTCACCGGTACCTATAGCCCTGTAACGGCTGAACAATTATCCACTTATGCCACCGTAATTAATCACGATGAACTTATGGCACTTAGCAGCCACAGTTTGGTTGACGCGCTACGACAAATACCAAGCTTGTGGGTTGAAGAGCAAGGCGGCCCCGGCGGTATTACCGCGATTGCGCTGCGCGGCGCAGAAAGTAACCACACCTTAGTTCTACTTGATGGCGTAGAACTGAATGATCCAACTAACACGCGCGGCGGCGCATTTGATGTTAACAACATCAATATAGATTCGGTAAAACGTATTGAAATTATTCGCGGTGCACAATCGGCAATTTATGGCTCAGATGCACTCGCAGGTGTTATTCATATTATTACTGTGGAGCCCACCGCAACCACGCAAAACAACCTCTCTGTTGCTATTGGCGATGACGGTTACAGAACCGGTAGTTTTACCACCTCTGGCACAGTGGATAATCTTGGTTACGCATTCAAATTGCAAAGCAAAGATGCCGGCGAGCCAGTAGCAGGCAGCAGTGCGCAAAATAAAGAAGCGCTCGCCAAATTAAATTGGAAACAAGATGCACATACTCTCGACTTTTCTTACCGCTATTTTGATGGAGAAAAAACTAATTTTCCCGAAGAGAGCGGCGGCCCTCTTTTGGCGGTAAATCGGAATTTGGATAAAAGTAATTTTACCGACCAAAATGCCGCGCTTGGATGGCAATGGCAAGTAAGCGATGAATGGCGTAGCAAATTACAAGCGGCGTGGTTTAACCGTACAGAAGATACCACGTCACCCGGTGTTGCACCTTACTACTCAGTACCACCTAATGGTGCCAACACAAATTTCTCTCGTAATGATGTGAGCTGGATTAATACCCTTGGTGATGAAAAAAGCTTATGGGGAAACATTGGTGCTGAAACCAAAAAAGAAAGTGGTGTAAGTACAGGCTATATCAATTTCGGCGTCAATGTACCGACCGACTTTAGTTTAACACGCCGCATTAATAGCACATTCGCCAACATTAATGCCTATGTAAGTCCAAATTTACTTTTACAAGCCAGCATACGTCGTGATGAGGCTGAAAATGTTATTACTAAAAATAGCCCACAATTAGGTGCTCGCTATCAGATCACCGACAGCCTTACATGGTTTGCGAATACCGGCGAAGGCTTTAAATTACCTAGCTTCTTTGCGTTGGGGCATCCGTTGGTGGGAAATCCTAATTTAAAACCAGAAACAGCCACAACTCGTGATACCGGTATCGAATGGTCATCCAATAATACGCAAGTATCATTAACTTATTTCAAAAATACTTATTTGGATCTTATCGATTTCGACAGCAAACTGTTTAAAAATGTTAATCGCTCCCGCGTAGACACTAATGGCGTAGAAACAGAAATTCACTGGCACTCTGCAGATAATCAATGGCATATAGGCGCGCACGCAAGCTATGCCGATATTGATGCACCCAATCCATTAATGGGGCGCCCACAAGTTACAGCAGGTTCAACATTGGGCTATGCGTTGAATGACGAATGGCAATTCAATGTCAATTATTTGTGGGTCGGTGATCGATTTGCTACCAGTCTTTACACCGGCAGTTCTGTGATGCAAACGCTCGGCAGCTACAACCGAATTGACGCTGGCGCAAAATGGAAAGTGAATTCGCAACTGACCATCAATTTCAGCATTGAAAATATTGCAGATGAAAAATACATGAACGATATTGGATTTCCAGCTGTTGGCCGCACTGGTTTTGTGGGTGCCTCGTTCAACTTTTAATCCTTGTTAAGATCCCCGCTTCTTTTCGTACTCCGAAAAGAAGCGGGAAAAGTTAGTTATTAATCGCCAAGGTCAATACAATAATGCTATGTAAAGCTTGTTTTCTATCAATGATAGGCAACCATTACATAACCAACACGAAAAAATTAACCCCCTCAATATTTTCCGTTTGACATGCCGAACACTACATTAAAAGCGCCTATTTTTATTAAAAATTAAATTACAAACTTTTTATATATTCTAACAACGCCATGCGTTCTGCTTCACTCATTTGCGTCCCATATTCATGACCGGCATTGGAGTTTCCGGGCAAACTAGTATCAAATAAAGAACTATTGGCAACTTCGGTGGTTTGATTGCCCAGTTTAATTTTATCCAATTCGCGATTACCTACAAAAAATTGTGTTGGTCGCTGAGCGGCAGGCAAGAGCAAATCATACACCGTAGGCACGGAACCGTTATGCAAATAAGGTGCAGCGGCCCAAATACCATTAATAGGACGTGCCTTGTAGTAAGAAATATTATCATCCATTACTGCAGTTTTATTACTCGCAAACTCTTTGATAACTGCGCGTAGCGAATCCCAAGGATGATGCGCTAATGCCCCCGTAGTGACGTGCATCACTACATCTAAACGCGCAGCTTCCGCACCAAATTTTTTACCAAACCAAAGTGCAAAATGTTTACCTTCCAACTCACCGGTCTTTACTTTGAAATCGACAAAATTATTAACCATCCGCGAATCCGTGCCCACTTGAGTTGCTGGAATCACAACGGCAGATAGCTGACGACTAGGGTCTTTTGAATTTACCACGCTATGACATTGCACGCAGTCGCGCTGATATATTTTTTGGCCTTGAGCAATAAGCGTGGTGTCTAATTTTCCCGCTAAAGATTCTGGCCATTGTGGCGACGTTAATTTATAAAACTCCTTCTGAATATACCCTAAATTTTCAATCGCAATACTCGATGGGTAAGTGAGTGAATGCCCCTGTACCTCTACAGTACCGTATACAGCTAAGGCCGTAGTCGCATTTTGCGCCACTGGGCCTGGCTCTTTATTCGGCGCGGAGGCATTCCATTGCACTACATCCAAGTGCGAGGCATCCCATAAAAATGGAAAACTTGTGGGTGCATCAGGAGAGCGAATATTTTCCGGAATACTTAAAGCGTCTACTGCAACTGCATTAAATATTTGCCCAAAGGCATCCAAACGACCATAGCCGTACGGCACATCAGTGGCATTCATCGCATAACGCGCTTCTAATTGTTGAATGCGCTGAGCCAGTTGTTGCTTTGTGATATTGGCATCTGTATTTTTTTCTAGTTGATGCAAACGAGCCATAAAGCGCTGCCACTTTTCCGGCTGTGTATAAGTTGCCTTTAACGCGGCAAGCAATTCAGATTCAAACAGAGTGTAGTTAATCATGCTCTGGCCACCGTCGATACGCACTGGCTGACCATTAATACTGATTTGCCCTGTATGACAGGCTGCACAGGTTAATCCCATCCAACTCTGATTGCCATCGCTATCGCGTGTCATACCAACAGGCAATCCATCTGGATTAAATTGGCTGGCAGATTCCGTGATAAACCCCAAATCTGCCATATGCGTATTTTCACGAAATAATGTTTGGCTGTTACTATTTTCTAACGCAATAAACCACGAGTAATTAATTACTCGTGAACCAAAAGAGGTATAAGACAACCGCTGACGTTCATCCATATCCCAGCCTTGCCCCAAATAAATTACCCCGTCACTGGTGGTAAGTCGATGTGCCGCGGGGTTATCTGGCTCACTGCAAGAGTTTAATAATCCCATGAGCAGTAACGCACTAAACAATACGCAAAAAATTTCATCGCAGCGATATATTTTATTATTCATTATTGCCATTCTTATAAACACTAAAGCGGTTAGTGAAAAAGATATTTGACTCTTATGATTACGCAAAAAAAATTTGCCAATAAGAATTGTTCGACTCAAATACCCATTAATGTTTTTGGAATTCTGCAAACACGTCAACACTGACATCATCGCCAATGGCCGGCACCAAATAATCCATACCGAACAACGAACGTTTAAAACTGGTGGAAGCGCTAAATCCGAGCGTATAGCGTCCGGTAAGCATATTGTCGCCACCTCCATTAAAAATAACATCCAGCACTATGGGTGCCGTTATGCCATGCAGGGTTAAGTTGCCGGAAAACTTTGCCCGCTTTTCATCGATAAGTTGTACGCTGGTAGTTGTAAAAAAAGCTTGCGGGTATTTCCCAGCATTAAACCAAGAATCACCACGCAGGCTTTCTTCCAAGTCTTTATTGTTTACATCTATGCTAGCAATATTAATTAAAGCAGATAGTTTAGCATCTGCCATATGTTGCGGGTCGAACGCTAAACTAGCGTCCACTGAATTGAAGCGTCCAACAAACGTAGACATGCCCATGTGGTTAACTTTGAACAACACACTCGTGTGGCTCTGGTCAATTTGGTAACTGCCTTTTTCTAAATTGATTATCCCCAATTTGACATGAGGCTTAATGAGATAGCCGCAAGCAGATAGCATTGCACATAAAAATGCGGTAAGAATAAAAGCAGAGGTGTTAGGGGGAAAAGCAATAAGATGACGCATGCGATTCAATTCCATTGTGATGCATAAACAACATAGATTACTCACAAAAAGAAGGTTGCACATGGCAACCTTCTTTTTGTGTACATTGCAATATTTCGTCGACAGATTATTCCGGCAGAGTAATATTTAATTCTAACACGGAGCAATTATCAGAATTATCCAAGCTAACCGTCACTTGGTCTGATTCAATATGAATATACTTACGGATAACCGCAATAATCTCTTGTTGCATCTGCGGTAAAAAATCCGGCTGTTTCAAATTGCGTTTGTTGCGCTCGTGCGCAACAATGATTTGCAAACGCTCTTTTGCAGTTGCCGCCGATGTGGGGGCATTTTTCTTTTTGAAATAATCAAAAATACTCACTATTTACCTCCAAGCAAACGCGCTAAGAAGCTTTTCTTTTCCGCCTCAAGGAAACGGTGTGGCAAATTACTTCCTAAAAGTCTATCTACAGCGTCATTATAAGCTTGGCCCGCTTGCGTTTGCTCATCCAAAATAACGGGAGTACCTTGGTTCGAGGCTTTCAACACAGCTTCGGACTCTGGAATGACGCCCAGCAATGGAATCGCCAGAATTTCTTCCACATCATTGACACTAAGCATTTCACCCGCAGCAACACGCACTGGATTGTAACGAGTCAACAGCAAATGCTCCTTGATTGGCTCAAGGTTTTGTTCGGCACGGCGCGATTTACTCTGCAGAATACCAATAATGCGATCCGAGTCACGCACAGAAGACACTTCAGGGTTAGTTACTACAATCGCGATATCGGCAAAGTACAACGCCATTTGCGCGCCCTGCTCAATACCCGCAGGCGAATCACACACGATATAGTCAAAATCTTTTGCAAGCTCATTTAAAACGGCTTCAACACCCTCTTTAGTGAGCGCATCTTTATCGCGCGTTTGCGATGCGGGCAGCACATATAAATTATCGGTGCGTTTGTCTTTAATGAGCGATTGGCTCAGATTAGATTCACCTTTAATCACATTTACAAAATCGTAAACCACGCGGCGCTCGCAGCCCATAATCAAATCCAGATTACGCAAGCCCACATCAAAATCGATCACCACGGTTTTGTGGCCACGCATAGCCAAACCTGTACTGATTGCCGCACTGGAGGTGGTTTTGCCCACACCGCCTTTACCGGATGTAACAACGATTATCTTAGCCAAGGTAGGCTCCTTAAATTTGCGATGGTCTTAAAATTAAAAAATGTTTTTTAAAATCTACTTATAAATTCACTAAAGCTTCTACCGCAACTTTTTCGCCCTTCAGCGAAATTTGTGCGGGCTTTTTTAACAAGTCTTTTGGTAATGCATCTTGTAAAACAAAATTACCGGCAACAGAAACCAATTCGGCTTCTAATTGCTGACAAAAAATACGTGCGCTTTCATCGCCTTTTACACCGGCTAACGCACGACCACGGAGAGTGCCATAAATATGAATATGGCCATCAGCTAATACCTCCGCGCCCTCGCTCACTTGCGCCATGACAATTAAATCAGCGCCCTCGGCATAAATTTGTTGCCCCGAACGCACTGGGCGAGTAACTACACGGCTTTGACGTTGCACGACGCGCTCTTCCACCACGCGCTCAATAACAGTCTCTACAACCGTCTCAACCACTTTTTCGGTTGTTTTAGATTCCTTGGGAATCTTCAAGGCGCGTTCAGAGGGTTTTGGTAACACGGCCAAACCGGTTTTCTGCACACTCTCTAACAGTACATCGGGTACAGCACTAAAGCCCAAGGGCTGTAAACCTAACGATTTACAAATGTGAATCAAGCCAGCAACATTTTCAAGCAATGCCTGACAGTTTTCAGGGGTTTCAAGGCGCTCCAAACTAATCAGCACAGGGGAATTTTCGAAAAAATGTGGTGCCTGATCAATTTTTTCCTTCAGCTCGGCAGCCAGGGTTTCTGGGTTATACTCAACCAAGGCCAATATCACCACGGTTAATGCGCTACCCTTCAGCTGAAAACTCACATCTATCATTGAAAACTCTCTTGCTCGCCGACGATTTTCAGCGTGGATTGGTCAATATCAGGCCGCCATTATCAAGCCAGTGGTATTTTAGTCAAGCCAAGACCTATACCACGGCGTAAATCTTCTAAGAACTTGGGGTAGAAGCCGTTTGCTTTTTGCAAGGTGTCGTTCAATGAACATTGATGAATGGAATTAAACTGGCAACAAAAAGGGCTTATTCAGGCCTGATTAAGCCGTGGAAACTTATAAAGGGAGTCGGATGTCAGAGTTGTTAGAAGGCTTGGAACATCCACCCCGCCAACAGGATATAACGCGAGAAATTATCATGAAACCCTTGAGTCACCTGGCAACAATAACCCATAAATTGGCACTGGGCTTATTCACGATTATCCCTTTGTTATGTATTACTCCCAATACTTATGCTGAAACGAACCATCCAGTTGAATTTAGCCAAGCCGAGCTTGACCAGATGCTGGCTCCCATAGCGCTTTACCCTGATGCGCTGCTCTCTCAAGTGCTTATTGCATCTACTTATCCGCTGGAGATTGTTCAAGCCGATCGCTGGGTACGCAACAACAGAGATTTAAAAGCGGACGACGCGCTTAAGTTCGCTGAAAATAAAGACTGGGATCCCAGTGTAAAATCATTGGTGGCCTTTCCCGATGTGTTGCAGCGTATGAGTGATGATATTGACTGGACTCAGCGCTTAGGTGATGCCTTCCTGAGCAGCGAAAACGATGTTATGGATACCGTACAAAGACTGCGCAAACGCGCCTATGCCGCAGGTAATTTGGACAAAGCCCAACACATCCGCGTAGAGCGCGATGACAGTAATATCGTTATCGAACCGGCCGAAGAACGCATTGTGTATGTACCTGTATACGATACCCGAGTGGTGTACGGCAACTGGTGGTGGCCAGACTATCCGCCGACCTATTGGGCATATCCTTCTAGTTATGCCTATGTATCTGGTTTTTACTGGGGTGCCGGTATCTATATTGGCCCAACGTTTTTCTACAGTTCCTGTGGCTGGCATGATCGCCGTGTTGTGGTCATTGACCGTCAGTATCCTTATAGAAGTGAACCGCGCTTTTATACCGGCGCAAGTATTGTCCGCTTTGAAGGCGCACGCGAGTGGCACCACGACCCTATACACAGGCACGGTGTAGCTTATTATAACGACAGCTTACGCCAGACTTATGGCAGCCCACACGAGTCTTATAAAAATGATCGCGAATACCGCAACCAATTTCGCGATATGTCACGCACAAACACAAGCCCGCGCATCATTCGTCCGAGCAGCAATGAGCGCAACCTGAATGACAACGAAAATGACCGTGTAATTCGCGGTCGGAATGTTGGTGCCGATAACAACGCCGCGAGTCCTACAAGCGTTGATGGCCGCGCTTATGATCGTGCCGACCAATTGCGTGAGCGCATAAGCCGTATGCCGGAAAGCCACCCCATATCCAGTAATGAGATGCCTAATACTTCCATTGCAACGCCAAATCGCAATGATGCCAACCACAACCTAGAGCAACGCGATCAAGAAAGGCGTGTAGAGTTTTCACCACCTAAGGTTGAAAACAATAACGAACGTAAAGTGGAAAATAGTAATGGCGAAAATAAACAGCGTGTTGTGCGCGGCCAAAAACGTGATGAAGAGAAATAATCCACGTAATTTAACGATAAATACACACCCCCAGCGCTCACAGCGCTGGGGTATATCACGTAAAACGCCCTCAAATATCCCCTCACAAATAAATGCGGCAGCTTTCTTATAGAGCCCGCTTTCTTTATAGTACGCGCTTTGCAAAACTCCCTGCCCGAATGAGGTTAGCCCCATGGCTCAATACGTATTTAGCATGCATAGGCTTGGCAAAATTGTGCCGCCCAAACGCGAAATTTTGAAAGACATTTCTCTCTCATTCTTCCCCGGCGCTAAAATCGGCGTTTTAGGTTTGAATGGTTCCGGTAAATCTACCCTGCTGCGCATCATGGCTGGCGTGGATCAAGATTTTAATGGCGAAGCCCGCCCCATGCCCGGTCTTAAAATTGGTTATTTGCCGCAAGAGCCACAACTTGATCCCGCAAAAGATGTGTTAGGTAACGTGCAAGATGGCGTGCGCGAAGCGGTAGACGCTTTAGCTGAATTGGATCAAATCTACGCCGCCTATGCCGAACCTGATGCCGACTTTGATGACTTGGCGAAGAAACAAGCCAAATGCGAAGACATTATCCAAGCGTGGGATGCACACAACCTGCAACACACATTAGAAGTCGCTGCTGATGCGCTGCGCTTGCCGCCGTGGGATGCTGACGTAACGGTACTCTCAGGTGGTGAACGTCGTCGTGTGGCATTATGCCGCTTGCTGTTGTCGCGCCCCGATATGCTGTTGCTTGACGAACCTACCAACCATTTGGACGCCGAATCCGTTTACTGGCTGGAACAATTCCTCCACAGCTTTACAGGTACTGTGGTGGCAATTACCCATGATCGCTATTTCTTGGATAACGCAGCTGGTTGGATTTTAGAGCTCGACCGCGGCCACGGCATCCCCTATGAAGGCAACTACACCAGCTGGCTGGAACAGAAAGATGCGCGCCTAGAGCAAGAAGCGCGCTCTGAAGCCGCACACCAAAAAGCACTGAAAACCGAATTAGAGTGGGTTCGCCAAAACCCAAAAGGTCGCCAAGCCAAAAGCAAGGCTAGACTTGCTCGCTTTGACGAATTGCAATCGCAAGAATTCCAAGCGCGTAACGAAACCAACGAAATCTACATTCCGCCAGGCGAGCGCCTAGGTGACAAGGTCATCGTTCTGGAAAACGTGAGTAAAGGTTACGGCGACCGATTGCTGATCGATAATCTTTCGCTCAGCATTCCTAAAGGTGCAGTAGTCGGTATTGTGGGCGGTAACGGCGCGGGCAAATCCACCTTATTCCGCATGATTGCGGGCACTGAAAAACCCGATAGCGGTACTGTGACCATCGGCGAAACCGTTCAAGTCGCTTATGTAGAACAAAGTCGTGAAAACTTGGATGATAAAAAATCCGTGTGGGAAGCCGTTTCTGACGGTGCGGATATTTTAAAAATCGGCAACTACGAAGTAAGTTCGCGCTCTTACGTGGGCCGATTTAACTTCAAAGGCTCGGATCAGCAAAAGCGTGTGGGTGAATTGTCTGGTGGTGAGCGCGGTCGTCTGCATTTAGCGAATACCTTAAAGCAAGGGGCGAACGTACTCTTGCTCGACGAACCTTCCAACGATTTGGATATTGAAACCCTGCGCGCGCTCGAAGATGCCATTCTCGCTTTCCCCGGTTGCGTGCTGGTTATCTCGCATGATCGCTGGTTCCTTGACCGTATCGCCACACACATTCTGGCTTACGAAGGCGAATCCGATATTGTATTCTTCGAAGGTAACTACACGGATTACCATGAAGATTTGGTAAAACGTAAAGGTAATGATTCACAACCTAAGCGCATGAAATACAAACCGTTAAAAGCATAAATTAAAATGCTTCGCTGAATCGCCAAAGCACATGTACGCACGTCATGTGCTTTTTTATTGCTCGCCGGATTAATACTTCACAAACTCGGTGACTCGTGGTTTTATAAGGCTCTCAACTGAGACCTGTTTCAAAGCTGTAACAATTCCTCAATATACTTTGCACTATCTTCAACTTAAATAATTAGGAATCACTGTGCCAGAATTATTGAAAGCGCCGGACAAACACACTTTTGCGACTTATGGAATATGGTTGTTCTCCGAACAGCACCCCAATATTAAACTCATCAAAAAACAAGTTGCACCCAGTGTTCACGGTGATCGTCATTGGGATTCAAGCTATTTATTAATGGATTATTTCACCTTCAACCATCTCTCCAAAAAAATGCGCGTACTGGATGTCGGCTGTGGTTGGGGTCCCACCTCAATTTATTTTGCCAGCCGAGGCTGCAAAGTCACCGGCATGGACGTAGATGCAGACGTTTTCGCCTTTTTAGATACCCAGGCCAAATACAATGATGTAAAAATAACTAAGCTGAATTGCGCCATGAAAGACATGAGCAAAAAAGAGTTGGCGAATTTTGATGTAATTGTCGGCGGCGATATTTGTTTTTGGGATGAGCTTGCCGATGAATGGTTTGCCATGCTGAAACGCGCCGCACAAGCTGGCGTAAAAAAATTAGTGTTGGCGGACCCCGGCCGTAGCCCATTTTTGGATTTACATAAGCGTTGCGCAAAACGCTGGCCCACTGAGTTGCTCGGCTGGTACGCATTGGAACCTAAAAAAATTACCGGACATTTGCTCGTCGTAGAATTAAATCCATAATGACTCGCCTGACGCTAATCTCAAAAAAACTTACTGTCGCTGTAAATTTGCAAATGTATGGTTGTGGGATTAGCGGGCGCATTTTCTGCGCGATAAAAATAATTTTTTAAAATTCAACCTTTAATAGTACAGAGAGCTGCAAGCCACTGCTCATCCAGTGATTCCTCAACAACCTTAGCAAGGCGCTCAATTTCTTGCTCGCGCAGTAAATTTATATCTACCGCACCATCAAGACTCGCGCCAGCCCAATGCAAAATAGTTGTGCAAGTTTCCGGCAAATCAAATAAACCGTGCAAATAGGTGCCCATAATTTGCTCGTCTTCACTCATCGCACCATCAGCAGTGAGTTGATTGCTATCCGCAAGATAAAGTGCTGGTTTTTTAAATGCGTCACCTTGGCTAATTCCGCAATGAATTTCATAACCCATCACTGGTGTCTTTTTATCCCACAAGAATCCTGTACGCTGCAGTAATTTTTTCTCATTGGTTAGCGTTGTTGTAAATGCAAGATAAGCCAAACCCAATGATTCGCCTGCACTATCTTCAATACCCAATGGATCATAAATTTTCGCCCCAAGCATTTGTAACCCGCCGCAAATACCCACTATTTTTCCGCCGTAGCGCAAGTGTTTAGCAATTTGCACATCCCAACCCTGTTGCCGTAAAAACACTAAATCAGCACGTACATTTTTACTGCCAGGAAGAATAATTAAATCAGCCGATGGAATGTTTTGCGCTGGCCCCACCCACATAAAATCAACCTGTGGGTGCAAGCGCAACGCATCAAAATCGTTGTGATTAGAAATACGCGGAAACGCCAATACTGCGATACGAATACGTGCAGTCTCTTTTGTCATTACCTTATGTTTTTCAAGTGCATCCTCAGCATCAAGATATAAACCTTGAATATAGGGAATAACGCCCAATACGGGTTTTCCAGTTTTTTGTTCCAACCAATCCAAGCCGGATTGCAATAGGCTTATATCTCCACGAAAACGATTAATCACAAAACCCACAACACGTTTCTGTTCGGATTCACTGAGCAAATCCAATGTGCCAACCAAATGGGCAAATACACCACCACGATCAATATCCGCAATAATAATTACGGGGCAATCTACCGCTTCGGCAAAACCCATATTCGCAATATCGCGGTCGCGCAAATTAATTTCTGCGGGACTACCCGCCCCCTCCACCACAATCACATCATACTGCCACTGTAAACGCAGGTAAGACTCCAATACAGCTTGCATGGCAATCGTTTTGTAATTGTGATAAACCGCTGCCTCCATCGTTTGAATAGCTTTACCGTGAATAATAATTTGCGCCTTGGTATCACTACTGGGCTTAATTAAAATTGGATTCATATCCGTATGGGGTTTTAATCCAGCGGCTTGCGCCTGCAATGCCTGTGCACGTCCAACCTCCCCTCCATTCTCAGTAACCGCAGAATTCAAAGCCATATTCTGCGGCTTAAAGGGTGCAACCGCTATTCCACGTTTTTTTAAAATACGACAGAGCGCAGCAACCAACGTGGTTTTTCCTGCATCAGATGTTGTGCCCTGAATCATAATCGTTGTGGACATGAGCTTTACCATTCAATGCCCTTTTGTGCTTTTATTCCTGCATTAAAAGCGTGCTTAATGGCCTTCACTTCACTAAAAGTATCCGCCAAATCCTCCAGATATTTTTTAGCACCTCGCCCTGTGATAATCACAGTTTGATTGATAGGACGATGTTGAATAGTACTAACAATTTTTTCTTTATCCAGATATTTATAATTGAGCATATAAGTCAGCTCATCTAACAGTACCAAATGAATATTGGGATCAGAAAATACGTGCTCACATTCCGCCCACACTTTCTCTGCCGCTGCTTTATCTTGCTCCGCATTTTGGGTTTCCCACGTAAAGCCCGTATTCATAGTGAAATATTCCAACTGCGCGTTTTCACCACGAAAAATACTTTCCGTTAAAAAATTCTTTTCGCCGCATTCCCAGGTGCCTTTAATAAATTGCACTATGGCAACTTTATAACCATGCCCCAGGCAACGTAGGGCTGTGCCAAAGCCGGAACTACTTTTACCTTTTCCATCACCCGTTAATACAATTACTACACCGCGATCTTCGGTAGCACGTGCAATTTTTGCATCAACAATTTCCTTGCGCTGCTGCATGCGCTCTTTATGACGCAGAGTTTTATCTTCTGACATATTCAGTCAACTCCCAAGAAACATAAAAGAAGGCGCGATAACTCGCGCCCCTATGTTTAGAAATGGTAATTCAAACTCAGCGAAAAATTACGTCCCGCTTGAGGATACTCATAATTCACAGCCTGCCATGAGCTATAACCTTCGTAATCGGCATAGCGCTCATTAGTAATATTTTTAATACGCGCAGAAAATGCTAAGGTATCAACTGGTAACCAACGTAAATTCGCATCCCAAATTACGCGAGACGGTAGAAGCCCTTGCGCATTTGAATCATCACTATAACGATAGCGCGATCCCAGATAATTTCCGCCCACCCACAGGTTAAGGCTTTCTACCCAATGAAAATCCACACCAGCATTAGCGGTATCCTTCGCCACATAAGGTACGCGCTTACCGCTATTCACGCCCTCGCTCACCACTGCATCGGTATAAGTATAATTAAACTTCAGATCAATCCAGTTATCCAATGGTAAGTCAATATCCAGTGTTGCGCCTTTACGTGCAGATTTAGATGAGTTGATATTCGCGTAGCTAGCGGCATCGTAAATAATTTCATCGCGAACTGTCATATCGTAAAGCGAATATTTCACGTGCAGATCATTCGTATCCCAATTCGCACCTACCTCCTTGGACAAACTCTTCTGCGGCAACAAGAAATCAAAACCTTTTAAGGTATACGAATAATCATCAGCATTGGCATAGCGGAAACCTTGAGCAACACGTGCAAATAATTTCCAATGGTTTTCCAACGCGTAATGTGCGCCCAATTCATAACTGTTGGCATCTTGCGATTTATGTTTTGCTTCAACATCCGTCGAATTCGTTACAGTTGCTGCGTCATCAACCGATGAGTGACGCGCACCCGTCGTCAGAGTGAGGCGATCAACAACAGGGACTATAGTTTGTGCGTAATAATCTCTAATGGTTTGGGATGCATGAGTATCGCCATAGGCAGAATGAATATTGTAATTTGCATCAACACCATCGAATCCAATGGTAGTGATGGCATCGGCGGCCAATATCGGCACGCTTACAACAATACGTGGCGAAATATTTTTTTGCTGCAAACCTTGGGTAAATACACCATCTAAGTTACCTAAAATTCCCTCATCACGATCTGCATAATCAACTAACAATTTAACACTATCCGTTACTGTTATCCCTCCTCCCGCCCGTGAAATAGTACTGTCTTGGTTGCTGAATTCATTGGGCTTATCTGTTTTACGCGGCGTTACTGCTGCTTCGGCCTCCGTTAGAGAACCTGGCAACCGTAAATTATCATTTACCGATTCACGCTCCACAAAGATAAAACCTGTAGAAAAATCGTAGCGCAAATTACCCAAGACATTGCTATTTGCAGAGCGATTATTTGCACGATAATTATCAGCATCACGCTCCTGCGCACTGAAATTATAACTCAGTCCATTTTGAAAACCTTGGTGAACGCTGAGCGAACCCTCTTGCAAACCATAGGAACCGCGAGTCAACGCAATATCACCATTCAACTCGCCCGATTTAGCGCGGCGAGTAATAATATTAATAACGCCCGCCACCGCTTGATCACCATAAAGAACACCCGCACTACCCTGCATTATTTCAATACGCTCCACATCACTCAGAGGAATTGTATTTAACGCCGGCGCTGCTGAACTTGGATTATTTAATTTTCTGCCATCAACCAACACCAAGACATTGTTCGCACCCGATAATCCACGCATAGAAGCCGTTACATTGCGATTGCCACTACCATCGGAATCCGTTAATTGAATCCCCGCTTGGGAGCGCAACACCTCAGAGATTAAATCTGCGCCGCTGGTACGAATTTGTTCGCTATCGATAACAATAATTTGAGTAGCTACAGGTAATAAAGTGGTTTCACTGCGTGTAGCGCTAACATAAACCGTCTCAGCACTATCACTCGCTGCATAAGTTAAGGGCGCAACAGTGGCCGCCAATAAAAATGCGTGAAGTGGATTTACAGCAAAGGTTTTTAAAGACATGATTTTCCTCAATCCAAAAATGGGATGAGGGAGGGAAAGCGGAAATAATGCGCGCGGCAGCAATAAAATGCTGACCAGTAAAACACAGAATTACCACTGATGTTGCCCTCCGCGACATCGGGTTTAAAGTATTGAGGCTGGTATCGGACTTATATGCTACAAAAAACATATTTACCGTTGCGGGGGCAGTGTTGGCTTTGCCAGTTAAAGATAGCGCACCAAACTTCCCATTTACTTTGACCCTTACACACACTGAAAACAGCGTTTTAGTACGTCAAACACCTCGGCGCGCAGGTTATGGGGTCATGGGAAATGAGTCAAGTGCTAATTAATTTTTAGCGGGTTTTCGCTTTATGTAAAGTGTTTTATGAACTCTCGCAACCAAATGCTGGTTGGTATCTAATACGTCCACAATGAATTCGGGTAAATATTTTTCGCCCTTTGTGGTAGCGGCAACAATCTCCTCTACTCTTTCCGCAGTTAATAAAAATTTGGCCGTGACCGTACCTCGACCGGGAGAAAGGAAATCTATAGTGGCTTTTTTATCCCACACAAAATATTCACGCCCCAAATTTTGCATCAGCATTAACATGTACCAAGGATCCGTCATGGAGAAAAGATTGCCACCAAAATGTGTGCCCACATAATTACGATTATAAAAACGCAATTTGAGCGATACATGAATTTCGCGAAAATCATCGCTGATATAAGTTGTCCTGATAGCATTAAATAAAAAAGGAGGCCAATAATTTATAAGATGACGGAGCAGAGTTGATTTCATAACGCATTAACTCAAACGTGCGCGATGCGTTGAATAGGCATAATGACAATGCCATCATCGCGGCAATCCACATAAGCGCGAACACCATACACTTGCGCTAAATTCTCTGGTGTCAGCACGTGAACAGGGGAACCATCCGCAATTAACTTGCCTTCATCCATTAAAATTAAGCGAGAGCAATAGCGTGACGCCAAACTTAAATCATGTAAGGCAGCAATCACGGCTCCGCCCTGGTGAGCATGAGCCTTTAATAACTCCATAATATGTAATTGATGGTAAACATCTAGCGCAGCTATAGGTTCGTCAGCAATAATAATTTTCGGGCATCCCGCAAACACTCGCGCCAAGAGTACACGCTGCAATTCACCGCCGGATAACTCTGTTACTGGCCGCTCCGCTAACCCACCAACATCCGTTGATTGCATCGCACTCGCTATAGCGGCTTCATCGGCAGCATTAAATATTCCATTAAAATGATTAAAGGAACTCCAAGGCAAACGCCCCAAGGCGACCAGGTTTTTTACGTTCAGCGGCCACGCAGGCGTTTCATGCTGCGCAAGATATGCCATAAAACGTGCGCGCATTAACGCAGGAATTTTTTCAATGGCAGTAGCAGTATTTTCGGGCGTTAACTCAACATTTCCGGCATGGGGTTTTACAAGCCCAGCCAACATTCGCAACAGTGAACTTTTACCTGCACCGTTAGGGCCAATTAAACCCACAAATTCATGCGTTGCTATATGCAAGCTCACATTCTCAACAACATTTTTGTTGCCAAGGCGAATAGATAAATGATTGGCTGTGAGCAATGACATGATGATGCCTTAAAAAATAAGCGATATTAAATCCAACGCGAACGGGTTTTTACAATCAACACTAAAAAAAATGGCCCGCCCAACAATGAAGTCACTACACCGAGTTTTAATTCGTGGGCAACATCCAACACTCGCACCAAAATATCGGCACCCAGCACCAACAATGCTCCACCTAAAGCGCTAGCAATTAATAGCCGCCCAGGGTTATAACCCACAAATGGACGTAATAAATGCGGCACCACCAAACCAACAAAACCTATACTGCCACTGACCGCAACACTAGCACCGACACACATGGCTAAACCGATCAATAATATATTGCGTTCACGCAGTGGCTGAAAACCCAGTGAATGTGCAGTTTCTTCACCAAGACTTAATGCATTTAAAAAACGATAACGACTTATCAACAAGACCCATCCCGCCATGATGAACGGCGCTGCAATATAGACATGATGTAAATTGCGATTAGATAATGAACCCATCAACCAAAACACAATTTCTTGTAGTGCAAATAAGCTAGGCGCGAAATTAAGCGCGACAGCAATCATAGCTCCAGCAATAGCATTAATAGCCACGCCCGCTAAAATAAGCGAAAGCACACTGCTGCGTGTACCTGCCAACAAATATACCAATAACAGCGCAACAAACGCGCCACTGATAGCCGCAGCGGGCAACCAATACCACGCTGCGGTAGAAATACCAAAATATAAAACCATTACCGCGCCTAAAGCCGCGCCGCTAGACACCCCCAATATGCCGGGGTCTGCTAAAGGGTTGCGCAAGAAACCTTGCATAGCAGCCCCCGCCAATCCAAGAGTGGCGCCCACCATTAAGGCAAGCAATACACGCGGTAACCGAATTTCCCAAACGACAACCTGATGTAATGATGCCGCATGGTTGAACAAATCTTTACTCGCTTGCACAACGGAAATGGAGGCATCCCCCATCGTCAACGAACAAAAAAATGTTGCCAGCACCGCCAAACTGAGTAACGCAACTAATATTGAGAATGATATTTTTTGCACGTAAATTCCTTTATAAAAGCAAACGCTGTTGCAATAAATTCTCTATAGCCTCAGCGGCTACCGGCGCAATACAAGCAAGCGATGAGGGCAAATGAATAATGCGCAAACGATTGCGCAGAACCGGGTGTTGTAAGTACTCCTGTGCAAGCGAAAATGCCTGCACGTCAGAAGCATCTACAATTAACACTTGCGGTTTAGCCAGCAGCAACTCTTCCAAGTCTATTTGTTTAAACCCCAGGATATGCTTGTCCAGCGCAAGATTATAAAATCCGGCACGCGTCATTAACTCATTTTCCATAGTATCGCGCCCCATTACTACACCATTCGCCGAATACCAAAAGGCAGGAATAGGTGTAAGGGTCTTTTGTGTTTTATCTACTTGCGATAAGGTTTGCTCCAGTTGTTGCGCCATTATTTCTGCTGAAGTTTGATTACCCGTTAAAGCGCCAATGGTACGGATATGAGTGGGTATTTCATTCAGCGTGCGAGGCAATGGCACAATTTCAGTGCGTAGCCCTAAACTTTTTAGCAGACTTTTTAAATCGGGCGACGTGTATTCACCCGCTAAAATTAAATCTGGATTGCGCGGCACTATGTCTTCCGCCAACCCCCTATTCAAATAGAACTGTTTAGCTTGATTAGCAAAGGCGGAAAATTGTGGATTGGCTGATAAATAGTAGAGCGAGTTAATGCGCTCCGGTTCAACCAGTTTGATAAGCAACGCATCCAAACACACATTAATGGAAACAATACGCTGCGGCTTGGGCGAATCATTTGAGCACCGGCCAGCAGCGGCTGCAAAAAAACTCAGCGCAGAGGCCAGAAACAATAACAAAAATCTGCGCATAAAATAGGTATTCAAAAAACGCGAATAATGAAGAGAAGGGATTATAGCCTACAGCAGAAGATACTAAACAAGGGATCGACACACTGAGAATACATTGAGCCCATCATTACAAGAACTCAATGAGCAATAACAGTGGATGATAAGCCTGTTGATTTGAACCAACAGGCTCACAAGATTACTACAAAGGATTCAGCCATGCCGCACCGCGAACACCGCTGGAATCGCCATGTACCGCAGGCACAATAGGGGTATCGCACTCAAAGCCAAATACATAATGCGTGAGCAGCTCGGGCACCGCTGTATAAATTTCGGCAATATTAGAAGCACCGCCACCCAGCACAATAATATCGGGATCCATAATATTAATTACCGCTGCTAAACCGCGCGCCAATTGATCAAAATAAACATCTAACACTTGCCGTGCATGCACCTCACCTTTAGCGGCACGCTCTGCAATTTCATGACCTTTAAGCGTTAAACCTGTAGAAATTTCGTAGGATTTGCATAAACCAGTACCAGAAAGGAAAGTCTCCTGACAACCCGATTTACCACAATAACAAGGCCGCGCGCTCAGTTCAGCATCGCTCGTCCAAGGTAATGCGTTATGTCCCCACTCCCCCGCTACACCATTGGGGCCAACAATGGGCGCACCTTTGTAAGCAACACCCGCGCCGCAACCGGTGCCCAAAATTCCGGCAAAAACTAAATCGTACCCCTTACCAGCACCATCAGTTGCCTCAGAAACCGCTAGACAATTAGCATCATTGGTAATTTTTACATCGCGACCAAGATGAGTTGACAGATCTTTCTGAAAAGGCTTGCCATTTAACCACGTGGAATTCGCATTTTTAACGAAACCTGTTTTACGTGATACCGTCCCAGGTATGCCAATGCCGACCGGTAAATTGCTCACACCCGCCGCGGCTTCCGCTTGCGCCACTAAGCTCGCGATGTCACGTAAGGTTGCTGTGTAATCATCACGTACGGTTGGAATACGGGTACGGAACAACTCTTGGCTATCACCATTTAATAAAATAACCTCAGTTTTAGTACCACCAAGGTCAATACCGATTCGAAATTCTGTCATTTTAATGAAACCCGTTACACCCAAAGGTGCGATTATAGAGTTGGCGCACAATCTAGGCAAATTTGAAGATTACCACAGCCTTTAACGTAAAACTAAAACATCCATCTAATAGCCATTTAGAGTAACTGAGCTACACTGAAAAAAACCGCTACAGAAGATTTATTATGACCACAGAACGTCGCCGCTTTCAGCGCATTGATTTTGATGCTCGTGTAGAACTTGCACAAAGCAACCACTACTGGCAAGCACAGCTCTTAGATATTTCAATAAAAGGTTTATTGCTTTCCAAGCTTGGCGCTTATGAGATAGCAGAAACCGCCCCACTTCTCGTAAAAATTATTTTATCGGATCAAGCCACTATTGCCATGTCAGCACACATGGTGCAGCAAACCCCCGAAGAATTACGCCTTGCTTGTATTTCTATTGATATAGATAGCATTAGTCATTTACGCCGTTTGATTGAATTAAATTTAGGAGATGCTAATGCTGCTAACCGAGAGTTGACTGAATTGATTGGTTAAAACCAATGAACAGGGGAGAGTTACACAGAACATGATAAATGACGACCGCAGAATTTTCCCACGCCACACATTGCGTGCCTTCGCAGAGCTAGGCAGCTCCAATCAACAATGGGCAGCACATGTATTGGATATTTCTCATCAAGGTGCACGCATTGCACTCCTCGATGATTATCATTTGCCCAACGGCTCAACGGTAAAATTGCGTATTGAAATACCCGAATCCCATCTTCAAAACGGTATACAACCCTATTTGTTAGTTGAAGGAACGCTGGTGCACCAACAAGAGCACATATTAGGAATTCAATATCAACCGGGCAGTGAGGCAGATGCCGAATTATTAAATAATTTACTCGCTAATTTAAACCAATAAGCGAGCGTTACCACTCAGCGTTTAAAGGCTTCAATTTATTAGGTACGCGATTCACCAGGAATAATGCCGGCAAATAACTAGAATGCCTCCAATGCTTCCTGTAAATTTTTCACCGCCACTATTTCAATACCCATATTTTTTTCACGCGGTGCGTTGCCAATGGGCACTATAGCTTTTTTAAAGCCATGTTTAGCAGCTTCGCGCAAACGTTCTTGACCACTGGGCACTGGACGAATTTCCCCGGACAATCCTACTTCACCAAAAACCATTAAATCTTGCGGTAAAATTTTATCGCGAAAACTAGAAACAATCGCAAGTAATACCGCAAGATCAGCACTGGTTTCCATGACCCGTACACCACCCACTACGTTCACAAAAACATCTTGATCACCTACCATAATCCCGCCGTGTCGATGCAACACGGCCAGCAACATAGACAAACGATTTTGATCCATCCCCACAGCAACTCGGCGCGGATTTCCTAAATGACTATCGTCCACCAAGGCTTGAATCTCAATCAGCAACGGGCGCGTGCCCTCCCACATCACCATCACTACAGAACCTGGCGCTGGGTCTTCCGCGCGCTGCAAAAAAATTGCCGAAGGATTATTAACTTCGCGCATGCCCTGCTCAGTCATGGCAAAAACGCCTAGCTCATTGACTGCACCAAAACGATTTTTATTGCCGCGCAGTGTACGGAAGCGCGAATCATTATCCCCCTCCAATAAAATAGAACAATCAATCATATGCTCTAATACTTTAGGGCCAGCCAGCGAACCATCTTTGGTGACATGTCCAACCAAAATGACCACCGTGCCAGTCTGCTTAGCAAAGCGCGTTAAATAGGCCGCACTTTCTCGCACCTGTGAAACAGAACCTGGCGCCGATGCAATATCCTCCATATGCACTACTTGAATGGAATCTACCACCATCACCTTGGGCGCAACTTGTTGCGCAGTGGCGCAGATAGTTTCCACATTTGTTTCGCTGAGCATTTGTAACTTATCCGTGGGCAACCCCAGACGCTGCGCGCGCATAGCCACCTGTTGCAAGGATTCCTCGCCCGTTACATATAACGCAGACATAGTACGCGCCAAGAAACACAGTGTTTGCAAAAGAATTGTACTCTTGCCAGCACCGGGATTACCGCCAATTAAGACCACTGAGCCAGGTACAAAACCACCACCCAACACACGATCAAATTCACCCGTGCCACTGGAAAAGCGCGGCAAATCACCCAGCGAAATCTCTGCCAGTGTTTGTACTTTATTACCAGACGCACCGCCCGCATAACCCTCAAAATTTGCTGAGCGGTTACTTGGAGTTGGGCCAAGGCGTATTTCAGTGATGCAGTTCCATCCACCGCATTCAGAGCATTGACCTTGCCATTTTTTAAAATCGGCTCCGCAATCATTGCAGACAAATGCGCTTTTTTGTTTTGTACTCATGAGATCTCTTTTTAACATTCACAAACGAAAAAGGCTTGATGTGTCATCAAGCCTTTTTAATATCCATTATGCAATTATTTATCATTGGTTAACTTTAAATAAATACCTAAACCGACCAGCATGGCAACCGCCGCAAATAACATTAAGACCGCAGAATTTAAATGATCGGCGCCGCCAAGAAGTGACTTAAACATTAACAATAACGATTCAATCGAAACGGCTATAACAATTGCGGACATAAATCGACTAATAGTACGACGCGTTGAACCTTCATGATGAATATCTTTATGAAGCAAAACTTCCTCCTCCAAAATTGTTTTCCCTAAATCGAAAATTGCCAAGCCCAACGTAATTAAAATAACGGCTCTAAATATTTCTATCGGC
>Ga0209067_10000437_pt1 | contig 26930 bp, 22 predicted proteins | sample ColStrG_CSR_2013_FD_187199 | JGI IMG/M metagenome (GOLD analysis project Ga0209067, IMG submission 187199) | Freshwater sediment microbial communities in response to fracking from Pennsylvania, USA - Cold Stream Run_MetaG_CSR_2013 (SPAdes)... | ecosystem: Environmental > Aquatic > Freshwater >... | reverse complement strand
CATCGTTTCCAGTGCCGACCAGACGTCATCGGTGGGTACGGTCAGGTCGGCACTGGAAACGATGCTGGCTGCAACGCATTTGGTGTTGACGGCATTGCCTTTGAAGCAGTCAGGATCGATGTATTTCACACCGAATTTGGTAGCCAGATCTTTGGCAGCGTCAATGGCCTGATCGGATTTTTTACTTTGCAGTAGGGCGTCGAGCACGCGCAGCAGGTAATTGATGACATGGTTGATCTGGTCAATTTTCTGCAGTTCGATAAAGCGTTGCGGATCGGTTTTGATGGCATCGACGATCAGCGAAGTGGATTCCGAAAAACTGGTGTACAGACCGAACACGGTGCGTACCTGCGGTGCCAGCACGATGACCGGAATCTGGTCGTCCGCGGTGATATCGATGCTGGCTTCCTGTGTTTCTTCTGACAGGTCAAGCGAACGGGTCTGGGCCAGATTGCCGGTCGGGCTCAGGGTCACCAGCGTCAACAGCCATTTGTTACGGCTCTTCCCCTCTTGGTCGGTCGATACCAGAACCTTGTCATTTTTCTGCAGATGATTCACCCAGTAGATCGGCAGTTTATCGTCCCCGCGCTGCACGATAACCCGGATTGTCGGGCCCATGTGGCTGATGCCGGAAGGCGGTGATGCGGCAAGCGCGGTGCATTGAAGCAGGAAAAGACAGAGGAGGGCAAATAGTGTGGTGATTTTCATATGCTTAGGTCGGACAGGCTCAGATCCATTCCGAGCGGCGCTATTTTGCCACAGTTTATGTTTGCCGTTGGGTGTGCCCGGCTCACAACACAAGTATCGCCCGGAAATCATTGACATTGGTGCGGGTCGGGCCGCTGACAACCAGATTGCCGAGTGCGTTGAAGAAACCGTAGCCGTCATTATTTTCCAAATGCGCGCGGGCACTGAGACCCTGCGCGGCTGCACGGGCGAGCGAATCCGGAAAAGTCAGCGCTCCGGCATTGTCTTCCGAACCGTCGATACCGTCGGTATCACAGGCCAGCGCATAAATGCCCGAATGCCCATTCAAAGCAATGGTCAGACTGAGCAAAAATTCCGCATTGCGGCCGCCGCGCCCGTTGCCGCGCACGGTCACCGTCGTTTCACCGCCGGACAAAATGACACAGGGTCGTGCAAAGGGCTGATTGTGTTTGGCAACCTGCAGTGCCATGGCCGCATGCATGCTGCCGATATCGCGCGCTTCGCCTTCAATACTGTCCGACAGGATGTACGGTGTGATACCGGCTGCACGCGCGCTGGCGGCGGCCGCTTCCAGCGCAACCTGTGGCGTGGCGATGATGTGATGGGTATTGCCGATCAGGCGCACGTCATCTGGCTTGGGTGTTTCATGGGCACCGGATTCCAGATAATGTTGTACGTTGTCGGCCAGGTCGATGCCGTATTTTTTACAGATCGCCAGTGCCTGTGCCGACGTGCTCGGGTCGGGCAGGGTTGGGCCACTGGCAATCACACTGGGGTCGTCACCGGGCACGTCGGAAATCATCAGCGTGACCAGTCGCGCCGGGGCACAGGCCAACGCCAGTCGCCCACCTTTGATGGCCGACAGGTGTTTGCGCACGCAATTGATTTCGGCAATGGTGGCACCGCATTTCAGCAACGCCTTGTTGATATGCTGTTTCTGCGGCAGCGTGATACCCTCGGCCGGCAGTGCCAGCAGGGCCGAGCCGCCACCTGATATCAGGCACAGTACCAGATCGTTTTCAGTCAGCCCCTGCACCATTTCCAGCATGCGCGCGGCGGCCTGCTGACCGGCTGCATCCGGTACCGGGTGCGCTGCTTCAATCACTTCAATCTGCTGGCAAGGCGCGCCATGCCCATAGCGTGTCACCACCATGCCGGACAGCGGGCCGCGCCAATGTTTTTCGACAACGCTGGCCATGGCGGCGGCACCCTTGCCGGCACCGATGACAAGAGACCGTCCGCTTTGGGGTGGTTTGGGCAGAAATGCAGGCAGGCACTTTTCTGCACTGACTGATTCGACTGCGCTGCTGTACAGACCAAGCAAGAACTGTTGTGCGGTGAGTGGGTCCATCAATGCTCCCTGGCCAATGGCATGCCGTGGGCCGCACACCAGGACAGGCCGGCCAGCGTGCCGTTGCGCGGTTTGTATTCACAACCGGCCCAGCCGTCGTAACCCATGGCGTTGACTTCGGCAAACAGATTGCGGAAATTGATTTCACCGGTCCCGGGTTCAAAACGCCCGGGCGTGTCGGCAAGTTGCAGATGCTTGATCATCGGCAGATTGGCACGGATGGTATTGGTGAGCTCACCTTCCATGCGCTGCATGTGATAAATGTCGTACTGCAAAAACAGATTGTCCGAGCCGGTTTGCCGGATCAGCTCAATGGCCTGTGCCGTGTGCGAGAGAAAAAATCCGGGAATATCAAACGTATTGATCGGCTCGATCAGCAAACGGATCTGCTGCTGTTTCAATGCGCTTGCGGCGTATGTCAAATTGCGCACCAGAGTCTGCTGTGCAAGTTCCTGACTGACACCGGTTGGAATAATGCCAGCCAGACAGTTGATCTGTGGTGTGCCCAGCACCTTGGCATAGTCGAGTGCGGTAGCAACGCCGGCTTCAAATTCGGCAATCCGATCCGGATGGCAGGCAATGCCGCGTTCACCACCTTCCCAGTTGCCGGGTGGCAGATTGTGCAGCACCAAGGTCAGATGGTGTTTTTTTAACTGTTCGGCGATAGCGCGCGCATCATAGGCATACGGAAATAAAAATTCGACACCGGAAAAGCCCGCTGCGGCGGCAGCCTGAAAACGCTCCATGAACGGCAGTTCCGTAAACAGCATTGTGAGATTGGCGGCCAGTCTGATCATATCGATACCCTGTGGTAAGCGGATGCAATACGTGATGATACTTGACTTGCGTACCGTTGAGCGCGGTACAATTCGCTTTCAATTTTGCCAACGTTTCGTTGGCGCTGTCGTCCATTAGTGAACTGACTGGAGAACGCGCATGATGTTGACCATCCTTTTGATTCTGTTGCTGTCTGCTTTCGGGATGCATTATTTAAAAAAATCGAAGTCCAGTCTGCTTTTGGTGGCATTGACCCTGCTGCTGTATGTTGGTACCGGCAGCGGCGTGCTGACCCAGCCCATGCTCACACGTCTGCAGGCACCTTATCTGTCTGGTGATGCATATGAATGGTCACAAAATAACGTCATCGTCCTGCTCGGAGCGGGTTCCGAGAAATTAGCTGGCACCAACCGGGTCGAACCCGGGTTGCTGGCCTTTGGCCGGATTGAAAAAACGGCACAGGCGTATCAGGACTGTAAAAAATTTGGCCGGCGCTGCATCGTCGTCATCAGTGGTGGTGACCCGTTGCGGCACGGCCTGGCTGAAGCCGATGCGTATTTGCCGGAACTGCAAAAGTTCGGCGTCAGCAGCGTCGATATCATGCTGGAAAATAAAAGTTTGAACACCTGGCAGAACGCGCAATTCTGCGCTGCGCTGCTGAAGCAGAACGGTTTGATTGCGAACGACAAGATTATTCTGGTGACGTCTGGCGTGCATATGCGGCGCAGCCTGACTTACTTCAAACATTTCGGGTTGCAGGCCCAACCGTTGCGCGCCGACTATGCCTCGGTGCGGCTGAGTTGGCTGCCGACCGCTTATAACCTGATGCTGACGGATGCAGCACTGCATGAATATGTCGGTGAATGGCGCTATCAACTCTACAGCGCACTGGGTTGGAATATGCCGGTCGCCAAAGCCGGAGTCAGTTAAGTTTTTTATTGGCGTACGTGATATCCGCGGGTTGGGGAAATAACGTATGCCATTGATTTTCTGAATGGTTGAAAATCGCGGCTCGTCAATGCACCATGCTGTTCGATGGTGCATTTTTTATTAAACCCGCTATGAAAGGCATCCAAGTGCAAACCATTCAAACCTTGCAGTTCAATTCAACCCAAATGAAAGCAGTCGTTTCCGAAACTACCAAGCTGTTACCGGATCTGGTCGACATTGTGAGCCAGTTTGTAGATTATTCCAAAGCGCTGGAGCCATTGGCCCGTGATGAATCCGGCGCGCCGCTCGACAGTGAAAACAATCGACTAATTATGGATGCGACCGATTCAGCACTGTCAGATCCGCTCTGTCCCAGAGAAATCGTCAATCGGATTTTTACCAATTTTATCCTCCATCGAAAAGAACTCAACCAGTTAATGCGCAGCAAACTGGAAAAGGGGGAGGTGATCAATCTGGATAATACAAAAGTTGGCTATCCCGATTTTTCCAACCTCAATATGACCGAACAATTCTCCGCAGTGAATGCCCAAATGTATCGGCCTTCGTTTCGAAATACCAACCTGACTGGTACCAATCTGGGAAATCTGGATGTGTTTGAGCCCACCATTGGTGGTATGGTTGTGACCGGTGCGAATTTGGATGGCTGCAATCTCGAAAACAATTATCTGGCGCATGAGTGAGGTTGAACCATTCCGTGCCGGGTGTGCTGACTTGACACGCTGCGAGCCGGAAACCGGCGATGTTGGGTAGAATACCCGCTTTCTTCTCCACTGATTTGAGAGCACGTTATGATCATCGCCGGCCAGCCTTTGCATGTTTTGTTACTGATAGTGCTGGCCGGGCTGTATGCCGGCACCCAAAATGCGCTGGCCGGCGGCGGCTCCTTCATCACTTTCCCTGCACTGCTGCTGGCCGGATTGAATCCACTGGCTGCCAACATGAGTTCCACCATTGCCCTGTTTCCCAGTCAGATCGCCTCGTCGATTGCCGGGCGCAAGCTGGTCGCCGGTGTGGGTGGCGTATCGTTTCGGCAGCTGTTTGTAGTCAGTATGATCGGCGGTGTGTTGGGTGCCGTATTGCTGCTTTCAACACCAGTCAGTATTTTTTCCGGCCTCGTGCCGTGGCTGGTACTGTTCGCGACCTTCGCCTTTGCCTGGGGTAGTTTTGTATTTAAGCCGCATCCCGACCCCAGCAAAGCCGGTTTGTCCAACGCTGCCATTATGTGCATACAGGGTCTGATCGCCATTTATGGTGGTTACTTTGGTGGCGGCATCGGGTTCTTGATGCTGGCTGCACTGACCGTGGCCGGCCAGCAGGTCAAGAACGCCACCGCGACCAAGAATGCGCTGGCCATGACCATGAATGCGTCTGCAGTCGCTATTTTTGCGTTTTCTCCACTGGTCAACTGGGCCGCGGTCGTTGCACTGGGACTGGGCGGTACAGTTGGTGGTGTGTTGGGTGGCTGGTTGATGCACCGCCTTCCTGCCAAAATTCTGCGCGGATTTATAGTTTTGGTCGGTGCCGTGCTGACTGTCTGGTTGTTTGTCCGGGCTTGAGCCAGAATGTCATTCAAAGGTCGTGGTGGGGTCGCTGTCGCGGAAAACCTGAAATTTGTTTGTCCGATTTTTGCAAGATGAACAAAAAGCCAACAGGTTATGGTAATAGTTCAGCGTCCGGATGTCCCAAATGTGCGAGTCCTCAAAACAATTAAAAAATGCACCTTTGCCGACGTGGGCGGGTGTTTTCAACATGCACTGATATTTGTTTCGTCGACTTCCTTCATGTTGTAATGCGTCAATAATGGCGTATTTTCCTGCCCCTCCAATGTAAATAACAATCTTAATCAAAAGTAAAATGTGTATAATCCGCCGGGTATATGTTCTCGTATGGCTGCGTCATTGATAAAAAATCTATAACAGTATTGATCGAGTGAAAAATTGAATTTGATATTTATTTGTTAATATCAAAAAGTTGTTTAAGTCCACGACCCAATTTATAAACTTAGCGCTGATTTGATCCTGTATCGAAGACCTGCACATACTTCCGGATTTTTTAATTTTGGTTTATTGGAGTAATTGATTGAAAGCTAGGTTGATTGAGAAGCTGCAGCGAAAGAATGCGGTGATCGGAATAGTAGGTCTCGGATATGTGGGACTGCCATTGATGCTCCGCTATTGCGAGGTTGGATATAGGGTGATCGGTTTTGACATTGATCAAAATAAAGTCGATCTGCTAAACGCCGGTAAAAGTTATATTGAACATATTTCATCCGATTCAATTAGCAAAGCAAATGATGCGGGATTTACTGCAACTACCGATTTTTCGGTTGTCCGAGAAGCGGATGCGTTGATTCTGTGTGTTCCGACTCCACTCAATAAATACCGTGAACCTGATTTGAGTTTTGTTCTCGATACGACCGATTCGCTGGTGCCGTATTTGCGTGAGGGCCAGGTTGTCTCATTGGAGAGCACGACTTACCCGGGCACGACCGACGAGGAACTGTTGCCGAGAGTGCAGTCCGGTGGATTGGTTGTCGGCCAAAATATATTTTTGGTGTTTTCACCGGAGCGCGAAGATCCGGGTAATCCCAACTTTACCACCCGAACGATACCCAAAGTGTGTGGCGGTGTGACAGGCGCTTGTTTAGATGTCGGGTTGGCGCTGTATGGACAGGTAATCGATAAAGTCGTTCCTGTCAGTTCAACGCGCGCGGCTGAACTCACCAAATTGCTTGAAAATATTCATCGGGCCGTGAATATTGGACTGGTAAATGAAATGAAAGTGGTGGCAGACAAAATGGATATTGATATCCATGAGGTAATCCGAGCCGCTGCAACCAAGCCATTCGGCTTCGTACCGTATTTCCCCGGTCCTGGTTTGGGCGGACATTGCATTCCCATTGATCCTTTCTATCTGACATGGAAAGCTCGCGAATACGGCGTGCACACCCGATTTATTGAACTCGCTGGCGAAGTCAATTCATCGATGCCAGATTATGTTATTTCGAAAGTTGCTTCGGCGTTGAATAGAATTGAACGTGCAATCAACGGAAGCAGGGTGTTGGTATTGGGTATTTCTTACAAAAAAAACGTCGACGATATGCGCGAATCTCCTTCGGTCATGTTGATGGAAAAACTCAGGGATCTTGGTGCCAAGGTTGAGTACAGTGACCCGCATGTGCCTGTATTTCCGAAAATGCGTGAGCATAAATTTGAATTGACAAGCACAGAGCTAACCCCTGAAACATTGGTCAATTTCGATTGTGTCCTGCTCGCGACCGACCACGACAAGTTTGATTTCGAGATGATTAAAGCGCATGCCAGACTCATTGTTGACTCCCGCGGCCGTTATTTGACGCCCGCAGCACATATCGTCAAGGCTTAATCATGCGAAATTTCTCTGCCCCAATTACAGATAGAAAAATTCGCTTCGCGCTGGTTGGCTGTGGCCGGATAGCGCAAAACCATTTTGCGTCGATCAAGCAGCATTCCGAACGCGCGGAACTGGTCGGCGTTTGTGATGTGAATTCGGATGCGCTGGCAGCGGCGGCCAAGCTGACCGGGGCAAAGCCCTATTCCAGTCTGAGTGCCATGTTGGCAGATACCAATGCCGACATCGTGGTACTGACTACGCCAAGCGGGTTGCATCCTGAGCAAACCATAGAAGTCGCAGCAGCAGGGCGTCATGTGATGACGGAAAAGCCTATGGCGACCCGATGGCACGATGGGCAGCGCATGGTGCGCGCCTGTGACGATGCCAGTGTAAGACTTTTTGTGGTTAAACAAAACCGCCGTAACGCCACCTTGCAACTGCTCAAAAAAGCGTGCGAACAAGGTCGCTTCGGTCGTATCTACATGGTCAACCTGAACGTGTTCTGGACCCGTCCGCAAGAATACTACGACAGTGCGGCCTGGCGCGGGACCTGGGAGTTTGATGGTGGCGCGTTTATGAATCAGGCCAGCCATTATGTTGATCTGCTGGACTGGTTGATCGGACCGATTGAAAGTTTGCAGGCCTATACGGCGACGTTGGAGCGCAATATCGAGGTCGAAGATACCGGCGTGGTCAGCGTTAAATGGCGGTCGGGCGCGCTGGGTTCAATGAACGTGACCATGCTGACCTACCCTAAGAATCTGGAAGGCAGCATCACCATTATTGGTGAAAAAGGGACTGTTCGCGTTGGTGGCGTCGCTGTCAATGAGATCCAGCACTGGGAATTTGCGGAGCCGCATCCTGACGATGAAAATGTCAAGGCGGCCAGCTATGAAACCACCTCTGTCTATGGTTTCGGACACCCCTTATATTACGACAATGTGATCAAGGTATTGCGTGGCGAGGCGCAGCCTGAAACCGATGGACGCGAAGGTTTGAAATCGCTGGAAACGCTGATCGCGACCTATCTTTCTGCCAGAGATGGCAAGCGCATTTCGTTGCCACTTGAGTATTAAAATGACTATACAGATTCATCCTACGGCGATTGTTGACGAAGGTGCGCAAATTGGCGCCGGAAGTCGGGTTTGGCATTGGACACATATTTGTTCCGGCGCAAAAATTGGCGAGCGATGTTCGTTCGGACAAGGCGTTCTGGTCAGTAGCGACGTCGTTATTGGCAATAACGTCAAAGTGCAGAATAACGTGTCCATTTATGACGCGGTACGTCTTGAAGATGACGTATTTTGCGGGCCAAGTATGGTGTTTACCAACGTGTACAACCCGCGATCGGCTATTACACGTAAAAATGAATACCGACAGACTGTCGTTAAACGGGGCGCAACCCTGGGCGCCAATTGCACCATAGTTTGCGGATGCACCGTTGGTGAAAATGCCTTCATCGGTGCCGGTGCGGTGGTCAATCGGGATGTGCCCGCCTTCGCGCTCATGGTAGGCGTGCCCGCAAAGCAGCGTGGCTGGATGTGCCGCTGCGGCACCCAGTTAAAAGGCAAAGGGAATGTAACTTGCGGCTGTGGCGCCAGTTATCAGATTGATGAGAAAACGTGTACACCTTTATGACTAATAAAATCGAATTTATCGACCTGAAAGCACAGTACGGCGATCTGAAACAAACAGTGGACGCCCGAATTCAGCAGGTTCTTGATCATGGACAGTTCATCATGGGACCTGAAGTGAAGGAACTGGAAAATCGACTGGAACAGTTCACTCAGTCCAAACACTGCATTACCGTTGCATCAGGTACAGAAGCGCTTTTGATAGCGCTGATGGCGCTTGGCGTTAAAGCGGGCGATGAAGTCATTACGACACCATTTACCTTCGTCGCAACTGCCGAGGTCATTGCGCTGATTGGAGCGACTGCAGTCTTTGTGGACGTTGAGCCCGACACCTGCAATATCAATCCTGCGCTGATTGAAGCCGCCATTACGCCAAAAACGAAAGCAATTATTCCGGTCTCTTTGTACGGGCAGACCCCCGACATGGATGAGATTAATGCCATCGCTGCGCGCCATGGCAATATTCCGGTGATTGAAGACGCGGCGCAAAGTTTTGGCGCCGAATACAAGGGGAGAAAAAGCGGCAACCTTTCCAGCATAGGATGCACAAGTTTCTTCCCCAGCAAGCCTCTCGGTTGTTATGGTGACGGCGGCGCTATTTTTACCAACGATGATGTTTTGGCAAAAGCAATGCGTGAAATTCGTGTGCATGGTCAAGAGCGTCGTTACTACCACACGCGGATCGGCGTTGGTGGTCGGATGGATACGTTGCAATGCGCTGTTGTTTTGGCCAAGTTGGAAAAATTTAATTGGGAAATAGCGCAACGATTGAATATAGGTGATCGTTACAAAACTTTATTGGAAAAAAATCCCGCGGTTCAGCTGCTGGCCGTGCGTTCAGACAGAACCTGTGTCTGGGGACAGTACACGATTCAGGCAAGTGAACGTGAAAAAGTATTGGCGGTTCTTCAGGAGGAAGGTGTTCCGACTGCAGTTCATTATCCGGTGCCGTTGCATAAACAACCGGCTTACAAAGATATCTGCAGAATTTCAGGCGATCTTAAGAATTCAGAATCTGTAGCGGCTCGTGTATTCAGTCTTCCTATGCATCCCTATCTCGATGAGCAAACGCAAGAAAGAATTGCCAAGGCAGTGGCCAAAGCGGTTGTTAGAGCGACGGAAACGGTCGATGCATGAAGATTGTTACCATAGTTGGAGCTCGGCCACAATTTATTAAGGCCGCTGCGATATCGCGCGTCATATCGGACAAATATGCAGGCAGGGTTGCGGAGGTCATAGTGCATACCGGGCAGCATTTCGATGCAGGAATGTCGCAGATTTTTTTTGACGAACTGGCAATACCGGTGCCCAAGTACAATCTCGATATATCGGGCGGATTGCACGGCGCGATGACAGGTCGCATGCTGGAATCGATTGAAAAGGTGCTTGTTGCTGAGAAACCCGATTGGGTTCTGATATACGGTGACACGAATTCGACTTTGGCAGGCGCACTTGCAGCTGCAAAATTGCATATTCCTGTGGCACACGTTGAGGCGGGTCTTCGTTCTTTTAATATGCGTATGCCGGAAGAAATTAATCGGATTGTCGCTGATAAGATCTCAACTTTGTTGTTTTGTCCGACATCAACCGCGGTCGCCAACTTGAAGTCGGAAGGGATGACGTCAGGCGTAGTTAACGTTGGTGATGTGATGTATGACGTTGCGTTGTTTTATAAGGATGCGGCGAAACGGCAAAGCAAAATACTTGAATCATTAGGGCTGAAAATCGGTGCCTATGCACTGGCCACTTGTCATCGAGCAGAAAATACCGATGACTTGGTTCGTCTTAAAGAAATTCTTTCGGGACTGACCGATGTTTCGCAAAAGATGCCAGTTGTGTTGCCGCTGCATCCAAGAACGCGCAAGTTAATCGCAGAAAATCAAATGGAAAATTTGCTCTCCACGTTGAAGGTGACGCAGCCCTTGCCATTCCTGGATATGGTAGCACTCGAACAGGACGCGCGAATCATTTTGACCGACTCAGGTGGTGTGCAGAAAGAAGCGTTTTTTTATGGCGTTCCCTGCATCACGATGCGGGATGAAACCGAGTGGGTTGAGACCGTTCAATCAGGATGGAATCGATTGGTCGGCGCGAATTGTGCGGCGATACAGGCAGCGGTGACGGAAATATTGCAGAGTTTGCCTGCGAAACCGGATTCCTCACCTTATGGTGATGGTGACGCTGCAAGTAAAATTCTGGAACACCTAATCAGATAATTTAATTTATTTTTATATTCACGTGTAGGGGAATGAAATGAAAGTTTTTGTAACTGGCGGTTTAGGACAAATTGGCTCACACGTAGTGGAAATGCTGCTTGCTCGCGGTGATCAGGTCGTTGCAATTGACAACCTCGCCACTGGTCGACGTGAGCATCTTGCCGAGCATGCGAATCTGACGGTAGTTATTGATTCTATTGCCAATAAACCAGTGCTGGATAAACTGATCGGCGACTTCAAACCCGATGCCATCGTCCATACCGCCGCGTCATACAAAGATCCCGATGATTGGTACAACGACACGTTGACCAACTGCGTTGGCGGTTCCAATATTGTTGATGCTGCAAAAAAATACGGTGTTAAGCGGTTTGTGTATTTTCAGACAGCCTTGTGTTACGGACTGAAGCCAACGCAACAACCGATACGATTGGACCATCCGCGTAATCCGGGCAGCAGCAGCTATGCCATAACCAAAACAACGAATGAGTATTATCTGGAACTTTCAGGTGTCGATTTCGTGACGTTCCGCCTTGCCAATGTTGTCGGTCCACGTAACGTTGCCGGACCGCTGCCAATATTTTATCAACGACTGAAAGATGGCAAGCAATGTTTTGTGACTAAGTCACGACGCGACTTTGTGTACGTTAAAGATCTGGCAAAAGTGGTTTTGCGGGCATGTGATGGGGTTGGACATGGCACCTATCATTTTTCCTCCGGTACCGATGTCGCAATTCAGGAATTGTATGACGCCGTCGTGACTGCGCTTGCCATACCAGGCAAGCCGCAGGCGGAAGTGAAAGAGCTGGGTCCGGATGATGTGTTCTCGATTTTATTGGATCCGTCCCGTACTTTTGCCGACTTTGGACCGATTGAATTTACACCACTGCAGGAAACCGTCACGGCCGCAATGGCTTACTATAAACAACATGGCACGTTAGGTGAATATACCCACCTGCGCCTGTTGGAGAAGAAGTGAGCGGCACGATGCGTATACTGATTACGGGCGGTGCGGGCTGCCTGGGTTCTAATCTGATTGAACACTGGTTACCTGAAGGGCACGAAATAGTCGTCATCGATAACTTCGCCACAGGCAAACGCGAGGTGGTGCCGGATGTCGCCCGATTGACGGTCAAAGAAGGCTCGATCACGAATGAAGTGTTGGTCGACTCATGTTTTAACGACTTTAAGCCTGATGTCGTTATTCATGCCGCAGCGGCATATAAAGATCCCGACGATTGGGTGGAAGATTCAAATACCAATGTAATTGGTAGCGTGCTGGTCGCGCGTGCCGCCAAAAAGTACGGCGTCAGGCGCCTGATCAATTTTCAGACTGCTCTCTGCTACGGCCGACCAAAAAGCCTGCCAATTCTGGCGAGTGACCCGACTGCGCCATTTACCAGTTACGGAATTTCCAAAACCGCAGGTGAACAATTCATGTTGCTGTCCGGCGTGCCGACCTTATCGTTGCGCATCGCAAACGTAACCGGACCGAGGTTGGCTATTGGTCCAATCCCAACGTTCTATAAACGCCTGAAGGCAGGGCAAAAGTGTTTTTGCTCCGATACCTCGCGCGATTTTCTGGACATGGAAGATTTTTTATCTTTCATGGATCGTGCGATTCAATTCGACGCACCCGCAGGCGTGTTTAACCTCGCCAGTGGTGAAGTGCATACAATTCAGGAAATTTTCGACATAGTCAGCAGATATCTGGGACTGGGCAAGATCGACGTACCAGTTGTTGCGCCAGGTGCTGACGACGTCCCCGTGGTGTCACTTGATGCGGCTGCCACATCTGCTGCATTTGGATGGAAGGCGCAAGTCGGATTTGAAGAGACCATTCAACGCCAGTTGGCGTGGTACGACAAATACGGTGTGTCAGACGTTTATTCGCATTTGAGCGCACCAACCCAGACAAAAAGCTGAAACGAAATATGGTAACCAGGGTATTAAGATGATGAATGGGTTAAACTTTTGCGGGGCTAAAATCCTGGTAGTCGGAGGTGCGGGTTTTGTTGGGAGCAATTTGGTTCATCAGATCCTCGAAAAGGAGCCTGAAGAAATTATCGTTGTAGATAATCTGCTTTCTTCTGATGTGAGCAACATTCCTGCAGATAAGCGAGTGCGCTTTGTACTGGGTTCAATAACGGAAGACCGGATACTCTCCGCATTGCCAGATGACCTGGATTTCGCCTTTCATCTGGCCTGTTTTCATGGCAATCAATCGTCCATCGCTGATCCAATCGCCGACCACGATAACAACACCCTTACCTCACTTAAACTTTTTGACCGACTCAAAGATATGAAGCGGCTAAAAAAGGTGGTGTATGCGGCGGCGGCGTGCGCCGTCGCAGAGAAAACCTATGATGCACCAACCGCGACTACAGAAGATCAGCCGGTCGCTTTGTATCATGACAGTCCCTATTCGATTTCGAAAATTATCGGCGAACTGTACGGAAACTATTATTTTAAGCAGCACAACCTGCCGTTTGTAAAGGCCAGGTTTTCCAATGTGTATGGTCCTCGTGAAATTCTTGGTGCAGGCCAATGGCGGGGTACAGTACATACGGTCTGGCGCAACGTCACGCCAACTTTTATCTGGCGCTCATTAAATAATGAAGCATTGCCCTTGGATAACGGTGGTAATGCAAGTCGCGATTTCATCTTTGTGGAAGATATGGCGCGTGGACTGATGGCTTGTGCACTCAACGGCAAGGCAGGTGAAATTTACAATCTGGCGACGGGTAAGGAAACAAGCATATTGGAACTGGCTACATTGATTAATGAATTTACGGGCAACAAGATGCCGGTCGATCTGCGTCCGGCGCGTGATTGGGACCGTTCCGGCAAGCGCTTTGCGTCAACTGAGAAAGCATCGCGTGAATTGGGGTTCACCGCTAAGATCGATATTCGTGACGGTGTTCAACGTACTGTGGAGTGGACCCGTGCGAATGCTGATCTCATTGAGCGCAGCATTGCCAGACACAATAAATTCATGGCACAGGTCGGCGGGTACCAATGAATACCTTGGGACGTTTGTCAGTTCGAGTCAAGAAATCATTCAATGAAATGGTGATCCATAATGAGTTATAGCCTGGGAACCATGAAATCTCTCGGCGTTCTGTTCGGATACCGGCATCGCGTTCTGGAAGGAATCATTCATGATGTGCGTCAGCGATATGTCGGGTCAGTGTTTGGCAGCCTTTGGGTAGCGTTGTTTCCGCTGCTGCAGCTGAGTATCTATGCCAGCTTGTATACATTTATTTTTAAAGTTCGCGTGAGCGGGTTGACCGAAATGGGATATACCCTGCTGGTCTGTTCCGGAATGGTGCCCTTGATGGCGTTCAATGAAGCACTGTCCGCAGCCACCTCGTCATTAACTGCCAATAAGAGTCTGTTACTCAATACGGTATTTCCGGCGGAATTGATTCCATTGCGTTCAGCATTGTCTGCCCACGTCACCAGTCTGGTAGGGCTGTTAATTACATTAATCGTTGGATTTTCGATGGGGAAAACCAGCTATCAGGCGGTATTGCTGGTACCGTTTTTCTGGATTCTGCTGTTGATGTTTGCTTTGGGGGTGGGCTGGATTTTTTCATTGTTTTCGCTGGTGGCGCGCGACATTCAACATGTGCTCGGACTGGTCATCATGCTGCTGTTTGTGCTGAGTCCATTCGCTTATACGTCCGACATGGTGCCAGAGGCCTTGAAGCCGATCATTTACCTGAATCCGCTATCCTATTTCGTCCTTACGTTTCAACAACTGATTTGTTACGGTACATGGCCAGATCCATTCGCAGCCGGCGGGGCAATCGTGTTGGGCCTGGGCAGTTTCTTTGCAGGCTTTACTATTTTTCAACGTACAAAATACGTTTTTTTTGACTATGCATGAGCCTTTGGCGATACGTCTAAACGACGTTTCTAAAATTTACAGTCTGCATGGCAGCCAGCGGGATCAGCTGATCTCTGTGCTGGGCCTGAATCGTTTCGGTTTCAAGACCAGTACACCGGTAAAAGAGTTTGCGGCACTTCACGGTATTTCACTGGATGTTCCCAGAGGACATCGGATCGGAATTATCGGCCGAAATGGTGCAGGAAAAACCACCTTGCTGAAACTGATTTGCGGAAATTTTGCACCGACCCAAGGCGAGGTTGAGGTCAATGGAAATGTTCAGGCATTGATGAATGTCGGCCTCGGCTTCCACCCTGAATACACGGGGCGGGAGAACGTGGACGCGTCACTCCAATACAACGGATTGGGGCGCGACGAATACGAACAGGCCATGCAGGGCATTATTGAGTTTTGCGAACTGGGGGACTTTCTCGATCAACCGTTCAAGACCTATTCGTTGGGCATGCAGGCGCGACTGATGTTTGCAGCAGCCACCGCGATACGTCCGGATATATTGATCGTGGATGAGGTGCTGGGCGCGGGAGATGCCTACTTCGTCGCGAAATCGAAACAACGTGTCGAGAATCTGGTGAGCTCAGGATGCACCATGTTACTGGTTTCCCATTCCATGCAACAGGTTTTGGAGTTGTGCAATGAGGTGATTTGGCTGGACATGGGTACCGTTCGGATGCGTGGGGACGCGTTGTCCGTCGTTAAGGCGTACGAAGAATACATACACGGGCCAGTGGCTTCCTTACAAAAAGGTCATCAAGAATCAAAATTCATTTTGGACGATGCGTCACGACAGGTGGTCAGCGCCAATGGGACTGACAAGACCATAGTGCTGCAGGAGCCAACCTTTCAACCTCATTCGAGCCAATTGAATTTTGCCGACATTACGACACCCTTGAACTTTGAATTCACGGCGGCCGACGGCGTATCCCGCTGGGATTCGGTGCCGGGCCTGAAATATTGCGGATTCACAATACAAACGGCTAACGGTGTGACTAATCAGCTGGTTTCTATGCGGCCCGCTCGCTTTCTGATGACGCTGCGGGCTGAGCTTGCCGGAAATTTTCAGTGTCGGTATGCGTTGGCAGTTTACAACTATCAAGGGCATTGCGTTGCCGATATTTTGAGCCCCATGGATACCTTTGATTGTAATGAAGATGATCTGCATTCCGTCCAGATGATCTTCAATCCGCTCCAACTGGGGCCAGGCGAATATTTATTGAGCATTAGTGTCCATAAGTACGATTCGATTGAATTGTTCAATTCCACACCGCGCTACGATTTAATGAGTCGCAGCTTTATGTTTTCCGTGGACCTTCCGGACACATTGCGACCGATCGAGGCGCAGTTTTACCATTCGGCCGAATGGTGTTTTTAAACCTGTCCAACTTTCCTATGAATGCAATTAACCAAAATCTGCTGACTGATTATCTCGCCAATGACGTGGTGACAAACTGGCTGGATAAATTCAGTCAATCCGAGGATGAAAACCTGGTGTGTCAACGGTGGCTTAGACAGACCCCTGCGAAGCGATTAATTTTCAGTGAACTGTACGGCACGTTACTGGATTCAAAAAACAGATTGCGTGTGTTGGATGTTGGCGGAGGGCTGACCGCCATGACAAAGGTGATGGCTTCAGTTCACGATTATGTATTGGCGGATTTATTGGCGCATGATGACCTTGCAACTGCGCGCCGACTCAACGAGCAGGTCGGTAAGGATTTTATTCGGGCACAGGATTGGGCCACTCTCGACGCTGCATCGTATGATCTGATTATTGCCAATGACATTTTTCCTAATGTGGACCAGCGGCTGGAAATGTTTTTAGACAGATTCCTGCCCATGACGCGCAGGTTGCGCTTATCGCTCACCTGGTACGAAACGCCGCGCTATTACATGACTCGACGCATCGATGCCGATGAGATTTTTTGCATGCTGGCCTGGAACGGTGAGCATCTCGCATCAATATTGAAAAAGTTTGCCGATCGGATAGAGGGGGCTGATTTTCAAATTTTTACCAACACCAGTCAGTCTGTGTACCCCAACGGGCGTCAGGTATGTCTGGTCGACTTGAGGGGCGATTTGGCGGAGGCAACGATATAGTGGCTACAGTACCGATCCGGATTATGTTTCTTGGCAATCGGCGCATCGCATGGCGTGCGCTGAAACTGCTTACGTCGGATCAGTACAAAGCGCATTTTGACCTGCGCGTGTTGGTGACCGACGAATCGATTTGGCGCAATTTCAGGATCCTGCGACCAGGCAATCAGGCGGTGCACATCACCAATCAACAACGACAGACCGATGCGATCGGGCATGCGATACAATCCAATGCGATCGACGTGTTGCTGTCTATTCAATATAACTGGATTCTTCCCGGACAGATTCTCGATATGGTGGGTCGGCGCGCTTTTAATTTGCATAACGCCAGACTTCCGAGCTACAAAGGCTACAATTCCATCTCCCATGCAATTGCCAACGGCGATACAACCTATGATACGACCGTGCATTGGATGGCAGATGAGGTGGACACGGGTGACATTGCCTATATCGCCCGCACTCCGATAGCGCGTGACGACACGGCATTAACACTTTACCGGCGTACTGTCGATACAGCAATGACTGCGGTCCAATCCTTGCTCAATGATCTCGCTGCTGGCCGGACCGTTCCACGATCACCGATGCCCAACGGTCACGCGACGTTTTACGTCAGGAATTCCGTCGCAGCCATGGCTGATGTTACGAACCAGGTGGATACCGCAACGCTGGCATTGATGGCGCGCGCCGCGTATTTCCCTCCAAACAATACAGCACATTTTTTCCATGATGGTCAAAAATATCTGATCGTGCCCGACCTGAATGATGGCAAGCCGCAATTCAGCGCAGCCCCGATTGCCAATGAACCCGAATTTGACGATTAGAAAGTAACTTATGTCTAAACAAACTTCAGTGCCCACGGAACCCATCCGAGTCACCTTTTTTGGCGATTCAACCTGTGTCGGGCAAGGGGTGTCCATCTACCACGGGTGGGTCACCAGAATTGCCAAACATCTGGATGAATACGGCGAAAAAATCAATCGGGAAATTCTGGTCAGCAACAGCTCGATAAATGGTCGCACAACCCGCCAGGCGCTGGAGGATATGCCCTACCATATTCAAAGCCATTGTCCGGATATATTGGTTGTTCAATTTGGCTTGAATGATTGCAACTATTGGGCTACTGACAGCGGCCTGCCGCGCGTCAGTTTGCCGGCATTTCTGGCGAACCTGCGTGAGATCGTTGCGCGCGGGAAGCAATTTGGTGCCAGCAGAATTTTATTGAATAACAATCACCCGACCTCACGGGATAAATCCACCATGGCGCTGACAAAAATTACTTACGAGGAGAGTAACAGGGAGTATAACCAGGCCATCCGACAACTTGTGCCCGAACTGGATCCTGTGGTCCAGTTTCAGGACATTGAAAGCTATTTCAAGAAAGAAATTTCCGCGCAAACGCCAGTTGAACACTTCCTGTTGAGTGACGGTCTGCATTTGAGTTTGGCCGGACACGAAAAATACTTCCAATTGATGTTTCCTGTGGTGCGAAATGCGGTCGATGCATTGCTTAAAGAAGGCAAGTGAGTTAAATGGTCGACGTGATGAAACCCAATACGCATTGTCGATTTTTTTCGCTTGAGGAAGTGAGTGAGAATTTTGATGCGCCCCAGTCCGCGTTGCAGGTGCTGCTGCTGGCCGATGACCTGAACCCGGCCGGTGTCGTACAGGATCACATCAGGTCGATTCGGGAGGGTTCGAAGCACACAGTCACCGTGGTCAATTCCGTTAACCAGGTTGACCCTGGCAGGACAGGTCTGGACGAGTTTGACGTGATACTTATCCATTATTCGATCTTTCTTATTTTTGATTCGTATCTGTCCACGGGATGGCGCGAACTTATTAAGGGCTTTGGTGGCGTCGTAGCCGTCATTCACGAAGATGAGTACCAGAAAGTCGATGCGTTCAAATCCTGTTATGCCGAACTGGGCGTTCAGGCATTATTTTCCTGTCTTGATAATGTTCGCACGCTGGAAAGAGTTTATGGCGGCGACCTCATGCCGCATGACACCCTGTTTTTCAGTTGTTTGCCTGGCTATATTCCGGCGCATTTGATGGTCAATACACCACCGAAGACCCGGGATCGACCATTTGACGTAGTTTATCGTGGCCGTACACTGGCACCCGAACTTGGGCGATTGGGTCAGGAAAAGCGCTTGATAGGTGAATTTGTCCAGTCGGTCGCGCCGCAAAGCGGCCTGCGCTGCGATATTTCTTCCGATGAGCATGATCGGATTTACGGTGAGCAGTGGCCGGTATTTCTGGCGAGTGGCAAAGCAATGCTTGGTGTAGAAGGTGGGTCGACAATATTTGATTTTGACGGCCAGATCAGCACTGATGTGGCTGATTACAGGGCACAACATCCCGGTGCGCAGTTTGAAGAAATTTGGCAGGCCGTATTGCGTGACCATGAAGGTAATATCGATTTCAGGACGATTACCCCCAAGTTTTTTGAGGCCATTGCAGCAAAAACCGTGTTGGTTCTGTATCCGGGTAATTACAACAATCTGTTGGTGCCGGACCGTCACTATATACCGTTGGAAAGAGATGGTTCCAACTGGCATGATGTTGCCACCAAGTTGAAAGACGACGAGTATCTTCAGGCCATGGCAGACCGAACATTTAACGAAATTGTTTGCCGCCCGGAGTTGCAATTCGATTTCTACATTGATCAAATTGACAGGGTACTGTGGACTTTGGCGCGTCAATTGCCAACGGCAAAAGAACTGCGATCGCGTCAGCACGCGCATTCGCTCCTTTTGAAAAACAAAAAACTGGCAACGGAAAATCAAATATCTTGCGACGAAATCGCCAGAGCAAAAATCACTAGGATTGGTTTGGAAACGGATCTGACTTCTGTAACACAACAATATGCACAAGCGAGGCAAGAAATTCAAGCCTTGGAAAGTCAATTAGTCCAAGCAACGCAACAAAACGCACAGACGAGACAGGAAGTTCAACACTTGGAAAGTCAATTGGCACAAGTAACGCAAAAAAACTTACATACAAGACAGGAAGTTCAGCATCTGGAAAGTCAATTAACACAAGCAACGCAACAAAACGAACACACGAGGCAGGAAATTCGTAATGCGACTAGTCAAATATCTATTCTGAATAGTCAGATGCATAGTGGTAGATTTTTACTTAAACAATTGGTCAGAGTTTTACACACAAAAATTAAATAAAAAACAACCATTATGAAAATTGAAAATTATTTTGATGCGGTTTTGATGTTGACCTGGTCTGACTGGGAAAACGAACCAAGGAGCAACAGATACCACTACGCGACACGGTTTGCGCGGACGGTGCCCGTTCTGTTTGTCCAGCATAGGGATCTTCGGCGGAATGACATTTTTGTTGAACCGAGCGGCATCGACAATATTGACATTATTCATGTCAATAACGGGATGCGAACTTCGGATGTTTCCGAGTTGAAGGCGCTACTAGCCGCCAGAGGTATCAAGCGGCCGCTCCTCTGGATATATGATTCCTTCCATTATCAGGAATTGATTGAGGCTCTGCCTGGTGCATTCCGCGTCTACCATGCCACTGAAGACTACCTGACCAAGACTGACGGCTGGAACCAGGGCATGGATAAAACGGCAAATTCGGCCATCCACATGCTGAAACAGGTTGACTTCATGGTTGCCTGCACCCACGGTGTTGCGCAATCTTACCGAACCGCTGGTGGGTATACCGGCGAATATGTTGTTGCTGAAAACGGATGTGATGCAGAATATTTTCTTGATATATTGAGCAACTATCCAGCCAAGACGCAGCAATCGGAAAAACCGGTGGCCATTTTCCAGGGTGGAATCAATCAACGCCTTGACTATAAATTGTTACTGGACCTGATTAAAAAGATGCGGGATTGGCAGTTTGTATTCTGCGGCAAGGCAGTCGACAGCCCAGGCTGGAACCAGATTTTGCAGCTGAAAAATGTGCAATATATTGGCCCGGTTGCGCCTGAAGAATTCGGGGCGCGCATGTGTGCAGCAACGGTCGGTTTGATTCCATACATTCAAGACGATTGGATACGAAACTCGCTGCCATTAAAAGCGTATGAATATGTAGCTTGCGGGTTGCCAGTAGTAACCGTACCGATTACTGCACTGGAACGGGAAGTGGAGCTGATGCCAACCGCCACAACGGCCGAAGAATTCGAGTCGGTGATGCGCCGTATCGCCAAGACCAGATACGACCCGAAATATCTCTCGATGCGAAAAAAGGCGGCACTGGAAAATTCCTACGACGGTCGATTTGAGCAAATGAGAGAGCGCTTGTTGCAGGCCAGAAGTAAGCTGGCAAATGCCAGAAAAAAACTGAGGATCGCGATCCTGTACGACAGCCTGCACGCCATGCAGCTGAATACAGTTCGTGAACATCTTGAATCTTTTGATAAATACTCTGCCCACTCGATCACATACATCCCCGCGACCCGGCAATTTTGGTGCGCCGATGGCCGTGATTCAAACGATAATATAGACCTCAGTGTATTTGATGTGGTTATCGTGCATTTTTCAATCCGCCTGTCGACACGCGCGCATCTCTTCGAACCACTTGCCGCAGCCTGTGAGGTATTTGGCGGTTTGAGAGTACTTTTTATTCAGGACGAATATGAGAGTACAGAGATTTCCCGGCAATGGATGGATCGCCTCAACTTTAATGTAGTCTATACTTGTGTCCCCAACAAGGGTCTTCCCTTGGTTTACCCGTTCTATCGCTTCCCCGCGACAGAATTTTTGCACACCTTAACTGGTTATGTGCCGGAATTGGGCGGCATAGAAAATTACGCAAAGCCGCTGTCAGAAAGAAAAAAATTTATTGCTTATCGTGGCTGGCGCGAGCACGCAGTTTATGGTGAATTGGGGCAGGAAAAATACACTATTGGCGTCGAAATGAAAAAAAATGCCGATATGCGTGGCCTGCCCGTTGATATTGAAGTCGACGACACAAGACGAATTTCTGGTGATGCATTGTACGAATTTTTGGGATCCGCCCGCGCTACTCTGGGAACGGAGAGCGGTTCCAGTGTTTTTGACTTCGACGGTTGGTTAAAGATCGGAATTGAGCGGATTTCGCGGGCTAACCCGAAAATTTCGTTTCAGGAAATCGCAGAACGTGTATTGGCCGGCCATGAAGGCCGGGTGATATCGAATCAAATGTCACCAAACCTGTTTGAAGCAATCCGGGTCCGGACGGCGCTCGTTCTTTTCGAAGGCAGTTATTCGGGGGTAATCAGGCCGAATGAACATTTCATACCTCTTAAAAAAGATTTTTCGAACATCGATGAGGTCATCGGAAAGCTGCAGGACGACCATTATTTGACGACGTTGACTGAGAGAGCGTATCGTGATGTGATTGAATCCGGGGCGTATTCGTATCAAAAATTTGTCCATGAACTTGATACAGAATTTGAAAGGCGAATGTATCGCTTTAACAAGGAAGTCATTGTTCCTGGGCCGTTATATACGCTGCTGCCTGACGGATCACTCAAACAGATTCTGCCAGCGCTTCCTTCTGGACTTTTTTCAGGACCGCACCCGCTGGGCTACCCTAAATCTCATGCGGCAATTGGTGGATTAATTGCGGATAAAGATTCAACAACAAATTTGCCGGCGACAGCCACAGCCGCACAAAATGCAGCAGGTTCTGCAGGTGTGGCATTGGCAGTCACCGAATCAGCAGGTGAGACAGTAAGTTCAGCGAGTGTTGCGCCGGCAGTTGCCGCAAATCCAAATGTCGCAGAAGGTTCGATCGCATACAGGATTGTGCGGAAAATTTGGCGACTATTACCCAAAGGACTGCGTTTTGGATTTGCTTCCTTGTTACGCAAAGCCGTGAAGCGACTCGCTCTCGCCAAACAAAACAGGTCGCCACTGTTCTGGATCGCACGTACATTATGGCGCCTGATTCCTGCATTTATCAGGCAACGCGTTTCAAGTCGGCTTGCAGGTAGTTTACTGAGTGAGTGGCGATAAACATGTGCGGACTAGTTGCAATCCTTTCTCCAGCCGTTCCGATCGACCGTGAACTGTTAGATTCTATGCGCGACCGGATGATTCATCGGGGGCCGGATAACGGTTCCAGTTGGGTTCATGCCGGTGGACGAATCGGCCTTGCCCACAGACGTCTGTCAATTATCGACACATCACATTCGGCCGATCAGCCAATGGTCGGACCGGATGGTCTGAGCCGCATCGTCTTTAATGGCGAAATTTATAATTACCTGGAACTGAAGGAAGAGCTGTCGACGTTGGGTGTGCGGTTCAAAACCAGCAGTGACACAGAGGTACTGCTGGCAGCCCTGATTCAATGGGGAGAGGCAGCGCTTTCCAAATTAAATGGGATGTTTGCCTTTGCATTTTGGGACGAACACAGCAAAAGGCTGCTGGTTGCGCGGGATCGCTTTGGTGAAAAACCGTTATTCATCGGAAGAGGAAAATGGAACACCGTGGTATTTGCTTCAGAAATGAAGGCAATGCTGGCGCATCCGCTTATACGATGCAGTATCAATCAACAGGCGACTGCAAAATTTGGCAATGGCACCTGGTACGAAGACGACGAGACAACTTTTTTTGAAGACATTGTCCGGCTGCCTGGCGCGCACGCCGCCTGGTATCGTGCAGACGGAACCGAAGTGCGGCGCTGGCGCTATTGGACACCCGATTACACGGCGACCGATGACTCGATCAAACCCCGTGACGCCGTCGAGCGCTTTGCCGAACTGATGCAACGCAGTGTCAGTATGCGTCTGCGTGCCGACGTGCCAGTTGGCTCCAGCCTGTCTGGCGGACTGGATTCATCCGTGATTGTCGGCATGCTCGCACGCGAACGTAACGCATCTTCGTTTACCCAGAATACGTTTTCGGCGTGTTTTCCGTCGGATCCAACCATGTCGGAAGACAAGGAAATTGATGCGGTTGTTCGGCACACAGGGGTCAATTCTTTTTTGGTCGCCCCGGATCCAATTCGATTGGCTGAAGAAAGTTCGCTTTTGCACTGGCATCAGGAGGAACCGTTTCTGTCCGCGTCTATTTACCTGCAATGGTGTGTGGCACGGCTGGCCAGGCAAAACAACACCACCGTGTTGATGGACGGTCAGGGTGCTGACGAATTGCTGGCCGGCTATCAGTTTTACTTCCGGCCGCGGCAGTTGGATCTACTGGATCAGGGACGCTTTGGGCTGGCCCAACGGGAAACATCAAAATTCAATCGGCGACTGCAGTTCGCCAGCACACAGTTTGCACAGTCACACCGGCGATTCAATGCGGGAATCGCCTATACGAATGACGAACTCGAAGCGCTGAAAGGTTCTCTGCCCCCGGTCTTTCATAACCCCTATGAAACAGGTGTCGCACCGGTCAAACCTGGCATGAGGCTCAGACGAACCCTGTCAGAAGCCCTGTTGCACAACAGTCTGCCGATGTTGCTGAGATATGCCGATCGGAACGCCATGGCTTTCTCGCGTGAATCGCGCCTGCCTTACCTTGATTACGATCTCGTCGACTTTTGTATCAGGCTGCCTGACGATTATTACGTACGCAACGGTTGGCAAAAATGGATCCTGCGCGAAGCCGCTGGCAATACCATTCCGCAAAATATACGATGGCGTGCGGATAAAGTCGGTTATGCCGCACCGCTCGATCATTGGCTGCGAAATGAGCTGAAAGACTGGGGAGGGGAGCGGCTGATGGATGGCAGACTGGTTGATATTCCTGGCTATGACCGCAACGTGGTTGAGTCACTTTGGAATGATCATCAGGCAGGTACCGCAAATAACTCGTGGGCCATTTGGCGCTGGATCAGCCTGGCGGAGTGGCTAAACATCTATCATGCAGGCTGGTGGCGTGCCGGGGTCGGCAGGCTTCCGTCGATGGCCTGAAGATAAAAATAATAGGGAAACTTGAGAATGTGTGGAATTTTTGGATTCGTAACTAACGCCCCACGTGCTGCTGAGGCAGCAATGGCAGATCTTGACCATGGCCTGGAAAAAATTCGCCATCGCGGCCCGGACGGGACGGGACGGTGGGTATCCCCCGTCCGCCAGACCGGTCTCGGCCACGTCCGGCTGTCTATCATTGATCTCGAAAGTGGCGCGCAACCCATGCACAGTGATGATGGTCGATATACGATCATTTACAACGGCGAGATTTACAATTTTCTGGAACTGCGTCAGGAGTTGGGCTCAGAAATTTTTCGCACCCATTCAGATACGGAAGTCGTACTTCGGGCATATCAGCGCTGGGGTGTCAATTGCCTGTCGCGGCTGCGCGGGATGTTTGCCATTGCCATCTGGGACAACGTTGAACAAACGCTGTTTCTGGCGCGCGACCGGTTTGGTATCAAGCCACTGTATTGGACCCAATCGTCTCAGGGACTTTATTTTGCCTCTGAAGTAAAGGCTTTGCTGCCGTTTCTTGATCAACGCTCGGTGAACAGTGCAGCGCTTTCTGACTATTTCACTTTTCAATTTTGTCTCGGCGATAAAACGTTGATGAATCGCGTCTGGCAGTTACCGGCCGCACACTACTGCGTCATTTCACCGGGACAAACACCTGACCCGGTGCGTTATTGGGAAGTGCACTACCAAGTTGATTTCGATCACACTGAAAAATGGTTTACCGACCGCCTGCAGGAACTGGTGCATGACTCGGTCCGCGCGCATTTGCTCGCCGATGTTGAAGTTGGCAGCTATGTGAGCGGCGGGGTTGATTCCAGTCTGCTGGCCTCAATCGCCAGAGAAATTCGGCCTGATGGACCTTTTAAAGCGTTTAATGGCCGATTTCTGGATGGAACTGATTTCGATGAATCCCATTATGCGCGCGCGTTGGCCGATGAGCAGGATATGCAGCTGCATGTCGTCGATATTACTGAACAGGATTTTGTCGATAACATCGCAAATGTAATCTGGCATCTGGATCAACCTACCGCCGGTCCGGGTTCGTTCCCGCAATACATGGTTTCCAAGCGAGTCGGCCAACACATCAAAGTTGTACTGGGCGGACAGGGCGGTGATGAAATATTTGGCGGCTACGCGCGTTATCTGGTTGCCTACTTTGAGCAGTGCATAAAGGGCGCCATCGAGGGCTCGCTGCATAATGGGAATTATGTGGTTTCGTATGAGTCCATTATTCCCAATCTTGAAACCTTGCGTCAATATAAGCCCATGTTGCGAGAGTTCTGGTCGAGTGGATTGTTTGGAGAACGTGACGAACGCTACTGGCGACTCGTCAACCGCGCCAACACGTTTGGCAATATCATCGCTCCGGAAGCGATCAATCAAAAAGCAACGTTTGAGGAATTCAAAGGTATATTCTGGGGAAGCAATGTCGGAAAGGAATCGTACTTTGATTCTATGACGCATTTCGATTTTAAGACGTTGCTCCCGGCGCTGTTACAGGTTGAGGATCGCATGAGTATGGCACACGGTGTCGAAGCGCGCGTCCCGTTTTTAGATCATCCACTGGTTGAGTTTGTCGCGACCATTCCGGCCGACATCAAATTTCGGAACGGCGAATTAAAGCGCTTGCTGAAAGCAGTGTACGGTCACCGGTTGCCGGCCGCAATTCGCGATCGCAAGGATAAGATGGGTTTTCCGGTGCCATTAAACTTATGGCTCAAGCAAGGTGGCCCGGCGCGGGACTTTATCGGCGATATCTTGGGCTCCGAGCGGGCCAGAACACGGTCCTATCTTGGCAAGGGCATGTCGATTGACGCTGTTTTGGACTCCCAGAGTGTTTACGGACGAAATCTCTGGGCATTGCTCGGGTTGGAATTGTGGCATCGTCAATTTGTTGACGGTTGCTGATATGGCAAAGTTAAAAATTCTGGTATTGCATGGTTTGGGCAATCCTGACCATACACCCCTTTTTCTAAAAAATCATGTGTTTGCGTTGAGACAGTATTGTCCTGACCAGGAA
>Ga0209067_10000436_pt1 | contig 26974 bp, 27 predicted proteins | sample ColStrG_CSR_2013_FD_187199 | JGI IMG/M metagenome (GOLD analysis project Ga0209067, IMG submission 187199) | Freshwater sediment microbial communities in response to fracking from Pennsylvania, USA - Cold Stream Run_MetaG_CSR_2013 (SPAdes)... | ecosystem: Environmental > Aquatic > Freshwater >... | reverse complement strand
AATTGCGGAATCGCCCACTCAAACGATGAATGCCACGTCGATAGAAATGGATAAATCTTATGAGTTGCCAAATAAGTCGTCAAATCGATATCAGGAAATATTTGATCCTAAACTGCGTCAAAAATTACAAGCGTTGCATCAGCCCTCAATCGTTAAACCAAAAATTCAATCCTTGGGTATAGGTGTAACTTTGGAAAATATAGGTGATGGAAAGTGTATTTATGGTGATGCATTTAATCGTACGGGGAAGATTGTGAAGTGTGGTCCAGATGAAGGTGAGCGGATGATGAATAATATTAATGAGGAATTAGAGACGAGAAAGCATCCGTTTAAGACACCATAAAAAGCATAAGTATTTGTGGTGGGTTAGCCTCGTTACGAATGTTTATACTTGCTTTTCTAAAGCAGAACTTCCCTGAAATTATTTTGTCCATACATTCCCAATCACTAAAAGGAGGGGGTAATGGGATTTTACTATTTGCAGCGGCGTTTATATTTTTTGTTTGACAAGTCTGTCAAAAATTTTTCAAAAAATAATCTTCAGCGTGCAGTGCTATTTATTAGCATTTTATTTTTTCATTGTGTTTTACTCATCGCATTTATGCGTATTCAGTTGGGCAAGCATCAAACGTTGAGTTTGCAGCGTACCTTTACTATTGTATCTCTCCCGCCAGAGCGAAATTCGCCAATACTTGAACTGCCGCCGCCATCGCTTAATTTCATGACCCATCTTACGCAGATTCCTTTGCCTAATATTGAAATTGCGGAATCGCCCACTCAAACGATGAATGCCACGTCGATAGAAATGGATAAATCTTATGAGTTGCCAAATAAGTCGTCAAATCGATATCAGGAAATATTTGATCCTAAACTGCGTCAAAAATTAATAGATTCGGAAGTATTTAATCATCGACCTGTGCCTAGAAAATCCAATACATGGACTGAAGCGGATGGTCGTGTGTTTGTGGATATGGGGAATGGAAATTGTATGGTAACTATGCCCAAAATAGACTCTCATGAACGAGGAGCTATATTGGGATTTACGCGTTGTGGTAAAACCGACAGTGAAAAATTTATGGATAATGTGACCACAGCTTTAGAAGCGCGAAAGCATTCAGCCGATTCGCAATAAAAAAGGCCTGCAATTGCAGGCCTTTTTGTTAACTAGAAATACTTAGTCAAACTTTTTTGGACGAAAACTTTTGCTGCTTTTTGCATCGCCACGGTCACCGCGTGGTTTTGGTTTATCGCCAAAACCTAATTTACCACGGCCACCTTCATCGCGGCTGCGTGGTTTGTCGGAAAAACTGCGTGGGCCGCGGTCACCAAAATCGCGGTCTTTACCTCCGCTCGATGAACCACCTTGGTCAACACTGATTTCCAAGGGACGATTGCGCACACGCACTTTTTTCAATTGGCTTAATACATCGCCAGACAAACCTTTAGGCAAATCAACCGTTGAGAATTCGTCGTGCAATTTAATGTGACCAATATTGCTGCTGGAAATGCCCGCTTCATTGGCGATTGCACCGACGATATCGCCGGGGCGAGCTTCGTGATTGCGACCTACTTCAATGCGGTAGCGCACCATATTTTCATCATTGTGTTCGCGGCGTGGGCGATCTTCACGCGGACGATCACTGCGGCCACCATCGCGTGAACCGCGATCATTGCGATCACGTGAACCGCGTTCATCGCGACCGCTACTGCGCTCACGTGATTCGCGTTCGGGTTTCACGTCAGTAAATTTAACTTGTAATGGGCGCTCACGCTGCAACAAAAAGGCGAGGGCAGAAGCAATTTCTTCTGGCGACACATCATTTTTGTGGCTGAATTCGGCGAGCAAGTCGTTAAAGAAACTCAAATCTGGATTTTCAGTCAGCGTGTTAGTGATTTGCTGAGTGAATTGGTCGATACGGTGTTTGGTCACTGCTGCACCGCTGGGTAACTCCATCAAGGTAATTGGCTTTTTAGTCGCCTTTTCGATGGTGTAGAGCAAGCGTTTTTCGCGTGGTGCAACAAACAAAATGGCTTTACCGCTACGGCCGGCGCGGCCAGTACGGCCAATACGGTGAACGTAAGCTTCGGAGTCATATGGAATATCGTAGTTTACAACGTGGCTGACGCGCTCAACGTCAATACCGCGCGCGGCAACGTCAGTGGCGATAACGATATCGAGTTTGTTGGTTTTTAAGCGTTCAATGGTACGTTCACGCAATTGTTGGTTCATGTCGCCATTCAAGGCGGATGCTGAATATCCACGCGCTTCTAATTTTTCAGCGAGCTCAACCGTTGCCGTTTTGGTGCGCACGAAAATAATCATGCCGTCGAAAGGTTCAACTTCAAGGATACGCGTTAAGGCATCCAATTTATTGGTGCCGCTTACCATCCAATATACTTGTTCGATATTGGCATCCGTTGATTGGCTGCTTTCAATTTTAATTTCTTTGGCGTTGTTTAAATAGTTGTTACATACGTGACGAATTTCACGCGGCATGGTGGCAGAAAACAATGCAGTTTGACGAGTTTTGGGTGTGTGCTCCAAAATCCATTCAACATCATCAATGAAACCCATGCGCAACATTTCATCGGCTTCATCCAGTACCAATGCTTTCAAGTTATTTAAGTTCAAACTGCCGCGACGCAAATGGTCCATTACGCGGCCTGGTGTGCCAACAACAACATGGGCGCCGCGTTTTAATTGACGCAATTGGCTAGTCATGTCTTGGCCGCCGTAAATGGGCAGCACGTGGAAGCCGGGAATTTCGCTGGCGTATTTTTGAAAAGCTTCTGCTACTTGAATAGCGAGTTCGCGTGTTGGTGCGAGTACTAAAATTTGTGGCTCTTGTTGCTTCATGTCAATGCGTGAAAGCAATGGCAATGCGAAAGCTGCTGTTTTACCGGTGCCGGTTTGAGCCATACCCAAAATATCGCCACCCGCGAGCAGTACTGGAATTGCAGCAGCTTGGATGGGCGAGGGTACTTCATAGCCAACTTTTTGTACGGCTTTCATCACTGGCTCAGAGAGTGCTAAGTCGGCAAACAGAATTTGTTCAGTCATTTTTAAACCTTTGTGCTTTTGATTCTTAATTAAAAGAGGCAGATTGCAAAAAACAATAAAGCAAAGCCGTCGCTGACAATAAGATGACAGTTACAGGATTCGTTTTTGTTTTTATTGATCGAATATTTTTTTGCTGGGCAACAAAATTCGCACAGCGTGTGTGGGAGCGATGATCGGGTCGCTATGGGTGTGAAAACCTATTACAGAATTTGCACACAAAAGAAATTTGCATAGGCGAAGCCAATGCAATTATTAAGGCGATTAAATCAACGGATTCCCGCGTGCTCTTACCACAACGTTAAACAATAAGGTTGAGTAACCCGAGCACAGTGCAATTCAAAAACATCGTGTTTTCTGGAAAATTGCGCACTTTATAGCAGGCTGAAATTGAACTTCATGTTGTACATCAGTTAATACAAAAATTAACTGTTTGGGCAGCCCTCAGGCATCCTGCCTGCTCAGCATTTCCCCACAACATAAACTCAAACAAGGAGGGGCGTTACTGAAAGTGCGCGCAGTATAGGGATTTACGGACCGTAAAGCCAGCTAATTAGCGATATCGTGCACTTTAATTCGCAGAGGCTTGGGCTAATAACCTATCTAAAGCATTGGCGAAGGCTTGTTTGTCTTTATCATTGTAGGGCGGCGGACCATCGTGCACCACGCCGCTGGAGCGCATAGTTTCCATAAAGTCACGCATATTAAGGCGTGCGCCAATGCTGTCTTTGTTGTAGCGCTCACCGCGTGGGTTAATCACCGCTGCACCTTTGGCAATGGCTTCGGCTGCGAGCGGAATATCGGCAGTAATCAACACATCGCCTGCAACCAGCTCCTGCACTATGTAGTTGTCGGCCACATCAAACCCACTGCTGACTTGAACGCTTTTGATATAGGGCGATGCGGGCGCTGATAAATATTGGTTGGCCACCAAAATCATATTGATCTGGCGTTTGTGAGCCGCGCGGTAGAGGATTTCTTTCACCGGCTTGGGGCACGCATCGGCATCGACCCAAATTTGCATAGGCTTCTTCTCATAAAGGTTTGGGTGATTATACAGTTTGAACCTTGCATGGGTTAGACTCGCTTCTGCTCTGTAAAGGAAGGATTACATGTCTGAAAAGCACCTATCTACCACCGCATTGGCGCGCCAAATACATAAAGAAAGCAAAGAGTTGTTTGTGTTACTCGCACAAGGTGGTTGGATTATCAAAGTTGATAACCACTGGCAGCTTACTGAAAAAGGCAGGTTTGAGGGTGGTATTTATCTTAACCACCCTAAATATGGGGACTATATTGCGTGGCCTGAATCGGTGCTCGATCACCCATTGCTGCGCTTATTGCCTGAAGCACCGCTCGGTGCTACTCATATAGGTACTAAGCTGGATTTGCCGGCGCGTTTGGTAAATTTATTACTCGCAGAGCGCGGTTGGATTAAAAAACACATCCGCGGTTGGCTACTCACTGTTCGTGGTAAGACGCTTGGCGGTGAACAGCATACCAGCGAGCAGTCGGGTATTCCCTTTGTTACTTGGCCGGAAACCTTGCTTGATAATCCTCAGTTCCTTAAGGGGGTGGCTCAGCTCACCGGTGAGGCTTTTAGCCAATCAGTGATCTGTTTAAGCGGTCAGTCTATGCAATCGAAGGCCGCTATGGTGCTGGAGAATTGGTTGTATGTCGCCAATGTACACCACGCCTGCCACTATGAATTGGTCGCTGCTAATGAAAAAATTCATGCTGATTTTTTCTTGCCAGAGCTACAAGTCGCTATAGATATCTGGGGTGCGCAAGATAGTGCATCGCTTTTAATTGGCAAGTTAACGAAGCAAGAGTTTTATAAAAAGCAGGGCTACGAGTACATTGAAATTCACGATGAAACCATTGCCCAATTGGATGAATTATTGGCCAAACAATTACTGGGTTTTGGGCTGGCAGTTTATTGAGCAGCGCGGGAAACCTTATTCCTCGAGTATCGGACTATTTAGGAGAAGAAAATGGCAAGTGTTTTTACCTTAATTATGGAAGGCAAAATTCCCGGCAATTTTGTTTATAAAGATGACAAGGCGGTAGCAATTCTTACTATTCAACCTATTCGTGAAGGTCATGTGCTGGTTATTCCACGCGAAGAGGTAGATCAGTGGAGCGACTTATCGGAGGAGATGGCCGCTCATTTGATGAGTGTGAGCCATAAAATTGCCAATGCCATGAAAACCATTTTTCCGTGCAAACGCATCGGCTTGATGATCGCTGGTTTGGAAGTTCCGCACACCCATATTCATTTGGTCCCCATGGATTCTATGGACGATTTGAGTTTTGCCTTTGCCAGGAATGCTGATGGTGAAGCATTGAAAAAAACCGCTGAGGCGATTCGCCATGCGGTGGGGTATTCTCCTAATACCTAAGCACAATTCAGATATCTAAGGTGCTATCCAGATATCTGGGGCGCTATCCAGCCTGACAGAATTGCTTAGTGGCTGGATGGTGCGATAAGTTGTCGTGTGTACATTCTTTCTTTTATCCGCTTTTGGTACTGCCAAGCTTTTGACTTTTTGTCGATTCATATTTCTTAACTAACTGAAAAATATAATAAAAATTATTTGGCATCACCCTTGCTAAATACCCTGTGAGATTAATTTCTGGCGTTGATTGTTTGACGCCAATCATTTCACACGAGGGTTAGCCCATGGCGGGCATGCAAGCAATTCAAGCAGCAAACTCAAACTTAGCCCCAGTTTCCCTGAACTCTGGTGCGGTTCTCTCTGCCAAAGAGCCCGTGTTTACGGTGCTCTCTAATAAGGTGGCTGAAAAAGAGCAAGACTTAAAAAGTGCCTTTGACCTGTTCAATGAGATGTCACAGCAATTGGCGGACTCCTACAGCTTACTGGAATCCCGCGTTTCTGAATTGAACAAAGAGCTAAACAACGTTGCAGATCAACGTATTCAGGAATTAGCGGAGAAAGAGAAGTTGGCGAATCGCCTAGAAAACCTTCTCAATTTTCTACCGGGTGGTGTTGTGGTACTGGACTCTTCTGGTCGGATCTCTGAATCTAATCCAGCCGCTATTGATTTGCTGGGCGAGCCTTTGCAGGGAGAGTTATGGCGCGATGTCATTGTGCGCTCATTCGCACCGCGTAAAGATGACGGTCATGAGGTGTCTTTGCGTGATGGCCGCCGTATTAGCATTTCTACCCGCAACCTTGGTGCAGATGGTCAGATTATTCTGTTGACCGATCAAACCGAAACCCGCCGTTTACAAAGCCAGTTAAGCCGCCATGAGCGTTTATCGGCCTTGGGCAAAATGATGAGTGCACTGGCGCATCAAATTCGTACGCCTTTATCGGCTGCCATGTTATACGCCGGCCACTTGTGCAACAGCCAGTTAGACGAACAAAAGCGCCAACAGTTTTCCGAAAAAATATGTAATCGCTTGAATAATATTGAACGTCAAGTACAAGACATGCTGGTATTTGCCAAAGGCGAATTGCCACTAAAAGATGTGGTGACGGTAAAAGAGCTACAACAAGCGCTAGCAGAGGCGATGGAAGTGCCTTTAATGACCACTGAATCCACCTGCGTGTGGCGCAACGAATGTGCTGATAAAGTTATTCACTGTAATCGTGAAGCATTAATTGGTGCTCTATTAAATTTGGTGAATAACGCCATTCAAGCGGTAGAGCGCAAAGCAAAGTTGCGTATTACGTTTACGTTTACGCAACCTAAAAATCATTCTGAAATACCACAATTGATGATCGCCGTGTGCGATTCCGGTCCAGGCATTGCGCCGGAATTACTGCCTAACTTGGGTGATTTGTTTGTGACAACCAAAGCGCAGGGCACAGGGTTGGGCTTGGCCGTGGTTAAAGCGGTAGCGCGTGCACATAACGGCAGTTTTAATTTGCAATCTACACAGGGGCAGGGCACCTGTGCCAGTCTTTTTATGCCTTTCACCCTTTTAGAAAAAAACATGAATTGGTAGGAGAACCACCATGGCACTTTCATCCTTGGCCTCATCATATGTTGATAATTCGGCGCACTTTACCAATAACCTTATAAAAATTTTAGTCGTTGAAGACGATAGCAATTTGCGCGAAGCATTGAGCGATACATTACAACTTGCGCATTACGCGGTTATGACTGCGAATAGTGCAGAAGATGCGCTAAAAAAATTAGCTGAGCACGATGACCTGCGTATGATTATTTCGGATGTCAATATGGGCGCTATGAGTGGCCATGATTTATTGCGCGAGGTAAAGGCTAATTATCCGCATATTCCGATGATGTTGATTACTGCTTATGCTAGCATCAGCCAATCAGTAGATGCTATTAAAAATGGCGCGGTTGATTATTTAGTAAAACCCTTTGCTCCCAAAATTTTATTGGAAACTATTGCACGTCATTTGGGTGTGGCGCAAATTCAGGGGGATGAACCTATCGCACACGCGGCGTCGAGTCGTCAATTATTGCAATTGGCACAACGTGTGGCGCAATCGGAATCTACGGTATTAATTGTGGGGGAATCGGGCACGGGTAAAGAAGTTTTAGCGCGTTATATTCATAACCATTCACCGCGAGCCAACCAACCGTTTATCGCCATTAATTGCGCGGCCATTCCAGAAAATATGCTTGAAGCTATGCTGTTTGGTCATGAAAAAGGTGCATATACAGGTGCTCATTCCAGTGCGCCGGGGAAATTTGAACAGGCGAATGGCGGCACGTTGTTGCTTGATGAAATTTCAGAAATGGACATAGGCCTGCAAGCGAAATTATTGCGCGTATTACAAGAGCGCGAAGTGGAGCGTTTAGGTGGACGTAAAACAATTAAATTGGACGTACGTGTTATTGCCACCTCTAACCGTGATATGCGCGCATCTGTAGTGGCCGGTAAATTCCGTGAAGATTTGTATTATCGTTTGAGTGTGCTGCCGCTGCAGTGGGCTCCCTTGCGCGATAGACAAGAAGACATAGTGCCGCTTGCACAAAAAATTCTACAGAAGCATGCGCAAAAGCAAAATCGTCACAATGTGAGCTTGACCATGAGTGCCCAGCACGCCCTGTTAAGCTATTCATGGCCAGGCAATGTGCGCGAGTTAGATAACATTATGCAGCGCGCGTTAATTTTACAAGTTGGCAATGCTATCGATGCGTCTGACTTGGGTTTGGATGCGGGTAATATTTACAGTCAGAAACCTAATTTGGTGGAGGCTGCAATTTATTACCAAACACAACAACCTAATAATATTCATGCCGCGCGTGAATTTGCACAAGATCTATCTGTCCCACAATTTAACAGCGATAACATTGCACTGATTAGTCCTACACCTTATGTGCCACCGGCATTGGGTACGGATTTAAAACAGCGCGAATATGAAATTATTATGGAAACTTTACGCAAAGAGGGCGGTAGTCGTAAAAATACTGCAGAGCGTTTAGGTATTAGTGCGCGTACCCTGCGCTATAAAATGGCGCGTTTACGTGAAGAAGGTTTTGCGATTACTGAGTAAAGTTGTTGCATTTTATAAGCCAGTAGAATTCAACTAAAGAGCGCCTTATTTCACCAGATTAAGCTATAGATGGCATTATGTTCAATTTTGGTCTATACCTGCTGGGTAAAGAATAACCTCCAATCTTGAATTCTGGAATATTGGAAATCTCTGGCACCATAGATTTTTATAGGTGCCAAGATCTGCTGAGGCGATATTATATGACTTGGCAAATTAACTGAGATTTTCAGTAATTCCCTAAGGTTAATGAATGATTTTTCACCACATTAGATCGCAAACAATACGTAGATGCTTAGGTTTTTTATATGTTTGCTGCGGTTTCTTTTTGCTCTGTCATTTGGCGGCGGCGGAGCCTTTGGTCGTTACTATTACGGGCAAGATTGAAACTGATATTTTAGATCCTGCATATTTCTATCAGCATCTATTAACACAAGCCTTGGAGAAAACCCGACCAACCGATGGCGATTTTGTCATAGCTTATAATAATCATGGCGGGGGAATAGAGCGTGATCGCGCTATGTTAATGGCAGGTGTTGGTATAGATATTATGTGGGGATCGGTCACTAAAGATCGTGAACAAAAAGTGCGTGTTATACCAGTAGAATTGTTGAGGGATCTCAATAACTATCGAGCTTTGCTAATCAATAAAAATGAACGAGATAAGTTTGATCAGATAAAAAACTTATCTGAACTGAAACAATTAACCACGGGTACGGGTACTCACTGGACTGATGGACTTATTTTAAAAGATAACGGCTTTAATGTTGTTAACTCGGCTAATTATTCGGGGCTATTTAAAATGTTAATGGCTCACCGATTTAACTTTATTAGCCGAGGGTTACATGAAATAGGCTATGATCTTCAAGCCTACAGTAAAGTAGGCTTAGAGCAAGAGCACCATATATTGCTGAAATACAATACTCCTCTTAAGTATTGTTTTTTTGTAAATAAAGAAAATAAAAAATTGGCTGATCGCGTTGAGCGTGGGTTAAACATTATGCGAGAGGATGGTTCTTTTGATGATTTATTTTTCCAAATGCCCGGATTTAAAGTAGGCGAAGATATTTTAAAGAAGGGCGACTGGATTGTGTTTGAATTGCAAAACAATGCAGGCCCTTAATTTACCCACTAGTTAAAGTCGTATTCTGAAATTTCGCGCTGCAATTTACGTTCTTCCCATTTAATTTCCAGTTTTCTTCTGCATTCCATATTAGCTTTGACTTTTTTGTGTTTACTCTTAGCGTCAATTGCGTTCAGCAAGTAATTTGCCATGGCTTGATCTATTACATCACTATCCTGCAGCTGCATGGGTTGGTTCATCGAGAGTTTCTCCGTTGTATTCACTAACGTAGGAAAAATTTACTGTCTCTGCGTGACATCTCTATGAAGATATCGCGGCACTTTTATGACGAAGACGCTTACTTTTCAATCGCTGGGCCAATTTCTGCCCGCGGCAATATTTGGCCTGCTTTGTGCAATATCTCTATCAACTTATTCCGTATGCCAAATTTTTGTCGTAGAGATAATAACCATGACAGATCGCGTTGATATCAATCGTCTTCTGGGTGAAATGCGTAACCTCAAAATGCAAACGCATGCATTTCAGCGCCCACAAATAACGGCCAACAGTGATGTAGGGCGTACGTCGACTAATTTACAAATTGATTCGCCCAATAAGGTGCCAAGTTTCGGTGATCTTATGTCCAAGGCCATTAACAACGTGAATGATGTTCAGCAAAAATCCAGTGCTATGGCCGAGGCTTATGAAAAAGGTGTGGCAGGGGTGGATATTACCGATGTGATGATTGCTTCCCAGAAAGCCTCGGTTTCGTTTCAAGCCATGGTGCAAGTACGTAATAAATTGGTTGATGCTTATAAAGATGTCATGAATATGCCTGTGTAATAGTTTAATTCGAATCGCAAATAACAGATCTAGTTTCACTTTTGTTTACTCTATATGACGGTTAACGTCATACGCATACTAAAAGGTTCCTGACTATGGCAACTGCAGACGCATCAGTCCCCATGAAAGCCAAAGGCCGCGGTGGTGATTTAGCAGAAGGTTTTAGCAGTTTAAATTTATTCCGTCAGGTGGGTTTGATGATTGCCTTGGCGGCCAGCGTTGCCATTGGTTTTGCCGTAGTGCTTTGGACTCAGGGTGAGGATTATCGTCCACTATTTGGTCGGCTCGATAATATGGATGCCGCTAGCGTAGTACAGGTGCTGGAACAAAATCGTATTAAATTCAAATTGGATAATAATACCGGAGCTGTCTTGGTCGCTGCCGATGATATTCATATGGCGCGCTTGAAATTGGCGGAAGTAGGTTTGCCCGGGAGTGCAACGCCGGGGTTTGAGTTGATGGACAAAGAACAGCCTTTGGGCACCAGTCAGTTTGTTGAAAGTACACGCTACCAACGCAGTATTGAGGGCGAACTGGCTCGCACCATAACCAGTATCAGTAGTATCCGCAGTGCTCGTGTTCACCTTGCCCTTCCTAAAAAAACCGTATTTGTGCGTGATGCCTCCAAACCAACTGCTTCGGTTTTTGTTGAAGTCTTTGCGGGGCGAACCGTAGAGCCAGCACAAGTAAAAGCGATCATGAATTTGGTGGCCTCGAGTGTGCCCGATCTAAAAATGGCGGATGTTACGGTTGTAGATCAACATGGTGATTTACTTTCAACCGGAGGGGAGGATAGCCAAGATTTATTATTAGCCGCTAAACAACATGAATATGCGCACACGGTTGAAGAGGCTACCATGAAGCGCATCAGTGGAATTTTAGAACCGGTAGTGGGCAACGGTAAGTTCCGCACGCAAGTGAGCGCCGATATCGATTTCACTGCGGTAGAGCAAGCGGCAGAAACCTTTAACCCCGACTTACCCGCTGTTCGTAGTGAGCAAAAAACTATTGAGTCAAAAGGGGCGGGTGATACGTCAGTAGGTATTCCCGGTGCGTTAACGAATCAACCACCCGGTACCGCGCAGGCACCCGAACAAGCCACCGCCCAGAATGGCGCTACGCCTGCCGCTAAACCTGCCACCAATAATCGTGAACAATCAACGCGTAACTATGAATTGGATCGCACGGTTAGCTACACCAAACATCAGCAAGGTACCTTGAAGCGCTTAACGGTCGCTGTAGTGGTGGACGATAAAGTGATCAAAAATGACGATGGCACTGAATCGCATCAACCTTGGACACCCAATGAGTTAGAGCGTTTGTCTATACTGGTACGAGATGCGGTAGGTTTTTCTGCCGTACGCGGCGATAGTGTGAATGTATTGAATGCACCTTTTACCGCCGGGGTTGTTATTCCAGAAACAGAAGCGCCCGTTGTACCTTGGTGGGAAAAGTATTTATTGCCGCATATTAAACCGATTGCTGGCGTTATTATCATTCTCGCCTTGATATTTGGGTTATTACTGCCAGTATTTAGAAGCTTGTCACGTCAAGGTGGCAGCATTGCTGAGCAGGAAGAGGCGCGCCAATTGGCCGCGTTGGAAGCAGCAGGTTTAGGTGGGATGGAAGGCGTCTCTGATGAAACTGTAACCCTTTCTGGTGGCAGTGCCTTATTGTTAGGTGGCCCTGAACAGGGTTATGAGCAGCAGCTTAATGCTATTAAAGGTTTGATTGCAGATGATCCGGGCCGTGTGGCGCAAGTGGTTAAAAAATGGGTCAATCAAGGTGAATAATTGTTATGGCTAATCCTCCTGATAAAGCCGGTGAAAAGCCCAAAACCAAATTGCGTCCAGTCGATCAGGCTGCCATTTTGTTGATGTCTTTAGGTGAGCAAGATGCAGCAGAAATCCTCAAGCATATGGGGCCAAAAGAGGTGCAACGTATTGGCGCCGCTATGACTCAGTTGAGTAATGTTCAGCAGTCTGATGTGCAATCGGTAATGGGTAATTTTTTAGAAGAAGTGCGCACTTTAACGGGCTTGGGTGTGGGTGCTGATGGATACATTCGCAAAATGCTGGTGACGGCTTTGGGTGAAGATAAAGCCAATGGCCTCATAGATCGCATTTTATTGGGTGGTAATACGACCGGTTTGGACACGCTTAAATGGATGGATGCGCGATCTGTGGCAGACATAATCCGCAATGAGCACCCGCAAATTCAGGCGATTGTGATTGCCTACTTAGATGCTGACCAAGCTGCCGAAATTTTGACGTTTTTTCCAGAGAAAGTGCGGCTCGACATTATGATGCGTGTAGCGTCACTGGATACTGTACAACCAAGCGCTCTGCAAGAATTAAACGATATTTTGGAGAAACAATTCTCCGGTAATGCTGCGTCTCAGACCAAGGCTATGGGTGGTTATAAGGTGGCGGCAGAAATCATGAATAACTTAGATGGTTCCATTGAAGCCGACTTGATGGACTCCATCAAAGAAATTGACGAGGACATGGGCAACCAAATTCAAGACCTTATGTTCGTGTTCGAAAACCTCAAAGAAGTGGAAGACCGCGGTATACAGGCCTTGTTGCGAGAAGTCTCTTCCGAAGTGCTCATCGTTGCGCTCAAAGGTGCAGATGACGAACTTAAGGAGAAAATCTTTAAAAATATGTCCAAACGCGCTGCTGAACTCTTGCGCGATGATTTGGAAACCAAACCACCGATGCGTTTATCTGATGTCGAAGCAGCGCAGAAAGAAATTCTCACTATTGCACGCCGAATGGCGGACTCTGGCGAAATTATGCTCGGCGGTTCAGGCGAGTCGATGGTATAGCGTGTTGTTTGTTGCCGGTTGATATAAATACAAGTGCTGGCGTTTTGTAGATAAGAGATGTTTTTAATATGAAAGATAAAACCTTGCCAGCGCGCATTCCAGCAGAGCAATTGGGTGAGGTTCGCTCTTGGTTATTACCGCCAGTCAAAGACTCCGGCAAAATTTTATCTAGCGCTGAAAAAGAAGCGCGCGAGCGCCGCGAAAAACTGCTGCGTCAAGGCAAAGAAAAAATCGAAAATATCGATATTCCTGCCCCGCAAAAAGCCGGCATGACCGCGCAAGAAATGCAGGCAATTTTCGATGCAGCAGAGAAAGACGGTTTTGCTCAAGGCCATGCGTCAGGTTTTGAGCAAGGCAAACAAGAAGGTTACGAAGCTGGCCGCCAGCAGGCTTATCAGGAAATGCGAGGGCAGTTAGTGGCTGAACAACAGCGCTTTCAGCAAATAACCCAGGCACTACTAAACCCCTTAACGGCACAAGACAGCGATATTGAAAACATGCTGCTCGATATTATCTGTTCACTGACACAAAGTGTGATTGAACGGGAATTAATCACCGACTCATCGCATATTTTAACCATGGTAAAAACTGCCGTCAGCGCTTTGCCGGTTGGCAGTAAGAATATTCGTATCATCTTAAATCCCGATGATTTGGCTCTGGTAGAAACCTATGCTGAAGAACAACAACTGGATTGGAAATTTCTAGGCGACACCCAATTACAAGTTGGAGGCTGCCGTATAGAGACGCCGGAAAGTCGAGTAGATTTTTCCGTGTCGCATCGTTTGAGATCGGTACTTGAACAGTTTTTAACTGGCCAGTTGGCGCAGGTTGATGGTGATAATGACAGCATGAATTTGCCGAGCTGAGGAGCGAGAACGCCTTTTCAGCGCCGCCCTGTTCACGTTGAGCACATCAAACAAAAAACATTGGGTCTCCCTCACACTCAAAAAAGTGACTTGTGAGAATTGTATGGCCCTATAGTTCCCAAAAAATGGTTCAACTATGTTAGAACGTCAATCTATCTCATCTCGCTTGAAACATTACGCGCCGCATCAACTGGCTAAGGTTGAGCCGCAAGCGGAAGGTCGCATTACCCGGTCTGTTGGTTTAACACTTGAGGCTGTCGGTTTGAAAGTGTCTGTTGGGCATCAATGCGAAGTCATTAATGACGATGGACGCCGTATTGAGGCTGAAGTGGTCGGTTTTGCGGGTGATAGAGTTTTTTTAATGCCCATCAAGCGCGTAGAGGGTTTGCAACCGGGTGCGCGCGTTGTGCCTGTTTCGGCACAGCAGGGTATGCGTGTTGGTCCGCAATTATTGGGGCGTGTATTGAACGGCATCGGTCAGCCTTTGGATGGTAAAGGTCCTCTGCTCGGCGATGAGTTTCTCGACTTCACTCCGCAGGAAATTAACCCTCTACAACGTCATCCTATTCATGAAACCTTGGATGTCGGAATTCGCGCTATTAATTCGTTAATTACCGTGGGACGTGGCCAACGTTTAGGGCTGATGGCTGGTAGTGGTGTCGGTAAAAGTGTTCTTATGGGGATGATGACCAAGTTCACAACAGCAGATGTGGTAGTGGTAGGATTGATTGGTGAGCGTGGCCGTGAAGTAAAAGAGTTTATTGATCATATTTTGGGTGCCGAGGGATTGCGTCGTGCCGTGGTGGTTGCATCCCCAGCAGATGATGCTCCCTTGATGCGATTGCGGGCATCGCAGTTGGCCAGCCGTATTGCGGAATACTATCGCGACAAAGGCTTAAATGTACTTTTATTGATGGATTCGTTAACTCGCTATGCCCAAGCACAGCGTGAAATTGCACTGGCTATTGGTGAACCGCCGGCCACCAAAGGCTATCCCCCTTCCGTGTTTTCCAAAATCCCGCAATTGGTGGAGCGTGCAGGTAATGCGGATAAAGGGCAGGGCTCGATCACGGCGTTCTATACCGTGCTGACTGAGGGGGATGATCTTCAGGATCCTATTGCCGATGCTGCGCGGGCTATTCTGGATGGCCATGTGGTGCTCTCTCGTCGGCTTGCAGAAGAAGGAGTTTATCCGGCGATTGATGTTGAAGCTTCTATTAGTCGTGCCATGCAAAACATCGTACCGGAAGACCACCTCAAAAACATGCAGCGCTTTAAGCAACTGTTGTCACGTTACCAACAAAACCGCGATTTGATTGCTATTGGTGCTTATGTTCAAGGAACTGATCCAGAAACAGATGTTGCAATAGAGCGCTTTCCCCATCTGCGTGCGTTTATTCAACAAGGTATTAACCAGCCAGTGTCTATGTCGGAATCTATTAATCATCTACATACTGTCTTACTTTCGCAAGTCACGAAAAACAGCGGGCCATTAGCAGCTCAACATCAGCGCTAATCCGCTAGAAGCAGGTAAGTTGTTATGGCTCAATCCCGCGCACAGCGCATGCAGGTTGTTCTGGTTCTGGCCGAGCGCAATGAACAGCAGGCAGGGCAGCAATTTAGCCAATACCGCACGCAAGTCGATGCGGAAATAGAGCAGTTAGGTCAGTTGGATGACTATGCCAATCAGTACCTCAAAATCTATTCCGAACGAAAAGTGGGTGTTAAGCCGGAGGAGCTGATTGCCTACAGCGGGTTTATCCAGCGGTTGGGTGATGCGCGTAAAGAGCAGGTGGCGCGTATAGAACGTATGCAAGTCCAGTTGCAGCGGCTCCAACAAGCGTGGCAAGTTGCCTATCAAAAGCGAGAATCCTTAAAAGACCTTATTGTCCGCTTGCGGCGTGAAGAAAATACTCTGCTCGACAAACACTTACAAAAAGAGCTGGATGCGTTGGTGGGGCAGGCTTTTGCGCGCGGGCAGCATGAACCCTAATGATTGATTTAGCGATAATTTCCCTTTTATCCTTCCAGTCTTGATATAGATTGTATAAATGCTTTTTTTTATGATTTTATCGTTCTTAGTGCTATACAAAAGCCATATATGAACTAGTCTTAGGTTTGGAATGTTGACCGGCGCGATCCATTTTTTAATGGCTTTGTGAGAAGACTGTTGCGTATTTTGCTGAGCCAGCAAAATCCAAATAATGATTATTTGAGAAATGTGAATGAGGTAAATCATGGCGATCACGTCTACCGTTTCTGCAGATGGAACTCAGGTGACCATCTACATTCAGGGGCGTTTCGATTTTAGTTCCCATCAAGAATTCCGTAACGCATACGAAAAGCTGGCGAAAACACCTAATCGTTTCAAGGTGGATTTGCAGGGGACATCCTATCTAGATAGTTCCGCCTTAGGCATGTTGTTATTGTTGCGCGATCATGCTGGTGGTGAACGTGCAGATATAGAAATTATTAATTGTTCACAGGATGTGAAAAAAATTCTGCTCATTTCTAATTTCGAGCAATTGTTTACTATTCAATAAACCCGATGAACCTTATTCGTTGAATATGTTGTTAGCGAATATGTCCGTTTTAAAAAAACGGAAGGTGAATGGACGCAATTGCTATGAATGATCTGCATGGCTTAAAAATCCTTGTTGCTGATGATACCGATACGGATCGTCTAATTCTTGAGACCATTGTGCGCAAGGAAGGCCATCAAGTCGTCTCTGCCAAAAACGGTCTTGAAGCCGTTGCCATTTTCAAACAAGAACGCCCAGATATTGTCCTGCTTGATGCGCTTATGCCCGAGTTGGATGGTTTTGATGCTGCCCGTCAAATTAAAGAGTTGGCGGGTGATGAATTGGTTCCGGTTATTTTTCTAACTTCTCTACAAGACACAGACTCCTTGGTGCGTTGTTTGGATGCGGGTGGCGATGATTTTTTATCAAAACCTTACAACCGCGTTATTTTAAAAGCAAAAATTAAATCTTTTAATCGCATGCGTGGTTTACACAACACCATGATTACGCAGCGCAATCAGTTAGCGCAACATCATCAACGGCTACTGCAGGAACAAGCGGTGGCGAAACAAGTGTTTGATAATGTCGCACATAGCGGTTGTTTGAATGCGAGTAATGTGCGTTATTTTTTATCATCACTCGCGGTATTTAATGGTGATGTGGTGGTGGCCGCTATTCGGCCCAATGGCAACATGATGGTGTTGCTCGGCGATTTCACGGGTCATGGCTTGCCTGCAGCAATTGGCGCAATGCCTTTAGCGTCAACTTTTTATGGCATGGTACAAAAAGGATTTTCCATGTCTGATGTGCTGCGCGAAATTAATAAAAAACTAAAGACAATTTTGCCAGTTGGTTTGTTTTGTTGTGCGACCATGATTGATTTTAATTTTCGCCGCAAGCGTATTAAAGTGTGGAATGGTGGTTTGCCGGCGGGCATGATTTTTCATGTGGCTGATGGCAGCATCACACCAATAAGTTCTAGCCACTTACCCTTGGGTGTTTTGCCGGAAAAAAGCTTTAAAGCCGATGCTAAATACTATGATTTGGAGAGTGGTGATCGGGTTTTTATGTGGTCGGATGGAATTCACGAGGCGCGCAACAGTGAAGGTGAAATGTTTGGCGAAGAACGCTTGCTGGATCTATTTAAAACGAATGAAGATCCGGTTGCGGTATTCGATGAGGTTTTATTAGGCGTTAAAAATTTTATTGGGTCGGGAGAGCAGGATGACGATCTATCCATGATCGAAATTCGTATGGACTCTTTCGAAAATTTAAATTTACCGGTTGCTAATTACGCACAATTACATCCCGCAGCAACGGTAGAGTGGGAGTTAAGGTTTGAGGTTAAGCCCACAAGTTTCAAAACGTTTGACCCTTTGCCATTTTTACTGAATGTGCTCACAGAAGAGCCAGACTTACGTGGATTTAGTGGTAGTCTCTACACCATATTGGCAGAGCTATATTCCAATGCTCTAGAGCATGGAGTACTGGGGCTGGACGGTAGTTTAAAAAAATCCCCCGAAGGTTTTGCTGAATATTATTCAAAGCGCGAGCAATTGCTAAATACCATTAGTGATGGATATGTACATATCTATTTTACCTACTGCTCAAATCTTGAAGGCGGCACCTTAACCTTGAGAGTAGAAGATAGCGGCCAAGGTTTTGATTATGCGGCGCGTATAGGTAAAGAATTGTCCACCAAAGGTTATGGTGGACGTGGAATAGGTTTGATTGAAAATTTGTGTAAAACCGTGCGCTACTATGGAAAGGGTAATAAAGTGGAAGTTGTATTTGCATGGGTTAATGATGATTGATCTACCAGGAGGTGATCATCCTTTAGGGCGAAGTGAGTTATGTGTTATTGTCTGAAATGTAGTTTTAATGCTTCATACCTAAGGTGCCCATTATGAATGTTCTGCAACACATTGATTTTGATACGCTCAATGCGTTGAAGGGTGTTATGGAAGATGATTTTAATTTTTTAATTGAAACCTTTATCCAAGATTCTCATGATCGTTTAGCAAAATTGCAAAAATTTAGTGCTGACCAAGATGCCGATAATATTCGACGAGCAGTGCACAGTTTTAAAGGGAGTTGCAGTAATCTTGGTGCACTACGTTTGGCAAGCTTATGCGCTCTACTTGAACGAAAAGTTTTAGAGGGGCAATGTGATGATCTGGCAGTTGATTTGTTGGTGATTGAGGAAGAATTTTTCATTATTAAACAAATGATGTTGGATTTTTTAAAATAAGTATCTATAGCACCCCAGTAAATTTACAACCTCTTTCTTTACTTCGATTCTTTTTGGCACTTCCCTTGCTCTATTCCTCTCGAACAAAAAATTTAATGTAACCCCCGTAAAACCGGCAAATGCTTGCCGGTTTTACGGGGGTGTAGCGGCAATTTTGAGGAGTAGTGGCAATGAATGGCAATACAGCTTATGGCAATGTATTACTGACACCACCAACGCAATCCCAGTCATTGACGGTTGTGCCCAGACGGGATGCTCAAGATTCTACCAGCGACTTTAATCAAACTTTTCAGAGTGTTCATGAAGATACCCCAAAAGAAAATAATGCTAGCTTGGATCGCTCTACTTCTAAGAGCGCTGCTATAAAAGAGCCGGTGGCGAGTGGAAATCAAGCAAGTACTCAGACGCAAAATGCTAATGCGAATTCTACGCAAAAGACCGACTCGGCTTCTGATGCAAAAAATACGGACGTTTCCGCCACCACGTCCGGTGAACAAACAGCTGCGCAAAAAAATACAAAAAAAGGTTCAACAACGGCAACCTTGAGTAATCAGCAGGAAGCGTCAGCAGATACAATTGGATCTACGGACGATACATCTGCAGCCAATAATTTAATCGCTGCGGGCATTTTGGCCGTGCCGACTCAGCCACAAATGAACAACACGAAAATCGGTTTTGGGCAACTCAATTCCAGCACGGCGTCCGTGGCAGATACAGCTGACAAAACTGATGCAACTAACACTGATTCAGCTGGTGGCACCCAGAAACTCCCTGATGGACAACAGGCGCAACTTATGGTGGCGCTAGCGTCTGAGGTAGGCCAACAGTCAACGGCTGGTGTTGCAGAGGCGACAGCAGGAAGTAAAAAAATACTGCAAGTGCAAACCGACGCCGGGAAAAAACTCATCGTTGGTTCTTTGCGCTCTTCGCTTGCAAATACCTCGCCCCTGGCTCAACCCAGTATAACTGCAGACCAAGCCACTTCTTTGGCTACCCAAGTCGCCGCAGCACCAACCACAGACACTAATGTTAGCCTTAAAGAAGACGTATTAGTTGCGGCGTTGAATAATAAGAGTGCTGATTCAATCGCGAGCAATACGTCTGATAGTCAATTGCTGAAGGCAGATGCAGCCGGTGTAACTTCAACAAAAGAACAAGCCTCTACAGATTTAACCACTGACACAAAATTAACATTTGAAAAAATGCTGCAATCTATTGGTAAGGCAGATACATCTCCCACGGATCCGCATTCACAAAGTTCATTATCTAACTCGCCCACTGCTGCGCCAGTTAATAGCCCTATGGATTCCTTGTTAAACTCAGCAGATACTCAGACGCCTGCAACACGAAGTTTTGTGGTTCAAACTGCGGTACCTGTAACAGTAGGTCAACCACAATGGAGCCAAGCCGTGGGTGAAAAGGTATTATGGCTTGCTGCACAAAATGTTAGCTCTGCAGAAATACATTTGCATCCGCAAGATCTTGGTCCTGTGCAGGTCAATGTAAGTGTGAATCAGGATCAGGCTAACGTAACCTTTACGAGCCACCATCCGGTTGTCCGTGAGGCACTTGATCAAAATCTTAATCGTTTGCGTGATATGTTTAGCGAACAAGGGTTGAATCTGGTCAATGTGGATGTTTCTGACAAATCCTTTAGTCGTCAGCAAAGTGACAGTAAAGGTGGAAAGGGGCAGGGTGGAGGTGCTGATTCATTAGTTGATGAGGAGGATGTTGTGGCAGTAAGCCCAATTGTGTCACAGCGTTTGGTTGATCATTATGCGTAAATTAGGTGTGCACAATTTATAACCTGTTAGTTGACCTCTTATTGACCACGTAAAAATAATGCATGCCCTTTTTCGCTGAAAATCCAATCGCTTTGTATGCAATTTATTCGCTTGGCTTAGACTGTCGTAAAAAAACTAATTTCACTTCGTCATATCCCTAGCAAACAAACAATCCGCTGCTACTCTTTAGTGAGCAATAGCTGGCATAGCTATTGCTAAATTCCTATTAGTCAAAGAAAGTGACGGAGTTTTGACATGGCTGCTGGTAAAAATGACAAGGTAAAAGACGAAGAAAAAGAAACAGATGATGCAGCGGCGGCAGAAGCTAAGAAAAAAAAGAAAAAAATGTTTATGTTTATTGGTCTCGCGGTATTACTGGTGCTGGTTTCAGTGGGTGCCACTTTTTTTGTAGTGTCAAAAATGATGGCTTCAAAGCATACTGATTCGGAAGAGGAGTCTAGTAGTAGTGAATCCAGTGAAGCGGCAACGGTTAAAGAAGCGCCAGCTATTTACTATCCCTTAAAACCTAATTTTACGGTTAACTATGATGTAAATGGGCGTCAGCGTTTTTTACAGGCCGAGCTAACCCTAATGTATCGCGATGAGACTGTATTGAAAACCTTGGAATTGCACATGCCTGAGGTACGCAACGGTTTAGTTATGCTGCTAAGTAATCAAGTATTCGACGAGCTGCAAACAACCGAAGGCAAAGAAAAATTACGTGCAGCTGCCTTGCAATCTATACAGGAAATAATTGCTAAAGAAACGGCTGCGGCCGCGGAAAAAACTAAAGAAAAAGACGACGATAAAGACAAGAAAAAAGCGAAAGATAAAAAGCCAATACCCAATATTGAACAGGTATTATTCACGCAATTTGTAATGCAATAAAAGGTAGCACTTGTGCAAGATCTATTATCGCAAGACGAAATTGATGCCCTACTGCACGGTGTCGATGACGGCGACATAGAAACCGAATCGGATTCCGAACCGGGTACGGTCAAAGCTTACGACTTAACAAGTCAAGATCGAATCGTGCGTGGACGTATGCCCACGCTGGAAATGATTAATGAGCGTTTTGCACGTTACACCCGTATTAGTATGTTCAACATGTTGCGGCGCACTGCAGATGTTTCGGTAGGTGGTATTCAAATTCAAAAGTTTGGCGAATATGTGCATACGCTCTATGTGCCTACTAGCTTAAATATGGTTAAGTTTCGCCCGCTACGAGGAACAGCGTTAATCATTTTGGATGCGAAGCTCGTATTCAAGTTGGTAGATAATTTCTTTGGTGGTGATGGTCGTCATGCAAAGATTGAAGGTCGTGAATTTACCCCTACTGAATTGCGTGTTGTGCAAATGGTTTTAAATCAAGGGTTTGTTGATTTGGCTGAGGCTTGGAAAGCTGTGATGCCTATTCATTTTGAGTATGTGCATTCCGAAGTCAATCCATCGCTCGCCAATATTGTAAGTCCTAGTGAAGTTGTTGTTGTTAGCACTTTTCATGTGGAGTTAGATGGCGGTGGCGGTGAAATGCATATCACCATGCCTTACTCTATGATTGAGCCTATTCGTGAGGTTTTGGATGCGGGTTTGCAAAGCGATACCGATGAGCAAGATGAACGTTGGGTAAAAGCGCTGCGAGAAGACGTCTTGGCTGCAAAAGTGGAATTGGAATGTGATGTTGTCAGACGTGATATTACTCTGCGAGATATTGTCGATTTAAAAGCTGGCGATGTTATTCCAATTGAATTCCCTGATTTTCATGTATTAACAGCCAACGGTGTACCTATGTTTCGCGCACAACTAGGTCAGCATCGCGGTAATCTTGCATTAAAAGTTAAAGAATTTATTGACCGCTCAAATGCACAAAATATAACGGGAACACCTGGAGTCAATCATGGCAAATGATGATATTGATCAAGATGCAATGGCCGATGATTGGGCAGCCGCAATGGCAGAACAAGCAGACGCCGATGAAAGTGATGCAAATCCGATAAGTTTTGAGGAGCTGCATAGCGAAGTTACTAAAGGGAATCATAACCCTGAACTGGAGGTCATTCTCGATATTCCTGTGAGCATTTCAATGGAAGTAGGGCGTACATCTATTACTATTCGCAATTTATTACAGCTCAACCAAGGTTCGGTTATTGAGCTGGATCGTTTGGCGGGTGAGCCTTTGGATGTGTTGGTAAATGGTACGCTTATCGCTCACGGTGAAGTTGTGGTAGTGAATGAAAAATTTGGTATACGCATGACGGATGTAATCAGTCCAGCAGAGCGCATTAAAAAATTGCGATAAATGTTTAACGATGATCAGTCTTAATAAAGATTCTGGTCGTTGCATGTAAAATGTTTTAGTGAAGTTCTAAAAGGTATTGCTATGAACCTTAGTGCCGGCCAAGTTAGACTAATTTTTGCCGGCATGTGTGCTGGCTTGTGGTTACTATCGGCCATTGCGACGGCAAATGAAGTAGTTCTACAACCAAAAGCGCAAACTGAGCATAATGTGGTAGTTGCTCCTGTCACCGCGGAATCAAATTCTGCATCTATTGAAAATACTGCTGCACAAACCTCTGCTTCATCACCCGTTAATACTGCCAAACCTTTATCCACAAAATCGAGTACGGCATCCCAGCTGGCCAGTTTGGTTGGCGGGTTGGCGTTGATATTGGCGTTAATTTATGGGCTTTCTTGGTTTGTAAAACGTTTTAGCCAAGGTGGGTTTATGCATAACCCCACACTGAAAATTATTTCTGCTCTGCCGTTGGGTACACGTGAACGTTTAATGTTAGTGGATGTTGGTGGGAAACAATTGTTGCTCGGCGTAACGGCTACTCAAATTAATACCCTTCATGTATTTGATGAGCCTGTTGTAACAGACACCAAAACAGTGCCTGCAAACTCAGAGTTTAGCCAAAAGCTTATGGCAATATTGCAGCAAAAAAATATCAGTCCTGAAAGTGGCGCGCACAAGAATACCAAATCGTAAGGAATTTTTATGTTGAATGTTGCACTGCGAAAATGGGTTTATTTAGGTAAGTGTGTACTTGTTTTGTTCTGTTTGTTTTTCTGTGTAAATACTTGGGCACAGAATAAACCGGTTGCATCAACTGCGCCTGTATCGGTAAGTAACTTCGGTTCTTTGCCTGCAATGCCAGGGTTGCCGGCGTTAACGGTAAAAACGAATAAGGATGGCACACAAGAATATACAGTAACCTTGCAAATTATTGCCATCATGACAATGCTGACTTTTTTGCCGGCACTGTTAATGATGGTTACCTCATTTACACGCATTATCATTGTATTTTCAATTTTGCGGCAGGCGTTGGGTTTGCAGCAATCACCATCCAATCAAATTTTAATTGGGCTAGCATTATTCCTGACTTTTTTTATTATGCAGCCAGTCTTTAATAAGGTGAATGAAGATGCGTTGCAGCCTTATATGAATCAGCAAATTTCTGCGAATGAAGCAATTGAAAAAGCATCGGCACCTTTTCATACCTTTATGTTAGCGCAAACCCGTGAGTCAGATATTAATTTGTTTGTGGGTATCGCTAAGCATCCCGTCATAGCAACACCACAAGATACGCCTTTTAATATTTTAATTCCGGCCTTTATAATCAGTGAATTAAAAACGGCTTTTCAAATTGGTTTTATTATTTTTATCCCCTTTTTGGTGATTGATATTGTTATATCCAGCGTACTTATGGCTATGGGTATGATGATGTTATCGCCCTTAATTATTTCCTTGCCATTTAAAATAATGTTATTTGTGTTGGTTGATGGCTGGGCCATGATTGTAGGTACTCTTGCTGCAAGTTATGGGGTTTAACAGAGGAAATTTTTATGACGCCTGAAGTCGTTATGGATTTGTTTGCCGAAGCGCTTTACCTCACGGTATTGATGGTTTTGGTTATTGTGGGGCCGAGTTTAATTGTAGGTTTGATTGTAAGTATGTTTCAGGCCGCCACACAAATTAACGAACAAACCTTAAGTTTTTTGCCGCGTTTGATTGTAACTATCGCCACGATTGGAATGGCAGGGCCGTGGATTATTACCAAGTTTATGGATTTGTTTACTCGGCTTTATACCAATATTCCAACCTTAATAGGTTGACTGCAGAAGGTTAATTCATGCAGGAACTTGTTGTTAGTGAGTCGCAAATTAATCAATTTATAGGTCAGTATCTGTGGCCTATATTGCGCATTAGTGCTTTTTATTTTGCGATGCCAATAATAGGTGCGAAAACAGTTCCCGCGCGTATTCGTATTATTCTTTCGGTGCTCACTGCGCTGTTGGTGGTTCCGCTTTTACCTAATGCCCCTATTATTTCATTTATGTCAGTGGGTGGAATGCTGATGGTAGTTAAGGAACTCATTATCGGCTTAGCGTTGGGTTTTACCTTGCAAATAGTGATGCACGTATTTGTATTGGCGGGGCAATTGATTGCCTTAAAATTAGGCCTGGGGTTTGCGGCTCAAAATGATCCATCCAGTGGTGTAAGTGTTACGGTTCTCTCACAATTTTATTTGTTGCTTTCAACACTTTTATTCTTAGCTATCAATGGCCATCTCGCGGTGATTAATATGATGGTAAATAGTTTCACCACATTTCCCATAGGTGGTTCTGGTTTAACACCCAATGATTACATGATGATTGTGCATCTATTTTCATGGATGTTTGCTGCTGGTTTATTAATTAGTTTGCCGTTATTTACTTCCATGATGATCGTTAATATGTCCTTTGGCGTTATGGGGCGCTCAGCACCACAATTAAATATTTTAAACGTAGGTTTTCCTATCACGCTTATGTTTGGTTTTATTTTAATGTGGTATTCCTTGTCTAATTTTTTACCGCTTTTCAATCAAATTATTGAAGAAGGTTTAAATGCAGCTAATGCATTAGTAGGAACACCCTAAATGGCAGAAGACGACAGCCAGGAAAAGACGGAAGAGGCCAGTGGCCGAAAGATTGAAAAGGCGCGCGAGCAAGGACAAATTCCTCGCTCGCGTGACCTTACTACGTCTGTGGTTTTGTTGTTGGGTTCTATTGGGTTACTTTACTATGCTGATTTCATGGGCGGTAAATTTGTCGCCATGATGCACAATAATTTTATCTTATCACGCGAAACCATTTTTGATACCAATGCCATGATCGGCCATTTTGTGGCAGCCATGTATCAGGGACTCTTGGGGATGATGCCATTTATGGCGTTGATGTTGGCGGCTTCTATTATTGGACCTGTTGCGCTGGGCGGTTGGTTGTTCAGTGCAGAGTCTATGTTGCCGAAGCTGAGTCGGATGGATCCTCTTGCCGGCTTAAAGCGTATGTTTTCAATGAAATCTCTCATTGAATTAGTGAAAGCCACAGCTAAGGTGTCGATTATTTTAGGTGTGACGATTTTATTGCTTAAACACTATGCCCAACCTATGTTTCGTTTGAGTGATGAAGACATTAACATTGCGATAATTCATTCTGCCAAAATTAGCGCATGGGCTACCATAGCTTTGTCTGCATGTACGTTATTGATCGCCGCTGTGGATGTGCCTCTGCAGCTCTGGGAATACAATAAAAAATTAAAAATGTCCAAGCAGGAGTTGAAGGACGAATACAAAGACACTGATGGTAAACCTGAAGTAAAAGGTCGTATTCGTCAATTACAGCGCGAAATGGCGCAGCGCCGCATGATGTCTAACGTGCCCAGTGCAGATGTTATTATCACTAACCCAACTCACTACGCAGTAGCTTTACGCTATAACCCTGAAACTATGGCGACGCCTATTCTACTAGCAAAAGGGGGGGATAATGTGGCGTTAAAAATCCGCGAAATCGCCAACCTCCATGAGATTGAAATTATTGAATCCCCGGTTTTGGCGCGTGCCATCTTTCATACCACGGAATTAGATGCCGAAATCCCTGCGGGTTTGTATTTGGCTGTCGCTCAAGTGCTCGCCTATGTATTCCAGCTGCGCAATTATCGCAAAGGCCGTGGCCAGAAACCCAAATATCCTAATAATATCAACGTGCCCAAAGATATGTATTTTGATTGACGCCCATTAAGACTTACACCTCATTTATGAGAATTCTTTGTTTTTCAACAAGTTGATGGAGTCTTGTACAGCCTGTTCTTTTAATACACTAATCCTACGATTATCTCTAAAAAAGACTAAATTAGGTGTTGACGGTTTGAAACTCGTTGATATAATGCGCCCACTTCTTTGCCAGTGTGGCGGAATTGGTAGACGCACCGGATTCAAAA
>Ga0209067_10000435_pt1 | contig 26987 bp, 17 predicted proteins | sample ColStrG_CSR_2013_FD_187199 | JGI IMG/M metagenome (GOLD analysis project Ga0209067, IMG submission 187199) | Freshwater sediment microbial communities in response to fracking from Pennsylvania, USA - Cold Stream Run_MetaG_CSR_2013 (SPAdes)... | ecosystem: Environmental > Aquatic > Freshwater >... | reverse complement strand
GCCTAATCCCTTCATAGAATTGAGGGGAAGGCATTGGAATTTCAACAATTTCAAGCGATTTGCCATTTAAAAGGTTCATTTTGCTAAGCAATTCCGCATTATCCTTAAGAGGAGCATAATTTTCATCCCCTCGATTATGTTCAATCATGGTAATGACCTTGTCAGGGCTAACAAATCGGGTTATATCATCGACATGACCATCGGTATCATCCCCCATAATTCCATCTCCAAGCCATAAAACCTGACTAACTCCATAATAATTTATCAGGTAGGATTCAATTTGGGATTGGCTTAAGCCAGGATTTCGATTGGGATTTAACAAGCAAGAGGTAGTAGTTAAAACCGTTCCATTTCCATTAAAATCAACCGCTCCACCCTCCATGATTATTCCAGGATAATAAACCGGCAATTCCAATACTTTGGAAATTCTGCTCGGAATAATTATATCCAAATCAAAAGGAGGATATTTATTACCCCAGGCATTATATTTCCAGGAAACAATGGCTTTCATATGGGTATCGGCTCGGTTTACCAAAAAGGCAGGACCATGATCCCGACACCATGCATCATTCGTAGGATGATGATAAAAATGAACCTTGGAAAGATCTACTGAATTTTGGATCAGTATTTCCCTGGCAAAGTTTTCCATGGTAGAATCGTTTACATTTATGCAAACCCATTCTCCCTTGGCTATTTCCCGAATAAATTCGGCATAGGGTTTATATATGGAATGAATTTTTCCCGGCCAAGACTCTTCCTTATGAGGCCAGCTCAACCAGGTTGCTCTATGAGCCTCCCATTCGGCCGGAAAATAGAAACCATCCCTTGCAGGTGATCCTGAAATACTTTCGGTAAGGGGGTTCATGGTCTAATCTATAAATCTTTGGTTAATTTCTGAATAGGAATCAATTCTACGATCTCTTAAAAAAGGCCAATGGACCCTATAGGAATCGGTTTTGTTCAAATCTATTTCCAATACCTGTACCTCCTCTTCCTCATGGGATGCCTGATATACCAAACCGCCAAAAGCATTGGTTAAAAAGGATCCACCCCAGAATTTCAGTCCATTTTCGGTTCCAACCCGATTAACGGACAGGACTGGAATTCCGTTGGCCACCGCATGACTAGATTGAATGGTTTTCCAGGCATGATACTGCTCCTGGTTGGTATCTTCATCCTGGCTGGTACTCCATCCTATAGCCGTTGGATAGAATAATATATCGGCTCCTTTTAAGGCTGTAATTCGAGCCGCTTCCGGATACCATTGATCCCAGCAAATCAATACCCCAATTTTTAGAAAACGGGTTTGAAATACTTTATAGCCTAAATCGCCCGGTGTAAAATAAAATTTCTCATAAAATCCTGGGTCATCTGGAATATGCATTTTCCGATATTTCCCAAGGTACTTTCCATCGGCATCCAAAACCGCGGCTGTATTATGATATAAACCTCCGGTCCTTTTTTCAAAAAGGGAAGCGACAATAACCACACCCAATTCAGCCGCTAATTGGGACAAAACATCGGTTGAAGGACCTGGAATAGGTTCGGCTAATTCAAAGGCATCATAAACCTCCTCATTACAAAAATAAAGGCTGGTAAAAAGCTCCTGAAGGCATATTACCTGAGCCCCTTTTAAGGCAGCTTCCCTTATTTTATGTATTGCTTTTTCCAGATTTTCGGATTTGGAAGCCGTACAGGACATTTGAATTAAACCTAATTTTACTTTATTCATCCTTTTTTATCCATTTAAACTGAACCCAACTATACATAATTTCTATTTCAAAACGCGCTTTCAGAATTCTGAAGCAAATGCCCATTCCAGAAATTCAGGCATAACCATCGACCAGGTTTTTTGATTATGCTCCCCACCTTTCACCTCTACATACTGAATATCTTTGCCCTCCTGAAATCCCTTGGTTTGTAATACCGATATCAAATCCAGGGTATCATCAATTGAATCAATAACTCCATTATGATTCCGATCACTTTCCTCATCCAGCGTGCCAACCTGCAACCAAAATTTCAATGCGGGCTTCCGGGAGCTAATTTCCACTTTTTGATGTATAATCCTATCGGATTCTTTATAATCTGGGCCCAATGCCTTGGTTCTCCACCAAAAAGATCCCGAAAACACCCCAACTTTAGAGACCTTTTCGGAATGATCCCATGCGAAATCAAAAGCCGACAAGCCACCTAAGGAAAATCCAGTTATGGCCGTTCGCAGGGGGTCCAATTTTAATTTAAAAAAATTCTCTATAAATGGAAAGAGTTCGGAAACCAGAAAGTCCTGGTAATCGCCTGCCTGGCTGCCTCTTCCTTTATAATCGGGTATACCGGAAACCCCATACTCCTGAATTCTTTCTCCAGCATGAATAGCAATCGTAATTAGGTTCATGACCCTTTTATTCCGATTTAGCTCCTCCAGAATTTTCAAATAATGAAGGGATTTTAAATCCTGACCATCATTTAAAAAAAGAAATGAGCAATCGGCATAATTAAACAATTTCTGAGCTGGATATACCAAATCCAGTAAAACGTTCCTATGTAAAAACAGGGAGGGGAAGCTAATCCTTTTGGTTTGGTACCGGTAATGTGAAAAAATATTACTGAGGGGTAGAGGAAAAAACAGGGAATTTTCCCGCATCATTTATTGTCAAAATATTTCGCTAAGATAATCCTTTGCGTATTTTAGAACAAACGTTTTCCCTCAAATATAAAATCGCTCTATGACCGAGAATTATTATAAATGGTATTCCTCCGAATTAGGAACGGACACCGAAATGCTTGTATTTGGCCATGCTGGAATACCGGTTATCCTTTTTCCCACTTCTATGGGTAGGTATTATCAGAATAAGGATTTTGGGCTTATTCAAAAAATCAGCTGGTATATTGACCAAGGTCTGATTAAGGTATATTGCCCGGATAGCTTTGATACCGAAAGCTGGTATAATAAACGAATTTCACCTGCCGAAAGAGTACAAAATCATCTGAAATACGAAAAAATGATTTTAAATGATGTGATTACCAGGAGTTTTGAAGAAACCGGTCGAGATCAGGCTATCCTTACCGGATGTAGTTTTGGGGGCTATCATGCCGTAAATCTAGGCTTCCGACATCCCTCGATCGTTTCCAATATTTTTAGCATGAGCGGGGCTTTTAATATAAGACATCTTTTAGGGGATTATTATGATGAATCGGTTTATTTGAATAATCCGGTCGATTTTGTGGTTAATTTGGAGGATGAAAAGCTAAAAACCATGGGTATTATTCTGGGTACCGGAGGTTTGGATATATGCCTTCAGGATAATCTTGATTTTAGTGGAATTTTAGATAAAAAAGGAATTATGCATTGGTTGGATGTTCGTGCTGGAGCTCCTCATGATTGGCCGGTTTGGTTGGAAATGCTACCCATGTACTTATCCTTGGTTCAATATTAGGCTATGAAAAAAATTGGAATATTATTTGGCCAGGAAAACACCTTTCCCCAGGCTTTTGTTGAAAAGGTAAATTCATATAAGAATCCGGAAATTCATGCCGAATTGGTAAAAATCGATCATGTTTTTCAGGCAGAAAACCTTGGATATGATGTGATCATTGATCGGATTTCTCAGGATGTTCCTTTTTATCGGGCTGCCCTAAAAAACTCTGCCATTGCAGGCACCGCCGTAATTAATAATCCATTTTGGTGGAGTGCGGATGAAAAATTTTTCAATAATGCCTTAGCGGTCTCAATTGGAGTACCCGTACCCAAAACGGCTTTATTACCTTCCCATTCCCTACCCGATGATACGACCGGCCAATCCTTCCGAAATCTGGCAATGCCCCTGGATTGGGAATCCATTTTTAACTATATAGGTTTTCCTGCCTATATGAAACCGCATTCAGGAGGGGGCTGGAAAAGTGTTTACCGATTAGAAAATCGAGAGGAATTTTACCAAAAGCATGCAGAAACCGGACAATTAGTTATGATGCTTCAGGAAGAAATCATTTTTGAGGATTATTACCGCTGCTATTGCCTGGGAGGAAACCGGGTTAGAATTATGCAATATGAGCCAAGAAACCCTCATCATCTTCGCTATGTAGTTGAAAGAGGGCCTGCCGGAAAGGAAATGTTGCAATTAATCACCGATTATGTAATCCGTTTGAATACTGCCCTGGGCTACGATTTTAATACGGTTGAATTTGCCGTTCGAAACGGAATTCCCTATGCCATTGATTTTTGTAATCCGGCGCCGGATGCCGATGTAAACAGTGTGGGTCAGTCCAATTTTGACTGGGTGGTCGAGAATTCAGCTGAAATGGCCATTCAAAGAGCTTTATCGCATAAGGCCGGAATGATAAATCTAACTTGGGGAAGATATCTTCAATCGGCTGTTTCAGGTATTCGTGTTTCTCAATAAAACGGACAATATGTGTGCATTTTCAATTGGTATTGAAGAAGAATTTCAGGTAATTGACCCTCATACCCGGGAGCTACGCTCTCATATGGAACAATTAGTGGAAGGGGGAAAGGTATTCCTTAAGGAAAGAGTTAAGGCGGAAATGCACCAGGCGGTGGTGGAGGTAGGAACCAATATTTGTTATACCATTCAGGAAGCCCGTGAAGAAGTCACCTATTTGCGCAAAATGATTATTGATTTGGCGCATCAACAGGGATTAAAAATTGCGGCTGCGGGAACTCATCCCTTTTCCTTATGGAGAAATCAACCCATAACCGACCACCCTCGCTATCATGAAATAGTCAATGAAATGCAGGATACCGCTCGGGGAAACCTGATTTTTGGTCTCCATGTTCATGTAGGCATTGAAAATAGGGACGTGGGTATTCAAATTATGAATGCGGCTCGATATTTCCTACCGCATATCTTTGCTCTTTCAACCAATTCTCCATTCTGGGAGGGAAGTAATACTGGATTTAAATCGTATAGAACCAAGGTATTTGATAAATTCCCCAGAACGGGTATACCCGACTATTTCGCCAGTTCATCTGAACTCGACCGATATATTGATCTATTAATCAAAACTAACTGTATCGATAACGGAAAAAAAATCTGGTGGGATATTCGGCTACATCCATTTTTTAATACCCTTGAATGGAGGATATGCGATGTACCCATGCGGATTGATGAAACGATCGCCCTTGCTGCCATTATGCAAGCCATTATTGTTAAACTGGATAAGCTTCGATCCGGCAATATGAGTTTCAATATTTATAGCCGCTCCCTGATCAATGAAAATAAATGGAGAGCCGCTCGGTACGGAATTGAGGGTAAAATGATTGATTTTGGGAAACAAACCGAAGTGGATACCGTATCGCTGATTGGCGAATTGATCGAATTTGTCGATGATGTTTTAGACGAACTCGGTAGCCGAAAGGATGTGAATTATATTTATGAAATGTTAAAAATGGGTACCGGTGCTGACCGTCAATTAAAAGTTTTTAATGAAACTCAGGATTTAACCAAAGTAGTGGATTATATTATTGAGGAAACCCAATTAGGCATTTAAGCCGGAATCTATCGAATTCCAGGCTCTAACCATCATAAATAAGGATTCTATGCGAGTGGCCATTCTCGACTTGTACAATCAGGTTCCTAACCAGGGAATGAAAGGCATCTTAAAAATTTTGAATGAATTTCAAGATTTGGAAGGGAATAAGCCTATTCAGTATGATATTTTTGACCTTCGCGCAAAGCATGAGATTCCTGGATTGGATTATGATGCCTATATATCCACAGGAGGTCCCGGCGACCCGCATTATAGACATGAGGAGGGCGGTCATATTTGGGGGCCTAAATGGACGCATTGGGTCGATTCCATAATCGACTATAATAAAAACACGGTTCATCCCAGAAAAATGGTTTTTCTGATCTGCCATTCATTTCAAATGATGTGCATTCATACCCAAGCGGCCATCGTGGAAAGGAGAAAATCACCTTCCTTTGGAATTTTCCCCATGCATAAAACGGCTCAGGGCTTAGATGAAGATTTATTTTCTGGTCTTTCCGATCCTTTTTATTCTGTGGATTCCAGAAGTTTCCAGGTCCTTGATCCCAACCAGGAAATTATGGAATCGGGAAATATGAAAATTCTAGCCTATGAAAAAATAAGACCCCACGTTCCATTCGATCGGGCCATCATGGCGATTCGATTTACGGATGAAATCATGGGAACCCAATTTCACCCGGAAGCGGATGCAACTATCATGAAGGAATTATTCGGCACACCAGAAAAAAAATCCGAACTCATTGAAAAGCATGGTGAGAAGAAATACAATGAAATGATGCTTTCTTTGGAGGACCCGGAAAAAATATCTAAAACCTTTTTTAGCGTATTGCCTCAGTTTCTGAAAAGAACTTTAGAAATACAAAACCCTATTCTTTCAAACTCCTAAGGAATGGACCCTATCGCTCGAAGGCAATTTAACAGCCAATTTTCAGAGGAAAAATATGCTAAGGTACTTTCCTATTTTCCTGAACAATATGAGGTTCAGGTACCCTTCCGAATTGCCGAGTCTCCTGTTTTTTTGGATTCGGTTTTCAAAAACGAAATCATTCGGGCAGGGGAACAGATTATAAAACAGATTTTTGAACCCGATATTCTAGAACATTCTTTAAAAGGAATTCCAGAAGCTTTTAGGGTTCCTGGGCCTATGGGGAATCCGAATTTTTTAGCCATCGATTTTGGAATATGTGCCGATTCGGAGGGAAAACCTTCTCCCAGGTTAATCGAATTACAGGGCTTCCCTTCATTATACGCATTTCAATCTCAATTAGGAAAAGTATATAAAGAGGTATTTCAAATCCCCAATACCTTTAACCAATACTTTAATGGATTCGATGAATCCACCTATTTAGACTTGCTGAAAAGAAATATACTGGGTAAGGTACCGGCAGAGGAAGTAGTATTACTGGAAATAGAACCTTGGCATCAACCTACCGCCATCGATTTTTCGATTACCCGAAAAATTTTGGGTATTGAAGTAGTCGATATACAAGAGATCCGAAGGGAAGGAAAGCAAATTTATTATGTTCGGAATGGTATAAAAAAACCTATCCAAAGAATTTACAATCGGGTCATATTTGATGAGCTGGTCCGAAAAAAATCCAACCTGGAATTAAACTTTCATTTGACCGAAGAGGCCAATCTGGAATGGTCTGTACACCCAAACTGGTTTTTTAGATTTAGCAAATTTCTATTACCCTTCATCCAATCTGAATTTAATCCTCCCTCCTATTTTTTAAACAGTCTTTCGTCTTATCCGGAGGATCTGGAAAATTATGTATTGAAGCCCTTATTTTCTTTCTCCGGAGAGGGCGTTATATTTAATCTAAAAAAAGAGGATTTGGACTCTATTCAGGATAAAGAAAATTTTATTTTACAGAAAAAGGTTTCTTACCTTCCGTTGGTTGAGTCGCCGAGTGGCGGGGTAAAAGCAGAGATTCGCTTGCTATATTTATGGGATGAAAACTTGGGGAAACCGGTACTGGTAACCAATCTTTGCCGGCTCAGTCGGGGTGATATGATAGGTGTAAAATTTAACAAGGAAAGAACCTGGGTAGGTGGTTCAGTTGCCTTATTTCAATAAATGAATATAAATCTAAAAACCCCATAGCTCTTGAAATCGAAACTGAAAGTATTAACACTTGGCTGGGAATTCCCTCCTTTATTAACCGGAGGATTAGGAATTGCCTGTTACGGATTAGCCAAAGCCTTAAGTAAATTGGTCGATCTAACGGTTATTGTTCCTCAAAGCAATCCAGAACTTCCAATTGAAAGTTTTCAATTAATCGGATTAAACCATATTCCGTTTACCCGTGAGGAAGGAATGCAGGAAAGCCTTCTAGAGCACCTGCAGTATAATTATGAAGATTTTGCAACGGTCAAGAAAATCGGAATTGATTTAAACCCTTATCCCTCCTACCAAACTCAGGTTTATCGGGAAATCTCTATTTCCAAGAACCAAACTTTACATCTGGAACCCATTGTGGAATTAAAGGCATCCGAAGCCTATGATTTATTTCAGGACAAGGATATTTATGGTCCAAATATCATGCGCAAAGTAGCCGCCTATACGGAGGTGGTTTGTCGATTGGCTGAATCCATACCTTTCGATATCATACATTGTCACGACTGGATAACTTTTGCGGCTGGCATTAAATTAAAGGAGAAAACCGGAAAGCCCTTGGTTGTGCATATTCATTCACTGGAATCGGATCGAGTTCACCCGGATGCCCGAAATGATGTTTATTATTTGGAACAGGCGGGCATGCAAATGGCCGATAAAGTATTGCCGGTGAGTCAGTTTACCGCCGAAAATATTGTTCAGTTTTATGGAATAGACCCGAATAAAATTATCCCCGTACATAATGGCATCGAGCCGGTTAGAAAGTTTCGAAGTAAAAAAGAAAACCCAGCCGAGAAATGGGTGGTTTTTTTGGGTCGGGTGACCCGTCAAAAAGGTCCCTTTATGATTTTAGAAACAGCCCTGAAATTGGTTAAGCGAATGCCCAATGTAAAATTCTATGTTGCGGGTTTGGGTGATCAGTTAGGTCATTTAAAATATTTGGTGGAACAAACGGGTATGGATAAATATTTTGTATTTACTGGTTTCATCAGTAAAAAGGAAGTTGGGGAACTTCTATCCCGAGCCGATGTTTATTTCATGCCTTCGATTTCAGAGCCATTTGGATTATCGGCCCTTGAGGCAGCCCAATTTGATGTGCCCTGTGTAATTTCCAAACAATCGGGTGTTTCGGAACTTATGCCGAATGCCCTCAAAGCCGACTATTGGGATACCAATAAGTTCTCGGATTTATTATATGCGATTTTAAATTTTGATGGTATATCAGAAACCCTGGTAAGTTTAACCCGCAAAGACCTCGAAAAAATTAATTGGGATCGTGCAGCGAATACGGTTTTTGAAAAGGTATATCAGGAATTTTCTTAACTTCAATAAACCACCACTCAATAAACCTATATATTCTATATCCATGACCTCTGTTTGCTTCTATTTTCAAGTCCACCAACCTTTTCGAATTAAACCCTATAGCTTTGAAGAGATTGGGCATAATCATTTCTATGAATATGATACACAGAACAAAAGTATCATGGAAAAGGTATCGAATAAATGTTATCTAACTACCAATAAACTCATGCTGGAGCTGATCAAAAAGCATGAAGGTAAATTTAGAATATCCTATTCGATTTCCGGGGTATGTTTGGAGCAGTTTGAACTATATAAGCCGGAAGTAATACAAAGTTTTAAGGATTTGGTGGCTACTGGATGTGTGGAGATACTTGCTGAAACCTATTATCATTCTCTGAGCTTTTTCTATTCGAAAAGAGAATTCGAAAGGCAAGTTCAAAAACATGCGGATAAAGTCTTTACTCTATTTGGGGTAAGGCCCACTGTTTTTAGAAATACGGAATTGATGTTTAGTAATGAGGTAGCTTCTTATGTATCCAATATGGGTTATAAAGGAATTATCTGTGAGGGAGTGGACAGGCTTTTACAGGGGAGAACCCCCAATTTTGTATATCAAACTCCGGCCCATGAATCTATTGGCTTATTGTTGAAAAACTATTCGCTTTCAGATGATATGGCCTTTCGATTTTCCAATCGGGAATGGAAAGACTTTCCTTTAACCGCCCCAAAATTTGCCCGTTGGGTTCATTCAACCGCTGGAAATGCCGAAACCATTAATCTATTTATGGATTATGAAACCTTTGGTGAACACCAATGGCCGGAGACCGGCATTTTTGATTTTTTGGAATATCTCCCTACAGAGATTTTAAAACATCCCGATTTTAATTTTAAAACCCCGTCAGAGATAATTGATTCCTATCCAAAAAGAGACGTGTATGATGTACCGTATCCAACCTCCTGGGCGGATAGTGAAAGAGACCTTTCAGCCTGGCTTGAAAATAGAATGCAACAACAAGCTTTACATTCTGTTTATAGTCTGGAAGAATCGGTATTAAAAACAGGCAACGCAGACTTATTGCATACCTGGGGCAAACTACAAACCTCGGATCATTTTTATTATATGTCTACCAAGTTTTGGAGTGATGGGGATGTACATAAATATTTTAGTCCCTTCGACAGCCCATATGATGCGGCTATTTTTTATATGAATGTATTAAGTGATTTTAAATCTACGGTGGAAAGGTAAGATCCTATTTCCTAAAACAAAGTAGTCCCGAGATAGGTTTATATACCATGTCTGGTATTAAAATCGACTTTAGAAACTTTTCCGAAGCGGAAATGGATAGGATAATTGAAATGGCCTGGGAGGACAGAACCCCCTTTGAGGCTCTTGAATTTCAATTTGGATTAAAAAATAAGGAGGTGATTGAGTTTATGCGAAAGCATTCCAAACCATCAAGCTTTAAGATGTGGAGGGAAAGGACTACGGGTCGTAAAACCAAGCATCAAGGGCTAAGAAACGAAGGGGATTATTCTTTTAAATGTACTTTACAAAAAAATATTTCCGGCAATAAAATTTCGAAACGATAAAGCCTCTTTCCTTTTCAGAAAAGAGGCTTCCTCATAATCGATCCCCTTATCGATTAATAATTTTCATCCCCATTGCGTATAGCTAAAAAGGCCGATGGAGAAACTTTTAGTTTATAGATCAGATGGATATTATCACCCTCATGAATGATTTGAATGGTTTTAAAACTGGTTTGATAGGTTGAATCTACCTTTTCTTCTCCGGGTTTTGAATGCGTTTTAATATTCATAAAACGATCCAGAATATGTAAGTTTTCATAATCCCATGAGGTAATCTTAATGTCCTCCTGGTAGCAAATCCGGGTAGTCGGATCAATCTTAAATTTAAAAAATCGTTCCGAGTTAGGGTTCTTAACTTCTATAACCGAATCACCGGATAACTGCAACTGAATTCCTTTAACTCCTTTGGTGGTTTTCTGGATTTCTGGAGCCTGAAATCCTAATAGATCCTGGCTAAATGCCATTTGACCAAACAATAATCCTATAAGAATAAATAAACCGGTTTTCATTTTTTTAATGATGGGAGAATTTGTCTCCTTCATGATTCAAATATGCATTCATCTACCCGCATGATGATCTGGAAATAGCCAGAATGGAAGAAATCCTCGCTGAATTAAGGTTTTTTTTCTATAAATGAAATAGGTTAATTAAGTTTTCATCTATCTGATTGTCAATATTTTAAAACAAAAAATCCCCAGCTAAAAACCCTAAAATTTAGCTGGGGATGGGAACTAAAAAAACGAAAAACTATAAAAAAAGAATTATTAGTGATTAATTTTTTGCCGTAATTAAAACAACCGATGATTGGTTAGCCATGAAAGAATTAGAATTATTTTGAGGCTTGCTAAGCATTTTATTTAACTTTTCTTCTCCAAAATAACGAACCTGTTTAGCCTTGGTATCCAAAACATAATATCCCATTTGTAATTTAACAGGGTTTGGATTTTGGACCGGCTTCATTCCATTTTCATTGACAACCGTAACATCCTGAATTTCGTCCAGAAAAAATACACCATTAGCTGTATCCTTAATAAAAGTAAAATGATTTTCAATCCCCTTTCTAATCGAAAGAATAGCGGAATCACTTAATGAATCGGTTTCGGTATCCAAAACCCCTTTCGTTTGGTTTTGATTTATGGATATGGGCTTATTCATTATATTTTGACTAAAACATACAGTTCCAGCAAGAATTCCAAAAAAAGTAAGAAGGATGGTTTTCATTTTTTTAAGGGCTAAGGGTATTTCGTTTTCTATGATTCAAAAATGCAGGTTTTCACTATAATCAAGATTCCTAAACCGACAGGATGGGTTTTAGATTCGGTGAAATTTGACTTTAACTCTTTGAACATTTTTTTTACTATTAATTAACAACCCCTAATTGGATCTCTAAAAAACCAATTCGTCCATAATCGGTTAATTCACTAGAAAATCGTAATATATGTCAAAACTGGTTCAGGAAAGTGTCTGGGATTATCCTAGACCCCCCAGACTCGAAAAAATTAGCCAACATATTCGTGTACTATTTAATAACCAAATTCTGGTCGATTCATACCAGGCCTACAGGGTTCTGGAAACCAGCCATCCTCCGGGTTATTATATGCCACCCACAGATATAAAAATGGAATTTTTGATTCCATCCTCTAGAACAACCTATTGTGAATGGAAGGGTGAGGGATCGTATTATCATATTAAAGTAGGCGACCGGCGAATTGAAAATGCCGCCTGGTATTATTCTAAACCAAAGCCGAATTTCCTGGAAATAAAAAACTATATCGCATTTTATGCCCGTCCCATGGACGCCTGCTGGGTGGATGATGAACGGGTAGAACCCCAGCCAGGCCCTTTTTATGGAGGTTGGATTACTAAAAACCTGAAGGGTCCTTTTAAAGGGGTTCCAGGTTCAAATGGATGGTAAAAAGGGGCTGATTCCCAGAAGGAAACTGCCCCTTATTTTCAATATCAATCGTTTATTTAATGACTTTAATAGTCTGTAATTCGAATTTATCAGAGCTTATTTGGATAAAATAAACGCCTCCTGGTAGCTCTGAAATGGCAGAACCGATAAATTTCTCATTAATACCCTGGTTCAAGGATAGGTTCGATTCAGAATAAACCTTTTTCCCTGTAGAGGTGAATACATTTAGAGAATAATTTCCGGTTGTTGGAGAATTAAAACGAACCGTAACATTTTCTTTCATAGGTACCGGAAAGGCCACTAAACCCAGATCTTGAATCTTAGGACTTACCGGAACGAAGGATTCAACGGCATTTCTAGCCAATGAAATATAGGCCGATCCGGTATTGGCTGGTATCTGATGGGCCTGGATAACTAAGGCATTTAAAATTCCATAAGGTGATCCAGCGCCTGCCTTAACATGAATATAAACATTACCATTTTGATCCGTTAAAACATTATTAATCTGAACTGTTCGGCTGGTATTATTGGTTGGATCCAGATTAACCGTTTGCCCACCAATACTGAAAGTTGAAAATGGATTGGTAAAACTGGGATTAAAGGAAGTAGGATTCAACCAGCTATTGAAGAATATGAAATCATAACTGGAATTTAAAGATAATCCGGTTAACTGAATGATGGCACTATCAGCAGCTTCTACATAGAAAACCGGCTGAAGTACATTATCCGGGAAAATTCCTGAATTGTTTCCGGTGTTTACCCCAACGGAATTAGCACCTGAAAATCCACGTATGAAATTCATATTAATACCTGTGGTGGTTCCCTGGGTATTGATCAAATTATTTAAACTTAATCCTGTATTTGGCAATGCTTGAACAGAATTCCAGGGGAATCCGGCAGGTAAATATTGATCCATTTGAATATCCACCACATATTGAAGAGTGGTTGCATAAGCCATTTCACTCAGTACCGAAACCGTACTGGTATTTTTTGCCTTTAACTGATAAAAATAGCTGGTATTGGTGTTCAGGTTTTTATCCAAATACGTGGTGATGCTTCCCAGGGTTGAATCGATTAAACTATAAGGACCCGCAGCCTGACAAGATCTATAAATATAATATTCCATGGCACCCGGACTTGCCTGCCAGCTTAATCCAATGGTGCTGGTACTCAGGCCATGTGCCTTTAATAAGGCGGGAGCAGAAATGGGACTTCCACTACCATTCGAGCTGGAGGTAATTACCATGGCGCTTAAAATAACGGCTGGGGAAGTGGAACCTTTGATAAACTTAACGACAATGTTTCCGTTTGCATCTGGACTAATACCATTGATGGAAACCACTTTACTGCTATTATTGGAGGCTAATTGGCTAACCTTATTATTTCCAATTATGAAAAAAGTAGTATCGGCGGCCCAGGGATTTGCCCAGGAACTTAGAAAAGAATAGGAATAGGAATTATTTTTATTCAAACCGCTAAATTGTACAGAAATGGTATCCGAACCGGTATAGGTGAAAGAGGATTGCAAAACCGAATCTTTATAAATACCTGAATTATTACCGGTCACCACACCCACATTTTGAGTACCCGACCAGGATTTTAAAAAACTCATAATTCCAGAAACAGCCCCATTTTGATCGTAGAGGGTTTGAGAATAACCTGCATTTAAATTATATCCAGTATTGTTCCAGGGTTTAGATACCAAATGAGCATTATCCCCAAAATTGATATACGTAATATTGGTCTGGTTTCCTACCACATTTACCAATAATGGAATCACTAAACTTCCCCCAAATTGATCCGTTACGGTAATATGTACAGTATAATTTCCAATATCGCTGGTTTGAGGGTTGTACTGGAAATTTAGGGTATTTCCATTTGAACTGGTGGAAATAAAACCGGGAAGAAAATCGAACGACCAATTTAAAATGGCTCCGGTATTCGCATCGGTAACTTGAAGAGAATTCGAAACGGGGGTTCCCGGTGCTAGTTTAATCGGCAAAACAGGCGATTGAACCAAAACTGGGTTGGCAATGGGTGAAACCATTACCGATACGGAATCTATAAAATAATCAATATCCACATTACTGGTTCCCGTAAAGCTTAGGGTATGAGAGCCGGCACCTAAATAGGTGGATTGGGTGATGATTTTAGTAAAGCTATTCGTATTTTGAGGGTTATAATTGCCAATATTGGTATTATCCCAGGAAACATTAAATGAATTAGCCGTGGGCGAACTATATCCATTTCTACCGGCGGTTAAAAAACTAACTACATAATATCCAGCGGAGGCGATATTTATCGAAGTACTCATATTACCTACCCCTTGGATAAAGGCAGTTTGGCTTCCTTCCGGTGCTTTAGGCGCTCCCCATCCACTTCCATTGCTTTGAATACCCGTTTGAGAATTAAAGGTCCATCCAGGTACTCCCACCGGATTGTATTGATAACTGCCTGCCGATAGTTTAGGATTTTCAAATCCATTATTGGAAAGTATAGGGTTATTCGCTAAGCTAATCCCTACAGAATCTATAAAATAATCGGCGTCTATATTGGCGGTTGCAGCAAAACTAAGCGTATGGGATCCGGCTGAAAGCAGGATATTATTGGTGGTAATTTTTATAAAACTATTAATATTCTGAGGATTATAATTTCCAATAACCTGATTATCCACCAGAACATTTAAGGACTGATTCGGCGATGAATACCCATTTCTTCCAGCCACAAAGAAATGAACATTATAGTTTCCGGCTGTACTGAGGTTAATTTTTGTGCTGATATTTCCAGTATATTGGATAAAAGCAGCCTGGGTACCTTCTGGGGCATTGGTTGCTCCAAAACCACTTCCATTACTTTCAATTCCTGCATATGAATTAAAAGTCCAATTGGTAATACCATTGGGGTAATATTGAAAAGTTCCCGGAGTTAATTTTGGCATTTCAAAACCTAAATCATTGATGGGCTGAATCGAGGAGGAATTAAATCCTATTGAATCAATTATATCACTATAATCACCTGAACTGGTCAATCCTTGAAAGGTTAAAGTATGGGTACCAGCCGTAGTTGAGAAAGGATTGGTATTAATTTTTACAAAATATCCATTGTTTTTTGGGCTATAGGTTCCAATTACCGAATTATCCCATAATACTTGAATGGATTGATTGATTGAACCCGAAGGTTCACGGCTAACCACATAAAAACTAACTGAATAATTTCCTTTTGTCGCAACATTGATGGGAGTGGAGATCTTGCCATTTAATTGGATAAAAGCAGCCTGTGTTCCATCCGGTGCATTGGTTCCGGTCCATGGACCAGAATTTGCCTCAATTCCGGAAGATCCCGTGAAAGTCCATAATCCTACTCCCGAAGGATTATATTGGTATCCTCCTGCAGAAAGTTTAGGGCTCTCAAAACTATTGCCCAAAATGGCCTGTGGGCTTACTAAGCTAATCCCAACGGAATCCACGAAATAATCGGCATCGATATTGGCCGTACCGGCAAAACTTAGGGTATGGTTTCCTGGACTTAATGTAAAATTGCCGGTAGAAATTCGAATAAAATTGGTTGTATTTTGAGGATTATAGTTTCCAACTACCTGATTATCTACCAATACATTTAAGGATTGACTAGGCGAAGTCATGCCCGGACGACCCGCTGCATAAAAATGCAAATTATAGCTTCCGGCCTGACTAACATATATACTCGATGAAATACTTCCAGTATATTGAATAAAAGCCGCCTGATTCCCTTCTATGGCTTTGGGAGCACCAAAAGCGCTTCCATTATTCTCAATACCCGTAAATCCTGAAAAAGACCAATTTCCCACTCCGGTAGGATTATAATGATAGGTCGCCGAAGCATAAGCCGGATTTTCAAAACCATTATCCGTTAGACCGGTATAATTTGCAGGATAAATACCAATAGAATCTATGATATCACTATAATCACCTGAACTGGTTAATCCCTGAAAGCTTAAGGTATGAGACCCCGAAATGGCCGAAAAGGCGCTGGTAATTATTTTCATAAAATACCCGTTATTTTTTGGGGTATAAGTGCCAATGACGGTATCATCGAAGGAAATTTGAATGGATTGATTGGTAGCTCCCGCTGGTTCACGGCTAACCACGTAAAATTTTAGAACATAATTTCCCGAATTGGGAATGTTCACTGGGGTACTGATTTTTCCATTTAACTGAATAAAGGCTGCCTGGGTTCCATCGGGTGCATTCGTTCCCGTCCAGGGTCCTCCATTGGATTCAATACCTGAACCACCCGTGAAGGTCCAGGAACCCGCACCGGTTATATTATACAAATAATTCTTATTCAAACTGGAAAGGGCAGGGTATTCAAAACTTCCATCCGCCACCAAAGCATCAAATTTTGTTATTGAGGTACTGATGGGGGATACATTTCCTGCTAAATCCACTGCCTGAACCGCAAATGTATAATTAGGGCCTCCCGTTAAATTAAATAAGGAATCGGAGGTATTCGTAGTATATAAAAACTTGGCCCCATTCACATAAATATTGTACCCTGCAACGGCAGAATTATCCGAGGAAGCATTCCAGCTCAATATTGCCTTTCCCTGACCGGCTAAAGTACCGGAAAGATTCTGGGGTATGCTGGGTGGAATGGTGTCGGATTTAGTTTTGGCTAAGGCTATATTCGATGAAGGGGCAGCACCCTGACCGTTTACTGAACGGATTTGATAATAATAAAGGGTTCCAGGATTTAAATTTTTATCCAGAAACCTAACCGTATCGGAGGGTGTTAAACTAACAAACGTATAGGGACCGGCCGATTGTAATGCCCTATACACTTCAAAACCGGTATTATTATAGGTTTCCAGCTTGTTTTTCACCCAATTCAATTGAATACTGGCTGGACCTGTTGCTATAGCCGTTAAATTGGATGCAGCCAAAGGAGCCTGGCTACCATTAGCCGATACTACGGTGAAAGGTGCGGAAGCTAATGAATTACATCCATATTGAAGAGTTACCGTACATTGGTAATTGCCGGGGGTTTTTGCCAGGAAAACCGAACCGGTTCCCAAAACCGTAGTAGAGCCTTGCTGGGTCCAACTATAGGAGGTAAACGTACCGGGTACCGTCAAATAAACCCCTTTGCTGGTATCCAGAGCAGGAATTAAGCTACTCTCATTTTTGGCCAAAATAATATTAGGAGCCTGAATGGTGTTAAAAAGAATTAGGCTTACCGGATTGGGAGAAATAGTAGACCAGGTATTATCGGAATTTTGATATTGGGCAGAATAGGTTCCTAATTGAGTCGCCACATAGGTATTCGAATTGGCTCCCGGAATTAGAGTGCCATTTAAATACCAGCGATAACTTTTGAAACCAGGCGTTAAACCTAGGGTATCTAATACCGTAGTGGATGAACAAAAGGTAGTACGTCCATGCAAGGGCCAAGGATTCGCCTTATTGGCATTCATCATAAAAGACCAAAAATCTGGCTTCGCCCATTGATCATCCCAAGTATCATGTCCGTCATTGGGATAAAAGGAATAGGTAATATTTCCCCCTGCTGCTAAAATATTATTTACCAGATTGGTGGCAATCGTAGGACTCGCCAAAGGATCCTGCCCTCCCTGAGAAAGCCAAATCGGAGTAAATTTATAATTGGGAATACCCTGATTATAATCAAAATTGGCAAAACTAATGGGTAAAGCGGCGGCCGCGAGCTGTGGATAGGCTTCGAGCATATTCCAGGTAGCTAATGCCCCTTCCGAACATCCGGTAAGGATAATTCGTTGAGGATCGACCTTACAATTGGCAATCATATATTGAACAATGGCATATATATTTTGAAAATCCAGACTATTATATTGAGCCAAAGTTCCGGGTGTATTTGCGAAAGAAAAATTCGGAAAAAGCACGAAACCATTAATATTTCCAGCTTGCATTTCCTGAACATATTTGGCACCCAGGCCCCCTGGATTATTAATAATATTATCATTATTATAAACGCTGGCTGTTAATCCGGCCCCAGAGAAATTAATGATCAGGGGAAATAATTTTCCATCCTGTACCAGAGGTTGATAGCTTGGCGGAAATAATAATCGAAAGGAATTATTATTATAGATATAGGGTTTAAAAGGCGTCACATCAAATCCTTCACCTCCAGAAGTATATACCCATTTGGCCATCGTATTAGCGGCCGGAAAACTTGGAGGATTAGCCGGATTATAAATAGCCCCAATATCCGAAGGATTGATTACTTGAGCATATATTCTATTCCCGAAAAAACTTAATGTTAAATAAAGAATAAAAGAGAACGCTGAAATAGATAGCCTGGAGAAATGTTTCATACTTATGGTAAAAAATAATTTACCGAAAGTAAACAAAACCCATATGAAACAAAAAACCTCCTCGTTGAATTGAGGATTATGAACGATCAAATGGGATAATCAGCTCCCATCCTTTATCAGCTTAAATGAATTTCCTATCTACTTATTTTTTTCCAAAATTAAAACCACCTTATTAAAATCGGAAGAGGCATTAATGATACTTTGAAAAACCTTGAATTTAGCTATCGAGAAATCGGTTTTGGTATATCTTTCGAGTATATGAACACTTAGTATATTCCCTTTCAATTCATAATTGGAACTGAACTGCATGGTTACCAAATTATTCTCCTTCTCCTGATGATCCTTAATAAGATCATTTAAGTTTTTAAAATGGTACCCTGCCGGTATGGTGAATTTAATAAACCTTTCTTCAACATGGGCCGCATCAAAGAAAATCGGTTGGGTACGTGGCTTTTCCTGATACATTTCAACCTGAGGTCCTATAGCTAAACCCATTTTTATAAGGATTTTATCACCGGCATTTTCCAATAATTCGCCCGATTTGGTTTTCATATGAATAATTAAAGGATCATTCTGGTTTGCCTTCTCAAATTCTGGATTGACAATCTCTGAAAATAATATGTTTTCTGAATTTACAACCGATTTAGTATACCCCTTTATAAATCGCTCCATTTGATCCTTATTCATAGAATTGATAATGGCCCGATATTCAACCGCTGGACTTCCACTAAAAATATGCCGGGTATCCATGGTGATTGAGTCCATGGCAGTATTTAGCTCCATGGTAACATTAACATCTTGATGAGATTTGGTATAATCCTCATAGTCCACATTTTGAACATCCGCTACAGCCGTAATAAAGTTGCCAATTTTTGTATTTCTACAGAATAATCCGGGTCCCATTCCCCAGGTTGGAGGAAACCAGGGATATCGATATTCGAATTTAGTCGGAGAAATGAATTTATTGTTTACGGGGAAATAGAGAAGGGTATTGATGCAATTGGCCCAATTTTCAAAATCCGGATCAATTTGAAAGGTATTTCTATCTCCTGTGAGAACAATCTGAAAGTCAATTCCCATTTTTTGATAAATACAACAAAAAAGCTTTATGATTCCATCATCTCCACTAATTTTTTTGTCCAGAACGTTTATTAGTTTATTATCATTCTCGTCGTTTAAATCTGCTTCAATTTTATATTTGCCTTTAATTAAATTTTCAACAGCCCTAATTTTAAGGGAATCATTAGCCAAATCATTCCAATGATTTTGTTTAATAAGGTCCTCTACCCGACTCTTTTCCTTATCGGTAAAGGTGTTAAAAGCCGTATAAATTCGTTTTGCCAGCTCATTCCAGGTAAAAATCCTTTCATTTGGACGAGTGGATCGATTATAACTGAGCTTATACTCAATACGAAATAAGTTTGCTGTATTCGCTGCATACTTTTCCTGTTCAATACCCGGAATGTCTTTAACTATCGACTTTAAATATCGCTTTGTATCATAACTAGTATCCTGACTTAAAATGGATCCATTAAACCCTTTTTGTTCAAATACCAGTCTTTCTGGACTTATGATTTCAAAAGCCGAAACCAGGGTGGGAATTTGAGTTTGTATGATTTCCCTACCAAAAAAAGATGGGTTCTTTTTTATGGTATAATAAAATTCAACCTCACAACCTTTTTCCAAACCCTCGAGGGCGAATATTTTATAATTGAGCCCATCTTTATCCTGAATATCCTTAATATCGTTTTCATTTAAAACCAAAACTTTACCATTCTTTAATATGGTTCTGGCCTGAACCTCCACCAAATTCGATTTGTCATTAAAGCCTAGGTAAATTTTATTAAACTCCTCAATTCCTTTATCATCATTGATATGAATGAGTTTATGAAGGGTATAGAATTCTAAAAGATTAGATTTTCCTTCATCCTGATATTCCACTCTTCGATTATCCAGCAAAATAACCGCAGGATCCAAATTATATTTGGAATCCACGGTATGAATTTTAGGCTGGATTTCCCAGGACTCCCGTTTAATGGTAAGGTTTTGAGAATAAGCCTTGCCGATTAACGATAAACAGGCTAAAAGAATAAAACTAATTTTCTGCATAAACTTTAAATTTTTGAAAGGCTTAACGTTTCTTTATATAAGGGGATAATTTTATCCAGAACCTGGTTCCAGCTTTTAAATAATTCAGGGTAAATAAATAGATTACCCTGCTGATATTCCTGAGTTAAAATAATTTCATCATTTTTTAGGGTATACTTCCAACTAAAACTCAAAGCAGAATTGGAGAACTGTTTGTTGGCAGGAATATAATCCAATTTATACCCTTTGGGAATTTTTAAAATGGTTACATACCGACGAGAGGTGGTGAAATTGTATTCTACCGGCACTCTTCTTTTTTCCAAATCAATCTGCTCATGCTCATATAATTTGAATAAATCCAGATTAATAAAATAATCTCCGCCTACATTTTTGGAATAACCTGCCAGGGCAAATTCACTTTCTAAAACCACTTTATTGGAATCTCTTAGGTTTTGAATTTTATACTTTTCAGAAATAAACCGATTCGATCCCCGCTGAAATTCATTTTTCATATTTTCAACAGTGTCCTTTTTGTTTTGATATAATTCCCGATCAAGAAAACGGGTAGCATAATAGCCGGTTAGTATTTTCTTTACCCTGCCCTTTAGACCTTCAGGATTCAATTCCATCCAGGTTGTATCCACCAGAGTGTTTTTATGCTTATCCACCACCGGAATCCTAAGAATTTTGTACTCTTTTTCATTAATGGCCAACATAACTTCCTTATCTTGAATTCCATAAGGGGGATCATCAAAAACAGCGCTGGGATCGGTTCCATCGAGGAAGATATATTTCCCTCCCAGATTTATAGTGCAAATCATATGATCACTAACCATGGGAAGGGGATAACGGCTAAAGGTATAGGGCAAACTCCGGGTTCCCAACCAGGTAAAATATGCCTGGATTCCCGCCATCTTCATCATTTCGGTTAATATACTCGACATGTCCTTACAATCGCCAAACCGCCTTTGGCAAACCAGGCCGGCATTCCTGGGGATAAATCCTTCCATTCCATTCTCAAAGGCTACATATTTTATATTCTCCTGAACCCATTTATATATTTTTCTAGCTTTAATTTCCTGGGAGCTCACCTTAAATATTAATGAATCGACTATATGTTTTAATCGAGGATCCGGTTCAGGATTTACTTTTTTTAGATAATCATATTGATAATGGTATAAATCATTTAAATTGGATAAATAGGGGATATTCTTTCCGTCTTTATCGGTAAGGCTTGATATATAAAAAATTACATGGGGAGCATACCATGAAAAACTAGGGGCATCCGGGAAATATTTGGATGGAGGACAATTTTTAAACCGAAAAGTATAATCCGTTTCGGATCGCTTATTTTCAATTTTAACTTCAATTTTATCCGTATCCAGTCCAAACAAAGAATAATTTAAATGGATAGATTTTGAAACGTTAATTCTTAATTCACTATTTAAAACCGGCTCATTTTCTTCGAAATAGAAAGGGCTTAATAAATGGGGTTCCAGCTCGGTACCCGAAACCAATAAATTGCCAATAGCACCGGGTTCGATGGATGGATAATGAAAAGTACTCTCCTTAACATCATCATAAAAAACAAAGCTCCCTAAATCCGCCTTGGTTTTAAATTCATTTACTTTAACCTTTTTATGATCAGGCAATAAGGTAAAAGCCTCAAAGCTTTTTATTTTATGGAAATCACTAAAATAAAATGAATAGGCTGATGAATAGGCAGCGGCATTTTGGGATAAAAATTCCACCTGTTCCAATTCATTTCTATCTACCAGAGGAACCCCATCCTTTAGGCTTATTGTATAGGATTGAACCTTGTTTAAATAAATAGATTTTTCATCCGGATATCTTTTAATCAAGGAATCCAAACTCTGTGATTTCGAGGTGAAAACCATTAAAAAAAAACATACACCAACCAGAATCTGAGAAAAACGCCTAATTCTCATTATGGAGGGATAATAGTTCATCAAAATAATAGTATTCCGTTTTAATTTTCTTCCCATTTTCATTAAAATACACCCAATTGCCATTCTTTTCGCCTAGATTATAATGTCCTAAAACTTTCAATTTACCATTCATGAAATACTCTCTGTATTCACCTTCCAAATTATTATCGAGATAATTCTCCTGAATTTTAAGGAAACCATTTTTAAAATATTCCTTTCTAGGTCCTTCAATGAGTCCAAAAGAACGATTGTCCTCTACTTGTATTTTCCCATTCGTAAAGTATACTAAATGCTTTCCATTCTCCTCTCCGTCAAAGAATGTACTGATTCTGGATACCTGACCATTTGGAAAAAAAGATTTCATAATTCCATTATTGGGAAGAATGGGTATAAAGGGCATTAAGCCTTTAGGTCCCAAATAAGAATAGGATTTAGCTTTCCCTTCCTCAAATTGAATTTGATAGCCTAAAAGCCCATCATCCTCATAGGAACTGGTTAATCCATCTTCCTCATCCTCCAAATAATTGGACACATAATTCTTTTTCCCATTTTCGCTATAAAATGAAAATTCATTTCGGTGACTATCAGGAAAATAATGAATATCGTAATCCAATTTGCCGTTTTCGAAATGTTTCCAAATCCCTGAACGGCTGCCTTTATTATAATATCCTTGAAGGCTGATTACCCCATTGGGTTGATAGGATTCAAATAAGCTATCCGGGGCGCCTTGCTTATAAAAATATTTGGACTCTAAAGTCCCATTAAAATAAAAAGACGTAAAAGCCCCATCATAATCACCATGCGTATAATGGCCCTCCTTCCATTTTGCCCCATTCATATGAACCTGCAAATAATGGCCACTTAGGTTGGGAAATGAATCCTTTTTTATGATCCTACCATTCGTATCATACTGAGTATATTTTTCGAGCCAACCTAGTACATATTTCTCCTCCAGATATAATTTTCCATCAGGATGGTAATAGGAGGAGTATCCGGAAATTTCCTCATCCTGATAAAATCGAATGGTATTTATTTTACCATTTTCAAAATAAGTCCTCCATTCCCCGTCTTCTTTTCCATTTAAATAATAGCCTTTTTTTGATAAAATGCCATTTGGAAAATATTCTTTATAAGGACCCTCATCCTCCCCATTTTTAACATAAACCTCGGATCTTAATTTTCCATTTTGATAAAAGGTTCTGGATATCCCGTTTAATTCACCATTTTGGTAGTTATTGATTTGGTGTATAAGTCCTGATTCATAAAAAACTGAATCCAATCCTTCAATTTCCCCAGAACTATTTTCCTTAAAATGGGCGATCTTATTTCCATCGGCCGAATAACTGATCAAATCCAATATACCATCCTTATTTCTGGAATACACCCGTTCAGATCCAGAAGGCATTATACTTTTCTCAAGAATCAGGATTCCGTTTTTAAATACTTGCTTTGAATAGATTTTCCCCTCCTTAGTAAAATAAGTATATTCCCCCTCTATTTTACCCTTAACCACTTTCCCTGAATCAGAAACCTTTCCATTTTCATAATAATTTATTTGAATTCCATCCTCTATATCCGAAACAAAATGAAGGCTTTGTTTTAAATTGGAATTTTCATAATAAAATTTCCAATCTCCGTCATCTTTTCCCTCCTTATTTGAGCCTATGGATTTTAAAACCCCATTTTCATAATAGGAATAAACCATTCCTTCAATTTTCCCATTAACCATCGTGTATTTCTGGCTTAAGGGGCCGGTTTTATAATAATTTTCAACAGGACCGTTTTCAATCCCATTCGTATACCTTAAAACTTTTTTCAGGGCTCCATTGGGATAGAATTTCTTTTCTATGCCCTCCTTTTTACCCAAAGCATACTGTATTTCATGTTCCTTTATTCCATTATAAAAATAATAGGTAACCCATCCTTCCGGTTGATTATTTTTATATTCCTCCTCGGATTTTGTATTTCCATTTATATAATAAGTAAACTGCTTCCCAATCAAAATACCGTTGGCAAAATTTTCTACCGCTCGTAATTCCCCACTAAAAAAATAATATTTCCAAACCCCAACTTTATTTCCCTCCTGATTATAATTACCCTCTGCTTCCAATCGGCCTGAATTATTAAAATAAAATCTCCAATATCCAGACTTAACCTTTAAATCATTGGAATAATGTCCTTTTCCCCAAAGCGTATCCCCTGGCGAATAATGATAGGTCAATTGGGCTGTATCCCTACCCATTAGATTTAGAATATGGGTATGTTTAATTTTATCAAAATAATTTGCAGCCAGGTTTATCCAATTATTTATCTCCTTCTCCTTTTTTTTATTAAAAGTCTGAATGGAGGCTATCTCTACCCCGGAAAAAATATGGTTAATTAAAATTTCGAAACTTCCTCCATTATATACCTGCTTGTAAAAAGGCATATAATACTGCAAATAAAAATCGGTGTCGGAGGATTTCGTTTCCAACTTTTCAAAACTTACCTGAATTTGTCGTGAAATGGGATCATCTAATGCCGTAATCGGTTTATATTCTTTATCCAGGGCAATTTTAGAAAGGATAATATTCTCCAGGTCCAGAAACTCGCGGATAGGTTTCTGGGTTCTATTTTTTCTAAATCCCAAAATATAATCCTTGCCTCTTGCGATTCCATCCAGGTAGGATATGGCTTCCTTGGCATAAGGACCTTTGGGATTTAAAAGTAAATACGTCATGAAACTTAAAAATGCAGGCACAATTTTCCCTTGACGAATAGCGGCTATCCCTAAATTAAAATGGGCGGTGTATAGGTAGGGATTTAATAGAATAATCTTTTGAATCAGATTTTCTCCCTCCTGATTCTGCTGATTATGAAGCAAGGTAACCGATTTATAAAAATTCAATAGGGGGTAATCCGGATATATCCTTAAGGCTTCATTCCAAACATTTATGGCCCTATCGTATTGTTTAAGTTCGGTATAAGCATTCCCATATATTAAGTAGAAATCGGGAATCAGGCTTGAATGTGGATTTTCGGATAGTGCTAACTGAGCACATTCAATTACTTTGTTAAATTGACTATCCGCCTTAAAGCATAAAGCTTTTTTATATAAGGCTAAAGTATAATTGGTATCACTTCTCGATATCGTATTTAAAATTAAAAGGGCTGATTTATTCCTCCCTGAATCAAGAAATTGTTCGGCCGACTTTATTTTACTCCCTGAGGATAATGAATCTATTTCTTGGGCAGAGGAATATGTAAAACCAAGAAATAACAATAAAAAAAAGCAGGTGATACGCATTTGGATTTTATTTTTTCTGTTAAATAGGGGTTTATAGGTTCATAGCCAAGAATGTCTATTGAATTTAAAATAAATCATTTAGCCAGATTAACAAAATAAAAATGAAATAATCCCTATTTAATTTTCTAAAAACTAAGAATCAATTACAAAAAATGATTATTAATTAACAATTATCCTAAATACGAACTAAATATTTCCTGTTTAAAATTTAATTTTTCTGTAAAACCAAAATCAATTTTCGAAGATCTGAAGCGGTTTTTTTAATACCTGTAAAGATGCTTAAATGATCGGATGGATAGGTCGTATGGGTATAGAATTCCTGGGTATGAATCGTTAAAATATCCCCTTTTAATTCATAGCCCGAAGAAACCCCTAAGGTATTTTCATCATTCTCTCTAAAGTTTTGATCCTTGCTTAAATTAATAAGATCCTTAAATGAATATCCATTCGGAATTTTTATTTGAATTTTGCTTCCTATAATATTTCCAAATTCTTGTTCTATAGGTAGTTTTCGATTGGATTCTGAGTTAATTTCCTGAGTAGGGGGAAGAATGGAACTTAATTTAATCGCAATCCTTCCTTCAACCTTTTTAACCGGTTCTTTAGATCGGGTATGAACAATTAAAGGGATATTCGCGCTCTCCTTTTCAAATTCAGGATTAAGCACTTCTGAGAATAAAATGATCTCGTTATTCCGAACCTTTTTAGTTATCGATTTTACGAAGTTCAGCCTGGATTCCTTATTGATCGGATTTAGCAATCCTCGTAACCTGCAGGCCGCATATCCACCATATAGAAACTTATTATCGATGAGTAAGGTATCCAAACTCTTATTGAACTCCATTTTCATATCAATACGAGTAAAGGATTTATGGGCATTTTCCAAATCTATGGTACCAATCTCT
>Ga0209067_10000433_pt1 | contig 27064 bp, 25 predicted proteins | sample ColStrG_CSR_2013_FD_187199 | JGI IMG/M metagenome (GOLD analysis project Ga0209067, IMG submission 187199) | Freshwater sediment microbial communities in response to fracking from Pennsylvania, USA - Cold Stream Run_MetaG_CSR_2013 (SPAdes)... | ecosystem: Environmental > Aquatic > Freshwater >... | reverse complement strand
GTCTGAATCTGCAGCAGCCGTTGCTTGACCGCTGAATCGTACTGCGCCCGCGCCTGCTGCACTCCAATCACGGCGTTCTGTACCTCCACGCGGACCTGGTTTTCCATCTTCTGCACGCCGATCTGCTGCTGCCGCAGCGCCAGTTCGCTGTTGATCAGATCCGCCTGGGCCGCGCGATTGCGTAGCGGAACATTCAGGTTGAAACCGAGCGAGTAGTTGGGGAAGTTGCGCTGGAAAAGTTGCGACAGCACGGTGCCGTACCCGCCGATGAAAAACCCGGTGGGCGCTCGCGGAGCACCCCCCACTTGGGGCAGCGGATTCACGGTGCCAGCCAAGCCACTGTTGGTGAGCCCGCCCACCACGTCCAGCGTAGGCAGCAGTTCGGCCTTGGTGCCGCGGATACCGATCTGCTGATTCTGCATCAGGATTCGGAACTGCGCCAACTCCGGCCGCGAGGCGAAGGACTGCGCCACCAGGTCCTGGATGGGCGAAATGGCTTCCACCTCCGGCACCTGGATATGGTCGGTCAGAATCACGTGCGCCGAGGCCACCGCCGGGCTCAGCACGCCGGTCCGGCTAAGCGCGTTCTTGAGGATCGTCTCCTGTTGGAGCAACTGGGTCTGCGCCACTGTCAGCGCCTGCTGGGAGGCCGCAATCTCGGCCTGCGCGCGCACGATTTCGATGGAAGCCAGGGTGCCCACCTCCACCTGTTTGGTGTTATCGCGCAGCAGCCGTTCGTTGGCTGCCAGGGCGTCGGCCTGCACGCGCACGTTCTCGTTGTAGCTCACCAGGTCCCAATAGAGGTCCAAAATGGCGGCCACGGTAGTGATCACCTGCGCCTTGAAGGTCAGGTCGGAAATTTCCCGGTTATTCTTGGCGATGCGGATCTGGCGGGTGTTCAGGGGCGACCCCCAACCTTGCAGGAGATGTTGCGTCACGGTGAGCGAGAGCGCCGAGTTGGTGACCGGGCTGAAATCCGAACGCGTGGCGTTGCTGGTTACCGAGTTGTTGGAGAGCCCCAGACTGACCAGCGTGCCGGTTTGGAAGTACTGCTGGGCGGAAAGCGAGGAAAGGTCCTGGCGCTGCACCAGCGAATTGGTGCCGGTGATGAAGCTGCTGGTTTGGGGTGTGCTCTGGTGCGCCCAGGAGAGACCGCCTATCAGCGCCGGGTCGAAACTCGGCGGCGCCGGGCCAATCTGCGTGGAGCCTGCCACCAGCAGACCTTGCAGTCCGGACGAGGGCGCGGCGGCTGTGACACTCGAGGGGCCGGCAAAAACCGTAGTCGCCGCCGGCGTGGCGAACCCGCCCGCCTGCGCCCGGGACAGATTGGTGTCGGCGATCTGCGGCGTGTACCGCTGCAACTCGATATCCAGGTTGTTCTCCAGCGCCAGTGCAATCGTGTCGGAAAGCGACAGGTAGAGATTGCCACCGCGAATCAGCGATTCGAGGCGCGGCGAGTTGTTCAGATTCACCGCCGCCGGAATTTTGGCGCGGTACGGTTCCGTGATAGAGCCCAGGATGCCACGCTCGGTAATCGGGAGTGGGCGGTCATTGCCCGCTGGTGTCTGCGGAGTGGGCGGGCTGCCCGGCGGGTCGGCCGCGAAGCTGCCGGCCGGCGCCAACAGCAAGAGAATACATAGCAAGGCGATAAGGGGTCGTAGTCCATTCATGAGTCTAGTACCTCCCGGGCGAACCGAAGGGGGTTTTCTGCCGTCTGTGTTTATCTTCAATGGTATAGTAGGCGTTTGTGACGCCGCAAGCCGAATCGGTCCTGGAATTATTTCGATCCACGGGAGCCTACCTTCAAGGACATTTTCGATTGACCAGCGGGCTCCACTCGGCCGAGTATCTGCAGTGCGCTCTGGTGCTGCAGCATCCCGTCGCGGCGGAAAAGTTGGGCCGTATGTTGGCTGACGAACTGCGCGGCATCGTCACTGGAAAAGTCGGGGTTGTTGTGTCTCCTGCGATGGGCGGCTTGATCATCGGGCACGAGGTGGCGCGCGCCTTGGGAACGCCCCACATTTTTACGGAGCGCGACCCGGAGACCCGCAAGATGCTGCTGCGCCGCGGCTTCACGGTGGGGTTCAGCGAGTCGGCCCTTGTAATAGAAGATGTGATCACTACCGGCGGCAGCACGCAGGACGTGATCGACGTTCTCCAGACTGCGGGCGCCAAGGTGCAGGCCGCCGGTTCCATCATCGACCGCAGCGGCGGGCGGGCCCAGATCAGCGTCCCACGCGTGGCCCTGGCTACGCTTCAGGTGGCGGCGCATTATCCCGAAGAATGCCCTATGTGCAAGCTGGGCATCCCCGTCGTCAAGCCCGGCTCGCGTCCAAGCTGATGCGCCGTATCCGCATCAAGCTGGCTTACGATGGCGGCGGGTTTCACGGTTGGCAGGTGCAGCCCGGCCTGCCCACCATTCAAGGGGTGCTGGAAGAGATCGTAACCGGCATCGAAGGCCAGCCGGTGCATGTGGCCGGGTCGGGCCGCACCGATGCCGGCGTGCACGCCCTTGGGCAGGTGGCAGCCTTCACGCTGGCCAACCCGATTCCCTTGCCGAACCTGCGGAAGGCCATTAATCGATTGCTGCCGCCGGCGATTCGTGTGCTCTCTACCGAGGAGGTGCCTGCCGATTTTCATCCGCGCTTTGACGCCAAGGCCAAAACCTACGAATATCGCATCCAGCGGGCGGAAGTCTGTAGCCCTTTTGAGTGGTCTTACGTGCATCATTACCCCTATCCGCTCCGGGAGGACTGGATGGCGGAACTGGCCCGGGTATTCGAGGGGGAGCACGATTTCACGCCATTCGCCGCCGCCGACGAACGCGACGCCGAAGGGAAAAGTAAGGTGCGGACAGTGTGGGTTTCCGTGCTGGAACGGCAGGGCGAAATGATGGTCTACCGGATTCGAGGCAGCGGGTTCCTGAAGCACATGGTCCGGAACATCGTGGGCACGTTGATTGAAGCCGGCCGTGGGAACCTGGCGGATGTCGGAGCGATGCCCTCGCGCTGCGGAGCGACGGCGCCGGCGAAGGGGCTGTTCCTGGTGAGCGTGGACTATTAGGGGCCGGCGAGGCTATCGCGGAATGTTCGCAGCTATCCAGTCGACCAGTTTTTCTACTGTTGCATACTCTGAAAGTCGCGCATACTGAGTATCGCCTAACTCAGCCGGGGTCTCGAAGGTGTCTGTGCGGCTCAGCTTTATTGGAAAGATCTGCATACGCTTGTTGTCTCGCCGGGCCACCATTTCCCGAAGTTCATGCATGCAATTACCGCTCTCGACGTAGGCCGAGGACAAGAGAGGCACGCCGATTGGGCTCACCGCGAGCTGATCGAAAATCTCTTTGATCCAAGGTTGCCCAGGGCGAATCGACTTTCCATCGCGGTAATCGAAAACCTGCTGGAATCGTCTGCGAAACGCCTCGATTAAGTCCCTGGCTGTTTCCTGATCGGGACCCGCGTAGCTGATGAAAACCGCTTCCTTACGCAGAGCCGCACTTCGGAAGTATTCAAGGGCGTCGTTCAGCGTCGATATGCGTTTCCTCTCGGCATCTAGTGACACAATTCGCTTCGTCAAACCTTCTAGGAGATCATCCGCCGTCCGCCAACGTACAATGTCCTTTTGATAGCCGACCTCAAAGCCCGTGTAGAGAGGCAGGTCGGGCTCTGGTTGGGAGGCGCCAGCGTCGGGCTCTTGGAGGCCGAGGAGACGCATTGACGGTTTGAACTCTCCATGAAGATATCCAACGACACCGGTGGCGGCCGAGACGGGTCCAACATCGATGACAACCCAATCGAGCGAGCGTATCTTGCCTATCCATTCAGGAGTGACTTGTGGCGGCCACGGGAACTCAACCGGCTCATATCTTGCCGCGCGAATTACGGTCAAGACTGAATCGAGTCGATCGCGGTTGTACCCCTGGCCTCCTGCTTCGGGTGGGAGTAGAACACCCACAAGGTTGCTTTCGGCGTCGAGCCTTTCCTCCGTTAGAGTACATGCACGGGCTGCTCTAACGTGATCGCAGAAGCCCTGGAACGCTTTCTCAAATCTCGCCGAGCTCGGCTGACTCCCCCCACCCACGATCTCCTGAACATCAAATCCCACTTGTTTAATCGGGGCGGGTGCGGACACGATCCCACGGAATCGCAGATCTGAGAAGACAAGACCGGGCTTTCGGGCTCGAGCCGCGAGATCCAGTTCAAGCCGAAAGTATCTTGCCGCGTTCGCCAATTCGTCTGTCGGATGATTCGTCCCTCCGAGCTCATCGAACGGGTAAATGCCGATGAACCCGTCAGAATCGCGAATCAGTCTTTCCAATCTGGTGACATTGGTAGGCATCGAGCCTACGTCGACTTCGAATTCAATACGCGCTGACCGCGAGAACAACTGGAAAAAGTACTCGTTCACTACGGGAGCTTTGTATTTGTGGCTCAGGAATGCCGTCAGCGCGATTCTTGGGTTCGGCATCGAAGATTTCAATCCTGTACCGGTGCTTTGGCCGTTGCCGGTTCGGGATATTTCGACTTTGGCTGCAGCTTCGTACTTGCGGGGTGAACCAAACCTAGGACGCAGCGGGCGCGGATCATCTCGTCAGCCGTCATGTGCCGTACCTCCGTGCAAAGACAAGGTAGATTATACGCCCACCGCAAGCCATCTTTGAAAAGCCTACTTCCACCGCCACCATGGTCGACTTTGATCTTGTCTATGGCGAACTCATCGCGCCTGCGGTGGAGGAGACCACCTTACAGTGGCGAAGTTCCGCTGCGCGCGCTGGCGGTGAGACAAAGAGCGGAATCGCTCTTGACCAAATGCCTTAATCGCGAACTTTACCGGGCCGGCAGCGGACTCGCGGATACTCGGTCCGCCGGGACTCCCCTGGCTGGCTCAATCCGGTACCCCAGAGCCATGATTGTCTTCAACGTTTCCACGGCGTTATCCCGGTCATACTGCTTTTCGCTCTCCGGCAGGCCCTCATACGGTACCAGCAACGGTGTCTGTCTCTTGGTGTCATCGCGCTGCGGACCCCAAAGCCAACCTTCTTCCATCCGGCGCTTCGCCCAGTGATCGTGATTGTTCCGGGCGAGCATTTCAATGAGCTCCATGAGGTCCGCACCGAGTTCGATACGGGAGTTGTCGAGGGGCGTCGGCTGATACGTCATAAGGTGCGTACCTCTTCACCTGTAGGTTATCAGGAAGTCCATCCTTGCCGGCGCTGGCCCGAATCGGACCCCGGCAACGCCTTTATCAGGAGGCTTTCCGGCACCGCTCGCGCTCCTGATTGCGCAGGTACGCGGCCATCATGTTATCCGTGAGCGCGATGTGGTCCCGGATCCAGCAGGCCAGGAATTCCAGCAGCAGGGTGGGGGCGTCGCTGTCGCCGCCCGCGATGCGCCGGGCCAGCGATTTGGCCCGCTTGCGCACCGTGTCGTGCTGCCTCCTATGCCACTCGTAGGATGGATAGTTCACGCCGCGCATAAGGCGTTCTTCGTGTTGGAAATGCTCTTCGGTGTGAGCGAGGAGGTTGCGCAGGATGGCCCGGAACTTCTCGGGCGTTGTGCGGGTGAGCAGGGCCTTGTGCAGTTCGCCGGCTATCAGAAAGAGGCTGCGGTGTTCCGCGTCAATCTCCGGAAGGTGAACTGCATAGCTGTCGCTCCACCTGAAGAGCCGCATCGTTGTTGATTTTAGCATAAAACTAGTTTAGGGGCTTAATAGCGGGAGCGCGACGAGCGCAACGTCCGCGGGGCAGTTCGCTTCGTTTCTTTATTGGTGCCACAACTCTGAGTGTTTAGCTACACTCAAAAATCAGAGGACCCCTCATGCTCGCGCGCCTCCGCCATTTCCAGCAGCTTCCTCACGGTGTTCCAATTGCGTCCGGTGCAGGGCATCTTGACTGTCCGGTCCATCAGTGCCGGCGATAGTTTGGGCCGGGCCAGGCCGTTGGAGAAATAGATATACAGTTCGCGGCCGTGGATCCGCAATTCCTCGGGATCGATGTCAACCGAAAGGAGCTTGGCGATAGCCTCCGGACTGAGCTCAGCAGCGAGGAATTCGACCAGCAGCTTGCTGGGGTCGATGCCGGTCCGGCCTGCGAACGGGTTGGCGGCTACCACGCCGCGCAGTTCGGATGAGGTGCGCAGAATCACATCGGTATGAACGCCGAAGCTGCTCTCGATAGCAGCCTCGATGCGCCTATGAAGCTTGGCAAGGCCACGTCCTGCCGTTTGGAAAACGACATTGCCACTTTGCAGGCAGGTCTGAACGTCGCGCAGTCCGAGGGACCGATAGACCTTTCGGAGATCGTCCATCCGGATGCGGTTGTAGGGCCCCAGATTGACCCCGCGGAGCATCGAGACGACAACGGTCATACCGGCTAGTGTAGTATTTCGGAATTCCAGTTCGCCACCGTCCGGTTGCTATGATCAGGGGGGCCCGCCGTGAGAGTGCTTGAGACCGGAAGATTATGCCTTCGCCATCTCACCGGGGATGACGCGGTGTTCATCCTCGAAGTGCTCAACGAACCTGCGTTTCTGCAAAATATCGGAGACCGGGGCGTCCGGAGCGAGGCCGATGCCGTCGTGTATATACGCAATGGGCCGGTTGCCAGTTATGAGAAACACCGCTTCGGGTTGTACCTGGTTGAGCTCAAGGCAACGCGAGTTCCGATCGGGATCTGCGGTCTTTTGAAACGCGACTTTCTGGACGACGCGGATATCGGGTTCGCCTTTCTGCGGCGCTTCTGGTCTCAGGGGTATGCGTTCGAATCCGCTTCCGCGGTGATGGACCATGCCCGGAACGTGCTGGGGCTGCCACGGATTCTGGCGTTGACCGCTCCGGACAATCATGCCTCCATCCGCCTCCTGGGGAAGATTGGCTTGCGGTTCGACAGGACCATCGGCATGCCCGGGGCCAAGGAACCCAGCAGGCTGTTTACGTCCGAACCAGAATAGGGAAGCCGGATGCGGAATGAGTTCGCGGCATGGTAATCCGTCCGCACCAGCGCTGCCGCTAAGGAGTACCTGGTGTCGCGTTTGGAAGGCCCTGGAGGCCGTCGCCTGTAACCGGTTTTGAAGATTGGTACTTGTGAAACGGGGGTGAGTTGCGTAAGCTGTCAGTCAGGTCATATCGCGTATCGGGGCGATTGCACGTATCAATCGTACCGATTGGGCACTCCAAAGGTGACCGGGACGGAGAGGAACCATGCCAACCTACGGACAGGCGGACAGGCCGATCGCAATTACCACGCCACTGGGCAAAGATGTTCTGCTCCTCAATGGATTTCGCGGCCAGGAAACCATATCGCAGCTCTTCAGTTTCGAGCTTGAACTGTTGGCCGAGGCCACCGCGGATATCAAGTTCGACAAGATCCTGGGTCAGACCGCGACCTTGGAGATGCGGCTGGTCAACGACGAGAAACGCTATTTTAACGGCATGATCAGACGGTTCAGCCAGGGCGGCCGTACCGACGTGGACTTCATCCATTACCGGGCGGAACTAGTACCGAAAATTTGGCTGCTGACGAAAAACGTGCGCAGCCGTATTTTTCAGCACCTTTCGATTCCGGACATTCTCAAAAAGGTGTTTGCCGGGTTCGACGTCACCTATGAAATCACGACGACCTTCAAGCCCCGCGATTATTGCGTGCAGTACCGCGAATCGGATTTCGATTTTGCCAGCCGGCTGATGGAGGAAGAGGGGATCTACTACTTCTTCAAGCACACCGCCAGCGGCCACCAACTGGTAGTGACGGACCACTCCACTCCTACGATACCTGGCCAGAGCAGCACCATCATCTACGAGGAAGTAGCGGGCGGCGTGCGGGAAGATGTGCGCGTGCTGGGCTGGGAGAAGAGCCAGGAACTGCGGTCCGGCGAGTACACCCTGTGGGACCACTGCTTCGAACTGCCCGACAAGAACCTGGAATCCAAACAGAAGACCGTGGAGACCGTGACAGTGGGCAAGGTGACCCACAAACTCAACGTGGGTGGCAGCGACAAACTGGAAATCTACGATTACCCGGGCGGATACGCCCAGCGGTTCGATGGCACCGACGCCAGTGGTGGGCCGCAGCCAGCGCAGATCCAGAACATTTTCGAGGACAGCACCCGGACGGCCAAAATCCGCATGGAGCAGGAAACCGTCGCGGGTCTGGACATTCGGGGAAAGAGCAATTGCGGCCAGTTCACCGCGGGCTATAAATTCACGCTGACTCGGCATTTCAATGCCGATGGCCCGTATCTGCTGGCGAGCGTGGAACACGATGCCCATTTGGGCGGCAACTACCGGAGCGATGCGGTGCTGCCGTTCCGCTACGAAAACCAATTCACCTGTATACCGGCAGCCCTGCGGTTCCGCCCGCAGCGCGTGACCCGGAAGCCGGTGATCGCCAGCATTCAGACCGCGATGGTGGTGGGTCCAGCGGGCGAGGAAATCTTCGTCGACCGGTATGGCCGGGTGAAGGTGCAGTTCTATTGGGACCGCGAGGGGAAGAAAGACCCACAGAGTTCATGCTGGCTGCGCGTGGCGCAGATTTGGGCGGGAAAGGCCTGGGGTGGATTCTTCTGGCCGCGAATCGGGCACGAAGTGGTGGTGACCTTCGAGGAAGGGGATCCGGACCAGCCGCTCATCGTCGGCAGCGTGTACAACGGGGCCAATTTGCCGCCTTTCAAGCTGCCGGATGCCAAGAACTATGGAGGCATCAAATCGGCAACCGTGCATGGAAACGCCAGTGACAACTATAACGGGCTGTTATTCCTCGACGAAAAAGGCTCGGAGCATCTGGCGATACATTCGGAGCGGCACCTGGTGATTAACGCCGAGTACGATGTATCTTACACCATGGGGCGGCACCACGGCGAAAAAGTGCCGGCCGGCAAAACCCTGACAGTGGGCAGGCTGCCCTTCACTTAATCATTCGCCTGCCTTTCCTGTTAGTAAGAACGAGGAGAACCGATGGGAACTCATTACTGCCTGACTATTACTTTCGACAGCGTGCCCACGACCGGCGGCAGCGGCGGCGACGCGGCGCCGAACAAGAACATATGGGCCCACCCCGAGCCGCAGGCCACCTTTGGAATGAATTCCAATTTTGTATACGGGGCCAATGTCGCCGTGGCATGCCCACTGAATTTCCAGGTGGCGCTTGGCAGTAATGTGCAGATCTGCATCAACCCGACCGCGTTTGAGACGCTTTTTGGGGACGGGGCCACATCTTGGTCGGGCCCGAGCTACTACCATCAAATCCTCGGGTCGGGCCCGGGTGGAAACATGCAGTTCACCATGGGCACCAGTGCGAATTTTGTCGTTGGCCAGATTTACGATATCAACCTGGGTCCCCGGCGCATTACGCTTGATCTTCACAACCAGACCATGCTTTCAACGCTCACTAAGGGTCTCACCCTGGCGATCATGCTCGAGGTGATCGTCTTCGTCTTCGCTTATGGGTTGATTCAAGACGACGATTGGCGCGCGGGTTTCGTCATCGCCTTTCAGGTGGTGACGCAGATTCTGCTGATGGTTGTGATGGATGTTCAGGGACTCTATTACCAGATGGACAACAATGCCAGGACGCTCTTCAACCAGGCGTTTCAGGCTCACGTGAGCCCGCCGGGAGAGGGCGAAACTCCGCCCCCCGACGCGATACAGCCCGACATGGACGATTTTCTGAGCACGATGGCTTCACCGGTACCCCCAAACACGAGCCCAGCATACGCTGCCCTGGGGATGCTGGAAGCCATGGCCTTTGTCGTCATCATGTTGATGCCTGTCCTTTTCGAAATTCATTCAGAAACCAAACTGCACCACCCCAATCCGCCGGATGCGACCGGGGGCGATACATTCTAGGAGATCGAGGAGATTCGAATGAGTGAAGATAACCGCGAGTTTGGCGGTGGTTCCGGTGGCAACGGTAACCCTACGAAGGACGAATTCCGCCTCATTGACGGTATTTTTTCGGTCACCGCCAACCAGGTCGAATTGATGAGCCGGCCGGCACTTCCACCGGCCCCCCCCCAACCATGCCTGATTTCTCTTCTCGCCACCGACATCACGCAACTGAAGGGCAGTGTCAATCTCCATGGCTTGGGCGGCATCAATGTGACGACCGGGCCGCCGCCACTTCCACCCATGGATGCGGATACCGAAGGCGTGTTGATGCAGTGCGGTGAAATTCAAAAGATTACCATCAAACGGGGCCTGATCGATGGCGTCGACCAGATGATCGAGATGACTCCGAGCGGGATTACGGTTGACGGCGGCTCCATGCCGGTTACGATACAGAGCCTGACGCAGATTAAATTGTCGGTCGCGGGCGGGCTCAGCACAATCACCATGGGGCCCGATGGCATCACCATCCAGGGGATGCCGACGATCACGATCCAAGGCGTGCTCGTCAAGATCAACTAGACGCGATCTTCGGGAGATGAGTGTGAGTGATCAACCACTGGTCAAGGTAGGAGCGGCGACGGCAGCCGAGGTCTGCCTGCGATTTGATGCGCCCAGGGACGTGCGCGCCCTGCTGCGGAGTGACATGGGGCCGAGGGAACTGCTGGAGGCCCTGGCGGCCAAGAAGCAGTACTCCGACGCGATCGATTTCCTGGCATACGCCCTGCCTGCGCGGGAAGGCACCTGGTGGGGTGGCCTGTGCATGCAACACGCGTGCGGCGACGCGCTCTCGCCACAGGAGAGGGCCGCGGGCATCGCGGCCGTGCGGTGGGTGATGCAGCCAACCGAGGAGAATCGCGTAGCGGCGCGGGCCCCGGCCGACGCAGCCGGGGTCATGTCTCCCGCCGGCCTGCTGGCTTTTTCGGCGCATGGGGGCCTCACGCCGGGACCCTATGGTCCGTCGAAGACGGTGGCCATGGCGGTAAAGCTAGCGGTTCTGAAATCTCCCCCGGCCGGAATTGTGGAGACTCAGCGGTTATATCTGGAACTTGGAATTGGAGTGGCGGAGGGTAAGTTTGCTTAGTGGCGCCTCTCCGATGTGAGAAAGGACTAACACGATGGGAATGCCGGCAGCCCGCATAACCGACATGCACACCTGTCCGATGCTGACGGCCCTGGTGCCGCACGTGGGCGGGCCAATTCTTCCGCCGGGGTGCCCGACCGTGTTGGTCGGTATGCTGCCCGCGGCCCGGGTCGGCGACATGGCGACGTGCGTCGGTCCGCCGGACGTGATCGTCCTGGGCTCGTTTACGGTTTTGATCGGCGGACAGCCGGCCGCGCGCATGACTGATATGACAGCCCACGGCGGCGTCATCATACTGGGCTTGCCGACAGTTTTGATCGGTCCATGAGGGGTCAGATTCTATGAGTGCAGTTCCAGGCACAATTCCATACGAGAAACAAACGGATACGAAGAACACCCGGATGTGCGGCGCGGCCTGCCTGAGCATGGTGTACCGTTCTTTTGGTAAAGAAGTTCCGCAAACGGAGATTTGGCCCGCGATCGCCAAAGTGAACCGGCTCGGCAGTCTCGCCTCGACTACCCATCTGATGGCCCAGCATGCCCTGGGGCAGGGTCTGGCCGCCGTGGCTTTCCAGGCTCGCCATCCCATACAAGCCCTGCGGCTGTGCCGGGAAGCCGGAGCGCGCGCCATCCTGAACCATCGGGCGGAGATGCATTCTTCAAACGGCCATTATTCGGTGATGGTCGATCTGGACGCCAAAAACGTGTACCTGCACGATCCCTTCTATGGCCCGTCCCGCAGTGTCTCCCACGCCGATTTGCTTGAGCTTTGGCAGCCCAAGTTTCGCAATTCGGAAATCGTCGGCGGCGTCCTGATCGCCATTGCCGAGGCCCCACGGGACGCACCTGCCTGCCCGTTCTGCCGCACCCCATCCGCACCCACCCTTGAGTGCCCACATTGCAAGAAGCCTGTGGGACTGAAGCCTAACACAGTACTGGGATGCATGAACGAAAACTGCATAGCCCGCATGTGGAATTACATCTGCTGCCCCTTCTGCGATTTCATGTGGAATTCTAGCAGCAGCGTAGCGCCCGCCGCAGCCTCTGTTCCCGGGGCCGACCAATCGGGTGCGAGTACCCCCGAACCCGTCACCATGAAACAAGCAAGCATCGACCAGGTGTTTGAGGCCCTCGACAAGTTCGTTTTGGAGGTCAAGAAAATCCCAGGCGCGGCCGACAACCAAATAATCAAGGAACATCTCGCCCGTCTGGAGGCCAACAAGGTCAATATCAGGCAGGGGTTTGCCGACAGCGAAGTGCAAGCCAAGGTCCAGTCCGCCCAAGTAGCCGACTTCATGGCGGCGTCCGCCGCCAGAGCCGAAGCTCACCGCCAGAAGATGGAAGAGGTCAACAAGAAGGGCGAGCCCCTGGATGGTGTGGCGCTCGGCAAGGCTTTGCTCAAGAATCTCGGTTTCACCCAGTAGCCGCGACCCTCTGGGTCGTCAGCCCATGGGGCGTCTCGATGGTTCTTACCGGCTTCTACGTGCTTTCACTACGTGCAACCCTCGGAGAGCCCCGACACCGAAAGCAACCAGAATCCACGAGAACGGTTCGGGAGCGGCGAGATCGCCTTGAACGTCAAAGGCACCCAAAGTCGAAGCGCCATTGGAACTCCACCCGCCGGCGCTGTTGGTTGACAAACTGGCGCCAATTGCCCCCGTGTTGTTCCAACCCCAAATGTCGCCGGTGTTGCTTGACGAAGCGATGGCCACAAGCCAGTACTGCGTGCCGGAATCAAGGGATATCGGTGAGCTTGGCGTCACCGTCTCCACGGTGCAACACGAACCATAGGCCGGCAGCCCACTCAGATTCCAGCTCGCGAGGACTGCTCCCGGAACCCCGTTGTTATCGGAGTTCAGTGTGAGCACGGCCGAATTGGTTCCAAAGGCGTGCTCCAATGCCACGTCAATCTGCGTCAGCGTCCAGAATCCCGCAGTCGTGAAAGGCATGGCCTGTTCTACTCCGCAACACGCGCTGACCCCGGACCCGTACACTGGCCAAGAGGTTGTCCAGGAATACAAGGGAGCGGTGCCGAAATTGGTCACGATGGTGTTTGCGTTAGCAGGACCAATTGCGCCAAAACCGGCGGCCACGGCGAGAATCGCTATTCTCAGGGACGGTGTTTTCATGGAGCCCGGGGGTTAACTCCGGTGGAAAAATCATACCACGCGGGTGCCCTGTTTGTCTTTTTTAATACAGAATGTTTACATTTTACAGAATGCGGTTACGATGCGGAAATCGGGGCCCTTGAGCGCCCCGAGAGGCCCCTAAGGGAGGGAAGGTGCGCGTAAGTTCGTGCGCAGTCCAGCGGAGTTCTCGATTACAGGCACGATCCGGGCTGGTTCCGTAATCGAGTTCGAGTCAGTTGGGCTGCTCGCGCTCATCGTGATGGCTTGTCCGCCTGCTCGGCCACGGCGACGCCGCTCACCGTTATGTGAACAGCTTGCGCCGCGGCGCCCCGGTTTACGACTTTCACGTAAAGGGTTCGGGTCGCGCTGTCGCGTGTAGCATCGAAGAATGGCTGTCGGCAACGGTTGCACATTCCCCACCTTCGCCGGTTGAAACTGCGGCGATACTGGAGCAGTCACTAATGCCCCCGTACGATCTTCGATGTTGACATTGACACCCGGTGCCATTATACTGCGATCATGGCCTCGCGCCATAACCACTTCAGAAAGGCGAATACATGCGAATTTTGGTTCTATCGTTTCTCCTGGCTTCGGCAACTGCTCTTGCCATAGCCGCTGATAAAGGTACATTCAGCGGCAAGTGGAAAGTAAGTCAGAGCATCGCCGGGCATGATAACACTCAGGCTTGCACTTTCACCCAGGACGGCAATGACCTGAGTGGATCCTGCGCCACCGATGAGGCCACGGTGAAAATCAGCGGGAAGGTTGACGACAAGAAAATCACCTGGGTGTTCAAGTCCGAGTACAACGGCGCTCCCCTGACGATTAAGTACACGGGGACTATTGACGCCCAAAATAAGATCACCGGGACGGTTTTCGTTGAGGAGTACTCGGTGGAAGGCGAGTTTACGGCCACTCAAGACCAGTAGTCTGAAGGGCAGCTCACCAACTGGCACGGCTGGTAAGAGGGCCCCGGGAAGACGCCAAAGGTCGAATGAGATGAGAATGCCATGGTTGGTCAGGTGTGCGTTCGTGGTCCCGGTCGCGTTTGAAGGAGCGGTTTTTCCGGTGAACGCTCAACCGGTCTCGATTTCGCCGGCGGCGATGTCGCGCACTGGGAGCGTGGATGAACGCTTCCAGTCCTACAACATCGAAATGATCGAGGTTACGGGGGGCAGGTTCTGGAAACCCTACGACAAGACCAGTAAAGACACGGACCATCCACCCGCTCCTGCCCGGCCATCGGCTTCGACACCTGCCGGACTGCCTTCGAACCTTTACGAGTACCGCTCTCCGATCGATCTATCGAACGCACGCCTTCGCAAGTTGGCGGCCGCTTTGGCCCCCGCCTACATTCGCGTCAGCGGCACGTGGGCCAACACCGTCTATTTTCATGACTCCGACGATCCGGCGCCACCAACTCCGCCTGCCGGCTTCAACGGCGTTCTGACCAGGAAACAGTGGAAGGGCGTAATCGATTTCGCCCGGTCCGCTGACGGGAAGATCATGACGTCTTTTGCGTTCGGAACCGGGACGCGTGATGCGTCCGGCAACTGGACTCCCGGGCAGGCGCGCCGGCTCATCGCATACACGAAGGCGGCTGGCGGGAGCATAGACGCAGCCGAGTTCATGAACGAACCGAACTTCGCTGGAAATGGCGGAGCTCCAACGGGCTACGATGCGGAGGCTTTTGGCCGGGATATCGACGCTTTTCGCCGGTTTTTCAAGGAGGCCGCGCCGGGCAGTTTGTTTCTCGGCCCTGGTTCGGCAGGTGAAGGTGGAATTCTTGGGAGTGTTCCCGCGCCGGGCAGGTTGAAGACGGAAGATCTGGTGATGGCGGCCGGGCCCGTGTTTGACGTGTTTTCATACCACATCTACACGGCGGTTTCGCAGCGATGCGCAGGTCCGGTGCCTGCGATGGGAACAACGGCTGCTGCAGCTCTTTCGAGCGAGTGGCTCTCACGCCCCGACAGGATTCATGCATTCTACGCGGCTCTGCGTGACCGCTTCGATCCCGGCAAGCCGCTCTGGGTTACGGAGACCGCGGACACCGGTTGCGGCGGGAATCCTTGGGCCTCAACCTTCCGGGATACTTTTCGCTTTCTTAGCCAGCGCGGCCGCCTGGCGCAGCAGGGTGTTGGCTTGATCGCTCACAACACGCTGGCGGCAAGCGACTATGGATTGCTTGACGAAAAGACGTTGGAGCCCCGGCCGAATTATTGGGCTGCCGTGCTTTGGCGGCGGCTCATGGGAACGACGGTCCTGAGTCCGGGAGCCAAAGCCGGAGACGACTTGTACCTCTACGCACACTCGATGCGCGATCATTCCGGCGGCGTTACGGTGTTGGCGATAAATGCGGGCGCGACAGCCCGCGAACTCAAGGTTCCGCTGGCTGGAGAGCGGTACACCCTCACCGCCGGGGATCTCGACAGCACAACCGTTGAACTCAACGGACACGAACTCCGGGCCGGCGCCGACGGCACACTCCCGCGCATCGCGGCCATCAAGGTCCGGGCGGGCCGCATCATGCTGCCGCCGGCCAGCATCACTTTCGCCGCCTTTCCGAAGGCGGGCAACAAGGCTTCTCAATGATGCTTCTGCTCGCGCTGGTGGCAGCAGGACCTCGCTCGCATTCCAGCCGCCCGTGTTACTCGAATCGGACGAGTTCCACTTTCAGCATTCCGATTCGTGCGCTGGGAAGGCCCGGCTGAAAGACCTCATCGCCGTTGAGACGGCGGCCCGGCACCCACTTGCCCTTCTCATAGCGGCCTTCGTCTTTCGCCGAAATCGCGACTCGCGGCAGCCCGGGAGAATCGACCGCAAAGCCAGGGTCGCCGTTGGCGCCAATAAAAAGGAACTCGTCGGGCGCCGTGTTGACAACCAGCGCGAATGGACGCATGTCATTCGGCATGGAGCGAGAACTGGAAGCAACATTGCCCGGCAGTTCGGCGCCGGGTTTATCTCCAGAGGCCCCGCCGGAAGCTGGCATGAGTCCCTTGGTTAGCGTGATCTTGTAACCGCCCAATGATACCGGTTGCGGCTGCTCGCCATCGATATTGAGTATGCTCGCCACTTTGCCGGCCGCCTGCCATTCGGCAAGCTGCGGCAGCATTTCCGAAAGGATCTTGTACGCTTGCGCTACCTGGCCATCGGGATTGAGGTCTTCGACGCCGAAAGGAGACCAACCCCAGGCCGCGTGTCGTCCTAAGGACCAAAACAGGTTGCCCACCTGGTCGCGGGCTTCGGGGATAAATAACGGGTTGCCGGACCTGGCGTACAGCGAGCAGGTGCCTTTGAAGTCCTGCACGTAGATGTCTGGGGCAATCAGGTCGAGAGAAGGCGCCGCGGCATGATACACGTCGATAACACGGGCAACGGGTCCACCGCTCGGGTATTGGCTGGGCAGATCCTGACCGGGCTGCGGACCGAGCCAGGCGTTCGCATACATCGGGATGTTCAGCTCCGACTTGCCGGCCCTGACGACTTCCTCCATAAAGCGGCCGATGTGATAAGCCATGAAGACTTCGTCCGACCATGCGTCGTTGCCGAAAACCTCCGCCCAGGTTCCGCTCGTTTTGTGGCCGTTCCTTCCCCAGACCTCCTGCATCTCGGGGAGAAGCTCGGCCTTGTGCTTGACGAAGTAGGTTATCAGAGCGGCGGGCACCGGCTTCGTCCAGGCGCCTTCAGCGAGCGATGAACGGTCGCGGCTATCGCCCAGGCTGCCCGCTTCATTCTCCACTTGCATCATGATGACGGTGTGCTGGGAATCGACTTCCTTGATATGCCGCATCAGCGCGCGGAAGGCATTGGCGTCCGCTTTCATCGTTTCCTCGCCATGAGCGCTGAGCGGTCCCACGGCTTGCTGCTCCATGTAGGTGGCCAGAAACGAGGACATTCCATTGCTTGGGCGGACCTTCAAAACCATCGGCGGGAAGCGTTTCCGGTCGGCTTTAACCCAGCGCGGCACGTAGCTGGAGCCCGCGTTCTTCCACGTCGCGAACCAGATTAGAACCAGCTTCATGTCTCGCTGCCGGGCGTTTCCGATTTGCGCATCTACAAGGGAAAAGTCGAACTTGCCTTCGGCCGGCTCAAGCAACTCCCAACTGACCGTGCCAATCACCGTGTTGACGTGCATCGCGGCGAGTTTGTCCCAGATCGGCCGCATGTACTCGACGCTCGATGCACTCGAGTTATGGAGTTCGCCGGCCAACATGATGAAAGGCTTGTTGCCGACGAATAATTGCTTCGCCGCGCGGTTCTGGCGAACCTCCGGGAAAGCAGCGGTCTGTGCGCCGGAGTTGGACGCAGCCAGCAGAACTACCGGAATGAGGAGGTGCGAAAATGTCATGGATACTAGTAATCCTATCAGCGCGGTTACTGGCGCAGCCCGGTCAGGCGCACCGGGCATTAAGTGCCAATATAGGCATCGAATGCGTATCTTGTCTCCGAAGCGCAAATATGCTAGTGTGTCCTTAGCCTATGAATTCGCTACTGCGGAACTCCACGGAACGTCCCCAGCGGACGGCTGAGCCGGTCCCAAGCCTGCACGAGCGCAAGCAGCAGGTAGTGAGAGATGCAATCTGGGATGCGGCCACCGACCTGTTCGCGGAGACGGGATTTAACGAGACGACTGTAGACGATATTGCGAAGGCCGCCGGCGTATCGCGACGATCCTTTTTCCGGTACTTCGAGTCAAAAAACGATTTGATGGCGTACGGGATGGTCAGCTACGGTGCGGAACTCATCGCAGCCATTGATGCCTGCCCCAAAACGTACTCGCTCTACGAGGTCCTTCGACAAACGGTACATCAGGTTGCAGTAAACGCAGCCCCGCGGCCTCGAACCAGGAAGATCCTGGCGATTCTGTCCAAGTACCCGGATGCACGAGCAGCTCAGTCAACGCGAATGACAGAAGTGCAGGACCACGTTACCCAGGCTCTCGCAGGGCGCTCGAAGCGTGCCGGCGAAGACAACCTGACAGCGAGTATCGTAGCCGGCATGATCATCGAATTTGCGGGCTTGACCATTCAATGGTGGTATGACAACGGCCAGCCAGATATGGCAGATGCGGTGGACAACACATTCGCGACACTCAGCCGCCTGATGTGCGAAGGCAGCAAACCGAACAGTCGGCGCCAGACAGGGTCGCGAACAACTGGTCGGAAGTGAATTCCCCGGCCTATTTGGCTTTCGCCGCCTTCCCTTTCCCCTTCACCTTAGCCCCCACGATCTCCCGAATGAACGCCACTTCCTCCTGCCGGTAAGGCGTTCCGTCCTTGTGAAAGATCTCGTGGAACCAGACCTCGGGCTCGCGGTCCGTGTAGGGTTTCTGCCAGGAGTCCCACGGTAGATACGTCTGCGTCTTGCCGGCCACAAAGCCCCAGTTGTACGCCGCCACTTTGTACTTCTTGGCAACCGGCAGCGTCCCCTGGAAGGTGCTGCCGTTGGGCCGCGCCATGTACTCGGTGCAGAGAATCGGCCGGTTGTAGGCCTGCAGCCACCGGACGCGCTTCTCGAACTCCTCCGGTCCATCGTAGTTGTGGAACGAAATCACGTCCGATTGCTCGAGCTGAATCTTTTCCATCGGCGAAAGTTTATCGGGGCTGGACCAATCGCCCTTCCAGACGCCGCTGGTCAGCGGCTGCAGCGGTTCGGTGGCGCGCGCCCAGGCGAAGACTTTGGGCAGCAGCCCCAGCACCAGTTGGGTCTTGTTGGCCGGTTCCAGGCGGCCATAGCTGGAGCCGTTGGTGTTGTCCGGTTCGTTCCAAAGGTCCCAGGCCAGAATGCGGCGGTCGTAGCGGTAGATTCCCAGCAAGCCCTGCACGTACTCGCGCAGCCGGTCGTACTGCGCCGGGTCCATCAACACCCGGGCGCCGGGACCTTGCACCCAACCCGAGTTATGCACGCCCGGTTTGGGGGCGCGCTGCTGGCCGATTTCCGGGAACGGATCCCAGCAGGAATCGAAGAAAACAAAAATCGGCTTGATGTGGTGCTTGTCGGCCATGGAGAGGAAGCGGTCGAGCCGGTGCTGGAAACCCGAGGGGTCCTGCTTCCACAGCAAGTCGTGCAGGAAGACGCGCATCGTGTTCAGCCCCAGGCCCTCGGCCCAACCCAGTTCGGTGTCCATCCAAACCGAGTCGAAAGTATCGGCCTGCCACATCTCCAGTTGGTTGATGGCCGTGGCGGGTATGTAGTTGCTTCCCACCAGCCAAGGCTGCTTGGCGTACCATTCGTTGGCGGCCTTTTCCGTCCAGCGCTGGGGCTGGGCAAAACCGGCGCTCACAAGCAAGGACGTGAAGATCAGCAAGAGTCTCATTCAGGCCACCCCAATCTCCGCAACCTCTTCCGTCGAGAGACGGAAATCCAACGCTCCGATGACCCCGGCCACCTGTTCGGCCGAACGCATGCCGACGATAGCGGCTGTCACCGCCGGGTGCCGCAACGTCCACGCAATCGCTACCTCGCCAGCAGACCGGCCGTGACGCGCGCCGATCGTCTTCATCAACTCCGCCAGGGCCAGATTGCGGGTGAGTTGAGGTTCCTGGAAGGCGGGGACACGCCGCCGGAAATCGTCCTGCGGCAGGTTCGCCACCCGCTCCCTGGTCATCTTGCCGGTCAACAGGCCCGACTTCATCGGCGAATACACGATCACCCCGATGTTGTGTTGCAGGCAATACGGCAGGAGGGAGTTTTCCGCATCCGGCGATATCGCCGAGTAGGGCGGCTGCAGCGACGTCACGGGCGCGATCTTGCGGCAGCGCTCCAGTTGTTGCACGTTGAAATTGGATACGCCGATCCAGCGCACCTTTCCTTCTTCCTTCAGTCGGACGAGCGTTTCCCAACCTTCTTCGACGTCCTCGTCGGGTTCCGGCCAGTGCATCTGGTACAGGTCGATGACGTCCACCTTGAGCCGCCGCAGGCTGTTCTCGCATTCCTGCCGGACGGAATCGCGTTTGAGGACCTTCTGAATCTCGCGCCTCTCGTTCCAGGTGCGCGCGCACTTGGTGAATACGTACGGTTTGTTGGGCCGTCCTTCAAGCGCGCGCGCCACCACTTCCTCGGAATGGCCCAAACCGTAGACGGCGGCGGTGTCAATCCAATTCACGCCCCGGTCGAGCGCCGCGTGGATGGCTTCAATCGACTCGCCATCATCCTGCGGGCCCCAGCCGAAGGCCCATCCGCCGCCGCCCATCGCCCACGCGCCTACGCCGATCGGCGTCAACTCCAAATCGCTATTACCAAGCCGCTTCTTTTGCATCTCTTCTACAATAACTGAGGTTGTCTTCAGCGGCCAAAACGCGCGCGGTGGTGATCGGCTCCGGGCCCAATGGTCTCACCGCAGCCATCATGCTGGCCCGCGGCGGCTGCCAGGTGGTCGTCCATGAAGGCGCGGCGCAGATTGGCGGTGGGGCTCGCTCCGCCGAACTGACGTTGCCCGGCTTCGTGCACGACGTCTGTTCGGCGGCGCACCCGATGTCGGTCTCGTCGCCGGCGTTCGAACAATTCCCGCTGGCCGCGCACGGGCTGGAGTGGATCCACCCCGAGGCGCCGCTGGCCCACCCGCTGGATGACGGCACAGCGGCCGTGCTGGAGCGGTCGGTGGAGGCGACGGCCCGCGGCCTCGGCGGCGATGGCGATGCCTGGCGCCGGCTGATGGAACCGCTGGTGGAAGCCTGGCCGCGGCTCCGCCACGACGTGCTGGCGCCGCCGCATTTCCCGCGCCATCCGTTGCTGTTGGCGCAGTTCGGCATGAAGGCCATTGGTTCGGCGAGCGGCCTGGTGGAATCGCGATTCCGCGGCCCGCGCGCCCGCGCGCTCTTTGCCGGAATTGCCGCGCACGCGAGCCTGCCCCTGGAGGCGCGGCCCACGGCTGCGGTGGGCCTCACTCTGGGCGTCGCCGCGCATGCTGTGGGCTGGCCGTTCCCGCGCGGCGGGGCACAACGCATCAGCGATGCGCTAGCCGCATACCTGCGCTCGCTCGGCGGCGAGGTCCTTGCCGGTTCGTCAGTGACGGTGCTGCCCGAAGCCCCCATCGTGCTGTGCGACGTCACACCGCGGCAGTTTCTCGCGCTGGCCGGCCAGCGCGTGGCCGGGCCTTTCCGCGAGGCGCTGGCCCGCTACCGGTATGGCCCGGGCGCATTCAAGATGGATTGGGCGCTCGATGGGCCCATTCCCTGGACGGCCAAAGAGTGCGCCCGCGCCGGCACGGTTCACGTTGGCGGAACATTCGAGGAGATCGCTGCGTGGGAGCGCACCCATAGCGGCCGGCCCTTTGTGTTGTTGGTGCAGCCCACGCTGTTCGACCCGTCGCGCGCGCCCGCGGGCAAGCACACGGCGTGGGGCTACTGCCACGTCCCCAACGCTTCCAGCGTGGACATGGCCGGCGCGATCGAGGACCAGATCGAGCGCTTCGCCCCGGGCTTCCGCGCCCGCATTCTGGCGCGCAGTGTTTTGACGCCCGCGGCCCTGGAGCGCTTCAACCCCAACCTGGTGGGCGGGGACATCAACGGCGGCTCCATCGCACTCGGCCAGTTTTTCCTGCGTCCCACGCGGCGCCTCTACGCCACGCCACTCGAAGGCGTCTACCTTTGTTCGTCTTCCACGCCTCCCGGCGGCGGCGTCCACGGGATGTGCGGATATCACGCCGCGCGCGTGGCTTTGGCTTAGAACCCGTGGCGCACGCACTCGTGCGTGCCGCGTCGCCACTCTTGGCGACGCGCGGTTGCCAACTTATTCTCGCGACCGCTTAGCGGAGCCCTTCATAGCCCCACGCGTTGAGCGTGCGCCGGTTCCCCTCCCGCCGTTTTCGTATACCCTGGGGACAGAGCCCATGAACCGGCGCACTTTTCTTTCCCGGTGTCTCGCGTCGCCGCTGGCCGCGGCCTACGCAAAGGCGGCCGCCAGCGCCGCCGCAATGAAGATCGCGCGAATCGAAACGGTCTACTGGAAGTCGCGCAACGACGCACCCTTTTGGCCCCACTGGACTTGGGTGAAGATCGATACCGACGCCGGCGTCTCGGGCATCGGCGAAACCTATCCGCGCAACGCCAACGAGGCGGCGGCCATTCACGGCGTGGCCGACTCGTTGTTGGGCCACGACCCGCGCGACATCGAGCGCATCTGGGCCGACCTCTACCGCTCCTTCGATTACCAGATCGCGGGCGGAGCCGAGATGCGCGCGCTCAGCGCAATCGACCTGGCCTTGTGGGACTTGCTGGGGAAATCGCTGGGCGCGCCGGTCTACCGGCTGATCGGCGGCAAGGCCAACCCGCGGGTGCGGCTCTACAATACCTGCTTTCCGTACAAATACGACTTCAACCGCGAGCCCGAGAAGATTATGCATGAATTGATCGAGACGCGCGGCATCCGGGCAATCAAAATCTGGCCGTTCGATGGAGCGGCCCAGCGCAACCGGAACCAGTACATCACCGAGCAGGATATCGGCCAGGCGCTGGAGCCGGTGAAGAAACTGCGCGACGCATTCGGTTTCGAGATCGAAATTGCCATCGAGTTCCACGCCAACTGGAACCTGCCCTCGGCGATTCGCATCGCGCACGCCCTGGAGCCCTTCCGGCCGATGTGGCTGGAGGACATGCTGCTGCCCGGCAATTTCGACCAGTACCACGAGCTGGCGGCGGCCACGCAACTGCCGCTGATCGCCGGCGAGCGCATGGCGAACAAGATGCAGTTCGAGCGCTTCCTGGCGTCGCGCACGCCGAAGTTCGTGATGTTCGACGCCACCTGGTGCGGCGGCCTCACCGAAGCCCGCAAGATCGCCGCCATGGCCGATGCCAACGAATTGCCCATCGCGCCGCACACCGCCGGTGGCCCCCTGCTATTCTACGCCACCACGCACTTGACCACCGCGTCGCCGAACGTCTGGATCCAGGAAAGCTGCCAGCGGTTTTACGAACGCGACTGGCCGGCCATGCTGGAGAACCCGATCGCGCCGAAGGACGGCACGATCCAGGTTCCGGAGGAGCCTGGCTTTGGGATGAAGATCAAGCCCGAAGCCTGGAATCATCCGGCGGCCGTCCGGCAGGTAAGCGGGAAGTAAAGAAGCAGCCGCTGGAGGGACTATGGTACTGGGTGGTATGGTACTATGTTGGTTGCGCAACGCGGATTCCACCGGTTGCGCGGCACTAAGGAACCAAGTTTCAACGGTTTGAAAGGGCTTGTTCGCACCGTTCGGGCGATCTCGGCCGGAAGCCTGGGAACCAACCGGGCAAGAGAGAATTGCGGTCCGCACGGGGGACTTGCGATGAAAATTGAACGGCGCAGCGCTTTTTTGCACTCCGCGGTAAACGGTTTGAACATCTGGGTCTGGTACGCCGCGGTGGAGTACCTCTTCTCCACGGCCGCTCCGATGCTGATTCATCGGGACAAAGTGCTGGATGCGGCCCGGTGGCGCGGCACCTTGATCCTGTTCCTCTGTTACGCGATCTGGGGAATGTTCGTGGGACTCCTCGCCGGTATCTCGATGGACGGAGCCCGGGACTTACCGCTGGCGGAGTTCGACCGGCGCAACCGCAAACTCCTCATCCTGCTGGTGGTGGCCGCCTTCGGAATCAACCTTGCCCTTTTGCCGGCCCAGCCCAGCAAAGTGGCGGCGCTGGTCGCGGTTCCTTTGGTAGCTGCCGCTGTGATCTTCAATGCCGGGAAGGCCGGCTCCCACCCCGGATTGTCCGGCTCTCCCGCGATAGTAGCAGGCGTCTTGATCCTCACGGCCCGGCTGGTGTTCGTAAACGGGAGAGGCATCCCGGCGTGGCTCTTGGCGCCCTTGACTCTGCTCGCCGCCCTGGCTTCGCTGCTCGTCGCCGTGATGGCGATAAGTCTGGCATTCCGGGTGCGCTCTAGTAACCTCTGGAGCCCTGTGCTGGAACGTGGCATGATCGCGGCCACCGTGACTGGCTTGGTTTTTGGACCGGGCGCCGTTTCTTCGATCTACGCCGGGATCAGGACGCCTTCCCCGCATCCAAACACCGCGATGCCTTTGCCCAACGTGATCCTGATCAGCATGGATACCGTGCGGGCCGACCACATGGGCATCTATGGTTACGCCAGGCGGAATACGCCCAACCTGCAGGAATTGCTGAAAGAGTCCAGCCTCTACACCAATGTCGTCGCGGCTTCCACTCTGACGCTGACCAGTCACGCCTCCATGTTCAGCGGTCTCTACCCGCAGTCCCACGGGGCATATAAGCAGTTCCCCGACTATCCGATGGGGCGGCCGTTGCCCAGAGGAATTCCGACGATCGCCTCCATTCTGGGCTCGGCTGGCTACCGCAGCATGGCTCTGTCCGCGAATCTCTGGTACCTGGTGCCCGAATGGGGGTTGCTGCAGGGTTTTGATTACTCGTGGACTCCCGTCCCTATGCCGCTGGTGGAAGCCAATCATGCCTATCTGCTGAGAAGCCGCCTCCACCAACTGTTGCGCGACCAACCGATCTCGGGCGATTTTTATTCTTCGCCCGCCGTCGATGCCGGCACCATCACCCGTCGAGTCACGACGCTGCTCGATCGGTTTGGCGGGCAGCAAACTCCATTTTTTCTGTTTCTGAATTATATGGATGCCCATTGGCCCTATCACTCGCCCGCACCTTTCGGCACCGCCTACCCAGGGCGGGACGATCGGTTCCATGGAGCCGACGAAGAGGCCTATTTGCGGACCCGCGTCGACTGCGGCGGGGAACCGGTGCCATCCGGATACCAGGCCCACGCGGAGTCCCAGTACGACGGCGCCATTGCCTTCATCGACCTCAAAATCGGCGAATTGATCCAGCATCTGAAACAAGTTGGCTTGTTTGACAGAACCATGATCGTCATCACCTCCGACCACGGAGAGGCTTTCGGCGATCGGGGCTACCTCGGCCACAATGTTTCGGTCTACCAGGACCAGGTCCACGTCCCTCTCATCGTCAAGTATCCGGGGAGCCGGGGCTCCAGCCGGGTCGACCATTTGGCCAGCCACATAGACCTGCTGCCGACGATTCTGGAAGTCGCCGGCTTGGCTCCCAGGCCGGATCTTCCCGGGGTGAGCCTCTTGCGGTTAGATTCCAAACCAGACCGCGTGATCTTCAGCGAGCGTCACTACGGGCCATGCCAGGTTCGGAGCGCCCGCTCTCCGGGCGTTCAGTATGCCCTCTTCCAGGGTGCTTCCAAAATGATTTCGTCATCGCTCGGTGTTCGCGAGCTGTACGATTTGGCAAACGATCCGGACGAAAAGACCGACCTGTACCAAACCGCCCCGCCCCTTGCTCTGGAAAGCGCATTGCGCGACTGGATTCGGGTCACGCCCCGGCTTAGCGCGGCGCAACAGCCGGTGAACCTGGAGCAAATGAAGCGCCTGCGATCGCTCGGATACGTGCAATAAAGCGGCGCGTGCCGGGTCCCGCCACCGTCATTCGTCGGCAACCAGCCGCCATTCGTCCAAGGGTTTTGCGCATTCGTCGGCCAGTGGCTCGCCTGCCCCCGCCGAAATGCGTAAACTTGGTAAGAGATGTTCCGCTACCTTCCTCTGATCCTGAAGAACTGCTGGCGCAACCGCCGGCGGACGTTGCTCACCGTCGCCAGCATCGGCGTCTCCATGTGCCTGCTGGGCGTGATGATCGCCATGTTCCACGCCATGTATCTCAGTGACGCGACTCCGGATCAGGCGTTGCGTGTGGTCACGCGCAACCGCATCTCGCTCACGGTGGTGATGCCGCAGGCCTACCAGGCGCACATCCAGCAGATCCCCGGCGTGCGCCAGGTCATGATCTCGCAGTGGTTCGGCGGCACCTACATCGACGCCAAGCACTTCTTCGCGCGCTTCGCAATAGAACCGGAAAAGCTGTTCACCATGTACGGGGAAACCAAAATTCCGGACGACCAGCGAAAAGCTTTTGAGCGCGACCGTACCGCCTGCGTAGTGAGCCGCGACCTGGCCGACAAGTATCATTTCCACGTGGGCGACCGCATCACGCTGGTCGGCGACATTTTTCCGGGCGATTTCGAATTTACCATTCGCGGCATTTTCGACAGCCCGCGACCCGGCGAGGTCCTCTACTTCAACCGCGACTATCTGGAGCAGAGCATGCCGGAGCGGCGCCGCGGCACCGCCGGTATGTTCGTCATCAAGATCGACGATTCCTCTAACGCCACCCGCATCGCCGAAGCCATTGACAACGAGTACCGCAATGCTACGGTCCAGACCAAGACCGAAACCGAGCAGGCGTTCTCGCTGAGCTTCGTCTCCCTGATCGGCAACGTGAAAATGTTCCTGGTGGCCATCTCGGCCGCCGTCATGTTCACGATTCTCCTGGTATCGGCTAACACTATGGCCATGTCGGTGCGGGAACGCGTGCGCGAGATCGGCGTGCTCAAGACCCTGGGCTTTTCTCCCCGCGCCATTCTCGGCATGATTTTGGGTGAAGCCGTGGCGATCTCTTTGATTGGCGGAACCATCGGCTTTCTGCTTTCCACCGGCTTGGCCAGCGGCGTCTCCAAGGCAGCCGCCGGCTTTCTGCCTCCGGTCCCGCCCTTCCAGCCGGCCGTTGCTGCCGCTTGTATCCTCACGGCCGCCGCCATAGGTCTGGCCAGTTCGCTGGTTCCCGCGATGGGCGCCTCGCGCATTCCCATCGTGGATGCGCTTCGGAGTACGGACTAACCGCCATGGGTATCCCACTCGCCTACAATCTCCGCAACCTGGTGGTCCGCAAGACCACCACGCTCATGACCGCGCTCGGCATCGCGCTTACCGTGGCCGTGCTGCTGTCCATTCTGGCGCTGGTCAACGGCCTGCGCGCCACCCTTTCGTCTACCGGTGACCCCCTGCAAATTGTGGTCCTCCGCAAGGGTTCGGAATCGGAAATCGTCAGCAATTTCTTGCGCGAGCAGTATCAGGACCTGAAGTTCAAACCGGGAATAGCCGCTGGCAAGGACGGCCAACCCTTGGCGTCGCTGGAGGTGGTCACGATCATTAACCTCGCCA
>Ga0209067_10000431_pt1 | contig 27135 bp, 23 predicted proteins | sample ColStrG_CSR_2013_FD_187199 | JGI IMG/M metagenome (GOLD analysis project Ga0209067, IMG submission 187199) | Freshwater sediment microbial communities in response to fracking from Pennsylvania, USA - Cold Stream Run_MetaG_CSR_2013 (SPAdes)... | ecosystem: Environmental > Aquatic > Freshwater >... | reverse complement strand
GGCCAGAAGCTGCGATGACGTATTTCGGGATTCTCGTCTCACCCTGCAAGGTGTGTATCGAGATTCCGGATGCACGCGTCGTCGTTGTAAAGGATCACGAACTGGGCACGAATGACTGCCGCGGCTGGATCCGGCGCTCCTACTTCGAGCGTCTTCGCCTGGCCGACCGTCACTTCTACCAGTTCCGGATGTCCTTCGAGAACACGCAGGCCAAAGGTAGCTTCAAGGTGATGGAGGACGACGTCGCCGATGCTTTGTCGGTCGACTTCATCATTCCACGGTCGAGCTGCAAGCCTGAGTTCAAAAAGCCCGAGTGCGTTCGCCAGTGCCCCAACGCTGCTGGCCGCATTAATGGGCAGTATTCCACCGGCCGGGTAGTGATCGGGATTCGTGAGATCTCACGGGACCTTCAGTTCTCGTCCAGCTACACACTCGTCGAACACGCTCCCCTGAACTCCATCGAAACCGAAATCAAGCCGATCGCTATGGCTGCGGTCGAGAAAGTGAAAACCGCGATCGCCAGCAACGACTTCACGGAGCTGTTTCGCATCCTGGGAATTTCCGAGGAAGTGGAACTGTTGCGTTCCGATGAAGCGGTGACCGATCCGGAACACACGTCATCCGAGCACACCGTTGTGGAAGCTGTTCTCAAAGCGGACAGCACCGGTTACTGGGTCAAACATCCGTTCGTCAATTCCCACCTTCAGCGCACTCTGGCGAGGTGGGCGTTCAAGCTGTGCACCGCGGGCGGCTTCACGTTGCCGGCGTTTGCTCTGGCCGACGACGGATACCTGGTACTGCACGACGGCAGAATCTACAGCGGCTCCGACTGGATACCGGAATGGCATGCGATCACCAGCCTCGCCTCTCAGCGAATGCTGGTGGTTCGCTATCCGATCCGGACCAAGGGAGATCTGCTGCCGGTGAAAGCGCTGAACGCTTCCACCACGCTGGACTTTCTGATGCGGCACCTCGAAAGGCAGAAGTGCTCGACGGATTCGGCGGCTGTTACCGAAATCGTCGACCGGCAACTGCGCCTGGAGGGGACGTTGACGCTGCATTCGGACACAGCCAAGAAGAACGGCGGCGACTACGACTTCGACTGGATTTGTGTTGTCGAAGGAACGCGGTTCCCGTTGTTTGTAGAGGATCGGTTCAGGCACACGCCAGCCGGGGAAAACACGAAGAATAAACAAAGCAAGAAAGAGTCCCCGTGGTGGAACCTGCCGCAGGTCGCGTACTCTGCGAAGGGTAATGCGATCGGCGCGATCACCGACCTCAAGACGTCGTGCCTGGCAGCAGGCCGGCCCGATCTCGCGAACCGCTGCGCGATCGAACTGCAGAAGGCGCTCGACCAACTCAAATGGGGAGTCGAGCCGAATCAGGAGGAGATTGGCAAAATTCGCCAGGAAGTTGGCACCGCTCCATGGCTCAAGCTCAAGCGCATCCGGCGGGTTTCCGATCTCCCATTGCAGATTCCGACAGCTCCAACCGACAGAATCGGCGCACTCTACAACCACGTTCGGAAGGAACTGTACGAGTTCTTTGCCGACGTGCGGCCGCTGGAGGACTTCCGTGGCGCGATCTGCGGAGGCACCTACGACCGCGACATGCTGAAGGAGGCGGGCGTGATTTCGACGGTGTACGCCGTGAACATCGGCTTGCTCGCCGAGAAACGCCACGCTTACGAAGATGCCGTACGGGAAGCTCAATCGAATCTGGACGCCTTCCCGATCTCGAAGGCAAGTACTTCGAAGGAGGCAGCTAACGAGCGAAGAGCGTTGGTTCGCAAACGCAATCAGGCTCAGGCCGCGCTTCACTTCTATGAGGAGCGTTCCCGGCAAGACCTGCGCAACCTGATCAACATCGTCCGCAAGTGGGCGGAGAGAAAGGAGGATCACGCGCTGGATTGGCTGACGGCATTGTGGGATATTGCCTGCAAGAGCCGCCGTTGGGATCAGCGCGAGAATCGACGGTTGAATACGGGAAGCATTGCATTCTATGCGTTCCCGCAATACCTCGTTGACATGATTGTGGAGCGTACCGGCGGCAGACCCATTACCGTCGCCCTTCCCAGTCTGGTTGACGGTGAAGTGAACATCGACGAGGCCGGCAGTGTGTACCTGGTCGATGAAGTGTCCGATGGCGCCGGATCGCTGGTGCGCCGCCAAACCCTTCTCCTGCAGGTTGTGGGAGACGGGCGGATGATCACAGACAATGGACGGACGTATCATGTTCGGCCGTTTGCTGTTCAGCCGGGCCAAGCGCAGATTCGTAACGGAAGGTTGGAACTTCCGAACACCCGACAGCGTCCCGGCATTCCAATGCTGAAAAATACCAATTGATGACTACTCCAGGGCGGCTATGTCTTTTGGCCGCCCCGGAGGCCCTTTTTCATCGGTGCGCGACGGCCGCCTAATGGGATCCCTTACGAAGCACCGTCCGCTTTCAGAGCGGGCCAGGTAAACATATGGCAACCAGGCGCGAGTGATCCAGTTGTCAGTTGCCGTGGCTACTTGCCACTGCGCAGTCGGCGCCCCAGATTGATCAGCGGGAGAATGCATAAAATCCGCCCCAACCCAAGCTAACCGTTCTGCCGCCGCGTCGTCTGTTCTATCATAGAAGTCCTATATCGGAGTCCTATAACGATGGCCGAACGATCTGCCGAACTGCTCAAAGGTACGCTTGACCTGTTGATCATGCGCACACTCAACCTGCGCGCAATGCACGGGTCCGCCATCGCGGATCGCGTTGCCCAGGTCACAAATGGAACCTTCCAGGTGAAGGCCGGCTCGCTATTTCCGGCCTTGCACCGCATGGAACAGGAAGGTTGGATACAAGGAGACTGGGTGGAGTCTGCCGAGGGGCGGCGTGTCCGATCTTATACGCTGACTCGCAGCGGCCGCCGCGAACTGGCGGCGGAAAAGGAAAATTGGACGCGCATCGTTCGGGCGATGAACCAGGTCCTCGAATCTGCTTAGCCCAGGAAGGAGATACAGAATGCGACTGGCAGCCAAAATCAAGCGGCTAATCGCCAACCTCGTCGGCCGGAATCGCCTCGAAACGACTCTGGATGCGGAGTTGCGCGGGTACCTGGACGAGATGATGGAACGTAAGATTCGCCAAGGCATTCTGCCGGCGGAAGCGAGACGCCAGGCGTTGCTCGAAGCCGGTGGACTTGATCAGGTTAAGGAGCAGGTGCGCGACACCTGGCTCGGAAGTGGAATCGAAACCACGATTCGCGACGTCCACTACGCCGTCCGTACTCTTCGCCGAAGTCCGGGGTTCACGATCACGGCGCTTCTATCGCTGGCGCTTGGCATCGGGGCCAACACCGCGATTTTCAGCATCCTACACGCGCTGGTTCTACGCAGCCTGCCCGTGTCCGATCCGCAGAGGCTGGTGGTCGTCACCCGAAATGAGACCGTCTCTTCGCCTTACCCCTTGTTCATCGAACTCCGCGATCACAGCCAGACACTTGAGGGAGTACTTGCCTTTCGCACTACACCCATGCGCCTCAGCAAGGATGGTGAAACCGAACGGATCACCGGAGCGTTGGTTTCAGGTACGTACTTTGGCGTTCTTGGCGTCCGGCCGTCGATCGGGACAGCGATCGCGAACGAAGACGATCAGACACCGGGTTCGGGTGGATGGCGTGGACCAGTCGCGGTCCTCAGCCACAACTTCTGGGTGCGTCGATTCGGCGGCGAGGCATCCGCGGTCGGCACGCGCATTCTTCTGAACGGCAGTCCGTTCACCGTCATCGGTGTAGGACCGCCGGGCTTCCAGGGCACGGAGGTTGGCGAGCCAGCAGACGTGTTCGCGCCGATGACCATGCAAGAGGCGCTCATGCCGGGAATGGGAAAAGCGCTGACACAGCCTCGCAGCCAATGGCTCCGGATTTTTGGAAGACTGCGATCAAACGGGGGAAGGCCGCAGGCGGAAGCGGAGTTGACCACTCTACTCCGTCGCTACAACCAGGAGTATTTCATTGACGGCAGCACCAAGGCGGATCGCCGCAGCAGCCTGCTGGGCCAGAAGATCATCCTAATGCCCGGCGCTACCGGCCTGTCCTCGCTCCGCAGCGGTTACTCCATGGCGCTCTGGGTGCTGATTTCCGTTGTGGCGCTGGTGCTTCTGATCGCCTGCGCCAACGTAGCGAGTCTCATGTTGAGCCGTGCTACGGCGCGGCGCCGGGAGATTGCGATCCGGCTCAGTCTGGGCGCTGCCAGAAGCCGGCTCATCGGGCAGTTACTCATCGAGAGCCTGATTCTAGCGATTGGTGGAGCAGGTTCTGGACTTCTGTTGGCGCGATGGATGCGCGATGTCTTGATCCGGTATTTGCCAGCGGACAGAAGCCTCAACGCGCCGATGGAGCCCAGCGTTCTTTTGTTCACGCTGGTTCTGGGTGTCGGAGCGGCACTCTTTTTCGGGCTTGTCCCCGCCTTCCAGAGCACTATTGTCGAAGTTGCACCTGCCATCAAAGGTGAAGAGATTGGCGCGAAGATGGGTCGCATTCTGTTCCGTAAGGGACTGGTGGTTTTTCAAATGAGTCTCTCGTTGCTACTTCTGATCGCTGCCGGGTTGTTCCTGCGTTCGTTGCACAATCTGCTGACCATCGATCCGGGATTTGCCCGCGACAACATCCTCGTTGCTTCGGTCGAGAGTGGTCCCGGATTGGACGCGCGTCTGCTCAGGGAAGTGAGGAACCTGCCAGGCGTTATATCCGCAGCCCTTGCGGACTCTCCACCATTGGGCACCCACACGGGCTGGAACGTTTATGTTCCGGGCTATACGCCGAAAGCTGCCGAACCGCGAGATTCCCCGTCGGTTGGCTTCGTATCGCCCGGCTATTTCACGACGATGGGAATTCCCCTGTTGCTCGGGCGTGACATTGACGATCGCGACATTCTCTCCGCGCGCGACGTGATGGTCGTCAACGAGACGTTCGCGAAGTACTTCTTCGGCAGCGAGAATCCCATCGGCCGGAGGGTGGGGACGAAGGAGGGTCTGTACCAATGGGAGATTATCGGCGTCGTGAAGAACAGCAAATACACCGGGTTGCGGGAAGGCCCGATCCGGATGATCTATGTTCCGGCTCGGCCGGGCCCTTGGGCATCACGAACCGTCGTCCACTTGCGCACGTCTGGTAATGCGGTGGCGCTCACTTCCTCGCTTCGGCAGAAGATTCAGGATCTGGACAAGACGGCCGCCATCTACGACCTGCAGACAGTTCAGGAGGAAGTAGACCGGTCGCTGCTGCGCGAACGGCTTGTCGGGACGGTGACGGGATTGTTTGGAGGGCTGGCGCTTGTACTGGCGGCCATCGGGTTGTACGGACTGACTTCATACGGAGTAGCGCGGCGCACTCGCGAATTCGGCATTCGCATCGCAATAGGAGCGAGACCAGGCAGCATCGTGGGCCTTGTCGTTAGCGAAGCGTTGTGGCTGCTGGTAGCAGGTACCGCAATCGGCTTGGTAGTAGCTTGGGTCCTCGGGCGCGTTGTCGAAGCCATGCTATTCGGGATTGGGCCTGCGGACCCTGTGAGTGCCGTTTTGGCAATTCTTGCGCTGGTTGCGGTAGCGTTGTTCGCTGCGTGGATCCCAGCGTGCCGCGCGGCGAGAGTTGATCCAATGCGAGCATTGCGTTGGGACTGATGTTACCTAAGGCTTTCAGTCTGTGACAATCTCGGTTCGCCCGCGATAAACGCTGAAGTGTTCCGGAATACCCGGCTGATTTCTGCAATTCCCGAGAGGCATAGAAACTCGGAATTTCCGCCGGTCTCTAAGGATAGGGTGTTGCGGGGCGAATTTGGATCCTCGCCTTTCGTGGGAACTTGAGAACAGTACCGCGGTCCCACTTTTTGGAGCGATGCAGGAATCGCTGGAAACTTGGGCATGCAGAAAATCATTGCCTTCACCATTGCCATTGCTCTAACGGCAGACGCCCAGAAGATCGAGATTGAGAAGTCGGATCGGCACAAGGTCATCCGGGTCGAAACGGCCCCGAACCACCTAAGCGTCATCGAACTGGCGGAGCCGGTCACTGAAGTCGCGGCAGGCAGCTCTTCCTACAAGATCGAATGGCGCGGCAACAAGGTGTTCGTCCAGCCTCTCGACCCGGAAGCCACCACGAACCTATTTATATGGACGGCCTCCGGGCGTTTGAGCTATGAACTGGTCCCAGCCCCGTCCGTGGAAGAGATGCACTTCGCGATTGATCAAGAACCCAGCCCCTCTGTCGCCAAGGTAACGATCCCGGAAAAGCCCGCGGAAGATCCACGGGCCGTCCAGGAAGCGAAGCTCGCGTCGGAGATGCTGTTCGCCAGCACACCGGTTCGCCTGGCCGGGGATGTGAAGAATCACGACAGCGTAGAAGTCATCCTCAAGGACATTTATAGGGACGGTGATCGTCTTTATGTCCGCTACGCGATTCAAAACAGAGGCCGATCGACATACGTGCCGGGCACACCCGGCGTGTTCACGCTACGATCACCCCGCAGTTCCAGTTCGCTCTACGCGCTCTCCCAAAGCCAACTCGTCGGCGACGGGATTCGCCTTACCAGCCAAGGGCAGGCTCCCGTCAAGGTATTGAACGCGGTAGTACATGCAAAGGCGGTCGCGCCGGGTGACACTACCTGGGGTCTGGTCGCGTTTGAATGGCCGGCCCGGACGAACAGCCCCGCCGTTCTGAAGTTTGCCTTTCCGTCGGACGGCGCCGGAGAGGTAAGCGCAGTACTCGTGCTGTAGAGAGCCATGGAACAAGAACTGGAGATTACGGCCGAGTCCGTTCTGCACACGGTCCGAACCCAAAGGAGTTCTCCGATTCCCCAGGAAGCGGACGGAATCCAGACCGACTCGGCGGCGCGGATCGTAGAGTTATTCCGTGGGCGCTTCGGAAAAGCGTACGACGCCGGTATTTGGAAGCGTCTATCGAATGTCTTCCTGGAACCAGCCAACCCCTTCGATGTCAAAGCGCGCCGTCAGTTCAGGCAGGAGGCGATCATCCTCGGAACCTTTATTCTGACCGCGCTGGGGTTGGCCCTCTATTTCAATCTCAAAGCGATTGCAGGGTGAAAGCCATGGCGAGAAGTAAAGAACCGCTTCTGATTCGAATGCTGCGACGAGGAGAGGATGCAGGCCTGCTGGTGAGTGCGGCTGCGTTGATGCTGGTGGAGGCGGGCTATGTAGCGTGGCTGGAACGCTTGCCCGCTCTCCCCAGCCTGGCGCATCCGGCCGGATTTCTCGATCTGCCGCCTTGGTATGAGCGTCCCAGAGTCGAAGTGACCTTGCTGCTCACGGTCCTGGGCGGAATGATCGCCTGGGCATCTTGGGGTGTTTTTGGTTTCATGCGCAGCAGACCGGAAGAGTCCGTCGTGCCTTCACACCGAGCGATGGTCTACAAGCGGCTGAGGACGGCTGCATTCTACGCAGTCGTAGCTGGCGCCGACCTGCTCGTCATTCAGTTCCTTTGCACGTAATACCTTCTCAATCTTCAGGGAAATAATATGGACAATCTGGCATCTGGTGACCGGCGGCCAGCACACGCGCCGCTGTCTGAAACCCCGGCTTTCCTCATCGTAATTGGCCTGTGCGTCGTTTGCCTCGGCTACTGGCTCTTCCTGACGAAGGTCTACCACTTCCGCAACGACCAGGCGGTTGAACTGGCAGCCTACATCCTCGCCGCGCTGACAATTCCCAGTTGCGCCCTCTTGCTCTATGCGACACGCCGAGCCCGGCGGGAAAAACGGAAAGTCCATCCGCCGCTCGTCATGAGTCCCGCTCGTGATGAAAGGATGGTCGCAACGGCATGGGACCAGGGCGGGGTCGTACTCGGGTACGACATTCATGGCGATCCTTGGGTTTGGCCCGACCAGGTACGCGTGATGCAAGGCATCGTGCTGGGAATGACCGGCAGTGGTAAGACGACGCTGCTCAAGAACATCATCACGCAAGATTTGGTGCGGCGAATGGGACCACCGGAGGACCGTCACAAGATCCCCATGGTGATCTTCGACGGTAAGGGCGATCTGGAGTTCTTTCAGGAGTTGCTGCCGTATATTCACCGCGCCGGCCGCCTCGATGATCTCCGGCTCATCAACCCGGCACGGCCGGAACTGTCCAGCCTCTACAACCCGTTCTACGCGGAGGACGACGACTACATGGCGCAGGTGAACATGGTGTTTGGCTCCTTCAACCTGCACGACGAATTCTTCAGCAAGCACCAGTTGAATTACCTGGCCGACATCGTCCGGATCCTGCACTACACCGGAGTGCGATTCAACTTCTACGACGTAATTGTGGCGGTTCTCGACCAGGGCGTCCTGCAGGAGCAAATCGAAAAGGCACGCCGGCACATTCGAACGGACACATCCATCAGCATGCAGCGGCGCCTGAACTTTGAGATGTCCGTTCGCAACCTGATGCAGTCGTTTGAGGATCGCGACCGCGTGCCGAAGATCCAGGGCTTGCTCAACGAGTGCATGACGTTTCTCGATGACGCGCTCTCGATCATCACGGGGCCGTACGACGATCTTCTGTCCATCGACGATGTCATCGAACAGGAGCTGATCCTGTTCGTCACTCTGAACGTCAACAAGAACACCGAGCCCGTGCGCGCCCTCGGCAAGATGCTCCTTCAGAACATTCAGCTTGTGGTCGGGAAGCGGTACGAGAGCGAGGAGGAACGCAAGCGCGCGAACCGGCCGCTGTTTTCGGTCGTAATGGACGAGTTCGCGCCATTTGGTTACCAGAACTTCAGCCAGATCCTCAACACCGCGCGCGGAACGAACACGGCATTTCTGTTTTCGATGCAGAGCCTCCCCCAACTGCTCAAGGTCGGCAAGGGATTCAAGGAGGATGTGACGTCGGCGCCGAATACGAAGATCGCGTTACGCACCCAGGATGAAGAAACGGCGCGATATTTCATCCGAGCATCGGCGGAACACGCGGTGACGCGCAGGACGCAATCCCTGATCCGCCAGCAACTCTTCGGTTTCGAACGGTTCCAGAAGGGGATGAGCGCGACCGAGCGGGAGGAGCGGGAGTACCGGGCCGAGGACGAGAAGATAAAGAACCTGCCCAAAGGTCAGATGCAGATCCTGATGACGGACGACAGCAAGGGCACTCTGCACCAGCACCTGCACGTCCGTACGCCGCCGGATATCACACTCCCGGGATTCGATTGAGAGGTGTTGCCACGGTTGCGCCATTCGCGCACCGAACAGCAGGGAGCCAACCTGCGTTTCAAGACGCCCGAATTGGTCAATTCCGCCTTGGCTCGTAGAATCCACGGTGCCGGGAGAAGGTGAGGAGCACACGACGATGCGTCGATATCTTTATTTGTATTTCACGTTGGTTGCGCTGGATCCCGAGGCATTCGCCCAGACCGCGCCTCAGGATCAGTCGGCTTTGCCGGCATCGCGCCAACAACAGGCGCCGGTCCAGCCGCAGCTCGGCCGACGCAAAGACTCTGACCAAGCAGTGCCGGCGGCGCGGTATTCCCCGCTCGCAGCTCAGGGCGGCTACTCTCGTGGCCGTACGTCACCGCTCGAAGCGATGGTTCACGCGCTTAACCCTCGCGATGTGAACTTGGGCGCCGCATGGGAAGAGCGGCGGCGCGCATGGTTGGAGAACGCCGGCGCGAATCGGTATTTCTGGTACAGCTTCGGCGCCACCATCCTTGTCATCTTGAGCTGGTTCGCGCTCGCCTGGATGCATAACGATCGCGTCCGGGAGCGATGGCAACTCGCGGAACATGCGGCCGACGCTTTGCGCTACGGCGAGTACTGTAAGCGCAGGGCGAAGGAAGCGATCGACCGGTACAACCTGCACATCGAGACCTGCAACCGCGTGATCGAAGCCGGCGAGTCTGGAATGGCGACACCGGAGACTGCGAATCTCGAAGACTACAAGCGCGAACTCCAACGGCTGAAGAGCGACAACGACGCCAAGGAATTGCAGGTCACGCGCCTGAGCGAACAACTGGAGCAGAAAGCCACGGAGTTGAACAGCCTCACGGAGCGCGTGACCGCAGCAGAGCAGCGGCTGAAGACACGATCAGTAGCGGGATCGGAGACTGGGAACGCCGCTCTGGTCGAACGCATTCAGCGGCTCGAAGCGGAGAATCGGCGATTGAAACAACGGAAGCCGGCGGCGAAGGCGACGACTACTGCAGAAAACGGGGGCGGCGAGGAGGAAAACTGATGCTGGTCGCGGTGCAGAGTTTCGGTAGCATTTGGACCGCGAGGGGCGCACGTGCTGTCACGGAAGGCACGAACCTTGCGCGTCGAGGCGCGTACTACAACACGACTGGCGTTTTGGCGGGAGACGTGTTGCGGAACCGGTCGTGCATCTACGGCCACGTCCGAGTGGATGATTGCTCAGGGTTTCATCCGCGGGTTGCCGAGCGGTTCATCCACCGAGTTTTCGAGTCGGAGGGTATGACGGCCGGGAACGGACGCAATAGACTCTTCCTCCGGCAAATCGCACCGGCGGGCACGCGGCCCGATGTTTACCTGTTCCGGATCCGCCCGCTCGAAGCGGGATGGCTCGACCGAGATGGCGCCTGGAAGTGCGACGCGGCGCAGGTGGTCTCGTTCAGCGAAGGTAACGGGCAACAGGAAATCCTTATTGCCTTGCCGCCGTTTGGATGGGTCCGTGGTACGCAGGGAACATTCTGCGCGGAGCCGCGGCGAGATCGGCCATGGATGGCGGTGCTATCGCGCGCGGAGAGGTGAGGCCGGCATGAGGTATTCCAAAGGAACAATCGCGCTGAGCCTAACGCAGGACATGCCGCTACTACGCCAGGTCATGTACAGCAAGTACGTCACCCAAACGCAGTTGTGGCAGTTCATGCGGCACAGCGGGTACGAGTTGAGCAGGGGCTCGTTCTGGTGGCGAGTGAAGCGCCTGGAGGACCATGGCTTCATCACAAGTCATTCGCTTCCGATGGCGCACCGCGATCCCATATTTGCGATCGCTTCATCCGGCTTGGTCTACCTTGTCGAGAATGTCGGCACGCCTTACAACGGTCCGGAGACAGGACCGGACATCCGCGTGGACGGCTTAGGCGTCGCGCACGCGCTGGGTGTAAACGAGGTTCACCTCGACCTGCTGCGGAGTCGCGCTCTGGTTTCGTGGGAGAACGAAATGGAGATCCGGTGCCGCAACGAAGTCGCCGCCACCAAATACGCGAAGGATTACGACGCAATCGTTACACTTGCGCTGGGTGGCCGCCAACTTCTGTTTGCACTCGAATACGAGCGTACACCGAAGGCGCAAACGGAATACGACCGCATCGTGTGCCTGCTTGAGCGTGAGCGCAATCTCGATCGCGTGTTGTATCTGGCTGGCACGCGCCACATTCGCTCGCTGCTCAAACAGCGTCTGTGGCGAATACGCCAGCGCGTGCTGATCGGACTCGCGAGCGATCTTCCCAAGACGGAGCCAGCGGACCTGGAAGTGGTCGATGCGCAGACCATGCAGGTTTACCGCTTGGTCGACATCCCATAGTTTGCGTTTTCCCCTGTGAATGCCCTTGTATTGACCTAGGTTTGACCTGAGCCACCACTACGTAAGCCAGAGTATCCAAGCCACTTAAAATTTACTACCCCTGATTTTGATGTGCGTTGTCAGGGCAAAGGGAATGAGAGATGAAATGCCTGGCCCTGGCGCAAAGTCTGCCGGTTGTGGCTTACGTTGGGACCGCGGACGTTCGATGGCGTGGCAGCGGCCAATTGTCCAGATCGCGGTCCCATGCGGCGTTGATGCGGACTTGTGATTTGAAGTTGAGATGCGAATCGATGTTGGATGTGGAACCATCGCGTTGCAGTCCGGTTCGCAAATGGCGGCAACCTGTGGCGCGACGTCGCGTCGCCTTCGGAGTTGTGGTTCAGTTAGCGATTGGGAACTTGCACGTTGTGTGGCGTGCCACCGTGGTTCGGTGTATCGCAGCAGTTCCGGACCGTCCGATGAGTCGAGCGTTCGGAGATCTCGGATAATAGAGACGTGGCGGCAACCAGTACGGCAAATCGGGGACAGTACGTACGCCGCGGTCAGCGGCTGGAATACTTCACCATCGCCTACAACAGTCTCGAAGGTGCAGCTTCGATAATTGCCGGGTTGCTCGCCGGTTCCGTCTCGCTTGTAGGATTCGGTCTGGATAGCATGATCGAGGTCGCGTCTGGTGCGGCACTTCTCTGGCGCTTGCACCACGACATGGACACTTCACGGCGTGAGCAAGCCGAACGCACTGCGTTGCGAACGGTCGGAGCGTGCTTCGTTGCGCTCGCGTTGTACATCGTGTACGAATCGAGTTCGACCTTGATACGGCAGGTTCCGCCAGAGCGAAGTATCGCCGGCATCGTGATCGCGAGCGCTTCGGTGATTGTCATGCCGCTGCTGGCGCGAGCGAAACGGCGAGTTGCTCGTCAGATCGGCAGCGGAGCTATGCACGCCGATTCGAAACAGGCGGATTTCTGTGCCTACCTTTGCGGGATTCTCTTGGGTGGCCTGTTGTTGAATGCATTCCTCGGTTGGTGGTGGATGGATCCCGTTGCCGGACTGGTCATGGTTCCAATCATCGCAAAGGAAGGCGTTGACGGACTCCGAGCAAAAGCGTGCTGCGACAATTGCGGACTTCATTAGTCCGCGTCGGCGTCGGATGTGGGGAATGGCCTGCTACTTTATGTGGGCCTCGCCGAAGAAATCTCTGGGTTACCGATACGCCCGGCCAAGCGTTCAACAGAGAGGGAATTATCGGTCCTGGTGGAGTGGCGTCGGGGATAGAATCAATGAATGCGTCTCCGAGCGCTTGGCGGCATTCTTCTCGCCCTCCTCATTGCTGGTAACAGCACGGCGCAATCTACAATCGCGTTTACAAACGTGGCGGTTGTGGATGTAGAGAAGGGCGCGCTGCGGTTGGACCAGACCGTTGTCATCGAGGGCTCCAGGATCTCCGCAGCGGGCGATGCCCAGCGGATTCATCCGCCTCGGGGAGTGAGGATTATCGACGGTCAAGGCAAGTTTCTGATGCCGGGGCTATGGGATATGCATGTGCATGCAATGCCACTGCCGCACATCCCAGAGCTGTTCATCGCGAATGGCGTGACCGGAATTCGCGACATGTACGACGACCCACCCAGGATTCGCGATCTTCGGAAAGCCATCCAGGAACACCGCCGCATTGGGCCGCGCGTGATCACTTCGGGAAAGATCGTAAATGGTGCCTTGGTAAAGAACCGCAACCCGGCGCCGCTGATGATCGTTCACACCCCCGAAGAGGCACGGCGGGCTGTCCGCCAGCAGATCAAGGACGGCGTCGACTTCATCAAGATTTACGATGGTCTCTCTCGCAGCACGTTTTACGCCATTGCGGATGAATGTAAGCGTGACGGAATCCCGTTTGTCGGGCATACGCCGGCGTCGGTTACTACGGCGGAAGCGGCCGCTGCCGGCCAACGAAGTATCGAGCATCTTAGCGGCGTGCTTCTGGACTGTTCCAGCCACCCAACCTTGATCCGCTGGCTGCCTGATTTATCTCGTCTCCACGACACGCAGCAACGGACGCTGGATTGGTTCGACCCCGTGCATGCATGCGCCCTGTTTGCCACATTCGTTCGGTATGGCACGTGGCAATGTCCAACGCTTTCGATCTTTAAGGGCATAGTTTTCGATGACGATCCGAGCCTCGCCGACACTCGAAGCGACCCAAACCTGGGATTTCTGAATCTGCCCCCACTGTCGCGAACCGGAAAGCCATCCCAACTCGAGCAGGACCGCGCCATCGAAAAGCAAGCGATGGCAGTTACTGCCATGATGTTTCGCGCCGGTGTGCGGCTGCTTGCTGGGACAGACCGAGGGCTTGCCTGGGGAGACCCGTTCTTCGTCGCAGGATTCGCGCTCCACGACGAAATCGAACTCATGGTCTCGGCGGGCCTGCCGGTATCCGCCGTGCTTCGCATCGCCACGCTGGCGCCAGCTCAGTTCTTCGGCCGGGAAAACGAACTGGGCAGCGTGAGTGACGGCAAACTCGCGGATTTGGTCCTGCTCGATGCCGATCCTCTGCAGTCCATCAGCAACACCAGGCTCATTCGAGCCGTGATTGCAGACGGTCGGCTATACGACCGCACGGCGCTCGATGGTTTGCTTAGGGATGCGGGAAACTCTGCCGCACGATGAAGGATCCAGCCTGCCGATAAGAACGTGCTTGCGTCGCGCCATGCGAAGAGCCCCGGGCCGAAGATCTCGGGCGGAAATAACGTCCTTGGCGTAAATCGGCGCTGCCTTGTTCGCAGAAGTTTACTGATTCCGAACGCTGCGGCGATGGGACGAAGTGTTCCGTCCCAGCGCCGAACCCCGATCCAGGTAGGTCCGGATTGGCAATCGCGCAGTTGGATGGGCAGCTTATTGGGCGGTGGCGGTCACAGCCGCTTCCGGATTCTTCTGGGATTTCTTTGCGGACTTCTTGCTGGCCGATTTCTTGGACACGGCCTTCTTTGCGACGGTCGGTTCTGACTGAGCTTCGGCCCGTTTCGCCGCCCAACGCCTTTTGGTGGCTTCGCTGATCGCCTTCCTGCCGGCGGCGCTAAGCTTCCGCTTCTGCCTTGCCGGTTTGTGTGCGGCTAGTGATGACGTTGGCTCGGCCTCGCCTCTGATCTTAGCCCACCTTGCCTTCTGAGCTGCTGCCATTCTTCGGCGTCCCGCGGCGCTGATCTTCCGTTTACGCACAGGAGATCCGGACTCCGCGCCAGGTTCCGCGCTGCCACCATTCAGCAGTTGCCGCAGTTCGTCAATCTGGGAGTCAATCCGCCGTTTCTGAGACTCGAAGCCTTCGATGGCGGCATGGATGATTTCGGCAGTGAGCCTTTGAGTTGGCATGTGATTGGGGACGCTCCAAATACTTAGAGGCGCCGAAACCATTCTACATCTTGCCGCGGTGAATCGGGATAAATGGGACGGCGAATGCGGTTATGAAGTGTGACCTTCGGGAGGAGCGGTATGCGCGCGAATAGAACGTTGTTGTTGAGATCACAGATTGGGCCGCGGGTGTGTCTGGGTGGATGGACAAGTTTGGAGAGACAAGGAAAGGAGATGAGATGCAAGGGAACACAGCTTTCGCGGGGACCGCCGATGCGGCGTCGCCCGCAACGGTACAACAATGCGCGACGCCGGGCGAGAAGTACACCGACGAGCAAGTCCGGCAGTTTGTGATCGCGCTCGAAGACCCGTTTGATCCGCGCGAGATCAAATGGCGTGTTACGAACACCACTTCGGACAGACGGCGGGGACAGGTGATCGCATACGCAGACCCTCGCGCATATACAGATCGTCTGAACGCGCTGTTTACCGTTCGTGGCTGGACGCGCGAGTACACGGTACAGGTGATCCAGAACTTCGAGCGGAAGGAGCGCGGGAATGGCGATGGCATCATCTCGGGAAAGATCGTGGTGACCTGCAGGGTGACGATTGACGGAATGGGATCGCATAGCGGCCTCGGCGAGGAGTGGGCTGACAACGAGAATGCGGGAACGTCGGCAGAAGCCCAGGCATTCAAGCGCGCCTGCTCCTGCTTTGGATTGGGACGATATCTCTACGATCTGGATGGTAATTGGGTCGATTTGGACGAGCGGAAGCAGCCGCTCTCCAGGCCACGGCTACCCGATTGGGCTCTCCCAAGGCGGAAGCCGGTCGCAACTGGACATCAAAATGGTCACAACAGTACGAATGGCAACGGGCATCTGAAGTCACAGGCTTTTACCGCTGAGACGCTCGCAGACCTCCGGGCAAAGGTGAAGTCCCTTTGTGAGCAGGTCGGATTTGGCTTGGCAAGATCCGTAGCAAGGTCGATCGCGTCCATGGAGAACCCCGACGAGATTCAAGACGCCGGGATGCTCAGCGCAGTGTCATCGAAATTGGAGGACACTTTCCGCGGAGTGGAACGGTTGCGCACGGCAACCGGCGTGGTTGGGCAAACGACCTTGTCCCAACTGTGCCGGGAGATGAACTTGGCTGGAGACTGCCTCGACGACATTCCGGATCGCCGTACGCTGCGGCAACTGATCGAGGCTCTTGAAAGAAAGGCCGGCGCAACGCCGAATGGCAACGGACACGGGGGAGCATCTGACAATCGGACCAGTGTGGGGCGCAGCAACGAACTTGGCGCCGCGCGCGCCGACCTGGTCCGGGAGGCGCAACGTGTTGGAAAGCTGCGGAACATGAAGGTCTCCGACGTGATTGATCGCGCAGCGAAAGGGGCGTTTCGGTTTGGCGAACTCCGACGGATCACCGCGGATTCTCTGCCGGCGGTGACGGCGGCGACAGATGTACTTCGACAAGTGACGCAATGACCGGATGGACGAGCATCGCATCCTTTATATAAGGACGGCGCCCAGCATCCCCTCAAAGTTCTGCAACGGTAGTGCCGGGTGAGGAGTATCTGCACGCGGTTAACAATCAACCACACAAGAAGGAGGTCCGTATGGACACAGTAAAAATCGATGACGTCCTGCGTTTGCAGGACTTTGGACTGGAGCGGCTGGACGAGGATCAAGCGATCCTGCGATTCGCCCAGCGGGCCGAGGCGCGAATCGCCCGTTGGCTGGATTTCGCCAAGGGAGCGCTCTTGATGTTGATGGTCCCGGACGATCCGGAGTCCGGTTGTTTCTACATCTATGACCGCGCCAGAGAGGCATTCTACTCCCTGGGACTGCCGGTCGAGGGTCGATTCGGTGGATTCCGGGAAGACGAATTCGACGGTTTGTGCCAAGCATTTGGACTGAAGGCACTTGCACAAAATCCCCAACCGCTGAGGGTATAATCCAGCGCCGCTTTTTTGGAGGAATGCAGCCAATGCCTTATACAAACGAGAGAGGCACAACGGTGGACCACCAGCGACATGCGACGGCCGAGATGGCCGCTCAATTTCATCGACTGTTCGTGAACCGCCGCGCTTACACGCTGCAATCCTTCAAGCCGCACCCGGACACCGGACGCCACTACTATTTCAGGCCGAAGGCGCGGGATGGCCAGCCGCTTCCAGCGTTGAGTTTGCAAACCCTGCGCCAGCACCTGGCCGGCGAATTGACCGTTGGACTGTACTCGATCAATCCGAAGACTCAGCGTTCGAAGTGGGTTGCGATTGACGCAGACTACAAGAACGCGGTCGAACACTTGCTGAAGCTCCAGTACGAACTGACGCAGGATGGGGTAGAACCCGCGCTGGAAAAATCCAACCGCGGCGGCCATCTCTGGATCTTCTTCGAACAGCCGGCCCTCGCTCGGGATTGCCGCGTCTACATCTATCACACCGCCCTCAGGCTCGGGCTCCCGATTAAGGGGGCCGGCCTCCCTGAAGGGATCGAGATCTTTCCTCGCCAGGACGAGATCGGGCCAGACGAATTCGGGAATGCGATCCGCGCGCCGCTCGGCGTGCATCGTGGCGCTAAGGAAAGCCGGGGCTGGAGGTTCTGGTTCTACAACGCGGATTACACCCTCACGGACCAATTGGCATACCTTGGACGCCTCCGGAAAGTGACCGAAGCCGAATTGCAGGGATTCGTCACCGGAAAGGAGATCCCGGCCGAATTCGTCCAGCACGCAAAGCGGCCGGAAATCCCACGGCGATACTACACTTCATCGCCCAGCGAGTTCCGAATTCTCGATTACGTCGAGGTACGGCGGCAGGTTGGCCGGAATTGGATCGCGAGATGCCCGGCCTGTGCGAGCGCGAATCGCGACAGGAGTGGCGACAACCTCGCAATAGCGGTTGAAGAACCAAGAAAGTACATCTGCTGGGCAGGTTGCTCGAAGGAAATGATCCGGGAAGCGGTCGGCCGGCCGATCGTGCAGAAGAGGTACGCATGACCCAGAAGAAGACAGACAACTCGCTGCTGCGGCTTACGCTTCCAGCGGCTGCGGTGCAACGCCTTCGCAAAGGTGGAATCTACTGTAGCCCAGGCGTGACGATCGAGTTCCAGCAGGCGACCAAACGTCACGTCTTGCGCGGCCGTGAATCTGGGGGAGCAACCAGGGAATTCGGCCATTATGTGAGCTTCTGCGGAGGGGACGGTGAGCGGCTGTCATGGTTTGTTCGGCCGGACTCCCTTACCGCGAACGGGGACCACGCGATCGTAATCGCCCCTGCCCTCGTGAGCATCGAGGCCCTTCGGATTGAGCACACCTATGAACTGCTTATTGTCCGGCATGAACTAAGGGCCGAGCGGGAGGGCGCGCGCCCGCGCATCTGGTCGAGGTTGATATTTCGTGGGTGGCAGGGCCAACTCCCGTTGGATTTGGTGGATAAGGACCGGTCCGTTGCGGGACAGATAGCTCCCGAATTCTTTACCAGGGCAGGTGAGCCGCGCCAATTACCAGCTCAATTTGTGGAGCCTGTTCACGCGATCGTAGTTGGGGTTAACTGCAAGAACTGTTCCCACGCCCACTTGCTCGTTGCGCCGAAACGGCGGCAGCAGAGCGCTCCACCGACGGTTCCGCCTAGTCCGGAGGAAATTCTCCAAGACAAAGACCTCGGTTCCGGACCCAAGACGGACGAGGCTATGGCGAGTGCGGCGGTCTGACGTCAGCGTGCACCGGTCTCGCCGGCTTGCGAAGGAAAAGGACGTCGAACTGTGGGATTCATATCACGCGTGGTAACAACCGGACTCGTTGCTCTCGCTGCGGGCGGCAGCTATCACCTACTCACGGAGAGGCGCCTCGCTCCGAGTTCAACCGCTGTCGCCGGAAAGCCGGGATCTTCCTCAACTGAATCCGAGCGTTTCGCGCCGGCAGAGAACCTGGAACGCATTGAGATTGGAGAACTCCGGGCGGCCGCTCAAAGACTTCGCGGATCGCGGCTCCCTCTGAGCGTTGCCATGTATGCGTTTACGGACAGGGCAATCGCTCAACTACTGATCGAGGAAAGTGATGCCGGTACGGTGATCCGTGTCTATCGGGATGGAGAGCAGTACGAAGAAGAGGAACGTCAGCATTACGGAATCGGGTCCGTGACATCGATGTTTCGAGGGCATCCCAATATCCACGTCAGAGTGAAGCCTGCGTCGCGTTCCGACCTGATGCATCTGAAGTGCTGGAGCGACGGGCGGGTATTGCGCGACGGCAGTGCGAACTGGTCGCCGGCAGGGTTGAAGCGCCAAGATAACGAAGTCCGTTACACAACGGACGGCCCTGAAGTTCAGGAATTCAACCGAAACTTCGAGCAGTTATGGAACAGACCAACGAATACTCGCGTGCAGTGACGACGCAGATCGAGGGAACGGGGTTCATGAGAAAAGCCAAGAATGGAACGTTAGTGCTGTGCCTTTTCGTCTTGTACTGCGTCCTGTTGTCGCAAGGATTGAAAGCCAGCGCGGCGGCCACCTTCTTCGGGGCCCTCGCGGCTGTGCCGCTCACGGTGCATCTTTACCATCGCGTTTGGCCTCCGGCGATTGCCGACGGGCACCGGCGGCGACTTTACCGGAGCGCTGCACCGACCGGTGCCGGCGGCGAGGTAGAAAGCGAGTACGAATCGAGCGGGGTTGGCGGACGAACGAGAGGTGAGGAGTAGGGCGGGAGACCGTTCACTTCTAGAGACGATGCAGGAATACGATGTAGCTCTGAAGCTGCTGTTGCGCGGATCAGCCCTGCTTACCATTCGCGAGTTGACGGGTGCATCCATAGAAACCTGGATCGATGCGGAATTGCCCAAAATTCAAAACCTCCGCGTAGATCTGCTGGGCGAAACTGCGGAAGGAGGCCTCGTCCATTTGGAGCTGCAGAGTTCAAACGACTCTGCCATGGCATTGCGAATGGCCGAGTACTCCCTCGGCATCTTTCGGTTGTTCGGGAGGTTCCCGCACCAGGTCCTGCTCTATGTCGGCGAGCCGACGCTTCGAATGGAAAGCGAACTCCGCGGACCGGATGTTTTCTTCCGATACGAAGCTGTCGACGTTCGCGCCCTGGATGGCGAACGCCTGCTGGAAAGCTCTGCGGTTGGGGATAATGTAATTGCGATCCTGGCCCGATTGAGGGACCATGGAGACGCGGTCCGGAAGATCGTGGAGCGGATCGCCAATTTGCCGGCCCCAGACCGTGAAGCAGCACTGGGGCAACTGTTGGTCCTTGCTGGGCTGAGGCACTTGGAAGAATCTGTGGAACAGGAGGCGCGTAAGATGCCGATTCTGAATGACATCCTGGACAACAAGGTCCTCGGGCGTGAGTTCAAGCGCGGTGTGCAGGAAGGCGAACTAACGGTGCTCCGCAGGCAAATTGAAAAGCGTTTCGGTGCGCTGCCGAGTTGGGCGGAAGAGCGCCTGGCCGGCCGGACGACGACCGAATTGGAAGAACTCAGCATTCGCGTGCTCGACGCCCAGAACCTTGAAGAACTTCTGAAGTAGCACGGGCCGTTCGTTCTGGCCCATCATCACTCAGCCTCTCGCATGAACCCGTAAGGGTTCCATTCGATTTCCCGCCCCTGAATCACGCTGCCTCCAACCTCGTCCAAAAGCGCTCAAAGAGGAGTTCGGCTGCACTGCCATCGGCCGAAGCGGGTTAGACTCCCGCAGGGCAAGGCGGTCTCGCTGGTAGACCGGGCGGCAGCATTGGCAAGGTGAATCAGGGGCGGGATCGCAAGCCGATCCCGCGCATAAGCGCAGCGATTACGAAGTCTCTCAACCCCAAACAGAAGGAGTAATTAGCATGTCAGAAACCAGTACCCTTATCGGGTATCAGGGCAGGACCCTCTCTCGCGAGGAACTCGCCCTGGTTCCCACCCCATTGGCAACGGAAACGCATCGCCCGGTGCCGCATCACGAGGTGATCAACGCGCTGGTCGAAACATTAGGGTTTCGTCACATCGGCGTTGTCCACGACGAGTACGCGGTGTCCCCGGACGGAATGAAGATGTTCGGCGCCTTGGACCTCGCGACCGAAATGCACGGTTGCCGGTTCTCAATCGGCGTCCGCAACAGCCATGACAAGAGTATGCGGCTCGCCATGACCGTAGGATATAAGGTATTTGTTTGCAGTAATATGGCGTTCAGCGGCGACTTCACCCCGGTCCTCGCAAAGCACTCGAAATCCCTGAACCTGTTGGATTCGATTTCCGTCGGCGTGGACCGGATGCAGCGGAATTTCGGCCCGATGCAGAAGCAGGTCGAAGCCTGGCGGGAGACCGAACTGAGCAATGTCGCCGCGAAGATGATCGTGTACGAAGCGTTCATTGAGAGCGAACTCGAGGTTCCGAAGCACCTGGCGCGGAGGGTCCACGAGTTCTACTTCAACCCGCAGTACGACGAGTTCAAGGCCCGAACGCTCTGGAGCCTGTCCAATGCGTTTACGTCCGCATTCAAGGAATTGGAGCCGATTCCGCAGTTCAAAGCGACCGCCAAGCTGAGCGGGTTCCTGGAGCAACGGTACTCGCGGAAGTTCTGAGTCGCTGGTTGACTCGACAGCTTCCGAATCGGAGATACACGGAAATGCTCAATACCGAGTTCGCCGCCGCGGTTCTCGAAGGCATTGAGGGCACGCTCGAGGAACTGATCGGGCGTGTTGACCCCAGCGATGTCCGCGACCGGCTCACCGCGCTCCAGGATGAGACGGCCGCGGTCAGACGCTCACTCGAAGAGACGGTCAGCGCGCGCGCTTACAGTGAACTGGCCGGCTTTGAAGGCTCGCGTTGAAAACACCGGAGGCGCGTTCGGACACTGGCACCGGACTGGGCTCACCGGAGGAGGAGCGCGCTGCCGCAAGATTCATTCTGAAAGGAGATAGAAAAATGAGTCGTGACTATCACGCAACAGAATTTATCGGCCGTTTGGCGGCCGACCCTGACACCAAGTATGGCGAGACGAACGGGACCGCAAGGACACGCTTTCGTGTTCTTGTAAACGAGGAGTGGAAGGATCGCAACGAACAGACACAGAAGCACGTGGAATCCTACCTCGTCGTCGCGTTCAACGGATTGGCCGAGGCGTGTGGCAACTTCCTCGGCCGCGGCCGGAGGGTATTCGTCAGGGGCAGAAACAGAACCCGCAGCTATGAGGGCCAGGGCGGTAAGAAACGCTGGGTGACCGAGGTTATCGCTGAGACGGTGCAGTTCCTCGATCAGGCGAATGCCGACGACAAGGACGGCCGGCCAGTCCCAGGTCACCCCCAACCCGAGGAGCCAGATGAAGCGTTCTGAGGCGATCACACTCGCCGTACGTCTTTGGCCTTCTTGTCGTCACGGAGCCTAACAAAGTGCGAGAGGAATGCTTTCAACCGGAGGCCGATGCTGGGATTTATGATTTCGGAGTAAGTCCGCAGACCGTACTGGAAAATACTACAATCCGGGAATGGTCGACTTCAATAAACAGCTTGGCGGAAGCAACCCGACCGCAAACCTTATTGATCCTGAAGAGATTTATGACGGTGGGGACCGGGCGAGTGATACGGGCCCCTTGCGGCCGGCTCAGATCTCGGTACTGAAGGAATGGTTCACCAAGCGCCGCACATTGAAAGACCTGATCATCAAGATGCACACCGGCCAGGGCAAGACGTTGATCGGTTTGCTCATCCTGCAGTCGAAACTGAACGAGTGCGGAGAGCCATCCCTCTATATCTGCCCCAACAATAATCTGGTTCAGCAGACCCTGGCCCAGGCGAAGCGCTTCGGAATCGAATGTTGCACGACGGACAGAGACATTCCCGAAGCCTTCACAGATGGAGAGAGAATCCTGGTGACGACGGTGCAGAAGGTCTTCAACGGGATTACGAAATTCGGGTTGGGCCCGCTATCGCATAATGTCGGGGCGATGGTGATGGATGATTGCCACGCCTGCATCGATGCGATTCACGACAACATCAAGATAACCCTTAAGCGTGATCATCCCGCATATCAACCTCTTCTCGCGGTCTTCGGGCCCGACCTAAAAGAGCAGGGTGCCGGAACGTACGCCGAAATCGAACAGGGTGACTATAAGCCGTTCCTGCCTGTTCCGTACTGGGCATGGGTGGCGCACCAGGGCAGTGTGGCTGAAATCCTGGCAAAACAGTCGAGGACGGATGCCGTAAAGTTCGCGTGGCCGCTGCTTAAGGATATTCTCGTCCACTGCAATTGCATTATTTCGGGCTCCAGCATTGAGATTGAACCGCACCTTCCGCCGCTCGACCAGTTCGGATCCTATATAAATGCGAAGCACAGAGTCTTCATGTCGGCCACAGTCACGAACGACGCTTTCCTCGTGAAGGGCCTCGGGCTATCGCAAGACGCAATTGTCAACCCTCTAGTGGATAAAAGGGAGCGCTGGTCCGGCGAAAAAATGGTCCTTGTTCCTTCGCTGATCAACACGAACTTGGACCGAGCAAAAGTGATTGAAATGTTGACGAAGCCACGCAAGACCAAGCGCTTCGGCATCGTGGCAATTACGCCGAGTTTCAAGCTGGCGGGAGACTGGACCGCGAAGGGTGCAAAGTGTCCGAAAACAGAAACGATTGATTCCGCCATCGATGCCCTGCGGCAAGGCAAGTACGACGACGTAGTCGTAATCGCCAACCGTTATGACGGGATAGACCTGCCTGATGCATCATGCCGGATTTTGATTCTCGATTCGAAGCCGCAAGGCGAGACGCTCACGGACCGATGGAGCGAGATCTGCCGGGCCGAAAGTCAGGTGACGCTGATAAAGATGGCCCGGAGCGTCGAACAAGGGCTCGGCCGGTCCGTGAGAGGCGAGAAGGATTACAGCGTCATTGTCATTATCGGAGCTGACCTGGTGAAGCAACTGCGGTCGAAAAAGACGCGGGGATACTTTTCCGAGCAGACGCGCACACAGATCCAAATCGGGTTGCAGATCGCGGAGTGGGGGAAAGATGATGTTACCGGCGGCAAGACCCCGGAAGACGTGTTTTCCGGTCTCTTGGATCAGTGCCTAAAGCGTGATACCGGATGGAAGAATTATTACGAGCGGCAGATGTCCACAATAACCGGAAAATCCGCGGCTCCGGCGGCGCTGAAGATATTTGCGGCGGAGCAGTCCGCAGAACTCGCGTTCATGGCAAAGAAGCCTGAAAAGGCGATGACGATTCTGCAGGAGCTCATGGATAAGGAGAAGATCACCGGCACCGAGAGTGCGTGGTATCTGCAGGAAATGGCCCGCTATGCGTATTCCTATGACAAAGCGCGCTCGAACGAGCTTCAGGTGGCAGCCCATTCACGGAACAGGTATTTGCTGCGCCCGCGACAGGGGATGCAATTTGAGAAGATTTCCATCCAGGGTCAGAAGCGCATCGAGCGCATGATCGCGTGGATCAAGGAATTCGGCGGCGCCGACGATTTGCTTGTAGACATCGATGCCATCCTCGCCAATCTCCGTTTCGGCATTACGGCGGATGACTTCGAGGCTGCATTTAACGATCTCGGGACCGCACTCGGGTTTGTCACCCAGCGGCCGGATAAGGAACTGCGCGAGGGCCCGGACAACCTCTGGGCGCTGCGCGACGATCTCTACTGGATTGTCGAGTGCAAGAACCAGGTGGATGCGAACCGCAAAGAGATAAACAAGGGCGAAACCGGGCAGATGAACAATTCCTGCGCGTGGTTTAAGCAAAACTATCCCGGTGCAAAGAACAAAAACATGATGATCATCTGGACGAAAATCGTCGGAGCTGCTGCCGGTTTTAACGAGCCCGTGCGTATCATGACCAACAAGAAGCTGGAAGCGCTGGTGAAGAGCGTGCGGGCCACGTTTGAGGAGCTGAAAGGTGTGGATCTTCAGGATTTGTCAGAAGTGAAGCTTCAAGAGAATATCGACCGCCACGGGTTGGGTGTGGATCAGTTGCTGCATAACTTTTCGGACGAGCCTGTGCAGAAGTGATCCTGAAAAGGATCGTCCCAATCAGCAGGCGCGGGGCGCAGAAACTGCGCGGTGGTGGGGCGGTGGCGTGACGCCCACGCACTAGCCCCTCAGGATTGGGAAACGTCGTCGACTCAAATCGATGCTCGGAACAATGCTTTGAATAGAACTAATCGCCCGGTTCCCCAGTTCCCTAACTCGCGAACGGCTGGAGACAGTCACATAGATGGAGAGATGGGGCCAAACCAGGTACGCGTGCGTGAACCCAAAGATATCACTCTGCGCCCACGTACCCCCGGTGGCCTGGTCAAGGGAGTGATTCGGGTGTCCTCCACACCCTCCAGTTTTGAGGGTGTTTGGCCAGCACCGGCCTCCCAGCTAGTCCGTGAATAGATACCCCACCCTGGCATTACCTTGTCGGACGTTCCATGCGAGGGACTGATGTCGATGCCAATTTGGATTTTGGAAGGCGTGCTCATACCGGGGAGATGTTACCAGTACAAACGTCATCAGACTCAACGACAGGATTAGCCCGCCAACCTCGTCCGACCCATCGGGGAGCTGAATCGTGCCGAATGACATCGCACCAGTCTTCAACTGCTGACCTACAGACGTCTCCACGTACAGCCCAATTGGATCCAGCAGCGAACACACGCCCAGGAGGCAGCTCAGGAGACAAGGGTCCAGATCGCTGCGCTGCAGGGTGCGTCCAGACCGGCTACGGATCTTCTTGGCGGCAACCAGCCCGCAGTACACTTTTATCATCCAGCGCTCGATATCTAGACCCGACGATAGGTGAAACGAAGTGACACGATCTCCCGAGGTAGCAGACTCGGAGTCTCTACCAAGAACCTCAATCGTCGAGAACGCTTGGTTGGCAGCAGTGTCGAGAACCGATAACGACGCATTATGCTTATCGCATAATACTTTCGCCGAAAAACTATCAATGCCAATTTCGATCTGGTCCCGGCCACCAAAAAAGTGCCCTGCTCCTTGAAATCGCAGAGCACCCGTTGTAATTCGTTCAAGTATGCTCCTGGATACGAAGTGCTCTCTAGTGATTTTCGAGCCGCAGTTCCCCAGAACCGATAGATAGCAGCGGTCGTTCGCGAAGGAGGGGGCCGGCCCATTGCCATCAATGACGCCCACGGTAGTTTTCTCCCAACGCCCGCTGCCTCCCCAGCAGCATTCGTAGGATTTTTTGAGACTACCGCACGGGCAGTTCCTGCTGAAAAAGGTCTTGGTCCAGGATATTGGTTTGGATTTCAAGATAACGCCCGCCGAGACTCGCAACCACCACGCAGATTGGGCGGCCACTCTGGGTACTATAGCGAAGATCAGTCCGCCGCACGGCTCGCGGCGCGGGTCCCAGAGATGGGTAGACGTCACCGTTCGCCCATCCGTATCGTCGCTAGGCTTGACCGGAAGCGCCTCGGCGCATGATGACTGGGGCGAAGACGTATATCCGGTGCCGAGGCGTTCTCGTCGGCAAACCGGAAGTGAATCCTTCGCAAACGGCTTGTCCGGCCAAGTTCCTGTTTGCGCGTGACCCGCTCACGATCTAAACGGCACCTACCGCCCATCGGTTAACAGCACGTCGGACCTACCTCGCTGAACGCTACATTCAAAAAGACCTGTGGGGCCGAAATCTAATATTCCCCTGAAATTCGCGCACTCAAGCGTTCGTATCAGCCAAGGCCGCATGGGTTCGGTACGCAAAAGAGCTCTCCCATTTCACCATCGAGCTTCGAAAACCACTCGCGGCAGGCTGGGAGCAGGCCGGACGGGGCGGGGTTCGCCGCGAGCGGGTTGTAGGCAATTTCAAAATCGGCACCGAGAGGCATCTGAGAGCAACTTGCCTCGGCATCAGAGCAGACGACCGCGCTCACGCCAGACCAACTTGCGTCGATAAACGTCTGAACCGGGACTTCCTGGTTGTTAGCCTTGCGAATCGTGAACCTGGTACGATTCTGCACCCGAGCATTCCGCGGCTCCTGCAGATCAATCACGAACTCGAGCTGACCAATGGGGTACACGGCCTTCAAAAATCGTGGTAAATCGACTTCCGCTCGAGCCCATCGAAAGGCCAACCTCGATTTATTGATCGCGATTATGTACGAGTCGCCTCTGTCCACGATTCCACTCTGGATGTACCGGTTGTATTTTCGGTACTTCTCCAGAATCGCGCTCGTGTATCGCAATACGATCTTCTCCTCAGGTATCCTGCGGTCGGGGGCCGGTTCCACCAAGGTGTCCGGATTGCCGGCCATTCCATTCGTCGCCGCTATCGCCTCCACCCATATCC
>Ga0209067_10000430_pt1 | contig 27146 bp, 26 predicted proteins | sample ColStrG_CSR_2013_FD_187199 | JGI IMG/M metagenome (GOLD analysis project Ga0209067, IMG submission 187199) | Freshwater sediment microbial communities in response to fracking from Pennsylvania, USA - Cold Stream Run_MetaG_CSR_2013 (SPAdes)... | ecosystem: Environmental > Aquatic > Freshwater >... | reverse complement strand
CTGCCGCCTCCTCCACCTCCACCTCCTCCGTCGCCACCACCTCCAATACTGGCCGCTCCGCCTTGCATTCCCGCCCATCCCGCAATTGCGGTCTGTGCAGCAGCAGCGGCAACGCCCGCCACGGTTAACATCGTGCTGCCGATGTCTCCGGATACCACCCGCTTTGCGATAAACGGGATCAGCAGGATCATGATGGAAAGCAGGATGCTCGACAGCGAGATGAGCAGCATTTGGCTCGCCCCCTGAAACGCACCGCCGAAGCTTTGGGATGTGAAGATGCCGTTCAGGCTGTTTGCGCTCATGATCGTCAATAACTGGCTGATGATCGCGTAGATGAGACCCCACGCGTTCCACACCATCAGATTCACCATGAACGTCCTCGCCAGTTGGCCGACGCCGAGGGCGGGGTACAACGCCAGCACCAATGGCCCCACGACATATAAAACCGCGCCATACATGCTGTAGAAGAACGAAAAGATGGCATATGAGATCGGAAAGACCAGGACGGCGATTGCCTGGAAAATGAGGCTGAACGCCCCGGCCACGCCACCGACCACCCAATTCCACCAGGCCCCCTGGCCATTGTTCGCTGACATGTAGCCTTGAACCTGGTCTCGGAAGTTCGTCCACACATCCGTCGGCGCGATTGCCTGGGCAACATTGGCGAAGGCGTTGTTTACGTTTCTGAAGACGTTGGGATACTGGGTGATGAGCAAGCCCATGATGAGGTAGCGGACCCCCGCCAGCGCAAGAGTTCGGGCGTCTCCTCCCTTGGCGTATGCCTCGTATACGGCGAAGAGCGCGGCCAGCAAAAGGATGGCCTCCGCAATCTGTTGAACGGCCGGCAATACCGCCGATCCCGTGATTCCGTTGTAGACCTGTTGAAACATAGTCTGGAAATAGAACATCGCCCGCACCTCACTTCAGGGAATCTAGTGTGTTCTGGCGAATCTGGGCACCATTGGCGGCGTTGAACTTCAATTGCGCCCCGCTGTTGGCCAGCGAGATAGCCCGAATCCTCATCACATCGCCCAGGGCCGATTGAGTGTACGCGTTTGCTCGAACAAGCCAAGCAGCTGCTTCGGCCTCGATCATCGGGGCGGTACCGGGAGCGGCCTGCCCCAGTTCGGAATTGATGCGGTCTGCGGCTTGCATTTCCGTGTCAGCAATGGCGTCGATCGCGATGGCCCTTTTCATCGCGGCTTGAGCCGCGGCATCGCTCATGTCGATTAGGTCTCGCGTCTGTGGCGAGGCGTTTTGCGGAACCGGCACGGTTTGGTAGAGCGTCTGGTAATTCGCGGTAACACTCGGCACGTTCATAGGGTTCCGAGAGAGCAGGACCTGCTCGAGCTGCTGTGGGTTCGCCAGCGTGGCACTCGCTACGTTCACGCGAGAGACTACCTGAATCTGGGTGTAGAGCCCTTGAATTGCGCCCACCAGGCCGCGCGCTCTGTTGATTGCCGCCTGAGGATAAACGACGTTTGTGAAGAATGCCTGAATGCTGCTCATCAGGTTGTTCAGCGTCCCCAAAGCTCCATTGATCGCCCTAAGGGCTGACGCAGAAATAACTTCACAGATTGGGGGAGATCGTGTAGTTCCACTTGGGCAGAACCTCGTGCGGCGTCAGTCGAAGCGATTGAAGCTGTTCGGGCGTTGGTTCAATGCCTGTGTGATATTGGCGACGGTCGAGACGAGCGGTGACGGACAAGCCGGTTTGAGTTTTCGTGGAGCGAATAAAGTTCAAGATCTTCCGGTAACTGTCGAGCGGTTCGCCCGCCCAGTTTTTGGAGATTTCAGAAAATAGCCGGTGCTCAATGGGGTTCCATTTGGAAGCGCCCGTGGGATAGTGGGCAACGGTGAGAGTCAGCCCGAGTGGATCGGCCAGTTGAGATTGGAGTTCTGTTTTCCAGGCGCGGCGTCGAGCGCCATTGCTGCCACCGGTATCGCTCAGGATCAGAAGTTGATGGGAGCGCGGATAGCGCACCGATCCCTCTTGGCGCCACCAATGTGCGATGGCGCGAGCAGCGAAGGCAGAGGTGTCATGAGAGACACCTACCGTGACCGATCCTCGATTGGCGAGCAGATCGTAAATGCCGTAAGGGATGGCGACCCCGGAGGAGTCGGAGGGGAAGTCGTGATCCTTTACCAAACGAGGGGAAAGATCCCAACGCGCACCGGGATTCTTGAAGTTGCCGACTAGTTCGCGCTTCTTGGTATCGACACTAATGATGGGTAGTCCGCGGCGCTGGAAGCGCTGCCGAAGGTCACCCAAGTAGAGGAACTGATCGTTTCGATCGGGGCTGATGTCGCAGGCGAGTTTCTTGTGATTGACACGAAGGGAATAGCCCATCTGATGAAGGAGGCGAGCTACGGTGTTGGGACTGACAACCACACCGAAGTCGCCCAGAGCCATGGCAATCTTGTCGGTCGTTCGCCGGGACCACTTCAGGCCAGTGATGGGATCGCCAGCGGTATCGTATTCGAGAATGAACTCGATCAGGGTGACGATGTCGGCGGTTTTTTTTCGACCCGGTTGCGTCCACCACCGGAACGGCGAGTGCCACCAGTGGTCACATTCTGATCGAGGAGCTGCTGACGTCCGCGGGCAACAGTATGCGGATCGAGGCCAAGAAATTCGGCCAGAACGCTATCACCGCCATGCCCCAGCTTGATCGATTCCAGGCCGGCGAACAGGCGACGCTGCTGTTCGTCGAGCAGGCTGTAGAAGAGCAAAATAGCAGCTTTGAGTTCCTCGGGGGATACCTGAAGGGCGGAAGCATCGGCTACCAAGGGAACCGACTGGGCGGTTTGTCTGGTACGGAGTTGATCGCGCGCTTGCCTGCTGTCGGCGGAGGTGTACAGGAAACGTCCGGCTACTTCTGAGCGGCGAAGACGGTCGGTGCGCACCAGATCGTGGAGAGGATCCTGAACTTCGGCATGGAGTATGTCGGCCAGTTCATCGGCGAACCAGCCACGCGGAGACTGATTGACGAAGGATTCAATGGTGGAAACGAGAGTACCGTAGCGGGAGAACCAGACGGCATCGTGAGACCACAAGCCGGCGTCGTCGAAGCGGGCAGCTTCGCGGAGGGCATAGTAGCGACCGCGATGAGTATAGCTGGACAGGTAGTCCAAGAGCTTGAGTTTGCGAAAGACGGTGAGGTCGGCACTGGTGCCGAGAGCGGCCTTCAACTCTGGCAGAGTGGCGATTTTGTGACGCAGGAGATGCTTGCGGATGGCTTGGGGGTCGAAAGAGAGTGGACGCATAATGATATAGTTCCGACTGCGCGAGCTTTCCATTCGGAACTATATCACAATTAGCAAGCGCGGAGAATGCCGGCAAGAGAACACACGAACCCCTCATTTTTAAGGGCCTCTGGCTACGACTACATCTTTGCGTGTAGTGGCTCTTCAAAAGACCCGTAATGACTGAGATCCGATCCGCTCTGTCCAGTTATTTTTGCGTCGGCCCTAAGCGCTGGGCCGATCGTGTTGGATATCGCGGTTCCGATGCTGTTGATGGCCGCGACGATGGCACCCCAGTCAATCCCGAATTGCGCCCTTGCTGGCTGCGGCGCGATTAGAGACACAATCAGCACGAGCACCAGAAGCTTTGCTCGTTGCTGCCAAAGTACGTGCAGAAACTGCCATTTTGGATCCATTCAAATTTCCCCTTACTTAAACAGGTTTGTAGTGTCTTGGCGGAACTGACTCGCCATGTCAGCCTGGCGCTTACGGACTGCATTTGCGTGCGCCAGGATCGCCGCCTCCTCGCGCAGTTCGGCGGCAAGCATCCTCTGAGTCGTGGCCTGGTTTTCAACCGCCGCTATCAGGCCGGCACCGGTGAGGTATGCCGCCGAGCCGGGCGCTGCTTGCGAGGCTTCGTCCTCGATGATCTGGGCCGCTTGAAGCGTCTGCTGGACCACTTGATCCGAAGCCTTCAGGGTCTTAAGCGTATCCATGGCCAGCGCATCACTCATATCCACTCGCTGGCGGTCGCCGGGATGGAGGTCGGATGCCGGGGGCAGAGGCTGGAACGTTGTCCTGAAAGCCTGATCGAATTGCGCAAAGTCCGCGACAGACCGGTTCCGCATGATCACTTCCAGCGAAGTTGGATTCGGCAACGTCGCGCTGCGAACGTTCACGTTATCGATGGCCGCGACCAATCCGCGGAACTGGGCGATGAGCTGGTTGACCATCGCGAGTGCCCGATTGATCAGATTGATTGGATAGACGACGTTTTGCCATAGATTAGCCAGCGCTTGAACAAAGCCAGTTATCGATCCCAGCAGGCCGTTAGCAGTACCCAGGAGCCCGCCAATGGTGTTCACGATCAAGCTGACGACCGCCGCGGCCGCCGCCGCTACCGCGATAGCCCCAATCTGGGCCACCGCGGGCGGTGGCGCTATAAGCCCAATTGCAATTAGCAACGCCAGAAGAACAGCAATTGTGGACCTACCTTGTCCGCTGAAGCACGATCCGATGACTTTCTTGCAAGATTCCATGACTTATTCACCTCGTTATCGCAGTCGCAGTCGTTGCCTTGACCGCGCCGGATATTTCCTCTGGCAATTCAGGAACATCTGCCAAACCGAGCGGGAATTTCGCGGCGAGCTTCTCGTAGGTTTGAAGGAGCGGTAGGCCGCGATTGGCCTCAAGGAACCAGGAACGATACATTCGCTCCCGCTTGAACGTTGTGCAAATCCAGTACTCAATTGGTGTCGGCACAATGTTGATCGTCTGCGTCGTTTCCGCCTTTTCACCCAGGACCAGCAGTGCTTGGGCCTTCCGCCCCTTTCGTGGTGCGCTGAACCCGCGGACTTCGTTGAGGGCAGTCTGGTTCAAATGCAAATAGGTGGCAAGCGGTTTCAGATCACCCTGCTGCTGCCCGATGATTTTTGTCGAGACGTTCTTGACGATACCCGGGCCATGCGGCCGTGGTTGGGCCTCCGTCCCCACGAAATCTTCCAGGGCCTGGCTGATACCCCAGATACTCGCTCCCCGTTTTCTGCCGGTTCGAAACAACTGTTCCACTTGCGGAGCCAGTACCGCGGAGTCCAGGAGCGACCAGCATTCATCAAGGACCGTGATATTTGCCTGCCCGCTCCGGCCCGACGCCCGTTCCGACATGGCGTTCGCGATGATCATGCTCATCGCACTTTCGAGCTTCGGGTCGCTGGTCAAACCCTCCACATTGAAGAACAGCCAGTTTTCGTCCGTTTGCACCGTGGTCGGCTTGTCGAAAAGCCGGGCGTACACCTTCTCGCCGGTCCATTCCCGGAGCTTCACCGCAGCGAGCTGCGCCTCGTCGCGAATTCGTTCCACCTCGGACTCATCCCGCCAGGTTTCCAACTCCTGGCGGAGATCGTTGAAGGTCGGGACCGGCCGGTCCTCTCTGGTGCGGCAGCGCTGATACGTGGCGACGATGGCATCGGTCAGCAGGTTGTCCAGAATCGCGGTGTCGGCAGCCGGGCTGTTCATGCCGATCATGTGCCGCGTCAGATTCTTCAGAAACGCCAATTTGTCGTTGGATGGAACCGTGGTTCCAGGTGGCAGGTCCCACGCATTCAGCGTTTCCGCTCCCTCAAGATCCACGTCAATGCACCGGCCTCCCATCAGTTCCACCAGGGGCCGGTACGAATTGCCGCGCTCCAGGATCGAGATGAGCGGGTTGAGGCGGGCCATCATCGTCAGGAACATCTGCACCATGAACGTTTTGCCGCCGCCGGATTTCGCGGTGATCAAGACATTGGCATCACTCAGGCCGGGGTCAAACGGGGAGAATGGAACGAGCTGCCGGTACGGCGTCTCAAGCAGGATCAGCGGCGAGTTCGGCGTTCCCTTCCAGGGAGACTCCACCATGAGCAGGTCCGCCGCATGCAATGTGAAACAGTCGTGTTCTCGCTTATTCTCCTCGGTCATTCCCGGCAGGCCATTGATGTAAAGGCGCCGCTTCGCCAGATCTTCCGGCAAGCCCCGAGCACCATTCATCTGCATGAGGGCGTGCAGCGCCCGCTGTCGGCGATCCGCAAGGACTCGTTCCTGTTCCTCCAAGTCTCGGCGGCTTTGAATCGGGGTGGAGGTTCTGATTGCGAGGACGACACTGATCCGCGCACTCTTCAACGAGCTTGAGATCAGGTCCTGGAGCGTCTGCATCAGTTGGCCTTCCGCAACCCTCGCATCTACGTTGACCTTGAATCCGCCTTTCGAATCGCGCTGTGCCGCGGTCATTCGGCGTAACCGCCCCTTGAAGAGCTTGAGCCGCTCCGCCTGATCCGGGATGCTGACCTCGGTATTGACCACCAACGGGAAGTCGAGCCCGAGTAGCTCGCGAAAAATACCAGGGAAGGTGGCGTCTGGGAGATCTTTCAACGACAAAAAAGAGTACAGGAGCCCGCCGATCTTGATGTAGGTCTCCTGGTCGTCTTCGATATGGGTATTGGCTGCTTGCTCCCGGGCGCTCCGGTAATCGATCGTCAGTTCCGGCCGGCGATATGCGATGTCATCGCGGAAGAGCGGATTCATTGCCCGCTTTAGCTCCAGAAACATTTCTTCATCGGTCAGCCGCCGAACGGCCATGCCGGTGCTATTGAGGGTCTGTTCAACGCCCTTCAAAATGGATTCGAACTCTGACACGAGGTCTTCGTGTTCGCGACGGGTCCGCTGGATGCACTTCGCGGCGGAGGGACTCCAGCCGCCGGTCACGTTGCCCAGTTTCTTTCCGACACCCGCCTCCGGCGCTTCGTGATGAATACGCGGATCCCAATAAAGGTACGCGTGCAGCAACGGCGTGAGATAGAATCCCGACTGCTCCTTTTGCTTCCAGGCCGCAAGCCGGACGCGATCCAGGCTCTGTACGACAGGATTGTCCGAGCGCAGCTGGTCCCGATAGCGACCCGGAAGGTCACCGAGGCCCTCAACTACTTCGAACCGCACCTGCAATCTCATCGAGCGCTCCGTCAGCGAGCGCACGAGCGCCTCCAGAGAGCACTTCGTTTGGTTTCGCGTTTCATCCGAATGGTAATAGGAGTTGATCCCGTCGAGATCGTAGCCGGCCACCAGCGCCCCGTTTGACCGGACGATCACATTGTCAAGGTAGTCGCGGATCGGCAGCAGTTCACAAAATGCTGGCTGGCGCAGATTCGTGTCATGTTGGCGCATCGTTACAGGCATTCTGGTTTGTCCTCCGTCAGGTACATAACCTTCTGCTCAGAATCTCGTTCCATGCCGCAATAAATCCGCGGCTTCGTGTGCCATTCCAGGAAATCGAAGAGGTAGCGTCGGGGCTTCCCGTATTTGAAGGCGATCAGCAGCGGTATCGCCAGGATGGGAACGATGTACTGCAGGAACACGTTCAGTGGGATGCCGGCAACCTCCCGGTGCAGAAACCTTCCGAATACGTTGGTGAATGCTGCCAATCCCAGGATCACGAATGCGTCCTCGAACTCGAGGTAAAGGAACGTGACACGGGTATGCAGATTTCTATGGACGTGGGTGATATTCAGACTGCTCATAGGCGTCTCCGATTACCCGACTTGATGGGTCTTCTCAACTGATTCCCCCGGTGCCTCTCCGGACAAAGAACTCCGCGAGCCGCAACAAGCCGGAAAGGGATAGCGCCATTCCCGCCGCCGCAAAATGTCTGATCCAGGGACTGCCATGATAGATACGGTGGCCGACTCCGCCGTATGCGAGCACACCCTGCACAATCTGCAAGACGGCATAAACAGGCAGGAACACGTTGCAGGACCAGTTCACGAGGCCGCGGAGCGTGATCCAAATGGTGTCCGGATTGTTCCAGGATGATTGCGAGGCGAACGTTTCGAGTCCGCGCAGCAGGCCGGAAACCATCAGGCACATCAAGCCCGACCAGGCAATGTACTGGTGAGGGTAACCGCGTGCATACCGCACGACGGCGAGCGCGAAGAACAGCCCGGCTACGGTGGGCATGATCACGTTGCCCATCCAATTCGTCAAATTCGTGATTCCGTTTAGAAAGTTCATATGCTCTTGGTGTCACATCATCGAAACGACCAACCGCCATAGGGCGGAGACCGTCAGGAATCCGGCGGCGCAGCAGATCAGCCGCATCGCAGGCTTGCCAAACGCGAAATTCAGAATGGCCCCGATTATGGCCAGGCCCGCCGCGACCGGAAGAATCCTGCCCGCCGTGTATGTCCAGAGGCCCGCCAGCACGTCGGCCGTCGCAAACTTCGTTCCCGAATTCCACCCCTGCATCAGAGCTTGAGTAGCCGCAATGGACAAAAGAAACATGGCGCCAAGAATCGAGTAGAGCGGAGATCGCCCTTCGGAAACCTCGACGACGCCCCGGAGGACCATCCACGCGGCGAGCACAGGCGCGAGGTACCCGACGACAAACTGATTGACAAAGTTGGTTATGTCCACCTTGAAGGTGTTGAAGAGCGCTGTGCCCCCACCTGCTGAGACAGGGACCGGCACGCCGAAGCCGGAGAACCAGCTCAGAATCTGCGGCAAGGTGAGCATCACGGCGGCCCAAAACATCCAAAGGCCAAATCTCCCGTTCTGCAGCGCCGACCCGTGGTTGCGAAGCGCTAGCCCCGCCAGCACCAGGGCCACGAGTGCCGCGACCGGCGCCAAGCCCAGCAACAAGCCGATTCCGTCGTTGATCATTTGCATAGTTGAGGACCGAAGGTGCTGGGCGAATGGAGGACGGCCCCGCCATCCGCCCCGCTGTCGTGATTGCATCCTAGGAAACGCCGCCGGTACCTTGCTGGATCCAGAACTCCAGTAGTCGTGTCAGTCCCGAGACGGCAAGGAGTCCCAATGCCGTCCCGATCCAGCGGATGTAGCCCCGCCCGCTGGCATACGAGACAATTCCACCGACAACCGCGACGCCAGCGCCGACGGGAGCGATGACGTTGCCGACCCAGTTCACGAAGTTGAGGAACGCGCCTTCCGGCTGCGCCCCGGTCTGACCCTGGACCGCGACATTTGTTTGCGGCGCGGCGCCAAGGTTTTGAGCGATAGCCACGGACTGGCAGACAACCAGCAGGCAGACTGCCAGCACCACGGCTGCTATACGTACGTGCTTCATTTGTTTCTAGACCTCCATCGGGATTCCAGCCCTGGTTGCTCCGGCCTGTCCCTAATGCCGGAAAGCGGCCGATCGAAACTCAGGGCTTGGGAGAATGCTAGGGCGAAATCCGCAAAGCTCCAAAAAACACGAATCGGCTATCCGAGTGGCTACGAATCCGGATGAAAGATCGGCCGCTCCGAAGTCGCTTCGAAGGGCCCACCGGCGACAATATTCGTACTGTCCGGCGTCAATTACTTTTCGCAATACGCCGGGAGTTTTAATTGTCGCCGATCATCGTACAGACCGAGCAGAGACACGCCGGCCCTAGGTTACCGAGAAAGCTCATAGCATTTCTCTTTCTTGTCGCTGGTTTTTGGGGACACCACAGGTGCCGGCGCGGAGACTGCGCACCAAGGTGGGGCGCTGTACGTTCGAACACACAACCACGACCGCTGCGCCGAACCGATTCAGCGGCCCAGAGTCGAAAGTGTTCTCTGCCTGGGCTGGAGTCAACGACGAAGCCGACCTCCCGCACCGTCAACCTGAATCGGTGAACCAATTCGGCGCGATAGGCTCAAGCCCATGGAACCACTTGAACCACTGACTCAGCCGGTTACTGGACATCCAACGGCTAAACTGCCAAGTCCGGTGCGTATTCCGGGCCAAGGTGAACGCGATTCCTGGATGAAGGTGAACGGGATTCCGGGATGATTCTGAACGCGATTCCGCGATGAAGGTGAACAGGATTCCGGGCGGATGCCGAACACTTTGAGGCAACCCCGGAATGGCGTTCACCATCATCCCGGAATGATTTCCACAGGCTAGCGGCGTTGGACAACATCACCGGCAGGTGATCCTTCCTGAAGGAGGATCAGATTGCCGGCCAGGAGACTGTCCATGCGCAAGATCAAAGAAGTTCTACGACTGAGCAAGCTCATCTGTTCGTTGCCGTGCTCGGCGCCAGTTCCTACACGTATGCTGAAGCGGCTCCCGACGAGCAGATGATCTCGTGGTTGACGGCACACATGCGAGCGTTGGAGTTCTTCGGTGGTGTTCCGCAACTCATCGTTCCCGATAATCCCCGCACCGGTGTCACTCGGGCCTGCCGTTACGACCCGGACCTCAATCCCACCTATCAGCAAATGGCCATGCATTATGGCGTTGGCGTGGTGCCAGCTCGGCCCTATAAGCCACGCGATAAGGCAAAGGTGGAAAGCGGTGTTTTGGTGGTGGAGCGCTGGATCATGGCAGCCTTGCGCAATCACCGTTTCTTCACGATCGAGGATCTCAACCGAGCGATTCGCGAGTTGTTGACCAAACTCAACCAACGGCCGTTTCGGAAGCGCCCCGGCAGCCGAGCCAGTTTGTTCGAGAGCATCGATAAACCGGCATTATCGCCGTTGCCTCTGGATCGCTTCGACCTGAGCGAGTGGCTGAAGGCGCGCGTGAACATCGACTATCATGTCGCTTTTGACGGCAACTTCTATAGCGTCCCCTACAATCTGGTGCATGAAGTGGTCGAGGTGCGAGCCACGCCGACCACGGTCGAGATCTTCCATAAAGGCAAGCGGGTGGCTTCGCACCTGCGAAGTCGCGAGACCAACAAAGCGGTGACCATCAACGAGCACCGGCCCAAGAGCCATCAGGAGCATCTGGCCTGGACGCCGTCGCGGATCGTGACCTGGGCTCGGACCATTGGGCCGAACACGGCTCGATTGGTGGAGCGGATGATGGAGGAAAAACCACACCCGGAGATGGGGTATCGTGCCTGTCTGGGCGTGATTCGTCTGGGGAACAAGTATGGTCAGGATCGAATGGAAGCCAGCGCACTTCGCGCCCTTCTCACCGGCGCGTGTCGGCTTAAGAACATCGAATCGATTCTGAAGACGTCCCTCGATCGGCAGCCGTTGGAGGCTGCGCCGGATGTGGCTCCGCCGGCGGCACATGACAACATTCGAGGCGCCTCATACTTCGATTCGGGAGAGCCCGCATGCTGATAGAGCCGATGATGGAAAAACTCCTCGCCATGCGGCTGCAGGGCATGGTGGATGCACTTAAAGCACAACAGCAGGATCCTGCCGCGGCCGAACTCAGCTTTCAGGAGCGGCTGGCGATGCTGGTGGATCAGCAATGGAACTGGCGAGAAAATCAGGCGCTCGGGCGGCGGATAAAGGCGGCGAAGTTACGGGGAAACGCCTGCGTGGAGGAGATCGACTTCCGATCTTCGCGCGGTTTGGACAAGAGTGTGATCCGGGCGCTAGCGCAGGAATCGGCGTGGGTTTCGAAGCATGAAAATATCTTCGTGCTAGGACCAACTGGGGTTGGCAAGAGCTTCGTCGCCTCGGCGTTGGCACAAAAGGCTTGCCGCGACGGCTACTCGGTCTATTACGCGCGAGCACAATCACTGTTCCGTGATCTTGCCATGGCCCGTGCGGATGGAAGCCTGCGCCACCTACTCGCCAAGCTGGGACGGATCGATGTGATGGTGATCGACGACTGGGCAATGGCGCCGTTATCCGAATCCGAACGCCGGGACTTCTGGGAAATCTGCGAGGACCGCTATCAAAGACGCTCGACGCTGCTGACCTCACAGTTACCGATCTCCCGCTGGCATGAGCAGATCGGCGATCCCACGCTCGCCGACGGCATTCTGGACCGCTTAGTTCACAATGCCCACCGTATCGAAATGAAAGGAGATTCCATGCGGAAGCGGGCCAAGCCGTAGCGCACGTTGTGCGCTACGGGCCTCTGCGTGCTGGGGCGGGGACAGGGATTGCATCCCTTTCCCCGCGCCCCTATCCCAGCTCCAGGCGTTCTGCCTTCGCTGCGCTACGGATCACTTCTTGACGAAGCCGAACACTTCCGAGACAATCAGGAGGCCAGCGTCGCTACGCTCCGATCGGTGTTCGGAATCATCCCGGAATCCCGTTCACCTTCCATACGGAATCGCGTTCGCCTTCGGTGGAATACGCATCCGGAAGGACTTTCGCCGAGACAGTGGTCTGATTGTTAAAGAATTAGTGGCTTCTCGAATTACGATGAATGCCAGGGCAGCGAGCGCTGGCCCGATTGCTTAGCCCGCCGCACCACGACCCAGCTCCTAGGATCCTCTTTGCTTATTTTGAACTCCTGTAGGGAGCGAACATTCTCAACCTGCATCAACGTGGCGAATGATGCGGCACGCTTCTTCTTCCAAAAGTCCGAGCCATCCATACACAGCGCCTCCGAGAAGCGTTCAATTTCAGGCCACGTCCTTGGGTCCAGGCGGTAGCACCACACTTGTTTCACCCGGCAAAGCCCGCAGACTGGGCCACCGGTCTTTTTCAAAACGATGATGTCCCCAGCTTTGACCTGCTCGAATGGCGCCTGTCTCGTAATGCTGAAGCGCGACTCGACTGTCTTCTTCCCCTCCAATACGTACGTCAAGTAAGGCTCAACGAAGACAGCCAAATGGATCCCGGTTGCAGAGCCCGCACCATCCTCAAATGCCTGACCAAAGGGGCCGTCTGTGCACGACTTTTCAAGCGTGCGCAACAGCGCCTCTTTCCAATCGACCTTTTCGCGGGCCATCATCTCAGGCTGGCCTCCGAATCGAGTAGCTCGATGAGTTGTCGCAGTCTGTCAATCTCCTTGTCGGATAGTTGGTATTCGTAAGCAATGACGGCGACGGCTTCGGACGCGACGCCACCACCCGCAACCTTGCGTAAAAGCTCGGCCACCATTTGGGGCTTCGTGATCGTAAGAGCGACATTCCGCGATGTCCAAAAGTTGATTCGTGATCTAACGGGCGAACGTCTCGAGACAGAACGTAATCTCAGGCTCCCAGTCGACGAAGCGGCCTTGTAGTCAAAAGGCTCCCTTGAGCTCGAATGCTCGACTTTTATCTTAACCGTGGTTTGTCCAAACGGAATAGAGTCCCATCGTTCCGCGACCGGCTTGGTCCGCGGCTCCTCTATTTGAGGTGGCCGAGAGCACATTGCGAACGTGAAAAGATCTCCGTTTCGCCATGCCCCGAGCGCCAAGCCTTCCGCCCGTAATGCTTCGACCTCAAAAGGCGGGGATTCGTAATGCAGTGCGCCTGGGCTGACCTCGATCAGATCGAATCCGAATCGCGCAGCAATTTCAAGGACATGAAACCGATCCGATGAAGCAGAAGGTCGCGTGAGGCGCGGAAGCACACTCATAAGGATGCGCCCATCGGGCAGAAGCATCGAGTGACCCGCTTCGAGGAATGCCCGATAGTGCTCTATATACCAGGGCGGATCCGCGACTACGCAGTGAAATCGGCGAGGGGCCGCAGTGAACTCAAAGAGGTCGCCCTGGGTTACGGATGTGTATCCTGCGTCTCTCAGATGTTCTATTATTTGAGCATTCTTATCAAACAGCCAGGCGTCGACACCTGAGTCGACGAGGTGCTTGTACAAGGTCGGTGCGCCGAGAATCGCGACAGCTTCATCCTGGGACACATCCATTCGGCGTTGGAGAGCGGCTAAGGTGCTCTCACTGAACCGCCAGTCGAAGTCCAGGGGATGCGGCTCCGGCAGACAAGTACGCGCCGTGCCCTCCGGCTCAGCCTCTTCGGGTGTCCTTTGTGATGCCGCATTCAAAAGGCCGCAACGTTTCCAATCGCCGGCCGACGTCACGCATGCCTCGCCGGCCGTCTCGAGCTGACGTAGCACAGCGAGAACGTCCGACGGATAGGCTCCCTCCGCACCGCGAACCAAACATGCGAAGTCGCACGGGCCCTTCAGAAGTTCACGACCTATCCGAACGGTTAGCTCAGCTTTATAGCCTTCTTCAAGAATCGGATGGTCAGGGTATTTGGCCTGAGAGGTCACTTGGTATCCAATGAATTCTCTGTAATATTCTTCGCCATCTGTTCCCGAGTGAATCGGCGACACAGTTCGCTCTTCCACGCTGTTACGGCCGTTTCCTGGCACTGGAGGGATTTCAACTGGTTCGGACCGATTCGACCTTCGGTCGGTGTGAATACATTGATTCTTAGGGGAATCGTTCGCAAGGGAAAAATGGGGTGCACCTCTTGCTGAAGTCTATCCACGAATTCCGACATCTTAGTGGCAATGTCGGCCTCTGTGGGTGTCGTTAATGTCACATACCCATAAACATCGAACCCGGCCTCTACGAGGCGGCGCATCAACTTGAACTGCTGCCCGAACAATTGAGGCTCGGCCTTCGTGTTGAATGCAAATGATAGGGGGTCAAATCCCTTGAAACATCCCACGCGTCCATAGTTCGGCATCCTCGCTAGCTCCTGGATTTCAGTAGATGTCAAAACCTTCCAGAGGTAGTCGTTGCTGAGGTTGTCGTCGGTCCAAAGATACACCGACCTCGCCAGATGGCGACGAACCAGACTTCTCGCGAACCAAAAACCCCATTCCGGCACAAGGTCCGGTTGGCCGCCAGATAGGTCAATTATCGACGGCCTGTCAGATTCCGCGAGATAAAGATCGATTAACTCGTCCGCCGTCTTGTATTGCGAGAAACGTGGATTGGCTGAGAGCAGATCGAAGTCGACGAAGCAGTACCAACACCGCCAGCTGCAAATCGCGTTTTGGAACACTTGTACGCGCAGTTCGTTCACACGTTCGAGATGAAGAAAACGAATGGCTGGATCGATAGGTAATGGGTTCTCAGGCCAAGGTGAGATCTGTGCTCTCTGAAAGTGATGTACTCGGCCAAAGCCGCCGCAGTTTGGAGGAACGGTGAAGTCCTTGGCTTGGTCTGTGTTCTCAAAATTAGAAACGAGGACTCTCTGCTGCTCAAGATCGATGCCCCGCCGCCGCAGGTGTTCGGAAAAGCGCTCTGTGTTGATCGTATTGAGCCTCAAAGCTTAACCCCTTAAGAAATATGCAAGACCCATTTGCACCATTTCCACACCGTCTCCCAAGGGATCCGAGTTACGACGGCGAGAATGCCCACAAGCGATAGGACTGCGATTTCCAGATACACGATCGCCGTATTCTTGCGAAGGAAATCCTCGGAAAATTTCTCTCGCAACTTGGTTTCGTAGTCCTGGAGTTGCATCTCAATTTGGGCCTTGTAGAGATCGTGAAACGGATTACTGAAGGCATCCGCCGCCGTCTTCATGGCAGCGTCTAGCGTTTCCTTCTTGGTTCTCCTAGCGTGTTTCGATAATCCATCTCCATCCTTGACGGTGTGGAACACGACCGTAAAAATGGGCTCTCCCAGGCGAAGCGGCCATTCAACCTTGCTCAGGTTGATGAGCCGGATCATGATCGGACCTTCGTAACCTGGGTCAATATGGCCCGCGTTCAGGGCGAGAATATTCTCCTTTTGAAGTTTGTTTCTCGAATACACCGTCGCAGACACGGTCTCCATCAACTTTAGTTCCTCATGGGTGATAACAAAAACCATCTGTCCGGGCCGGAGCGTAACAATCGGCTCCTTCCAGGGATCCACCTGCTCCTCGAAGTTCTTCAATTGGATCGTCGAGGTAGTTTCTTCCTTCCAGAGGACAATTCCAGCTCGCAGGTCATAGCTCGCCGGCTCTACGACCGGCGTACCGCTCCCATCCCGTAGCGGATTGAGAACAAGGTCTCCGGCAGCGATACCGTCTAGCAGGTCCTGCTTATTCAATATAGGCATTCGAATCCGCTTAAACCAGAGACTTAATTAGCCCTGGCCCTTTCGAGCATCCGTCGAGATGTCGGGCAATCAGTTTTTCAACTGACACGGAGGTGCTCCTCATGACCACGGACACCGCGTGCGATTGATTGTACAGGACGCCGAATCGGGGGAATCCTCTGTGGGCCTTCTGCGAGATCGGGGAGTTGGGCCTTCACGTAGAGCATTGCTAGCTGAGTCAAATAGTCGATCTCATCGTCCGAAAGGGGCCGACCTTCGGGTATTCCGTGCCATTCCGCGACGCATCTGCGGCAGCAGGAAGCAGTCGCATGCTGAGAATAATGAATGGCATTGGCATGGGGAGATGTCTCCCGCGGCGTCTGAAACCCCTCCCTCGGATGTTTCGCATCGCCAATCAATTGTCGAATCTGTCGCTCAGCAGCTTGGCGAAGTAACACCAGGCCCTTCCGCCGCGCATAGTTCACCGCGTGTTCGCTAAGCTGGATGTGCCAGAAGTGATGCCGAATTAATTCAAATTGCAGGACCTTGAACGTGTGAGAAGCGTCGTCGAGGAATCGACGATGAACTCTCGCCCAATCGATCAATTGCACTCCACAACTACGGCAGCGTCCACTCGGCCCGCTGGAGAGCAATTTTTTCGTCATCCGAAAGCAATGAAGATTGCGCTCACAATCCGTGCTAGTACACGTGATCTTGAGCGGTTTTAGCCCCGTAGATTTTGCAGATTCGTTTTCCATAGGCAAACTGACCTCATGCAGCATATTGACCTGAACCTTCAGCTTGATGAACCCAGCTCACGATCTCCCGAACCACCTCACCGAGATTTCCTCCTGTTGATACCCGCAAGTCCGCGATATCAGGTAGAACAGTATCGACCTGCCTCTCAGTCGAGTGCTTCTCTATTTGCGGCATCTTGGCAAGATTTACGTCACCTGCTCCAGCCAGTCGTTCTCGACGTTGTTCTTCCGAGATATCGACAAAGATTAATCGAAGTTCCAACGGGGCGACGATTCGTCGCAAGGCTTCAACGATTTCGAGGTGGCGCACTCCGTCGATGACGAGCGGTTCGCCGGACTGCCATCCGAAATGAGCCAACATCGCTCTGCAGAACTCTTCCGGCGCTTTCGCCAAGGACTCCCCCAAATCCTGTAGGACTTCCCGCGACGGCTCCAACCCCTGACCGTCGGCCACGACCCGGACATAATCGCCGAAACTCGCTCTCTTCCAAGCCAAGGCGCTGGCCACCTCCTTGGCGAGAGTCGACTTTCCACTCGCAACTTTGCCTGAGAACGCGAGCACCACGGGCTCAAGAGCCCGCAAGAGTAAATTGCGATCCACCGGGGCTAGTCTAGTTAAATCGATGTGATCCAGTAGAATACCCCTTGGCGAACAGAGCATGGCGCTACCGTCCTCCTGAAGATTGTTCGCGGCTCCCCACCAGTTTATGTCCTGCAGGGAAAGCCGAAAAGCCATATAATTCGCTAGTACATCTACAGAAACGCCCTCGCGTTTGCTCACCCTAACCACCGCAGATTTTAATCTCTCGACGCTGCCTCGCGCGGCTGTGACGCAAGTTTCAGCAAGTTCTTCCGCGCGCCCGTCAAGCAACACATCTCCCGCGAAACGGCTAGCGGCTTGCTCTTCGTCAGACTGCCTGCGCGCTGGGGACATTTCACTCTCTTCAATGACCGGATGTTCCTCCAGATCGGGATTGAAGGCGGCATGATAATATTCGTGCAGAAGATCAAAGAGCCACCGTGCAACCGAGCGAGTACGTTGCTTTAACACGATCACATTTCGCCCGCGAACGCGCCAGCAGGCGCCATGAAAAGTTCCCGGGTCATTCAGCGGAAGGATCGGTATCCCAAGGGACCAGATATATTTCAGAGCACTGTTGAAACTCAGTTCGCCATGACTGGCAATGATTGAGTTGCGGACAACCGCAGGGTCGTTTGGCAACGGCGAGAGCCTGAGATCTGGTGTTGCTTCGAGCACAAGAAGTGCCAAATAGTGCGCATAGACGGTGTAGGCACCCAACTGCGACTCATTCACGCGTGCAGGCAGTTTGAATCGCCCAGTGCTTGCTGCTGCACCTGCACTCGCAAGTTGATCAGACCCGAATAGCATTGCAGCATTCCAACCATAAATCCGGTCAAGCCCTTCAACGGCTTCCAAAACGATGTCGTCGCCCCTAATACCTTCTGGCTCCGTAAGCAGCCCGGGGGGCCGGGGAACAAGACGCCGCTTAACGAATTCCTCATTGAGCCCAGCACTCTTGAGTCGCCCCAACAGATTTGCGAGCGAGAGGGCAGGATCGGGTGCATCCAAACCTTTGGGAACGGGCAAGTTTAGGGCGCGGATGACATCCGCTACCCGTGAGATGCTCGCCGATTGGTAATCCGTGGCCTCGTATCGCTGAATCTGCTGAGGCTGTAGGCCCAGCCGCTGGGCTAGTTCCTCCTGCGTCAGTCCTTGGGCAATTCTGGCTTGAATTAGGGCGGAGGGAATCTGCTCAAAGTGAGTGAAGTCGTAAGTTGGTTTTCCGCCGGCGCGCAAGGCGTCATATTGGGCAAGATCCGCCTGCAACTCTTGGAGTTGGCTTCGCAGAGCGTTTACTTGGGCTTGGTGCAGCAATGGGTGCAGACCCTCATTGCGCTCGCCTGCCTCAAGCACGTGAATCGCATCCTGAAACTTCTGCGCCTGCGATTTTGTGATCCGATACTGGCGTTCATTCTTGATCATGGCTAGAGGCTCCTCAAATCGATGACGACGATACCTTTTTGCACTCCAGTGCTCTTGTCGACCTGAAAGAACTCGAGAAAAGTACTGCCGCTCAATCCTTGGGGCAATTGCGCTGGGAACAGTTCACCGGAAAAGCGGGCCTTCTGCGCAGCGCGTCCGTTGTCGAAATCCAGAAGAACTGGCTCCAGTTTTGTCACATCGACACCGGTTACATCCCAACAGCCGTCAAAATCGCCGGGGAAGTCTTTAGAGGTGACAAAGCTTCCGTCAATGTAAGCTGTCAAACATCCAGCTGCCTTTAGGGCCTTGAGCGCTCCGCGGAGACCCTGAACTATCCGCCTTCTGTATGGCGTGGAACCGAATCTCGCGGCGAATTCGGGCCAGTCGGCGCAGTGAATTCCAGGAGGTAAGAGTCCGCTTGGTTCGAATGCGGGTAGCGCCACAACACAACAATAACGTTGTGTCGATTAAAAGTCAATGGTCACGTGGCCACATCTGTCGTTCTGCTGAAAATAAAGGGCTTATCTGAGCAAAGATCCCCGAAGTGGTTAAGGCAAATCACATCTCTGGTCCCCCAACCCTTCTTCTTTTCCCGGCGACAGGCAGTTATAGCCCGGGGCTCAGCGGGACCCACGGGGATCACGGGCTCGTCTGGTTTCGCTTGACAGCCGCTTCAAAGTCTTGCCATATGAGCGGTGGTAAAGCATCATCGCCGTCGTTCATTCGATTCATCGCCATGCGCTTGGCCGTGCCCACCAAGCCCTGCAGATCCGCCGGCGAGATGCCTCGTAATCGAACCAAAAGGTCATGACACGTCAAGCCCGCGGCTAACGGTATTGGCCCCAGATATTTCTCAATCAATCGCAAGTAGCCTTGATCGTCCGGGACGCCGACCTCGATCTTTTCGGTGAATCGTCCGCCTCTCAACACGCGCGGATCGATATGCTCGATGTGGTTTGTTGTCCCGACAAGGAACACCTGGTTGCCGGGATCGAGTTGGCTCATCAGCATGAGCGCCTGCTCGACAAGTTGGATCTGGTGCTGCCCCATGTAATACCCGTTGTCACCGCGCGGTAGAAGACCGTCGATCTCATCGATAAACAAGATGGACGGACTCTGCTCGCGGGCCCTAGCGAATACCTGCGCAAGCTTGTCAGGAGTAGGAACGTCCGCCGGAGCGATCGCGTAGAAACTGCGCCGCGTTTGCGTTGCAATGAGGTGGGCAATGGAGGTTTTACCCGTACCGGCAGGGCCGACCAGAAGTAACCCTGTAGGGATCGGAACTTTGAGCCTTTCGGCTTCCCGAGCATCCATCAGCCGAATCAGATTTCGCAGGTCCCGTTCGACCGAGGCAGGGAGAACGAGGTCGCCCCAATCGACTGCCTTCACCAGAGGCCGGTCCTGGCCACCGCTCTCGTCAAATGCCCGCTGCAGGTCTCGCATTTCAATTCGACGGTTCTCAAGGGCTGCAATCGACGCTGCTTTGTTAACTAGGCCGCTGAGTTTCGCAGCGCTCCAGCCCGGCGTACGCTTCGCAAACGAGTCGACCGCAAACGGCGTCCACAGCCTCTTGGACAACTGAGCGGAAAGGATCTGAGCCCGCGTGGCCTCGTCGGGGAGGTCCACGCGAATTTTCTCGTCGAACCGCATATCCCTTACCAGCGCCTCGTCCAGCTCGTCATAGAAGTTCGTCGCGGCCATGAGAATGAACCCGGTGGCTCCGCGATACTGATCGATGCATTGCATCAGTTCTGTGACCACCGAGTTGTACAGCCTGGCGCCTCCCCCGACATCGTCGTTTCGGCCCAACTGCTGGCGCTGGGTTCCTATGGAATCGATCTCGTCGAGGAAAAACAACACCGGGCGGTGTGTATAGGCCCGAGAAAATATCTCCCGAATGTTTGCCTCACTATTGCCGATCCGGCTCTCAATGAGACTGGTCGGCTTCGCGTACCAGTAGTTGATCTTGAACTCGCCCGCCGTCGCCTCGGCCAGGAAGGTCTTGCCCGTACCTCGAGGTCCGTACAGGAGGATGCCGTTTTGTATCACCCCGTGCTGCTTGAATCGCTCGGGGTATAGCCGGTTTTGCACGATCGCGCTGATGCGGCTCTTTTGATCGTCCATACCGCCGACGTCAGCAAATGTCCGCGCCGGGACGTTCGACCATCGGGCCTGCTTGTTCGGTCGGTTGCCAGTTCCCCCTGCGGCTGCTTGTATGGCACGGACGTATGGTCTATGGCGGATTACGAAGATCAGACCACCGATAGCAACTACCGCAAAAATGAGTCCATACACCAGTTCGAGCGGAGAAGCGCTGTCGCGGGAAAGCATCATCCCAGTCACAGCGTCCTCGTGGAACAGGAACTCGTTAATCGAGTTGAACCAATGAAGTACGGGGAGCAAGGCGATGAAGTAGAGCAACCCGCGGTAGGTATTCCGGATGCGAGCGTGCCACGTCAGCAGGAGGAGTCCGCTGCCGATGGTAAACCAGGCTAACCACGGGCTGATCTGGAATGCGAAGACGCCTAAAACGAGCAGGATGATCCCGACGGTGAGGTGTTCGCGCGAAAGGCGCTGAACCAATTGCTCCAGGCGCGACGCCAACGAATCCGCAATCCGAGAATCGGATCTCGGCTGCACGGGCCCCTCCCTTGCGCCCAATTTACCGCAGATCGGGCGCGAATTGGGAGGATGGCCAGTGTTATGAAGCACAGTCTCAAATAAAGGTTTACTGTTGTTGAGGCGGTCCTGTGGTGCCGGCGGTCCGAGTGGCGGCCACCTGTTGATACATCCGATTGAGCTCCGTCTTCAGCTCAATCAGTTCGCGCAGTTCCTCTGCGGATGGTAGCTGCGTGCTCCCATTCGCTGCGACCTGCGCGACGCCACGGGTGCCTGCCGGTGGTGTTCTGGTGGGCGATGTGTCGCCGCCCCCTGCAAGCAATACGACGAAGAATCTGGTGTTGCCGGGCACTGAAACTACGATGTTTTCGGTGGAAGCAAGGCTCTGTACCTCCTGCTCCCCGGCCAGTCCGGCATTCGATGCGATTCGCTCGCGCAACAGGATGCTGTTGTCGAGTTGGCCACTGACCCCTCCAAAACCCCCTGGCCCGCCTACCAGATACGCCGCCATCGTTCCGACCCCCGTCATGGAGCGCACCAGGATCCGCTTCAACGCGTTGCCGCCGGAGACCGAACCCTTGAGCGGACCGTAGGTAAGGCTCATCGAGGTCGCGTCAATTTTCTCGGTAGTTCCATCAGGCATCTGCAGCGTATGGAAATGGATCCCGATGTTGCCGTTCCTGTTTGCCTGCTGGAGATCCCCGATGGCTTTCGCCCCCGCCGGGATGATAATCTCACCGTTCCTTTCATAGTTGTATTCGATAGCCGCGACCACGGGTGCTTTGACCGCCGTGCTGACGGCGGATTGCAGCCGCGCCACAAGGCGGCTGCCATTCGGGAGGAGAGCGGTGGATCTTCGTTCCAGAAGGGCTGGCTCCGTCATCATGGATGCTGGCCGAATCACGTTAGCGGAAGCGCCGGAGTTGTTACTGACAAAGACCAGCGAGGATTTCTTGAGGGCGTCTCCTTCGTTATGAGCTGGCACTGGCGGTTGCGTAGGGGGCGGGACGTTCGCAGCCACGGGCAGAGGCTGCGGAACAGGGTTGCTCGCTTTCGCTTGCCGATACGCCTCCAGCGCCGGATCCATGGGAGGAATACTGGCGAGGGTATCGCCTGATTTCGGCTGCGGACGTACGCGCAGCTTCCCGGTGGCCTTCACGTCGTCGGCGCTGAGCTGATCGCTGTTCGCATCCTGGCCGCTCATGTCCGCATTCAGCAGCGGCGTCACTGAACCTCGGTTCTCTGCTGTTCCGGTGGTGATGTCCGGCCTGCCGAGACTCGGCTTCGTTCTGTTCGCAGCGCGGTCCTTCGTGCCGCTCGAACTTGAGAACATGCCCAGGAACACGAAAATCATGATGATTACAGCGACCGCAAGAACCAATAGACCTTTGCTTCGGTCAATGCTCTTCGCGGTTCTACTCTGCTTTTCTGGCGGGACCCTTTTGCGCCCATCCCGGGCACGCAGGTATGCCTCTCGAAGGGACCCGAAGGTCGTCCTCGTTTCTTGCGGTTCGGTCGCCTCGGGTGGTTCCACTGACCCAGCGTTGATGCGCCGCGTTACATCCTGCTCGGCACCATCCGGTAGACCCTCGTTCTTGTTCAATTCGGGTGTCATTCTATTCGGCTCCTTTCTCTCGAAGACTGCTGATTCCGAAACCGATAGGGGCTAGCGCAGGGCGATCGACCGCTCCGGACTCCGCCATCTGAAGTAGCAGGGTTTCGCTAGACTGCTTGAAACTGGGTCGCCGGAAGATCAAGACTCCATCGGCACGCTCTCCGGGGCCGATCCGCCGCTCGCTCATCCGGAAATCTTCCACCGGCAACTGCTCGGAATTCGACCAGACCACGTGGTGCACGATCGCTCCCTTCTTCACCTTCCCGCCTAATTGCACTTGCGGCGGCATCAACTCGACCGCATGGCTTTGCACATTCAACACGGAAAACAGCACTACGACGTCCTTACCCTGGTCGATGACCTCGCTGACTCCGGCCTTCAAAAGTTGTTTGCCTGGAGGCGCGATTCCTGGCTTTTCACCATAGAGATCTGGTAACGGAGCCCGCCGTTGTCGTTCCAGCAATTCATCCAGGCCTAAATCCGCGGTGGCATCCTGCTTGGCCGACCAAACACCGGCCGGCGAACTGGTGTCGACCGATGCCTCAAGCTTGCCGAGCTTGAAGGAGGCGGGTTCGACGGTAGATCGCTTCACGTCTGTTGGGCTGCCGTTCTTTGGCGGAACCGTCGAGGCCCCCGGGGGTGCCACGAAACGGTCGGATGTCTGCAAAGCAGCGGTTTGCGCGATCGATGCGGAAGGCGCGCTTGGCTCGATGACGAATCTTCCAGCCGGGCGGTAACGCATCATGAAATCAACGTCGGGCTGTGTGCCTGCCGTTTCGCCTCGGCTGATCAGTAACAGATTGGCCTGATATCCGTGGGCAGTCGAAATCAGAAGATTCGTCTGAGACGCTTTGGCAGTAATTGGCTTGACGAAAACGATCTGCGGCTCTCGTTCGGAGTGCTCGGCGGTGAACGAATCGGGATCACCGAGCACAACGGAATTGACGGCGTCGGGCAGCCGAATGGCGGTCGCGAACCGCGGCGCCAGGTGCACGACCGTGACTTGGCCCTCCTGAACCACTCGACCCGCTACCTGCGGGCGAACCATGGGAACCTGGGCGTCGGCTGTCAAACACGCACAGATTCCGGCGATCACTACCTTCAAACTATTCATTGATGTTCTGCTCCTTTGGTTGAGTACCGCGCAGCGGTCATTGCGCCCGCCTGCCGTCTTGAATAGAATCGTTGGACCAGGCAAACATAGCGATAGATGTCCGCATCGACGCATGTGATCCCCCGCTTCTTGATTCGCTGCTCTCCGGCATAGTAGGCGGCTGCCACAAGCCGCAGTTCACCTTCGAATTGCCGGCTCAAATATGCAAGATATGCAACCCCTCCTCGAATGTTTTCTTCGATCCGAAAACGGTTCGTCACGCCGAAGGTGAACGCCGTCGGCGCGGTCAACTGCATGAGCCCAGCTGCACCCTTCGTTGAAATGACGTAGGGATGCCACGCCGATTCGACGTCGATTACTGCTTGTACGAATTCGAGGGGGACGCCGTATGCCCGCGCATAGTAATCGGCCCAGCACATCTCGGCATCGAGCAACGCAGCTCCGGGACTCGCCGAGCAGGTTGGCTGGGCACTGCCCGCCTTACAGCAGAGCAACAGAAATAGAAAACCCGCCCTCACGATCCGACCCCCAGAAGGTCCGCGGCGTCAAGTCTTGAGGCGTGGGACTTCGCATTCAATAACAGGGAGGCAAACCCATCCTGAAGCGTCAGGCGTTTTCGATCTTCTTTGGTCTTTGCGAGGAAGGGCAGCAGAAAATCCCGGATGCCGGCATCGAGTTCGTCGATGCCCATGATGTGGAGCACTTGCTCAAGCTCGAGAATCTCCGCAATCGACGGGGGCTTTTCCATCCTGTAAGCCCGAAGTGCGTAAGACAGGCCGGCGATTTGCCGCTGTAGTGCGGCACTCCCCGTCCTGCTGCGGGTTTTCAAGATTTCCGCCTCCCGTTCGACGGTCGGGAATTCGGCTCTGAAGTAGGCGCACCGGCGCCGCAATGGGTCGCCAATCCGCCGGACCTCATTCGAAGTGAGGATGACGAACGGGATTGTCTTGTGTGGGACGGTTCCAAGCCGCGGGATCGAGAGTTGCCATTCCGACAGGACTTCGAGGAGCATCGATTCGAATTCCTCGTCCACCTTGTCCACCTCATCGATCAGCAACACGCACGGCTTCGGCGAATGCTGCAGCCCGCGCATTATTGGGCCTTGAACGAAGAAGTCCATGGTATGGAGACGGCCCCGGATGGATTCCCAGTCTGTGCCGAGTTGGTCCGCCTGTGTTTCGAGGAAGAGTTTCTGCAGGGCGGTGTCGAACTTGCCAATGGCTTTTTCTTCGTCGATCCCTGGGTAGCACTGAAGCCGCTCCACGACGGTGTCAAGGGCGAAGGCCAGGGCCTTCGCAAGCTCCGTCTTGCCGCAGCCAGGCGGGCCTTCGATCAGAACCGGCTTCTTTAGCTCTCCCGCTATGTACACCTGAGAAAGCGTGACTTCATCAACGATGTACTTGGCTGCGCGGAATTTCTGACGAAGGTCATCAATGGACGGAAACACGTTGGTTTTTATCCTCAGCCCGGATTCTACGGGAAGATGCGATTTCCGCCGAAAAGCTGGGCCGGGGCGGCCGCGGTTGGGGGAGTGGGCCGAGATTCTCGGAATTTCAGAGACCTCTAAATGCGCAGGTGAGCAAATTCTGGCAGAAGCGCGAATGACTGCAGCGGAGCTAATAGCGGCTCTCCCAATTGCACGATGCGATCAGGCGCTCCGTTTCCGAGGAACTCCGCCGCTTGAGCCAGGTAGTTCACGCGCAGCGGGTTGAGGCCCATCAGTCGGGTGCAAACGAAATCGGCGGCGACGGGATCGTCGGCCAAGACGATCCGTCCGAGATTACGCGGTGAGCCATGCAATGGCCCATTACCCTCCATGCCAATAATCCCGTCGGCAATGACGAAGTCAGCTGAAACCGCGGCGTTGACGTCGAGGATGCTTCGATCAATCCCCTTGCAGTGCAGCAGGTTCTTCGGCCAGCCATAGGCAACGCCCGGCACAACACCGAACAGGTTCTTCATGCTCAGTGTTACCCCCGCCCAATGGTGTGTTTTCACCTTGGGCATCGAGACGACGACGTCGCTCGCCAATACGGTCCGCGGGAGCCACAGCCTCTCGAGTCCCGTGAAGCCAGTGTCCAACCGTACCTGCCGGATTTCATCTCGATTCAGATCTACGAACCGGATTCGCCTCGCCTTGAGTTCCTTTTCCAATCCACCCTCGGCGAGGACCAGAAAGGTGTCCAGCTGGTGACCTGGCCCTTCACCAACCAGAACCGATTTCGCTCCCAAGGCGAGGAAAGCGCTCGTCGCGGCTCCTACCAGTCGAGGGTCGGTGTTCACTTCAGCGCCTGAGATGTACTCCACCAGATTCGGCTTCAGGAGGACGGTCTTGCCACGAAGGCTCAGATCGAACAACCGGAGGCCGTCAATCAAGGTGTGGTCTAGCGGGCCGTCGTAGGAGTCTGCATTGAGAATCGCAACGCGGGATCGGCTTTTGCGTCGGTCCCGCAGGCAACCAGTCGAACACAGTCGTCGCACGGCCAAAGCGCCTGCACCCGCGAGGAGACTACCGCCAAAGATCCGGCGATTTATCAGAGCGTTCACACTCTCACCTCCAAGGGGTTATTCGGGGTTTCCGGTTCCAGGGCGAGAGCTGCCAGCGCGACTGTCGATGTGTCTTGGACTTCTCTCGGATCGTCGACGAGTGCAGCGAGGCGGTCGCGTGCCATATCGAGCGCCGAAGAGACGTCCGGCCTCAAGCCCTTGTATGCGGCGGCCGAGAGGATCACCCAAGCCAGGCTGTACGCCGACGGGCAGTCGATCCGATTCAAGATCCAGGTCAGAGAATCTCGGACTATCGGTAGGTCGTGGTGGAATCGTAACGCGGCAAGTGCAATCGCCGTGGCATCAATGTGAGGGCACAGAGGAACGCCATAGACGACGGCGTTGCCCGCGTTCCACCCTCCGCCTGGGCACGCGCGATCGAGGAGCATCTCGACTCCGAGGCGAAGCCTTTTCTGCGGTTCGCTGCCGCGAATCAGTCCCTGTCTCTTCGCGCGTTCCAGCGAAATCAGGGCCATCGATGTCGGCACCACCCAACTCACGGTGCCTGGAACCCACGCCCAACCGTACTTCGCCGGATCAAACCGAACCTGCTGGTCTGAGAACCGGAACTTCAAACGAACGAGCCATGAAGCCTCCAGCGGCCGGCAATTAACCAAACTGTCGAGCGCCCCAGCGAACGTCTCTGGAGCAGCACCCAAAGTCATCAGCGTGTTGACCGCCACGGCGCTTGCCCAGAGACTACCGCCCGCAGTCCCGTCCCCAATAGCGGGCCAGAGCCCATTCGGCCGCTGGCAAGCGAGCAATGGCTCCAGTTCGTGTCTTGCAACCGTTGAGGCGGAAGAAGAAGAGTGCAAAGCAAGTAG
>Ga0209067_10000428_pt1 | contig 27164 bp, 28 predicted proteins | sample ColStrG_CSR_2013_FD_187199 | JGI IMG/M metagenome (GOLD analysis project Ga0209067, IMG submission 187199) | Freshwater sediment microbial communities in response to fracking from Pennsylvania, USA - Cold Stream Run_MetaG_CSR_2013 (SPAdes)... | ecosystem: Environmental > Aquatic > Freshwater >... | reverse complement strand
CTCATAAGCCGTCATACGATCCGCTCTTTCCCTCTCCTCCAAAACCTGTCGCCCCATGCGGTTGATTTCCAGAGCGAGCAACCGGTTCTGGTTTCGGAGCCCTTCGACCTCATTCCGTAGCTCCGCAATCTTCTCCAGGTTCGAGTCGGGGCCGGTCGCCGCACGCTGGCGTTTCTGCTTGAGTTCCTCAAAACGCTCATTGATTTCGGGAAATGCCCACGTGCCGCCGGACAACTTCCGGACAACGGTATTGATGTTGACGCCCGCTTCCCGCGCCAATACCGTCTTGCTCCACTTAAATCCTGGCTCCACCATGACGGTGTGGCCGCTCTCCATCCGGTCCAGCGCTTCGAGCAACTTCAATCGGGTCTTAACGGGGCGGTTTATGTGATACCTGCGCAGGCCGAGAAGCTTCCTTTCCGACGTTTTCATCCCAAGCTCCGCAGAATCGCGCTGCTCACTGCATGAATGTCCCGTAGAGCTTTCTGGTAAGGCTCCGCTTGTGGCTTCTGCCCCATCAGATCCTCACAGTCATGTTTCACCTTTTCCCAGTGGGGCTTGTGTTCGAGCGTGATAATCGAATTGGAACATGCACCTGGATTACAGTGCTTGAGAATCGGCTGGTCCCCATCAGTGCAGAGTGCGGATTCCGCGTGGAACCAGCAGAAGTTGGACGCCGCGCAGGGGTATATGCGTTGCCCCGCTTCCACCAGGTCCAGAATCATTTTCTTTCGTAGATGGTCGCCAGCTTCGCCACGAAAGTCCTTCTCTAACCGGCCTTCCGCAATCGCTTGGTCTACTTTTTTCCTCAGCCGAACGCCGCCGGGGCCGGCGAGTTGATCGGCGCACAACGCTTTGTCGAAACTCTCGAAAGAGACCTTTTCCGTTTCTTCCTCCATTAGCATCCAAAGCTCCAAATCATTGCCGACGTAATAGTCTGTCATCGAGAGGGAGATGTGTTTGAAGTGTTCCTTTAGGGCCAGCAAGTTTGTCGTATCGTACCTCGCGACGTACCTCGCAAACGTGCGCCGGAACATGTGGGGGTGAATGTGAAAGGCCCGCCCGCTTGAGCCCTTCAGGCCGATCATGGCCATGTAGAGCGTCAATCTCCGCAGTATCGTTGGCTGCGCCAAAGGAGCCCGGGTGGTGTACCGCCCATAGGTAGAGGGTATCGGCATCCATAGATACGACACCCGTGCTCGTCGCCGGACTTTCCGACCCAGTCGTTCCAGGACATGGACGGCTTTTGCGCAAACCGGTCCACCCAACCACTTCGCCTTTCGACCATCGGGCATGCCTTGCATTTTGAAAACCCGGCTGTGCAGCCACACCAAGTCCGGCTGCCCTGGCACGATTTCCGTTTGACAGCAGCCTTCTCGCAATGAGAGCAGCTCACTGAGGCGCATGCCGGTTGCGAATGCAATCAACACGAAGCAGGCGGTTTGGAGGTGGGACAACTCCGTGCTCAATCTCCGAAGGGACCGCACACCCTTTTCGAGCTGTGTGCTACCGAGCGGATATGCCGCCGGTGATAGCCGGCGCAAGCACCGCGTGCCGAAATACAGAAAATGATCCGGACCCATGCGGCTCCGGATCGCCTCCACCTCGTCGGACGCGTCCAGCAGATAATCGGCAAAACGCTCCACGTACTGAAGCGACGCCCGCACCAGCGGCCCGAGGATCTCTTCGGGAATGATCTCGGTTTTGCTACCAAACGAACGAGGCTCCTTCCCAACGATCTCGGCGGCTGACTCGCCCTGCAATGGGTCAATCACCAACCCGTCCCTTGTGACGCCCCTATATTGAAAGAGTTTCTGCAGAATCTGGACATGCTTGTATTTCCAGGACCTAATGGCATCGGAAGACACCAGCTTCTGGATGTAGTCCTCGCAGTGATGAGGCAAAACGTCCTTGAACCGAAAGACAGGATTGGAACAACTCACCAGGTAAGCGATAAAGGGCTTTAAGGCGCGGAATAGATTCCGCAGACCTGCCGGTGCATGAGCCGGCCCGTCGACAGGATGCCAGCGTAAGGCATAGACAAAATGCTTTGACGCTGTTAGGAGGGATCGGAATCGAGCGTCAGTGAACAGACCGCCGCCCGGCATTTTGAAGGACCAATATATCCGTTTATCGTGGCTGCCCATCGCCGGGTTGGCGTCTTCCTTCGAAAAATCCCATACGTCATCCCAGAATCTTGAGGTCAAGGATACTTCGGGGTTGTCGGCGCGATCACCGGAGACCAGTGCATTCGCCCTGGCGTCGGACCGCTTGGCCCGACGGCTCATCCCAACACTCCCTTTGCCACGATGAAGACGCTGCTTTCCAGTTCCTTCGCCCGCTGCGTGGCTCTCTCAATCTGCTCCGGTCGGAACGCGGCGACGATATTGTCGTTGATGATCCGGACGCTATTTCCATAGACCGCATCCCAGTCTCCCGGTTTCATCTCTGATCGCAGGCGCAAGAATCGGTCGCGAGTGGCAATGACCATGGGTAGGTCATCAAGAAACCAGAGACCATTGGGGCAACTAAAGCATGCATGAAAGGATGTGCATAGGCGCCCCTTTTCTTCGCCTGTCTGTGGCGAATCGTAGGGATCACGACAGGCGCCGCAGCCGGTATCGAAGCGCCCATCGAGGATTTTCGCGGCCTGCGCCTTTGGCAGATTCAAACACTTGATACCCGCCTCGCGCCTCTGTGGAATGACAGTGACGCGCTCAACCATGCGCGCCTGTGCCTTCTGAATCACACGGGCATTGAATTGCTCGCTGATATGGTTGAGCACGTATCTTATGGTCGTGGAGAAGTGTGCGTGCTGAAGAAATTGGCGAACCTTGCCCAGATTGCCGCCTGTTTGGAGGTAAAGCAGGGTGGCCGCAGATGGCCGAATGTTGGACAAGGCGAATGGTGGCAGCCGGTGTCGATCACGGAATTCCCGCAGACGCCTAAAGGACAACCGTGGCGCCGTACATGCCGAGATAAGCCGGCTCTTGAGTAGGGTGTTTTCGCTGAAATAAAGGAACAGCTTCGTGTTCGCCGGTGGGCCTGCCTGCCGTGCGAGCGGTTCCGTGTACTGGCGCATAAACTGGATCAACTCGACAACCCCCATCTGTTTGCGCCGATCGACTCGATGAAGCTGCTTCTGTTGCCTACCGGCCCGCGGCTTATCCCAGACGCAGTAAAAACACTCTTCATCAATCTCATGCGGGATAAGACAATCTCGCCCAAGGTCCCACAGGGCGTCGGGGTTGATGCCGGTGCGGGCAGCGATCAGGATCATAAACGGTATGATCTGCTGAGCGCTCGTGGGCACGTCGCCGGGCGTGTGGGTTTTCCGGATATGGTCAACATCCGCAGCCGCGGCAGTCAGAATCTTCCGAAAAGTGGCCGGCGACAACGCTTTGGATGCTGGTCGTTCGTTGCCTACGCCGGGGAATATGTTGCTTGGAGTGAAAAAGGCCGGATCGAACTCCTCAGGGTAGAGCCGTTTTGCCTGACGCAAGAGCCAGCAGCACAATGAGAGTGTGTGTGCCGCGGACTTCCTTTTCAACCGCCGTTTGACGACAAGCCAAATCGCCATTTCCTTCAGCATCTCCGGCCCCAGTTGCCTCGCGGATTGCACGTCCCGCTGACTCTTCTTGCGATGGTCCAGAAACCGAGTGAAGAGCCGGAGACTGTGCGCGGAGGCGATCAGCGTCGCTCGACGTTTTCCATTTTGGTGAACAATCCAGAATGCGTTTGCTAGCACACGGGCCAGTTCAGGACGTGACGACAGAAATGTCAGCCTTATGGTGAACGGTTTTTCGCCCGGCCGCTGGAAGGTCTGCTCAAGAGGTGCAGACTCAGTCCGAAGCCGGGCAAGATCATGCTGCTTGAGTAGCTCCCCTTCTATGAGCCCCCAACGCTGTCCCGCGCCGTCCTTTCGCATAGATCATTCCTCTTCCAATAGCCGATCCACAAAGCTATTGTGCGCGGCGATCAGGTCGCTTCTCATACGCTCGGTCAAGTGGAGATACCGCTCAGTGGTTGCCATGCTGGCGTGCCCGAGTTCCAACTGCAGCGTCTTTAGTGGATTCGGCGCGCCGATGTCCTGTAGATACGCGAGTCGCTCGACGGCGTAGCAGTGGCGAAGCATGTGAGGCCAGATGTGCAAGCCTGTTCGTTTGCAGTTCGTGGAAAAAACCCGGTTGATAGCCGACGTTTTGAGCGGTCCCCCCGTGCGGCCCACAAAAGCAGTAGCCCGATTCTTGGAGCCGCTGGAGTGCCGTCGTTCCATATGAACGTATCTGTGAATTGAGCGCAGCAGGCGTACGGGAAACAGGATTGCCCGCCACTTCTGTCCTTTGCCAAGGATCTTGATAGCCACCGTGTCCCTCTCTATCGAGCTGGGGTTTTCTGGGAGGGCATTCAAAGGCAATGAACACACTTCAGCGGAACGCATGCCGGTGAGCCAGAGGGATTCCGCGATCAGTCGGTCTCGCCAGCCGCGAAAGCTCTTGATGAATCGCCGCACCTCTTCGCGCGGTGGGATCTGCAGCTCTTCTCTTGGTTCTGTCAACCTCAAGCCGCTACCCGGGGCCGAGCCGGCATGCAGCTTGGCGCACGGATCGAGCTCTCCGAAGGCCCGGTAAGGAACTCGAGTGGCCTCCAGTTCGAACGGAAGCGCATCAATCCACCCTTTTTTCTGGACGAACAGGTAGAACCCGCAGATCACGGACAATTTGTGATTGATCGTGGTCCGCTTCAGTGGCCGACCCGTTTGAGGGCTCAATTCCGATCCGAGGATATTCCGATAGGTCGCAATGTTCAGCTCGGTGACGCGGCGCCACTCAAGGCCAGCCTTTTCACAGAAGCTCAACCAATCGGCCAGCTGATATGCATAGCTGCGCCAGGTTCTCGGTGAGCTGGTCCTTCCACTGATGATGCTCAACCTCGTCAGAAAGGCATTCGGCTCCAGTTCCCACCGCATCTGCGAACCCAGGAGAAACGGCCGCCCCTGAGGATCAAACAACACGTGCATACGGCCGGTGTGACGAACTTCGCCGCCATCGGTTAGCAGGATGCGTTGGGAAATTGCATCGCGCAGAGGGCGTTGTAATCAAGGATAACCCCGGGTCGCGCCGAGTGAGATGCGGAAACACTCGACTTGCTCAAATCAAACATACGGGAAAAATCGCTGAGATAACGCCAGCATCCGTTTATCAACCAGACCCTAGCAAACCACGCGCTTGCGCTGCTGAGCCGTCTCTTTCGGTGCGAGCCGATGGCGCACCACGGCGGCTTTCTAAACTTGAGCAGCGGAGCGTTGGTCGCTCTCCGGGCAGAACCGAAAGTCTGGAAACGAATGCGACGCACAGTGCGGAAGCCGGACTAAGCGCTACAGCTATTCCACTAGACCATAAGGTAGTCAACATCAGTCCAATGCAAGCTCGCTCTACCCCGGCTTAAGCATGCCGGAGTAACACATCGTTCAATTCACAATTCAGCAACACAGGAGACAAAATGTCAGAAACTAGCACGTTAATTGGGTACGCAGGCCGGACCATCAATCGAGAAGATCTGGCCCTCGTTCCCACACCGCCGGCAACGGCAACTCACCAACCCGTACCGCACCATGAAATCGTCCAGGCGCTCGTGGAGACGCTTGGATTCCGTCACATTGGCGTGGTTCACGACGAATACGCAGTATCGCCGGACGGCATGAAGATGTTCGGCGTGCTCGACCTTGAAACCGAGATGCACGGAGCACGATTTTCAATAGGGCTTCGCAATTCGCATGACAAGACCATGCGTCTGGCGCTCACCTGTGGATATCGGGTCTTCGTCTGTTCCAATATGGCCTTCAGCGGCGACTTTACGCCGGTCCTCGCGAAGCACTCGAAGTCGCTAAATCTGGTTGATTCCATTTCGGTCGGCGTGGATCGCATGCAGCGCAATTTCGGTCCCATGCAAAAGCAGGTGGAGTCGTGGCAGGCGATGGAACTGAGCAACGTCGCAGCGAAGTTGATCGTCTACGAGGCGTTCATCGAAAGCGAACTCGAGGTCCCGAAACATCTGGCCCGGCGTGTGCATGACCTGTACTTCGAGCCACAGTACGAAGAGTTTCGGCCGCGGACTCTGTGGAGCCTGTCCAATGCATTCACGTCGGCCTTCAAAGAACTCGACCCGATCCCGCAATTCAAAGCCACCGCGAAGTTGGGCGGATTCCTGGAAGAGCGGCTCGCGCGGAAGTTCTGAGCGGGTGCGACAACGGTGGCAGTGGGCCGGCCGAGCCTTCTGCCACCGGACTGAACATTGATCGGCCCCTAACCGTGAAGCACCGCTATCACAGGAGAAACCGCCATGGCTTGCCCGGACTGTTGCTCGTCGGCCGGGGAAATCCGGTTCGCTACGTCGGTTGAAACACACGGCCTGGACTGCGGGCCGTACGAAACATTCAACGAAGAATTCATTGTCTGTCGCGAATGCGGCGGGCGATATGACATCAGCGACTGGGAAGCCACGCCAGAGTTGCAGTCTGAGGGTGCGACTCCACCGGTGAGCATCGACACAGTTGCGATTCAGCAGAACTGACGCCCTGGCCTGACTGACGAGTTGACGGGCATCTCGCCTACGCAAGTGCTGTCCGGAGGCCAACAACTCGAACAACTCATTTTGAGGCGGTCGAACGCGACTTCGCTGCTGTGTGAGGGGACGGAGGACCCGCCGTGAGCTACTTCAATTTTGAATTCAACCCCGAGTTGCCAAGTTCGCTCGTCCATTGCCTCAACCGGCGATACAAGGGCGCCCGGAAGTTCCCGGTAACGGCCCCCGATGCGCAAGGCACCCTGATCGTATGGGCGCGCGATCTGCAAGAGTGCCAAGAACATCTCTTGAACGCGTTATTCGACCTTCTCTTCGCGAGGAATCGCGTGGGAGCTGTGGTGTGCAATCCTGCGTGCATCTTTTGCGGGGGAAAGACACAAAGCCGCGGACGAAATAGTTCCGGCACCAGAGGATGGCGTTGCATGAACCCGGACTGCAAACGAAGCTTCGTCATCGACCGTAGCTTTCGGGGTGGCATCAACCATCCGTCCCAGTCGAAGAAACCAGAATTCCACCGCCTCGTGTTTGTCGAAGGCAAAACAATTCGGGAAGCGTGCGACGCGCTCGGACTCTCCACGAGCGCCGGCGACAACTGGTTCCGGAAGATGGTGGCCCTTGGGCAACAGGTCGATCACAGGTGCCCTTGCGGAAGGGATCTGCGCCATCGAGGATCGTGCCAGTTTCGGCGAACATACCGCACTGAAAAGGAAAAGGCGAACGGCAAAGCCCAGACGGCGGAGCGTTCGAGTAGCCCTGTGCGACCGGGAGCGGTCACCGCTGATTGACGTTCATCCCGGCGGCCTGGTCATGCACCTGAAAACATCGCGATCAGCAAGAGCACGAGATTGTAGACTTCGTGCATAAGCGTTGCGTGAGCCTTCATCCGTTGCGTGATGAGTACAGGGATCTTCCGGTAAGTTCACACCGAGCCGTGGGGGCTGCTGAAGTGCAACTGAAAAACCGCGCCGCCCGCCCCCCGTACCCATCTTGCACCGTCCACCCGTACCACCCAAATAAAAACTGCATCAGTGTGAGGCGAGGTACTTGGACACGCGTTCGATGGCAAGCCCACCTCCAACCCACGCGTCCAAAATCTCGCCTTTGGCGCCCAGCAGGAAGTAAGTTGGGGCACCCTCCGCGCGGAAGCTGCGGTGTATGGTACCCTCGAACGACTCACGAATCTGAGGGCACGAGATGTCCAGATCGGTCGAGACAAGCGCAACTGTAACGGGTTGATTAACGGTTTGATTCGCACGGCGGCGCGTGATTCGAGGCGCACCGTCGAGGTGAATCAGCCGAGGCGCGTCCGGAGTCACTCGCGCGCGGGCGTACTCGAAATCTTAATGCGAATTGTCGGGCAGACCGCCCGCGACCTCGGCATATTGAATGGGCAGCAGCTCCGTCAATTTTCCGACGGTTTTTCGACGTGGTCCACCACCAATATCTCGACCGGACGCTTGCGTTTCTCCAATTTGAGCCCTAGCTGTTCCTGGAGCACAGCCGCGACCAACGCGGGATCGGGGGGCGCAAGCGGCGGATCGTCCGACTCCCAGGTCAGCTCAAAGTCGAAATCTCCGGCCAAGCCGGTCTGATCCATAACCGGGACCTGGAGCATTCGGGTAAGGTACGACGCTAGTCTCGCCATTGGCGCCTTGCGGCCCACGATGTGATGAGGATCTTCCGGGCTAGAGAAATTGGCGACAATGCCGTCCGGGACCACCCTGCCGACGATCCTCTGCGGCGGCGCGCCTTCCGTCCACTGGCTTCAGCTTCGGCCCCTTCCGCGTCTGGGTTAGCGTGTAGACCCAAACCTCCTTCGTTTCCCGGTGGACTTTCAGCTTGAAGCGCTCCTCCAGCAGCGTTTGAAACATCAGCCTGATCTCATCGTCGCTCGGCGACCCCGCCACCTTGGCGTCGATGTCGTACCAGTTCCAGCCGTCCGGGAGGCTAAGATCCCCTTCGAGGGGATACCCGGGCTCGACGTGATACGCGTACGCCACCATCGGCCCCAACTCGCCGTGCATGATGATTCTGTCGCCGGAGCGGCGTGGCGTCCGGTCAAACGGACTGTTGGGCGTATTAGGCTTCACTGACGCGACTTCGAACTGCGGGCGCTGCGCAAAAGACAGCTCGCGCGACAAGCACGCGATCACGCCGACCTTGGCGATTGCCGATACGGGTCGCAACAGTGCTGTAGTCGTTACCGGATGAAAGAGCAACAGTAGCCGCAGATTAGCGTTTAGCATTGACATAGGAACCTCCTTGCTTAGCCGATAACTTTCGCGACGATCACCATGAAGACGGCATCGCCGCCATTCACCGCCGACTTGCGAACGACTGTCTTCTGGCCGTCCTTGATGTCCAGATCGGTCGAGACAAGCGCAACTGTATTGGTTTGATTCGCTGGATTCGCACGGCGGCGCTCTATAGTGGCCTCTTCACCCGGCGACACCACCATTGAATTGAAACAAACGCGAACGGTCTATACAGTCGGTTAGGTAGCATACGCCATTTCACACGAGTTGCTCCAACCATGGGATCAACGCTGTCCGCACCTGTGCGTCCGGGAAATCCGCTAGCTGCGGAAGCGTGCGGGTTTTGCCCAGTGCGGTCGCAAATCGCCACCCGAAGTAATAACCGGCTCGGGGTGGCACATCCGACGAGCGCGCGTGGCCGCTCACATTCCATCATGAGTTCTTTATCTGTGCTGTCCAGGTTCTTGAGGAGCCTGCTAGCGAGAGCGGGCACATTCGCTTCGCAAGAGGGAGCGAGGGCAGGGTCGTTGAAAATCGTGCTGAGGCGTGTAGTCGGATTGAGTTGCTGGCTCGCGTAGGTGGCCAGGCCTTCCTTCCAGACAAGCTCGTAAAGTGGGGCATCGACGCCTCGTTGCTGGCTCTTCCAATCCGGATGAAATGATGCGTGATAGTGATGGAACACTTCGTGCGACGTCATCACTGCCAAGTCTGCTTCGGGCCCGTCATTTCTAGCGATGGTATCGAGCCCGAAAATCAAAATGTCTTTGCCGTTGAGCGGTCCGCCGCCAGCGTCGAAGCCGAACAGATTCGGCATAAAGATCAACGTGCCGCGCCAGGTGAGGTCGGGCAGAAGCTTCTGCAGATGCGCAATCTCGGTATCGAAGCCGCTGTCCACCCGACGGTGGAGAGTTCTGATCGCCGGCAGCAGAGGTTCGACCCGCTCGATATAGCGCGTTGCGCGTTCCAGGGATATGGGACCGGTGAAAGCATCGTACAATTCCGCATTTGGTTGGACCACAGATCGCAAAAAACGCCCGGCCCGAGACGTGGGGGAGACCACATCGGGTTCTTGCCACAGTTGAAAGAAGGCAGGGAAAAGGTCCACCTTTGGGATGCGACTAGTGGTCTGCGCTGAGGTGATACGCAGGCCAGCGCCTAGTAGCAGCAAGATCTGACGGCGTGACACGGAGTAGTCTAGTCCCATGAGCATTGGACGGTCACTTTCCTCTCTGGAGCGGGTCCGGCCTGAAAAATGGGAGGCCCTCCGATGGCGAGAAACGGATGAAAGAGCAACAGTAGCCGCAGATTAGCCCTTAGCGTTGACATAGCAACCTCCTTGCTTACTCGATAACCTTTGCGACGATCACCAGGAAGACGGCATCGCCGCCATTCACTGCCGACTTGCCGACGACCGTCTTCTGGCCGTCCTTGATATCAAGATCGGTCGAGACAAACGCAACTGTTGCAACGGTTTGACTCAACCGGCGGCGCGTGATTTCGAGGCGCAGCCCGTCGAGATGGACCAGCCGAGGCGCGTCCGGAGTCACTCGCGCGCGGGCGTACTTGAAATCATAATGCGAATTGTCGGGCAGACCGCCCGCGACCTCGGCTCCGCTGAAATTGCGTCCACGCAGCATCACCGTATCGATTAATCGGTAGGACTTGTAAGTGAAGACTCCCCGGAGTTGTTGGAGTGTTTCCGCAAGAGCCTGAGGGACATCGTCTTTCGCAGACGGCTCAGCTTGTGCAAGGCCCGAAACCAGGTAGACAGTCAGCGCAACGTTGGGCTGTTCCTTCCGCCCTTCCGCCGGCGAGTTTTTCTGTTCCTGCGCCGGAGCTGATGCCGCCAAAGCGATGAGGCAACACAACCACCATTTCATTGCGGAACGTTCTCCTTTGAATCGATCAGCCAATAAATCACTACGTCCGGATCGGGCGTCAGTATTTTCACTTTTAACGGCTCACTTGTGTCACGAACGTCATGCCGAGCCCGGACGGGCGACCCTGGCGGTCTGTACTGCGTCAAAGGCAGGGCCAGAGCGATCAGAACGGCCGCCGCCGCCGCGCCCCACCAGAATGCGGGCTTCCGCCGCAAGTTGCGCGCCGAAGCGAGAGGCACGATCGTCTCGTCTCGGAGTGCGGCCAGGACCGCGGAATTGATCCGGATTTCGTCCGCCAGATCGCGGCAATCCCGACATTGTCCCTCCCCCTCCGGCACACCGCAAATCTTACACATCATCTCGCCCTCCTGACGTATTTCGCGAGTTTCACGCGGGCCGTATGAATCTGGCCTCGAACCGTTGTTTCCTCGATATCGAGGATCTGCGCGACCTCAGCGGTGGAGAGTCCTTCGATATCCCTTAGCACGACGCAAATTCTTTCCCGCGGAGAGAGCCGTCCGAGCGCTTCGAGAAGAAGTTTCCTCCGCTCTTTCAGAGTCAGTATTTGCTCCGGGTCCGGCGCCGGGTCCGCGGACTCGCCGGTGAGCTCGGTGGAAGTACGTTTCGCTCTCCGGTAGTAGTCATTGCAGACGTTGACGGTGACGCGGTAGAGCCATGCCTTTGGCTCGGGGCCGAGGCTGCTCTGATGTTTGAGCACCCGCAGGAAGACTTCCTGCGCGGCGTCCTGTGCATCCTCCAGACTCCCAAGCAGACGGTAAGCCGTTCGAAGGACCATTTGGTGGTGAGCGGCCACGAGTTCCGCTGGATTGCGATTCATCGCGCTGCTCAACGTTATCGGCAATGGTAAGGTTTCAGCGTGCAATTCACAATACAATACGCACGAACAGTCAGACTTGTTGGGGGAAATCTCAGTCTCCTCTGCCGATTCTCGCCTCCAAGCGCATTGCCAGCGTCGGCTTGGTATCCGACCCTAGAATGCGCGTTGTCGCGGCGATTGCGATTAAAGGGATCATCCAATCGCACTGAAAAAGCAAAGACGAACAGCAAGAGTCAGACGGCGGTGTTAGGGGCGGCGGAGCGTTCGAGTAGGCCTGTGCGACCGGGAGCGGTCGCTGCTGATTGACGTTCATCCCGGCGACCTGGTCATGCACCTGAAAGCATCGCGATCAGCAAGAGCACGAGATTGTAGACTGCGTGCATCAAGGTTGCTGCTGCCGTAGACCCGGACCGCACTCGCAACCAACCAAACGCAATGCCGGTCAGGATCGTGGCGTAGAGGCGTGGGCCATGTCGGTCATTGTGAGAGAGCGCGAAGGCAATTGCCGTGAGAAAGACTGTCGCGCCTGCGGCCGCCGCGAACGGCAGGCCCATGCGCCTCAAAAGCTCGAATATCAGCCAGAAGAGGAGGCCGCGAAAAAGCATCTCCTCGATCATTGGTCCGGAAGAACTGGCCAGAAGGATCCGTTGCGAAAGAGGCACCCGTCCCAAGGACTGATGGAAGATCCGGGCAAACCACCAAACGCCACCGGCGGCGGCAAGACCGGCGATGAGGCTGTAAAGCCAGAATCCTTGACGCGGTGACACCCAGCCTAGGCGGCGTAGCCATTCGGTTGTTCCAAGGACGCGATAGCCGTAAATGAACAGGAGCAGGGTCAGCAAGAGGGCGCACCCGAACGCCGTGGGCTTCGTCGCAATCGCCGTAAACTGCCAAACAAACAGGCAAGCGACCGGCAGGAAGAGTTCCGGATTGTCTGTGATGGCTCCGCGGAGGACTGACGCAAAGCGCGCCAATCCAGCGTTCGATCCCCGGTCGTGCCAGTGCTTGGCGCGCAGGATGCTCAAAGCAGACTCTCTCCGCATACGTCACGGAAGCCGCAAGACCTGCATTTCCCGCGACAATCGTGATCGATATGGAATTCCCCGCCACGCTTGGCGGTTCGTATCTCCTCAAGGAGCACAAGCAGGCCTCGGCGTAACGAGGAAGTGTACTCAACGCGGATGCTGCGGTCTTCGTATTGGACTACGCCGTACGGGACGAACGCTTGGCATACGTCCTCAACCAAAAGGCAATAAGCCACCAGTTGAAACAGGTGGCCGTCGTATGGTCTGCCGGATCGGGGAGACTTCCCCGATTTCAGTTCCACTGGAGCAACGCCGCTATCCACGCGAACCATATAGTCGGGCCGGCCGCTGAGTCCGTACCGTGCGGAAGTGAGAGATGGCTGCTGATAGATGGCCCCGACCGGTGCATGCCGAATCCTTACCGCCAGAAGGCCGGCTTGCCCAAAACGGCCGCGCCCCAACAACCATGCCAGTACCGCAATGATGAACGCAATAGGAATGAGCATCTATTCAGTCCGTTCAGTTGGGGCGCATGGTGAGCCAGCAGGCGACAGCCAAAAGCAGCAGCAAGACAAGTACGAAATTCCGAGCCCTCATCCTGCGTTGCGACAGCATCACGGCGCGGCCGTGACGCTCGTGATAGGCAATGCCAGCCTGCCTCTTCTCGATCTGCACGAGTGTTGGGCGAGTTCTCCGGTCGTTCAAATACCAGGCTCGCCTGCAGAAACACCAGTCTCCGATTTCGGATGCGCGGATTAGATCACGATTCAACATCTTCGTTGCGCCCCGGACGCCTAATCTGAAACTACTCCCGATCAGCCTGATAGGGATAATCCCATTTTCGGGGAAACCGGGTCGACCGTCGGTTTGACAGGATGCGACGGAACGATAACTGGGCGAGCGTGGTGGGCGCGGCAGGGCTGTGATATTCGCCTTTTGTTCGCCTCATGCGTTATACTGCTCTTCGTGAGCAAATGGTGTACCGTGACCGTCACTGAGCCAGACGGACGCCGGCACAGCCTGGATGTGCTTGCAGAGTCCACCTACGACGCCGCTCATCTGTTCGTCGTTGAGGCGAAGAAGGAGCGGGCAGTCGGATTGCCCAAGCCAACGTTGGCCACGGTCTTTGAGGTGGTTGCGAGCGGCAGGGTCTATCGTGTCGCCGGAGTGGCCCTCCAGCGCTGGATTATGGAGCGACGGCAGAAATGGAACGGGCCGAAAGGCTATATGTTCTGCAAGCGTCCAGGATTGGAATGACGGTCACCTAACTAACAGCGCGCCAGGATCGCCTTGCTGTCGCAGCCGTCTCCAGCCAAGATCATCCATTTCGCCAAGACCACCATTGAATTTTTGGTTGGCCTGAAGCCTCTGGGTTAGGGCCGCGCGTTGATCCCGATCCGGTCGTCGATCGCGCTGATGCGAGTTGCCCAGCGAGCCTCAGACCGAGGGGACCAAAGCGCCGTTACCGCCTCCCGCTTCAGGGCGATGGAGGAGTCCACGTAATCAGAAAGGTGAACACCTAGGCCGTGACCCTGTTGATCAGCGATGATCTTGGGGTCTGTACCTTTTTCCTCGTGTAGCGTGGAATGCGATCGTCGCAGGACCGCGAAGTTGATCCCCCCTCCCAAGACTGGGAAACGGCGCCGAAAAAATTCTCTTGACCCTGTAACCTACATGGTAGTAGCATAAGCCTACAGAGTAGTAGATAATATGTTCCAGCCAAAACTCAGCAAACTTGAACTTCGAATTCTGGAAGCCCTCTGGGCTCAGGGAAAAGCCTCCATTCGGGAGATTCACGAGGCCTTTCCGGAACCCCGACCGGCCTACACCACCGTCCAAACAATCGTGTACCGAATGGAGGCGAAGCACGCCCTTCGCCGCATGCACAGGATCGGCAATGCCGATATCTTTAGACCGCTCGTGGCCCGCGACGTAACGCGGAACCGCGTACTGGACGAGATACTGAGTTTCTTTGGCGGTCAAGCCGCGCCGATGATGGCGCAGTTGGCCGACGCGGGGAAACTGACGCCCGATGACGTTCGCGAGTTGGAGAAGACGATCAAGAAACTCAAGGCGCAACAGAAAGCGGAAAGGATGGGTGAATCGAAATGATCGGCGAACTCACGCGCCACCTGTGGCAATCGACCTTCTTCGCCTTCGCGGCGGGGCTGCTGACTTTGGCGTTCCGTAAGAATCATGCCCAGGTCCGCTATTGGTTGTGGCTGACCGCGTCTCTTAAATTCGTGATCCCGTTCGCCGTGCTGATGAATGTTGGGAGCCGTCTGGAGACTCCTGCCACCCGCGAGATCGCGACCCGAATCACCACAGCGCCCGCGATTGCGTACACCGTGGAACAATTCAGCGACCCGCTGTTCCCTGAACGCCTGCCGGCATCTGCACCCGAGGCCAGCGCGATCCATTGGATTCCCGTCGCCATTCTCGGACTCTGGCTGTGTGGATTCCTGGTCATCGCGCTGATACGACTTCGAAGCTGGCTGCGCGTTCGTAGCGCAGTTCGCGGCAGCGCTCCGATCAACATCCCGGCGGGGGTAGAGGTTCGCGTATCTCCGGGATTGCTGGAGCCCGGAGTAGTTGGACTACTCCACCCCATTCTTCTCTTACCCGACGGTATCGCAGAACGACTGACGCCATCTGAACTCAAAGCGGTCATGGCGCACGAGTTGTGCCATGTGCGTCGCCACGACAATCTGTTCGCGTCAATTCACATGGTCGTCGAGACGTTGTTTTGGTTCCATCCCCTGGTGTGGTGGATCGGAGCGCGACTCGTGGAAGAACGCGAAAGAGCGTGCGACGAAGAAGTGCTGTGGCTCGGCAATTCGTCGGACGTTTACGCCGACGCGATCCTCAGCGTTTGCAAACTCTATGTGGAATCGCCGCTGGTATGCGTGTCCGGAGTATCGGGCGCGAGTATCAGGCGAAGAATTGAGGCAATCATGGCTAATCGGCAATTGCCGCAACTGAATCGCGCAAAGAAGGTTCTGCTCGCAACTGCGGGACTCGCTGCACTGGCTGGTCCGGTAGCGATCGGCTTGCTGATTGGCGTCGCTCATGCGCCTTTGATTCACGCGCAGCCGCCAGTTCCTTCAGAGGCATCTACAGCGGCGGTGGCGGCAATTCCGGTCTTGCAGGTTCAGGCCGCACCGCCTCAGCCATCCGCACCGCAGCCGCCTCCTGCGCCCAGACCGAAATTCGCAGTGGCCTCCATCCGAACCTGTGCAGGCAGTGATAGCGGCGGCAGAGGGAGTGGCAGCGGAGGACGCCTTAGCGCGTCATCGGGAAGACTGTTCGCAGAGTGCCAAACACTGGCAACCTTTATCCGGTACGCGTACCTCGGGTATATGTATGGTGAGACGGAATCTCACAGGCTCGTTTTCTCACAGGAGTTCAAGGGAATTCCCGCCTGGGGCAATTCCGAACGCTACACGATTGAGGCGACGGGTGGAGGAACTGAAACCAAGGAAATGATTCTCGGGCCCATGCTCCGGTCACTCCTTGAAGACAGATTCAGACTCCTGGTCCATCGGGAAACGAGAGACGTCCCCGTCTATGACCTGACGGTGGCAAAAGGTGGTCCCAGGCTGCAGGCAGCGCGCGAGGGAAGTTGCGCTCCCCGCGATCCCAACGCCCCTCTGGTTATGCCAGGATCTGGTGTCGCGCACGTGTGCGGCATGGTCTATAAATCCGCCACGGATGATGGCCGTTACATGTACGGCACAACAATGGCGCGGCTCTGTGCGCAGTTCTCGGCCTCCCTGGACCGTGACGTTGTTGACAAAACCGGGCTTACGGGAGCCTTTGATATTCACCTCGATGTGTCTCCGGGTGACCTTTCGGTCTCGCTGGCGAATCACACCGACTTGCAAATCTCCGCAATCTTCTCCGCCATTACGAACCTCGGCCTGAAACTCGAATCGGCTAAAGGGCCCGGCGAATTCATCGTTATCGATCACGTTGAGCGCGCTTCGGAGAATTGACATGAACTGGCGATCACAAACATGCAGAACGCGATCCTGAACGGACTAAATGACGGGCTCTCGCAACTCGGGCTCCAGTCAGAACGTCGTAAGGGAACGGTTGAAGCCCTGGTGGTTGATCATCTGGAAAAGATGCCGAACGAGAACCGAGACCTCGTGCATATGATGCGACTCAAACGCCTGACACGCTGTGTGGTATTGGCGCTCTTTGCGCTGGCGGCGCTTGGCGCGGCAGAGTATCACGGTCAGGTGAAGTTCGCTGGATTGCCGCTGCCAGGTGTGACGATAACCGCGACCCGCGGTGACAAAACGATGACCGCTGTCTCCGATCAGCAGGGTGTATTCTCTTTTGCTGATCTGCCCGACGGCTCCTGGTCGCTGCAAGTGGAAAAGCCGGGCTTCTCGCCGATCAGGCAGGACGTTACGGCTGGCGGCAACCTGCCGGGACCGTCGTTCGAGTTGAAGATGTTAGAGATGGATCAAATGCAGACAGTGTCTCCGTCAGCCGCACCAGAACAAACGACTACCATCGCGGCAGCACCCACCGTTCCCACGCCAGCCAAACCGGCCGTTGCAAAAGGAAAGGCTGTTGACGTTCCCGCTACGCCACAGACTGCTTTTCAAAGTACGGACCTGAATGCGACATCTGCCAACGCACCCGCTCCCACAACTGAACAATCTCCTGCGCCCGAAGTAACAAACGAACTTGCCCAGCGCGCGGCGGACGGTTTCCTGATCAACGGTAGCGCGATAAATGGCCGGTCCACGCCCTTCGCGCAAGCGCCTGCGTTCGGCAACGCCCGACGGGGTGGCCCGCGCTTGTATACCTACGCCCTGGCGCTTGTGGACAGCAATTCCGTGCTGGATGCCGCCAACTTTTCTTTGACCGGCCAGCATACACTGAAGCCGCCTTGTAACAACATGACAGGTACGGCCTCGTTCGGAGGTCCGATCCGGATTCCTCACCTGCTGGAGCGTAACGGACCTCAGTTCACCGTGAATTATTCGCGCGTCGAGAACCGCGCTTCCAGAGTTCAGACAAGCCTGATGCCCGATGCCACGGAACGCGCCGGCGATTTTTCCAACGCGCTCTACGCGGGCAAGCCAGTGACGATCGATGACCCGGACAGTGGAAACCCATTCCCGGGCAATATGATCCCGGCCAGCCGGATCAGCGTACAGGCGTTGTCGCTGTTACCGTACTACCCTGCGCCGAATTTTGCCGGCGGTACCGGCTACAACTACCAGGTACCGCTCATCGCCAACACTCATACCGACAACCTCCGAGCCAGCCTGCAAAAGGCTTTCAAGCGCAAAAACAACGTCTCAGGCCTCTTCGGAATGTCCCATACCCGCAGCGACAATAACAGCCAGTTCAACTTCCTCGACCTGACACGTTCGTTGGGACTCAATGGCATGGCCACCTGGCGCCGCACTTACACGCCACGATTCTTCGGGACGTTCACCTATCAGTTCAGCCGCCAATCCAACCAGCTTATTCCGTTCTTCGCGGGCCGCGAGAACGTCTCCGGAACGGCCGGCATCACAGGCAACAGTCAGCAGCCCGTGAACTGGGGACCGCCGTCGCTGCAATTCAATCAAAGCACTATCGCCGGGTTGAACGATGGCACGTCGTCGATCACGCACAATCAGACGAACGCAATTTCATATGCCAGCTCCTGGAACCACCACAGTCATAATTTGAGTTTTGGCGGTGATTTCCGCTGGCAGGAGTTCAACACGATCTCGCAGAGCAATCCGCGGGGCACGTTTACGTTCAGCGGCGCGGCTACCGCGCAACTCGCTAAAGGCGTTCCGGTGCCCGGAACCGGATTCGATTTCGCCGATTTCCTGCTCGGCACACCGGATGCCAGCGCGATTGCCTATGGCAACGCCGATAAGTATTTCCGGGCTCAACAACCCGACCTATACGTTCAGGACGACTGGAGAGTGCGCTCGGGGCTCACTCTCATTCTGGGCCTCCGCTGGGAATACACGTCGCCGATCGCGGAGAAGTACGGCCGTCTGGTCAATCTCGATATCGCCTCTGGCTTCACCGCCATATCGCCGGTCGTGGCCAACGGCACCATCCGCCCGGACTACCACGAAATCCAGCCGCGCATCGGCCTAGCGTGGCGTCCGTTTTCGGCGTCATCCATGGTTGTGCGCGCGGGTTATGGAATCTCTTACAACACTCAGGTCTACCTGCCTTTCGCCAATCTGATGGCGCAGCAATCTCCTCTTTCGACCAGCCTGAATGTAGCGAATACGGTCGCCGATCCCCTGACGCTCGCGAACGGCTTCTACTCGCCGCCGAATGTGACGACGAACACGGTCGCCGTCGATCCGAATTTCAAAGTCGGCTATGCGCAGGTCTGGAGCTTGGCTGTGCAGCGCGATTTGCCAGGCGCTCTCCAGATGGTCGCAACATACACCGGGACCAAGGGGACGCATCAATTGCAGGCGTTCGCTCCGAACACCTATCCGACAGGACCCGTCGTACCGTCAGGATACGTATATTACACGTCGGGTGGAAATTCCACGCGCGAGGCAGGCACCCTGCAACTTCGTCGGCGTCTGCACAACGGCTTAACCGCAACGGTGCAGTATACGTACTCCAAGTCGATCGACGATGCAGCGGCACTGGGCGGAGGCAGCCTGGGTTCTGTAGCCCAGAACTGGCTCGATCTCTCGGGAGAGCGTGGACTGTCGGCCTTCGATCAGCGGCATCTGGCCAACACTACATTGCAATATACGTCGGGCATGGGCGTAGGCGGGGGAGCACTGTTGACTGGCTGGTGGGGACGCTTAATAAAGGACTGGACAATTCTGGACGGGATCAACGTAGCCAGTGGTTTGCCACTAACTCCCATATATTCCCAACTGATCCCCGGAACCGGAATTCCGGGCATTGTCCGGGCGGATTACACCGGCGCGCCACTCTATGACGGCCCCGCAGGCTACTTCATCAATCCGGCGGCGGTAACTGCGCCGGAGCAGGGCCAATGGGGAGATGCGGGCCGCGATTCAATCACAGGGCCAGGCCAGTTCTCGATGAACGCCTCAATGGCGCGGGCATTTCGTCTGACAGATCGCTTCACGTTGAATCTTCGATTCGATGCCACGAATCCTCTTAACCATGTGGTGGTGACCCAGGTAAATACGACGATAACGAACCCATTGTTCGGGCTGCCTCAGGCAGTGAATGCAATGCGAAACGTGACCACCACGTTGAGGTTAACCTTCTGATGAGACCAGCAACGCTCTGTCTTCTGCCGATGCTGGCGGTAGCCCAACAACTGCCCCAAAAACCGCAAGTGCAGCAGCAGGTGCAACCAGCAACCACCTCAGCCATCTTCACCTCTAACACCCAACTGGTAATCGAAAGTGTCTTCGTCAGAGACAAAACCGGCAAGCCAATCGAAGGCCTCCGCAAGCAAGACTTCACGGTCACTGAAGACGCCAAACCCCAAGTCATCAAATTCTTTGAATTCGAAAACGTCGATGATGTTGCGGCATTGACCCCCACGCCAAAGTCCCTCGGAGCGCCCAGCATCCTCCCGCAACTCACCCAAACCGAGATCGCGCCGGAACCGCCCGGCGACATTCACTACAGGGATCGCCGCCTGCTCGCCCTCTACTTCGACATGTCCGCCATGTCGGTTTTTGACCAACTCCACGCTCTCGACGCCGCCCAGAAATTCATCCGCACCCAGATGAGTTCGGCCGATCTGATGGCCATCATGGAATACAACGGCTCAGCCGTTCAGGTGCTCCAGGACTTCACCGGCGACCGCGACAGGTTGCAAACGATCATCGCTACGCTGATCGTCGGCGAAGCGGACAATACCGGCAGCAACCCACCCGGTGCCGATACTTCAGACAGCGGCGCTGCCTTCGGTCAGGACGATTCCGAATTCAACATCTTTAACACCGACCGCCAGTTGGCCGCGCTGCAGACGGCGGCCAAGTGGCTGGGGACACTCAATGAGAAGAAGTCGCTCATCTACTTTGCCAGCGGACTGAATCTCCACGGCCTCGATAACCAGGCGCAACTCAGTGCAACCATCAACGATGCGATCCGGTCCGGCGTATCTTTCTGGCCGATCGACGCGCGCGGCCTGATGGCGCTGCCACCGCTGGGCGACGCGGCCCACGGATCGCAGGGCAATGCGGGCATGTACACAGGCGCCGCCGCGCTGGCCGTGCAAACCAATTTCTCCCGATCGCAGGACACCCTCTACTCGCTGGCGGCGGACACCGGCGGCAAAGCGCTTCTCGATAACAATGACTTGGCGCAGGGAATCGTGAACGCCGAGAAGGCCATCGCCAGTTACTACATCATTGGCTATTACACGACCAACGAGACGCCTGATGGAAAGTTTCGCCGCGTCAAAATCACCCTGAATAACAATGCAGACGCCAAATTGGATTACCGCCAGGGCTACTACGCAAACAAGGTCTTCGGGAAGTTCACGGCGGCGGACAAAGAGAGGCAACTGGAAGACGCACTGATGATGGGCGATCCGGTCACCAACCTGACCATCATGCTCGAAGTGAATTACTTCCGGCTGAACAACGCGGAATACTTCGCCCCTATCATGGTGAAAATCCCCGGCAGCGAATTGGCGCTGGCCCGCAAGCGCGGCGCGGAACACACCCTGATCGACTTCATCGGCGAAATCAAAGACGAACACGGCACTACGATCCGGAACATGCGCGATTACATGGATATTAAGCTCACCGACGCCACTGTCGCGGAGTGGGGCAAACGGCCCATCGAGTACGACACCGGCTACACGATTTTGCCTGGGGCCTACCAGATCAAAGTTCTGGCACGGGACAACGAGACCGGTAGAATCGGCACCTACCTGGGCAAGTTCTACATCCCCAATTTGAATATGGAGCAAGATCGCGTCCCCATCAGTTCGGTGGTCCTGAGCAGCCAGCGCGCGGAGATGAAGGACGCCCTCGCCACGGCTGGCAAGCCGAGTAAGGCCGCGATTACGCAGGCGGCAAACCCCCTCGTCCAGGACGGGGAAGAGTTGATTCCCAGCGTCACTCGCGTTTTCAGTTCCAAAAGCAACATGTACGTCTACCTCCAGGCATACGAGGCTGGCGCTACCATTACGCGACCTCTGGTTGCCTATGTGAGTTTTTTCCAGGGATCTGTCAAGGTCATGGAAACGCCGCTGGTGAGAGTGGCCGACGGGCTTGACCCCAAGTCGCACATCCTACCGATTAAGTTGAGCTTCCCACTGGGCAAGCTGAAACCGGGAGAGTACGACTGCGAAATGACGGTCCTCGATCCTACAGAGCAGAAGGCTGCATTCTGGCAGGCTCCGGTAATGGTAATTCCATAATGGCGGCACGGTGCAGGTGCGTTGGCCTGGGACAAGTGCTGAGATACGCCCAACAATTGGGAGTGCCATCGGACCGTAATAGCTACGTCATGTGCGCGATTTCACGCAGCCGATCACTTGGCAACGCCGCGGACCGACAAAGCAGAATCGGTCTGCGCGGCTGCGGGGCTCCGGGTAACTTGTGCTCCCGGCCGTTTGTGTCGCGCCATGTCCGATGGAGATCAATGATGCCGGAGTTGTGTCCGGCCTGGAGGGTATAGTGCTCCCCAGCGGTTTTCGCGAGCATGACGACCTTGTCTCTGCCCAATTCCATGACCAAGTCGCCGACCGCAATTCCTCGTACCCATGAGGGAGCAGCACGCCCTCGTCGCCCATTTGACTCCCATTCTCGCAGGTCCTTCCACCGGTGGGGTACTCTGGGTTCATATGGAAGAGTTCCGCTCGAAAAGCGAGGCGCTGCAGTACTTGGAGTGCGGCGTCGAGCGGGGGCAGTACCAAGCCTGTGGCAATCTGAAGCTTACGGAGCAGATGGATTTTCGTGGCCGAACCTATCGTCCATACTGTCGCGAGAAGAGCCTTGGGGTTCACGATACCTATCGTGCCGTGGCGAGCACGTACTGTCCTGAAGGGTGCCACTTCTTTCTGAGCAGGGAGCAGTTCGCGGTGCAGCAACAACAGGTCGCTCGCCAGCAGGCGATGGCGAACGCCAGAACGTCAGCTCTGCATGGCATCGGTGCAGTCCTGCTCGCTCCGTTCCGGTACTTCCAGAAGCTTCCCGGCGAATCGTGCAGTCCCTCATCATCATCTTGCTCATCGTGGCATTGTTCCCGCAGTTCAAGAACACCATCATCGAAATCCTGAAGGTACTGAAGAACTAATGGGAGTACGAGCCTGAACGCCCGGCGCGGTAATTTGAAATGGTCCCCACGCGACAAGCGTAACGAGCGAGTGAGCGGCTGGTCGGTGCCGAGGTTCGAGCCGCGCCTTGATACTCAATAAACCCTTCATGTGGGGACGGCCAGCGGGGACAGGGCCAGCGCGGACAGACTGACCGTTCACAACTCAGTTGCGCTCGTTGAAGGCAGATATGTCCCCATAAGTCGGCATCGCAACTGGAATGGGGCCTCAGCGGCTCCCGTCCAGAACCCGGCACCATGCGCGTTTCTTATCCAATCCAGTGACCGTTTCGCCGGGCAGTCACCACACACACAACAACAAGAAGCCGATTCGATTCCAGGAGTTTCTCATGTCTCGCTTCGCCGCCAGAATTCGCTGCAATTACTATCCTTTACCGTTGGGAGAAGCGGAAAGAATCCGAAATCTAGTGCGGTTCCCCGCCGAGCCGTTTTCCGCTCTGGACCCGTGCGTTGGAGAAGGCATCGCGTTTGCCGCTATCACCCGGGATTCCAGCGCCCGGCGCTACGGAATAGAGCTGGACGCCTACCGCGCGGAACAGGCCGCCTCAATGCTGACGAAGATCATCCAGGGCAACTGCCTTGAAACCCATTGTGCTGTTGAGTCTTTTTCGCTCATCTTCGAAAATCCACCATACGACTGGGCGCTTTCAGCAAATACGCGAGAACGACTTGAGGCGGTGTTCCTGAATCACACTTTTCGGTGGCTCATTCCGGGCGGCGTCCTCCTTCTCGTTATTCCCGCAGAGCGCGCAGCCGAGTGTGCACAAGTTCTGGCCTCCCACTTTAAGCGTTGCCGGATCTTTCGCCTTGGCGATCCGGAATCTGTCCGATATCGCCAGGTGGTCATTGCTGGTGTCCGGCGCACCCGCCGGGAGCGTGAGCAACTGCGCGATCGCGAAATCAGTGAAGGCCGTCTTCTTTTCGCAATGCTCGGACGCGAATACGAACGTTTAGTGGAGTTGCCAGATTTCTGCGAAGATCCATATACGGTGCCGCCGACCCGCCCGTCGACGCTCACATTCAAAGGCTTGCCGCTCGATGAGCTGGAGGACCTGATACAAACGTCGCTGGCGTCCAGGCAGGCGGCAAGAATTCTTGCTCCTCAGCCGACTGTGATCGGTGGAAGGCCGCTCACACCGTTGCACGCCGGCCAAGTTGGCCTGGTCGCTTGTTCCGGTCTCATCAACGGCATTTTCGGCTCGGGCGAAGAGCGCCACATCGCGGCATGGAAGAGCAAGAAGGTCACGACGAAGTTCACCGAAGAAGAAGCAGACGGCACAACCATCATCCGCGAGCGGGAACGTTTCGTCCACGAACTTTCCATCGTGTTCGCTACCGGGGAGACAGGCACCCTCGAATGAATCTCCGCGCGGAACGACACAGGGGGCAGTAGAGGCCGTCGAGCCAAGTGATGAACCGCGCGCTGCACGGCCGGAGAGAAAGCATCAATGAAGAACGCATATGAACGCCTTGGCTGTCTGGAGTTCGAAAAACAGCTCAGAGATACGAGAACGAGGATTCGTGTCACTCTGGACCGGTTCATCGGGGAGCCGATTGAGAGCAAGGGGGCGACCGGGGTCTGTCATCTTGTTTCCGTCTTTGGAAGTGACGTAGACATCGGCGCCATATGGGCGGCGATCGCGGGCCAGGAATGCCTGACGGTTTCCGGTCCTGACCTTACCCAAAGAAGGGTATCGTTGGGAAAAGATCCTCGGGTGTTGCGTGGGACGGTAGCCGTCGCTGGACGGAGCCGAAGCGTGCGCCACTTGATGGCGTTTTCCGCTCAAATGGCTGATGATACCGATGTCGGGAGGATCATCTTGAGCCAGGGCAGTCCGGAGTTTGTCTTGTACCGGATTTCGCAGCGACTGGGACTTCCGGTTCACCCGACATGGGCGCATTGGTTTTGGAGCGCGTTGGTGCAGCAGAAACGCACGCAGCCTTTAGATGGCTTGGGCTATCGACCGCTCGCAGTGTCTGGAACGAAGGACGAATTCTTGCAGTGGATCGGAACTGCGGTGAAGAAGAGGGAAATTGAAATTCCTGAAGAAGGCAACTCGATCCATTGGAATTCAATTCTCACGAGCCCGCCTGATTGATAGTGGCCATGGCGGGTTTACTCGCGCGTCCAAACGATTGTGATCACGTTCTTCTTGTGGTGAGTTTCTGTGATTTCTTTCCACGAGGAAAGTAGTCCATTCAACGTTCTCAGAGCAACATCCCGTTGGAGGTCGCTGCCAAACGATGCACTGATCTCAATGGTGTGGCGGCCGCCCTTTCGGTGTGGCATCGCCTGAGGAGCTTCCTTCGTTCTTGGCATCGCTTCTATTCTCGCGCCATTTCGGCAGGTCGTGCGCCCGGTTTTTTTGCGAAGCCTAGCTCAGTCCAGGGTCGTTAACGAGTCGCCGGACACCGCGTCCAGTTGAGCGGCTGGGTCCGGTAGATCGCGGCGTTTCTCCGGCGTGCTGGAGAGGCGGATCCATCGCCTCGGAAAAGGTCAACCATGAATATTCCCTCAACGATCGCCGATTACCTACGGCGTTGTTCGCAAGAGTTGGGCGAACGAATCCTGCAAGTTTATCCTGCTCTACAAGCTCCGGGCGACCCCGTCTCGGATAGATTAAATAGTCTGTTGCGGACCCCCTTCGCGGCACAGCGTCTCGCTGCGATGGGTGTCGTCCGGCGCTGGGAGCGGGCCAACGCCGCTGCGGTGATTGCAGAGTGTGGTACCGGCAAGACTCTCATGGCCCTTTCTGCGCTCCATGTGCATTCTGCTGGCCGGCCGTACGCGGCCCTGATAATGGCACCGCCGAACATCGTCGGAAAGTGGTGTCGCGAGGTCCTGATTACGATCCCCGGCGCACGCGTCTTCATGATTGACGGCTTGCGGACTCCGGGGCGGTCTAGCACCGGCCCGCATGGCGTGAACGAAGTTCGCTACCGGAACGGCCGGATCGTCCGGGAAGGGCTGCACACCACGCTAACCGATCTCAGACTTCGGAAGAACTCGAAGTCGGCGCGAGATCGGTGGCAGAAGATCTGCCCTGGTCCGTCATTCTGGATAGTTGGAAGGGATAGAGCAAAGCTGTCCTATTTTTGGAAACATTCATACTCAGTGGCGCGGTCCGGTCCATGTTTGGGGAGCGTCGTCAACCCCGACTCTGGTGCGCCGCTGATCGTGAACGATGAGCGAGTGCTTGCCACCGAATTTGACAAGATACGGCGGAGCGAGATCCTCGGCGCCGCCGGACGCGACCGCGGGAAAAACCGGCGTCCGATCTATAGCCCTCTTTGGCAGGCGGACGGTAAACGTATCCGCCGCTTCGCGCCCCTCGAATTTGTGGGCCGTTACATGAAAGATTTCTTCGACTATGGCATTGCGGATGAAGTGCACGAATTATCGAACGATACGGCTCAGGGCAACGCGCTGGGAACGTTGGCGCGGGCGGTCGATAAGATCGCGGTGCTTACAGGGACCCTCATGGGCGGCTACGCGGACGATCTCTTCAATACGTTATACCGACTGGAACCCCACAAGATGGTCACGGAGGGGTACGAATGGGGTGAGTCGGGAGTACGCAGCTTCGCAGAAACGTACGGCGTACTCGAACGAATAACGATCATTACGCCTGAAGAGAATGCGTGCTCGAAGGCAAAAGTGACTAAGCAGGTCAAACGGAAGCCAGGCGCGTCCCCACTGCTCTTTGGAAAGTTCCTCATGGAACTGGGCGCATTCGTCTCACTGGAGGACATATCGAGTGAATTGCCGTCGTATCGCGAAGAAGTCATCGGCGTCGATATGGACGAACCGCTGGCAAAAGCGTACAGGGATCTCGAAAAACAGATCAAAGCGGCGCTCGAACAGCATCGCGGCAATCACTCGGTAATCAGCACGGCGCTGAATGCACTGCTTTCATACCCGGACCGGCCGTACGGCCTGGGCGACTTGATCGGAACGGAGTACGATCCGGAGTCACATCGAAGGGTGCCATTTCTGATCGCTCAGACACAAGACCTCCCCGAGGACTTGAGATATGCGAAGGAGCGAAAGCTAATCGAATGCATCAAGGCTGACCTCGCCCGCGGCAGAAAATGCCAGATCTACGCCGTGTATACAGTGAAACGAGATGTCACCGGCCGGCTCGAACGGGTTCTGTCACAAGAGGGCATCCGTGTTTCGGTGCTCACGAGTCAGGTGCCTCCCGACCAACGAGAGGCATGGTACGAACAGCGGCTTCGCGACGGCATGCAGGTGTGCATCGCTCATCCCCGCCTGGTTTCCGTCGGCATGGACTTGCTTTTGGCG
>Ga0209067_10000422_pt1 | contig 27299 bp, 25 predicted proteins | sample ColStrG_CSR_2013_FD_187199 | JGI IMG/M metagenome (GOLD analysis project Ga0209067, IMG submission 187199) | Freshwater sediment microbial communities in response to fracking from Pennsylvania, USA - Cold Stream Run_MetaG_CSR_2013 (SPAdes)... | ecosystem: Environmental > Aquatic > Freshwater >... | reverse complement strand
CTCGTGGCCAAGGTCGGACTCGACGGTCACGACCGCGGCGTCAACGTGATCACTCGCTTGTTGCGCGACGCCGGTATGGAGGTCATCTACACCGGGATCTTCCAATCGCCCGACTCGGTCGCTCGCACGGCGGTCGACGAGGACGTCGACATCGTCGGACTCTCCATATTGTCCGGGGCGCATTTGACGTTGGTGCCTCTGGTCGTTGACGCCTTGCGCGCGCTGGGATCGCACGTCCCGGTGGTGGTAGGGGGGATCATCCCCGACGACGATGTGGCCGCCCTCAACGCCGCGGGCGTGCGCGCCACCTTCGGTCCGGGATCGTCACTCGAGGATATCGTCGCCACCCTCGAGGACCTGGCGGGCGCGCGCTAGGCGCGACGACGCGATGTCGGGGGCGTGCGAGACCGGACTAGACATCGGATCCGCCCAGACGCGCGAGTCCGAACCCGATCTCCATCGCCATATCCTCGAGCACCGTGAGAACCTCGGGAGTGAACGCCCGCGGCTCCATCGCGTAGACCTGCCAGGTGCCGTCGACGACGCCGTCGACCACGACCGGGATGGCCGCGGCGGAGCGAAAACCGTGGCGATGGGCGTTCTCACGCCACGGTGCGAACGTCGCATCGGTGTCGATGTCCGAGACCGTGCACGTCTGGCCCGACCGCATCGCCCGGCCCGTGGGGCCCAGGCCGAGGTTGTCCTCGCGCCAATGGACCTCGAGGCCGTCGAGGTAGGACTCCTGACCGACGCTGCTCGCCACCATCTTGACCGTGCGTAACTCGTCGAAGATCTTCTTGCCGTACCACGCGAGCAGATAGCCACCCTCTTCGACGGCTACTTGACACATCTGTTGGAGCAGTTCGCGAGCGTCGTCCACGCGCGTGAGGACGCGACTGCCGGCCGAGATGGTGCGCAGCGCGCGGGCCGTCACCACTTCGGCCTCGCAATTGCGCAGCGCGACCACCACGCCATTGACGCGCCCATCGGTTCCGTGAACGGGCTGGGCGTTCGCCTTCATCCAGACGAAGTCCCCCGACGCCTGGCGCACCCTGATCATCAACTCGTCCAGCACCTCGCCGAAGTGCAACAATTGGCGCCACGCCACCACCCGAGCGTGGTCCTCGGGAAAGACGAGATCGAGCACACTGTGGCCGAGCAAGTCGCCCACCATCCATCCTAATTGGCGCATCACCGAAGGTGAGACCCACGCGAGCTCGCCGTCCAGGTTGACCCGGTAGATCACGTCGGACACGTTCTCGGCCAGGAGGTCGAAGTTCTCCTGGGTCTCCCTGGCGAGGACCCTCAGACGCATCACGTCGTCGATATCGTGCAGCCCGACCACCACGGTGTCGTCCTGGACCGTCGGGCCTCGCAATTGGCGCATCTGCTGGGTCATCCACTTCACGTTGCCCGTTGAGGTGAGGTACCGCACTTCGACGGGGTCGGCCAACTGGCCATTGGCGATCTGGTGTCGCTGGGCGTCGAGTCGCGACGCATCCTCTCGCGACACGTACTGGTCGATGACCGTCCCGACCACGTTGTCGGCGCGCCACCCCAATGTCGCTTGGGCCGACGGTGAGATCCAACTCACTTTGCCCAGGGAATCGCATTCGACGACCACGTCGGTCGCGGTCTCGGCCAACATGCGAAAACGGCTCTCCGACGCCACGAGAGCGCGTTGTCCCGCGACGTCGCCCTCGGCGTCTCGCCAACTGGTGACGCGCACCTTCTCACCGGTCTCGTCGTCGACCACCTCGTGCGAGCGCATGGCCACCCAGCGGTAGGAGGAGTCGGCCATTCGAATGCGCAGGGTCAACGTCATCAGATCCGGGTGCTCACCTCCGCGGTAGAAGGTCTGCAACGATGTGCGGTCGTCCGGATGCACCAATTCTGCGAGAGACCGACCCACAACGTCAGTACTCTTGAGATCCATCAGTCGCTCCATGAAGGGCGACGCCCACTCGATGAGACCACGTCGCTCGAGGGCTACGACGTCCGTGCCGTTGGCCGCCATCAGGCGATAGCGTTCTTCGGCTAACCGGGCCATGCGTTCGGACTGCACTTCGCTATCGATGAGGTGCAGGCCGGCTGATATCCCGTCGAACTTTCCATGCTCGTCAAGGTTGCGGTGAGCGAGCACTGCGAAGTGGTGGAAGATACCCTCCTTGTCACGAAGTTGCACGCGAAAACGGAACTTCGCTTCGGTCTCGGCCCGCCTCAGGTGATCGGCACGATCGAGCACACTCTGCTCATCCATCAGGTTGAAGAAAGGTGTCCCGATGATCTCCTCGGGCCTCCATCCCAAGGCCGAGGTTAGGGAATCGGAAGCCCACACCGTGACCCCATCTTTCTGAGTCACCACCACGATGTCGGCCGAGTTCTCCACGAGCAGTCGGTAGCGCTCCGCGAGTGACCTCTCGTCGACCCGATCACGGAACGAGTAGACGACCACGTCGTGTGACGCCACCGCGCGCACGTCCAGACGACCCATGGTCTGGCTGCCAGAATTGAAGAACGGAACGTCCCATCGTTCACCGGGCACACCAGTGTCGACGACGACGCTCAACCATTTGACCAACTGATCAGCAAACTCATTGGGAAGCAGCCCACGGATGGTCTGACCCACGAAGTGCTCGCGATCGAGATGTAGGTACGAAGCGGCATGTGTATTGAGGTCCACGTACTCGAAGTCGATGATCGTTCCGACTCCATCCCGTAAGGTGCGCGCGACGATGCACGACTCGAGGCTCGCCTCGATACCCAATCGCAGATCCAACTCCACTCGCGACACATCGCCCTCGACCGACAAGGCTTACCTCTTTCGTTCCCGACACCGCGGAATTCGAAAATTCCCTGAGGATATCCTCCATCGCCAGTGATTGAAATCCCAATGACTTGGGTCACATCCACTTAGGACAGTCTGTAGCCGGCCACTCACCAATTCACGCGACCCAACGGGAAATGGCTGGCGACGTGGTTATTCCAAGAGATCGTCCGGACGAGCGACGAATCAAACCAGGTGAATCGGTCTCGTGCACGAGCGACTCGTCGTCGTCTCGAACCGTCGACGGCAGCGGTGGTCGATGTTGCGTACACGGTTCTAGTGGAAAGGCGCGGGCAAAGCGAGGAACTCGTCGATCTCCTCCGAGGTCTTGGGCCTCGCGATGAAGTAACCCTGAGCGATGTCGGCCCCTAACGTGCGCAACGTCTGATGGTTCGAGAAGGTCTCGATCCCTTCAGCGACCACCGTCACATTCAGGGCTTTGCCCAATTCAATGGTCGAGCTGATCACGGCACGGGCTCTGACGTCGTTCTCGAGGGCGAAGACGAACGTCTTGTCGATCTTCAGCTCGTCGATTGGCAGTTCCAATAACTGAGACATGGACGAGTACCCCACACCGAAGTCGTCGATCGAGATGCGAATCCCCAGTCGACGCAGTTCGTCGATGCTCTGGCGCGAGCGCGACGGGTCCTCCCCCAGACTGGATTCGGTGACTTCCAGGGTCAGGCGTTGAGGATCGATCCCGAACTCGATCAGCAGCATCGTGATGTAGTTGGGCAATTTCTCGTCCACCAGGTCGAGGTGGGAGATGTTCACACTCATGTTGAGCCGGTGTCCGCTCGCGTCGAGACGGACCAGTTCGCTCAGAGCCTTTCGAAGCACCACGCGGGTGAGGGGGGTGATGAGACCCACACGTTCGGCCATGGGGATGAAGTCATCGGGGTAGATCAGTCCCCTCGTGGGGTGGTTCCAGCGCACCAGGGCCTCGAGTCCGTGGATGTCGCCGGTTCGCATGTCCTGGGTGAACTGGAAGTGCAGTATGAGCTGATCGTTCTCGAGAGCGGTTCGCAGGTCACCGATCATGGTCAAGCGGTCACGGCTGTTGAAGTCGAAGTCCGAGTGGTACAGGCAGATAGTCGAGTGATTGCGCTTGGCCTCGTACATCGCCACGTCCGCGCTGCGCATGAGCTCGACCTGGGTGAGGCCGTGCTCGGGGTAGGTGGCGATCCCGATGCTCGCACTCACGCGCACGATGACGCCGTCCAGGGCGATCGGATCGGCCAGCGCGGCCGCCAACTCATTACCGAAGTCGACCAACTGGTCGAACTTCTCGAACACCATCGCACAGGCGAACTCGTCTCCCCCGATCCGCGCGATCGTGGTCAGGGGTCCCGTACGCCGAGCGAACCGTTTGCCGACCACCCGCAGCAGCTCGTCGCCGCATCCGTGGCCCAACGAGTCGTTGATCTCCTTGAATCCGTCGAGGTCGATCAGGATCATGCCGAGCTGTCGCTTGCCCTCGAGCGACGAGAGCACGCTGCCGGTGGTCTCGATGAAAGAGCGTCGATTGGACAGACCGGTCAGCTCATCGGTGCGCGCCACCATGAAATTCGCTCGCTCCACGTTGCGGACCTCGCGCAAGGTGAGGGCCATGCGTAGCACGACCACGGCGAGCGCGCCGATCGCGAAGAACGAGGCCGCCTTCGACGAGCGCTCCACCACCGCGACCGCCAGCGTCATCACCGACAGCGAGGCGAAGACGATCGGCACCGCCGCGAGACTGTTGGGCACTCCGGCGTGCGCCGAACGACCCACGCCGCGACGTTCCTCCGGCGCGCTCGCGGCCAGACCGATCAGCCACAGAGCCACCACCCAGGTGCAGTCGAGCAGCGTGCCGGGTCGGTAGGTGCCCGCGACCTGTTGATTGAGATAGACCACGTCGCCGATGACGAAGAACGCGAAACCGCCCATCATGAGAGACGTGGCGAGGTTCAGTCGATACCTCGAGGGGGCGAGTCCCGACACCAGCACCACGAGCAAGACCAGGTCCATCAGCGGATACGCCATTCCCACGATGACCTGTAGGGGGCGTCCACTGACCACGAGGACCTGGTTGAACCAGAAGAGGGCGGCGATCGCCGCAATGGAAAGACCCGCCACCGCACCGTCGAGACGAAGGCTCTCGAGTCCACGTCCGTAGCGGTGCTGGGTCATGAGAACGACGCCCACCACGAACGCGCCGTACGCGAGGAGGTACGGGACGTCACTCGGCGCCGGGCTGGGGATCGGGGTCATGTTCTGGTCGTGCAACAGATAGATCAGGTTGGCGGCGTTGTAGAGGACGACGCCGATCGCAAGCGCCGACCACGCCGCGCGCAGACGCGCCGAGCGCCGGATGCGCAGCAGGATCGGCACCAGCGGCACCATTCCGGCGATGTTGCCCACCCAGCCGTCCCAGAATGAGATGTATCCCGAGGCGGGCCGCGTCACGAACACCAGAGACCCGACGTAGGCCACGACGATCACGGCGGCCAGGACCTGCCACCACAATTGGTCGCGCTGGGATGAGAACTCGCGCCAGGTGCGGTGCCACGACGTCAACATGTCGGGGTCCTCACCCGAACGACGGATCTCGGGTCGTGCACGTTTGCGGTGTCCCGGCAGAACGAGGTGATCCGGACCCGGTTCCAACCCATCTCCGCGCGGCGACTCCCTCGCCGTCGACGTCACATCAGCTTGCATGTTCACCTCCCTCGACAAACCCGTGGCGCGTCGGCGCCACCGGAGAGTGCACCGGGACCCGACACAACAGCACTATGGCCACTCTCCCAGAGGCGCCGGTGAAGTCGTGTCAAAGTATCGTCAACGCACACCCAACTCTGACCCAACTGCGGTGATGGGAATCGGTGTCGCTACGAGCGCCCTAGCGTTGAGTGGACCGTCGCGGAACGTCGAGGTCACTGATTCGCAGGCCACCGCCCACGACATTCGTCGCGACGTCGGTGAGGCGAAGGTTGCGATTGCGCGCGTGGGTGCGCAGACGCGTGAACGCGTCGTCCATATTGCAATCGAGCGACTGGCTGATCATCCCTTTGGCCTGTTCAATGATGATGCGGCTGTTGAGCGCGAAGCTGAGTTGGTCGTTGAGCAATTTCGCACTGAGCGAGGACTGGTGCTGAAGGATCGCGATCGTGGCGATATCGGCGAGACCCTGGGCGACCACGACATCCTCGGGAGCCAATTCGCCGACATCGGTGCGAAAGAGATTGAGCGCTCCGATAGTGCGTCCACGTAAGCGCATGGGCAAACAGTGCACCGAGCGAAATCCCTGCTCGATGGCCCGTGGGGAGAATCGTGGCCAACGCTTATCGGGGTCCACTAGCTCGTGGTTGACGATCGCGACGCCGTCGGCGTAACAGTCGACGCAGGGTCCCTCATTGGCCTGGATCTGGAACAGCTCGAGCACCTTCATCGATTCGTTGGACGAGGCCATGAACTGCAGTTCGCCACCCGGCATCCCCAACATGACGCCCGCCGACGCGACGTCGATCGCCTCGACGCACCGACCGGTCAGGAATGCCAAGATATCGACGACGTCGTAGTCGTCGACCAAGTTGTCCGCCAATTCCACCAACGTGGCGACTAGGAGCGATTCTCGAGCCATCTCAACATCACTTTCTCTTGGGCGATACCGCGCACGTCATGGATGTGTGTCCGAGCTGAACTCCGGGCCACAATTCTACACCGACCCATCGTCGTCATCTGTCGACCTCGATCCATTCCTGGCTACCCGCGTCGAAGCGAAGCTCCCGTCCGATGACGCGTCGACAGAGGCTCGAGAGGCTCGTCGAGGTGGAGAAGGCGTGCATCCGCAGGGCGATCAGCGCACTCGCGATGGAGATCGCTCCCTGGACCGCCACCATGCCGGCCGCCTGGTGGACGGTGAAGTCGAAGATGGCCTCATTTTGAAGGTCCCGCGAGAGGCTCTCGGGACGAGCACCGGCCTGCAGCGCCACGATGCCCCGTCCCACCACCGACGCCATCAACAACGAATCGGACGTCTGGTCGTCGCTCAGTTCTCCGGTCGTCGTGCTGAAGAGACACAGGACGCCGAGACGGATCACACCGATGCGCACCGGGAATCCGAAGACGGCGTTCGCGCCGAGGGCTAGCGCCGCGGGCGTGTAGAGCATCCAGCGAGACGCCGACGTGGAACCCAGATCGCTCTCGTTCACCAGGACGTCCCCGTGGAGACTCTCCGAACAAGGTCCCTCGCCCACCGTCATTTCGAGGTCGACCAGTGACCGGGCGAAGTCATCGCTGTTGCAGAATCCGGTCAAGGTCATCTCGTCGGCGTACAGGGCGATGGCCGCCGCGCTCACCCCGGTGACCTGGGTCGCGACCGCGCACAGCAGTCCACGCTCTCCCCCGCTGCGCTCATGCGCAGCCATCAACTCGAAGATGGATAACAGCCGATCAGTGGACATGAGGGGCCAGATCGTCGACGTCGGGGACAACGTGGCAGTTCGTGGATGATTGCATGGGACCACTCCTCGGACATCACTAGGGCATCTCAACAGTTGGCTGCGACGACGGCCACGCGCTCGCTGGGCGCTCGAGCGACGACACCCACGGGCTCCTAGGGCCGACAGGTGCGACGAGGGCGCCCGGTACGAGGACTCCCTCACGATGGGCCCCGCGCGGTCGCGGAGGTCTCCTCGCGCACGTCGGGCACCTCGAAGGCGGCGAGAAGCGCCGACACGTTCACGGTGGCGACGCTGATCGATTGGTCGGCGATCCCGTAGGGGAGAAAGAGCGTGCCCTCGTGGATGAGTGAGCCGCACGAATAGACAACATTGGGCACGTAGCCGTCTTGCTCCTGAAAGCTTGGCGTCAAGAGCGGACGCGGAAGCTGACCGATGACCTTGGTGGGGTCGTCGAGGTCCAACAAGAGCGCCCCGATGCCGTAGGTGCGCATCGGGCCGACGCCGTGGGTCATCATCAGCCAGCCCTCGGGCAGCTCCAGCGGTGATCCGCAGTTGCCCAACTGGACCACTTCCCATGAATACCTCGGAACCTGCGCGATCATCACTTCGTCCCAGATGTGCAAGTCGCTCGAGAACGACACCGCATTGGACTCGCGATCGAATCGCGACAGCGCCACGAAGCGACCGCCGATCTTGCGGGGGAAGAACGCCAAGCCCTTGTTGCGCGAGCCACGTCCGGCCAACGGGGAGGAGACGAACGTCACGAAGTCGTCGGTCTCGAGCAACTGTTGGGACACTGAGTGCCCGTCGAAGGCGGTGTAGGAGGCCACGTACGCGGCGAGACCGTCCTCATTCGTCGCCACGAAGCGGGCGTCCTCCATCCCGTTGCCCTCATTGGGCGCGGTTGGCCACAACACCCGCCGCGACAGCTCCACGTCGTTGTCGAAGGTGACCTCATAGAAGCACGCGGCGATCAATCGCAAGAGTTCAGCGGTCCTGACCACGTTGAGACGGGTGTCGTTCTGCGTCTGGAGTTTGAGTACCGCCACCTCCAGCTCATCGACGCTGAAGTCCTTTTCCATGGCGTTGAGGACCGAAGCCGACGTCTCGCCGTCGAATCCCAGCTCGTCCAAGAGCGCGTGGAACACGTCGCGATTGAGGGCGGTGCACCTGGCCGTGCCGACGACCGGGAAGACGGACGCCTGGTCCAGGACTAGGTGCCCCGAGGCGTCAATGACGCCACTTCGAAACCCGATCGACGAGTGATGACCTTCGCCCACCGAGCGCACGCTCATGATTACGCGAAGTTCTCCGGTGACCATCCCGGACTGATCGGGGTGGGCCACGAGACTGGGGTTGCAGACTGCGGCGGACTCGATGGAATATTCATGCGTGAAGGCGGCGCCGATAAGTCGCCGTCGCGCGACGGATATCGGCGCCGAGAGGTAGTCACTCACGCGCTCGGCGTGGTCGTCGAAGACTTTCCCCAGATCGTCGTGGCGTCGGTCGAATCGCACGAAGAGATCCTCCAGCGCCGACTCGACGTCGGCCTCATCGAGCGCCAGCAGGCGTTCTACCGTGTTGGCGGCCCTGGATTCGCTGCCGCCGACCAGTTCCTGACCGGGGATGAAGAGGCGCGACACGACTCGAGAGTCATCGCTGCACACCCGGACCGACGTGCGCGTGGCCAGTCCCATGTCGTTCACAGGGACGCCACCACCGCTCGGCGAGCGTGTTGGAACGTGCTCAGCACGGCGAGGGTCGACTCCGCACCCTGATTGAGATTGGGGCCCTCGCCGGTGAGCCCGTCGTAACCACCACCAGTGCGTTCGTCGAACATGGGGGCGCCCGCATCATTGTGGCCCAGGAACCACATCTCGCAGAGTTGACGCCCCTGGGACCACCGAGGATCACCCGTCAGTGCCGACGCGCGAACGCAGGCGTCGGCCATGGCAGCGACCTCGATGGGCTGTTGGTCGAAGACACGCGTCTCCTCTCCTCGCCCTCGTCCTCCCGCCGGCGTGACCGACAGATGTCCGCGCGGTGTCTCCATCTCCAGCAACCACTGCAGTTGCCGGAGTCCGTGGTCGACGATTCGCTCGTAGCCCAGGTAGACGCCCGCCGCGATGAGCGCCTCGGGCAGCACCGCGTTGGCGTAGGTCAGGCGATCCTCCGGCCAGCGCCACGAGTCCGAGAGGTTCTCGCGGTCCAGGACCGCGACACAGGCATCCAGCAACTGTCGCGCGACGGCGTCATAGGGTGCCGCGCGGAGGAACTCCGATGCCCCCAAGGCCGCAAACGCCATGGCGCGAGGCCACGGGGAGCGGACAGTCGCGCCGCGCTGAAAAGCGCCGCGAGCTCGCTCGCGAAGTCCTGACTCCTCACAGCGTCCGTAAATCGTGCCGAGCGCCCACATGGCGCGCCCCCAACAATCCTCGCTCGACGCAGGGAACTCCCACTCACCCGTGCACGACCGACGATTGAAGAACTCCCCGTTGGCACGCTGCGCCAATTCCAAGAAATGCAACGATGACCACAGCAGCTCGTTGACGTCGGTGGAGACCAGCGTACGATCGTGTCGTGCGAGCACCAGCGCCACCCGTGCCACGTCGTCGGTACAGTAGCCGTGCTCGATCCGGGGTCGCGCGAGCTTCGCGTGTTCGAAGGTGCCAAAGGGCCCTCGCAGCGATAGCAGGTGCGTGAAATTCGCATCGGGAATCTCGATCATGCGCTCACCGGCCACGTGACCGCATCGAGCAGGTTCCGGGCGAGTTTGACGTAGCGCAGGGCCACACCGTCCCAACTGAGACTCGGAGCGATGCGACGGGCTTCGCCCGCCATCGCCTCGGCCACCTTCGGGTTAGTGATGATCCGTCGGATGGCGCCGCTCATCGCCCCCGCATCGCGGTGCGCCACGACGAGTCCCGCGCCACTGGTCAGCATCTCGACGGAGTGCGGGAACGAGGTAGCGATGACCGGACGTCCCGCCGCGATGGCGTCCACCAAGACCCCCGACGTGGCCTGATCGGCGGAGTCGTAAGGAAGGATGACCACCGCCGCACTGGCGATGAGCGCGTTGAGCGATGCCAACTTGCGGTAATTGTTGTCGAAGAAGACCATGTCGGCGACACCCTTTTCTTGCACCCGGCGCTCAAGTGCGTGGCGATACGTGTCGCCCTCGTAGGCGAGGACTTTGGGGTGCGTGCGCCCGGCCACCACGTAGCTCGGTCGAGGCGAGATGTCACGTAGGTACGCCATCGCGTCGATAACCCATTCGATGCCCTTGCCCGGTCCGATCAGTCCCCAAGTGAGGAGAATGGGGCTCTCGTCGGGCCGCGCGCTCAGGGGCACCATGGCGAGTGCCGCACCGTGAGGGATCACCTTCATCTGAGTCTCGCCAACCTCGTAGACACGTCCAAGGGTGACGAGCGCCGCGTCGGTCATCACGATGATGCACGTCGAGAGTCGAATGACGTCATTGAGTACCGAGCGCTGATGTTCGGTGGGTTTGGTGAGGACGGTGTGGAGGATCGTCGTGACCGGCACGCGCAACTCGCGCATGATGGCGACGACGTCGTCGCCATCGCTGCCCCCGTAGAGGCCGTATTCGTGCTGGATGAGGGCGACATCGAACGAATTGAGCGCTCGAGTCGCTCGCGCGATCGATGGGCCGTCGCCGGCCCGCAACTCGGTCGCCACGTTGAATGGCGACGACGACGGAGCGTCCGAACCCTCCAGGATGCGAACGAGACCCACTTCGTGCCCGTGTCGCTCCAAGGACCGGCCCAGCGCGGTCGTGAAGGTGGCGATGCCGCACGCGGTGGGGGGGCCGGAACTCAAGATTCCCCATCGAACGCTGTACGGCGCCATCTAGGAACCGCCTCTGCGTCGACGTTGCAACTCAATCGCGAGAGAGTCGCTCGTCGGGGAACTCATGTCCCCCCTGGTCGAGGCGGTAGTCGACGCGTTGACCGACCAGTGAGCGCCCGCTGGATTCGTCGCAACGTCGACGCCAGGGGTCCAGAATGAGCCACTCGGATACTGGTCAACTGCCCGAGCGCCACGACATCGCGAATGGATGCTCAGACTGCTCACCCGGACCGCGCGACCGAGCGCGTCGCGACCAAGCTCACTTCCACGATCATGGCCGCCACGAGGGCCGACGTGAGAGCGACCTTGAAGATCATCCACCGGGGAGCGACCATCACAATGGTTTCCGACCTTCGAAGTCGCGGGCGATCAATCACGACCGATCGAGAGGGAACTTTCCACATCATTACGTCCTCCACGTACATGGAGGCGTCGAGCCCGAACGAGCGACAATCGTCTAGATCGTCCGACCCGAACCTGGCGTCTCAAGCGGAGAAGGATTCTCCGCACACTTCATTGTACATCCATCCACAATTTGTCCACCCGATCCCCGGTGCGAACGACGCGGGCCCCAGGGGCGAATCGAGTCTGGCGCGGCTCCATGTGGCCCTCGACCTCGCCTCGCGAGCGACTTTGACGACACCTCGCCGTCACCGACGTCTCGTGACGGCGTCGCGCACCCGGTCGCCAGCACGACGGATGTGAACCTTGACTTCCTTCACCTGGTCCTTCACCGGCATGTCCGCGTCACCCAGAGCCCTTCCCGTCGAATGGGATACTTTGGCGCCGACGTCGCGCAGGTGAGTGGACACTTCTCGGATCTGTTGATCCCTGGGCATCGCCTCGTCACCCAAGACCTTGCCCGTGGCCTTTTCGGCCCGTGCGACTGTCGTCTTCATCAATTCCCTGGCTCGACGGACCATTGACATCTCATTCTCCTTCTCGTCGCTCATCACTGCGATGAAACCATCGGGCCGCTGCGTCCGACGAGCGCCAACGTCGCCACGGCTCCCGTCACGGGCGACACCGCCGCGATTGGTCGAGGCGACCATAGGTACATCGCGTCGAGTTGGACTCGAGGTCCCGCGCGCATACTCCAGCGATGACTGCCACGACCCTGCGACGTGTCCGCGTGGTACATCGACCGCACTAACATCGCCGTCTCACGGGGATTGCCAGCGCCGGGCTCTATCATCGTCAACTCCTCTGGCGACACCACGATGGTCTCGACCGAAGGATGCGTAGTCTGGACGTCCTGAGCAGGAGCCTAGTTGCGCCATCACGTCGCGCGTCGTTGAGCCTCGGCATCGCTGCGGTGTCCAGTTGAAGACCACTGGGGCAGCGGTGCCCGGTCACGTCATGGGACGTTTCCGCTAGACCGAGATGACCTGCTCCGCCAGATACGCCCCGACGCAGAACGCAGCACCCCACGACCACTAACGAGGAAGTGCAAATGAGCAGCATTCGCACCACAACGACAGCGGGTGGATGGTGAGGATAAGCCGCCGCCTCGTGCGTGACTACCGTCGCGCACCCAATGAATTCTCCCTGGAGCTCTTCGCAGAGTTGCCCGCGCGCTACAGCGCCATCGCACAGATCCTCTCCTTCGCCCAGGACTGGCGTTGGCGCCGCGCGATGGTCGGGCGCATCACCGGCGTTCAACCCCGCGTCATCCTTGACGTCGCGTGCGGACCCTGCACCGTCACCAAGAGACTCGCGGCCGTGACGGGCGCTCGCATCGTCTCTCTCGACCTCAGCGACGCCATGCTGCGCGAGGGGCAACGGGTTCTGAAGAAGGCCTCGCTCACCTCGAAGGTGGCACTGGTGCGCGCGCGGGCAGAACAATTGCCGTTCCCCGATGCCAGCTTCGACGCGCTGACCTTCACGTACCTCCTTCGCTACGTCGAGGACCCCGCAGCGACCCTGCGCGAGATCGCGCGCGTCGTCAAACCAGGCGGAGCGATCTCGTCGTTGGAATTCGCCGTGCCACCGCGTCCGCTGTGGCACGCCGCGTGGTGGATCTACACCCGCGCGGTGCTTCCAGTTGGTGGATTTCTCACGGGTGGACGCCCCTGGTGGGCCGCCGGGCGCTTCCTCGGCCCCTCGATCACTCAGCACTACCGGCTCTACCCGCTCGACTGGACACGCGATGCCTGGCTGCGCGCCGGCATCGATCACGTGGAGATGCGCCCGATGAGTCTGGGTGGTGGTGTCGTCATCTCCGGATACCGGAGAGATTGACGATGACAGACGCGCCATCTCCCGATGCGCCGTCGTTCTACGCGCAGCCGAGATTCCTGTCGACGCGAGCCCTGCGCGACTGGTGGACCGTCCTTCATCCGCCCTACACCGCGCTGCACCTGTCGCTGGTGACCGTCGGCGGATGTCTCAGCGCTCCCGTGAGCGCACCTCGCCTCGTGGCGACGTTGGGCGCCTTCCTCCTCGCGGTCGGGGTGGGAGCCCACAGTCTCGATGAGTTGCACGGGCGACCGCTGCACACCAAGTTGGCGTCGTGGCAGCTCGTCGTCGCGGCGGTACTGGGGTTGGGCGGAGCGGTCGGTCTCGGAGTGGTCGGTCTCTACGTCGTCGGCGGCTGGTTCGGTCTCTTCATCGTGGTCGGGGTCCTCGCGGCCGTCGCGTACAACCTGGAACTCTTCGGTGGACGTCTGCACACCCGAGCGGTCGTCGTCCTGAGTTGGGGTGCTTTCCCCATCCTCACCGCCTACTACGCCCAGCACCGCACGCTGAGCCTCGCCGCGGTCTCCGCCGCCGGCTTCGGCGCTCTGGTCACTTTGGCCCAACAGCAACTTTCGACGCCCGCGCGCGACCTGCGACGACGTACGACGTCGGTCGAGGGGGTGCTGCGTCGCGTCGACGGGTCGAGCGTGCCCCTCACCAAGGAGTTGATCCTCTCGCCCCTGGAGAGCACGCTCAAGACGATATGCCGGGCCGGGCCGCTACTGGCGCTCGCCCTCGTCGCCGCTCGATTCTGGACCTAGGCGGGCGCGTCGTTGGAAATACTCCTTCATCGGAGCGAAGTAGGACTGGGCCCAGCCTCCCTCTTCGTACCCCCGTTGCTCGGCGGGCACGCCGCCGTGTCGCACGGTGACCAGGGTGCCCTCCGGCACCTCGTCGAAGCTCACCTCGATCGTCGAATCAGGATCGTCGGAGGCGAAGTCTGAGGTTCGCCACGTCTGAACCACCCGACGCGGCGCGTCGAGCACTTCGTTGACGCCACTGATGTAGCCGTCCCACGCGTGGAACTGACCGCCCACCCGCGCTTCCACGCTGGCGCTGGCGCCAGTCATCTCGCTATGACCTTCACTACTCAGCCACGCGGTGTACACCGTGGCCGGATCAGCCGGCACCACATCGGACACCACGAAGTCGTCCGTTGCCATGGTCACCTCCTTCGAACGCCACTCCTACGTTAGTTGACTCTTTCGTAAGCATCAACTAACGTATGTGCGTGGACATGCTGCTCAAAGCGATCGCCGAACCGAGGCGGCGCGACATCATTCGTCTCATCTGGGCTCGGGAACTGCCCGCCGCCGAGATTGCCGACTATTTCCCCGATGTCACTCGTTCGGCGATCTCCCAGCACTTGGGCGTCTTGAAGAAGAACGGGGTGATTCATGAGCGACGCGAAGGAACCCGCCGCCTCTACAGCGTGAACCGCGGTGAGATCGTCAAGCTGCGCGGATTCCTTGACAGCTTCTGGAGCGACAGTCTTGAACGACTTCGCGACCTCGCCGAAGCCACGTCGCGCGAGGTGAGCCCGTGACCGACGCCGTGAAGGAACTCCTCGTCAAGGCCCCCGCGGCCGTGATCTTCCCCTATTTGATTGATCCCGACAAGTTCGTCCAGTGGATGGGGACCGACGTGACCATCGTGGCCCAACCGGGTGGCGAGTTTCGAGCCCTGTGTGGTGGCGTCAATCCCAGTGCCGGCACCTTCCTCGAAGTGGTCCCCGAGAGCAAGGTCGTCTTCACCTTCGGATGGGACCTGCCCGACCACCCCATCCCTGCCGGTTCGACGACAGTCGAGATCACCTTGATCCCCGAGGGTGACGCCACCCGGGTTCGCCTCGTGCACCGCGGACTGCCCGCCGACGCCATTGGCGACCACCTCTCTGGCTGGAACTACTACCTCGACCGCCTCGACAAGGTGGTCACCGGTGTGGACCCAGGACCCGATTCTCCGCTGGGCGCCCCGTGATGACTTGGTTGCGACGAGAGGATCGATCATGAAGGCATCAGACGTCTGGAGCAACATCCACGCCGAACGCGCGGCACTGGCCGACACCTTGGAGGGTCTGTCCGAGCAACAGTGGGGTGCGGCGTCGTGGTGCGAGGGTTGGGACGTGCGTACCGTCGTCGGACACGTCGTGGCGGCGAGCGAGCAGACGTTCCCGAACTTCTACAAGGAGCTCATCGCAGCCGGTCTCAAGTTCAACGTCTTCGCCGAACGCGGCGCCCGGTCCGTGGCCGCAGCGTCAACCGCGCAACTGGTCGCTCGTCTTCGGGCGCGTACTACCACGACGAACCACCCTCCCGCACCGGTGGTGGCGATGTTGGGGGAGATCGTCGTGCACGGCGAGGACATCCGCCGCCCTCTGGGCCTCATCCACCACTCACCCGAGGCGGCGCTCGTGGCGGTGGCCGACAGCTGGAAGAACTCCAACCTGCTCATCGGCGCCAAACGACGCATCACCGGACTGGCCCTGCACGCCACGGACGTCGCGTGGCACCACGGCGACGGACCCGCGGTCAGCGGTCCGCTGCAGGGTCTGGTGCTCGCTATGACGGGCCGCAAGGAATCGCTCGCCGACCTCAGTGGTGAGGGAGTGGCGATTCTCGCAACGCGCCCGTAGTCATCGACGCCCTAGGCGCGCCACTCCACGGAGCGGGCATGGTGGGCCGCCGCGAGGGCCAGGCGTACGCCATTGGCGTCAGTCGTTGCTCCGTAGACGGGCGTTCCAGGCTGCTGGCGCCACGAGTCGTCCAGGGACCCCGCATCCACGGCGTCGAAGCCCAACTCATTGATCAGATCCATCACGACACGTTTGGCGGCGTCGTCGTCTCCCGCGACGGGCAACGCCATGCGTTCTGGATCGCCCTCGGGTCGAGCCCGTTCGATGATGTTCGCGGCGTAGATCCCGTTGAAGGCCTTGACGACCGGATGACCGATCTGGTTGGCGACCCACCCGCTCTCGGTCATCCCGGCCTCGATCTCCGCGATCAAGCCGTCACGTTGCTGGGGGTAGTAGTTCCCCGTGTCGATGACCACGACGTGGTCGCTGGCACTTTGTAGGAAGTCCGTAGGCAAGTTCACGACGTTCTTCTCGGGGATCGCCACGATGACCAGGTCGGCGCCGCGAGCCGCCTCGCCGACCGGTGCCGCTTGGGCCCCGGTCAGGGTCGTCAACTCCGTCAGCGTCTCGGGGCCCCTCGAATTGGCCACCGTCACGTCGTGACCCAAGTGGGTCAATCGCCGCGTGAGGTTCCCGCCGATGTTGCCAGCTCCGATGATCGCGATCTTCACGGTATCTCCTCGTCACGGGGATCGCTGGCGACCGACCGCCGCTTCGCTCACCCTCTGGTCCCACGGTACTGGCCAACTGGCGACGTCGTTCCGGGCCGCTGCATCGGGACTCCGCGACGCTGCGTCGACAGATCAAAGTTCTTCGTGCGACGACCATCGCCCTTCGACGTGCGAGTCCTAAGATGTCCTCGACAGACCTCGTCGACGAGCCACCAGGACCCCGGGAGACATCATGCGTCGTTCATCCACCCACGTGGCCGGCATCACCCTGGCACTTTCGACGTTGAGCATCGCGGCGAGCGCACCACTCCTTCTCGGGACCGGCGCCGCCGTGGCATCGTCCAACCTATGCCAGAAGGTCAGCGCCGCCGAGGTGTCAGCGACGTTGGGCGTCAAGGTGACCAAGGTGACGACCGTGGTCAACGGCAGCGTCACCGTCTGTTGGTACAGCGTCGGGGGCAACTCCAACGCGGTCTACGTTCGCAGCTCCCTCGGGTCGGGCGCGTCAGGTTTCGCGCTCAACAGGACCCAGTCCAAGACCCAGGGTGAACACCCGGTGACGGACACCCACTTCGCACCCTACAGTGCGTTCTCGACCTCGCTCGGCGCCGCCTCCTACGGATACACCTATGGCGTCGTGGTGCTGAAGAAGAAGAACGAACTCGACGTCGGCGCCACGAAGGTCACCTTGACCAAGGTCGAAGCACTCGCCAAGAAGGTGCTGCCGCTCATCTAGCGGGTGCCACGCGCGGGTGCGGCATTCGGATTCGTTGTCGAGAAATTGACATTTCAAACTTGGTCGTCAGGGCTAGCATCCCCTCATGGCCCACCTCATCAGCGCGTCGCGTCGTTCGCTCACCCTCTCGCTGGTGGTGACCGCGGCCCTCGTGGCGTTCACCACGCCCGACTTCGCATCGTCAGTCGCTGCTGCTAACGCGCGGGTCACTCTGCCTGAGTTCGACGCTCCCTCGGGGCTCGCCGTGACCGGGACCCACCTGTGGGTCGCCAACGCTGGCGATTCCACCCTCACCGAGGTCGACACGACGACTGGGGCGCGGCTCGTCCAGCTCGGCTACGGCTCTCCGGTATTCGGCTTCTCGCACCCCCTGGCCATCATCGCCCTCGGCACCGACCTGTTCGTCGCCAACGCCAACGACACGGTGAGCGAAGTGAACGCCATCGACCGAGGACCCGTTCGCGTGATCGGCGGGACCACATTTCGCATCTCGCACCCCGTGGCCCTGGCGACGGTGGGCAACACGGTCCTCGTTTTGAACTCGGGCCCGTCGGGCTCGATCACGGAGTTCTCGGCCAGCTCCGGCGCCTTTGTCATGAACATCCGCGGCGCCGCCTACGCCTTCGACGACTCGGCGGCACTCGCAGTGACGGGGACGCACGTCTTCGTGGCCGACAAGGGCAACGACTCGGTCACCGAGGTCGACGCCACCACGGGCAAACTGGTGCGAGTCATCGCGCGCCAGGGACTGAGCGCACCCGACGGCGTGGCGATCGGTGGGGGCAGCGTCTGGGTCGCTGACCAGGCCACGAGCGGCGTGACGGCCATCTCCGCGGCAACGGGACGGGTGCTGGCCAACCGCACCGACGCCAACGCGAGTTACGGATTCTGGCATCCCACCGTGATGGCCTCCACGGGGGCCAACATCTACGTCGCGACTCCCCTGGGCACCAGTCCGATGGTGACCAGGATGTCCTCGACCACCGCCAAGCCCTACTGGTTCATGTGCAACACCAACGGCCCCTACTACTTCAGTCTGCTCTCGGCCTTCGCCGTCGCGGGCCCCGACCTGTGGGTCGCCAGTCGTAGCGGCGCCAATTCCAAGACGCCGGCAGCCGCCACCGGGTCGTTGACCGAACTCAACCTGATGTCGGGTGCCCTGGTCAGAACCGTTCCCGCCCCCTAGGTGGAACCAGGAGTCGCCAGCGGTGACACCGCCTGATATTCGAAGGTGGGACCAAGGGGCACTCCCCCAGTCTCCTCACCCGCGGCCATCGCGCGCGCCAGTCCCTCGAGGGAGCGCATCAGGCTCACGCACCGATCGAAGGTGCCGCGGTCGTTGCGACCAGTGACGAGGCGCTCCAAGGTAGCGAGCAGCGCGGTGTAGGTGGCGTTGAATCGCTCGATGATCCGACGCTCGAGCGAATCTTGCGGATACTGGTTCGCGGACGGGTCGCTCGGCAAGTCGACGACGCCCTCGGGATCGAAGTCGATCGGCTCGCCGCAGAAGTCGTAGCCGACCTCGACCACCTCGGCCTTGACCAGGCGGCGCCCGCGTTGCACCTCGAGGAATCGATAGAAGTGGGCGAAGTCGTTGACGCCGCCGAATCCGGCGACCTCTTCGGGTGAGGTGGCGGTGCCCTCACCCTGCTCGACGATGACCTCGATCGCGCGTGCCGCCGATGCGGCATCATCCACGACCACCGCACCGTACATGAGGTCGGGGCCCACCTGATGGCGTGGCGGCGAGATGAAGGTGCTCGGATCGATCCGCGCGAGCGCCCCCTGGATCAGCGTGTAGAACTCCCCGATCGTGCACGGCTCGTCCTGGGCCGCGGCCAGTGCATGGTGGTCGAATGGGTCGCGAGGCTCCTCGATCTCGATGAAGACTTCGAGCTGGTCGAGCGAGAAGGGTCGAAGGTGAACGATGAGGTGCTGCTCAACCCCTCCCGGGAGTCGCCCCGGATACCGTGGCACGAACCGGGGAGTCGCGATCTCGGGTTCACCACCCAATGAATTGAGGATGTTCGCCGCCAACACCATGTGCAACATCTCTTCGACGACCACTGACTCGAGGACCCGCGCGATATCGAGGTTGCGGCCAGGTTTGAGGGAATAGAGAGCGTAGAGGTACAAGGGAATCGTCGCATGTTCGAGTTCGATCGCCCGTTGGAGTGCGGCACGCACCACGGCGGGCGTGGGGTGTTCGTGAGCGAGCCCTTCAAGGATTGTTCGCTCCAGCTTGATCACGATCTCTCTACCCCTGTTCGCGGCGCCATTCCTGTGACAGCCGATTCTGACACGCACGACGGCCCGTCGTCAGCGGTTTCGTGACGCCCTGCGCCTCGGTGTGTCAAGATTCGTCACACTTCGTCGTGGTCACGAGCCGACGGCGTCGCCTGGGGAGGAGGTCGCCGATGAGTCTCATCAGTCAAGAGCTCACGTCGTCGCGCAAAGCGATGTCCGACGTCGTCGCCAACCGCGCGATGCGTCGCATCTTCCTGGCCTTCGCCGGTTCGCTCATCGGCGACGGCGTCTTCGCCCTGAGTGCGGCGATCTACGTGTACCGCAGCGGCGGCACCACGGCGGTCGGACTCCTGGCGGTGGTGCGCTACGTGGCGATCGCGTCGGTCGCCCCGTTCTCCTCGACCCTCGCCGATCGTTACCCACGACGTTCGGTGATGGTCGGGGCCGACTGCACGCGACTGGTCCTGGTGGTCGTCGCCGCGATTCTGATCGCGGTGCACGGCTCGCAGTTGGCCGTCTACACGCTCATCGTTCTGGTCGGCCTCGCCGGGACCGCCTTTCGTCCAGCTCAGGCCGCCATCTTGCCCTCATTGGCCCGCCAAGAGGACGAGCTCTCCGGAGCCAACGTGGTCTCGAGCACGATCGAGAGCGTGGGATTCTTCGCGGGTCCCGCCCTGGCGGGGTTTCTCCTGGCGTTCAGTACCGTGCCCATCGCCTTCGGCGTCGACGCCGCCAGCTTCGTGTGGTCGGCGCTCATCGTCTCGACGGTACGTCCCCCTAGGGATGATGAACGATCACCGGCATTCGCCAACCAGATGGCGACACACGCCCGTGAGGGCGAGTCCGACGCCGAAACCTTCCTCGTACGGGCCTCCAAGGGTTTTCGCGCGATCGCGCAGAACCGCGACGTGCGCGTCCTGGCCATCTTGTACGTCTTGCAGTGCGTCGTCGCCGGGGCCTCAGCCGTCTTCACGGTCGCCATCGCGCTGCGGATGTTGCACATCGGCAACTCGGGCCTCGGGCTCATGGAATCCACCTTGGGCATCGGTGGTCTACTCGGCGGCTTCATCGCCCTGATGTTGATGCAACGCTCTCGCCTCGCCACCCACTTCGGTATCGGGGTGATGCTCTGGGGCGCGCCGCTGTTGATCATCGCAGTCTTCCCGAACCTCGCGGCCGCCCTCTTCACGATGGGGCTGATCGGCGTCGCCAACTCGATCGTCGACATCAACGCGATCACCGTCTTGCAACACCTGGTGCCCGATGAGGTACTGGGTCGCGTCATGGGAGCCATCGAGGCCGGCGACGTCGGCGGCATGGCCATCGGCTCGCTGGCGATGACGTTGCTTATACACGTGACGGGACTGCGCGAGGGTCTCGCGTGGATCGGTATGATCGTCACCCTCCTGGTCATCCCCGGGTTGCCCGCTTTGAAGAGGATCGACGCCGCTTCGCGCGAACTCGATCTCGTGCACCGCCCCCGCCACGAGCATCGCCACGTCTACCTTCGACGACTACGCCATCGCTACGCTCACTGAGGCCCTCGCAACCACCAGCGCGGTCGCGTCGCGGGATCCGGTGGGCCCGCGTCGGCGTCACGACAGTTTGACGACCCCGATCTCGTACACCCGGGCCACCGAATCGCCACCCGTCCAGACCCGCACTTCGATGTCCGCTCCCGTCGAGGTGGGCGGAGGAGGTGACTCCCAGAGGAATCGACCCTGGTACTGCGCGGGGGGTCGCACTGAACCCAGGCGAAAGTCGAGTTGGACCGTGCGCCGTTGCCCCTGAGTCACCAGACCCGGAGCGCGGGCCAACAAGACGTTGGTGGTCGAATCCCACACCTCGACGTTGACCGGACCATGTGCGTCGAGGGTCACTCGCGCACTATATGGTCCAGCGGAGCCCTCGGCGAAGTAATCCTGACTGACGACGTAGCCGGGGGTGGGGAGCGCTTGGACGAACCACTGCGTGGATCCACCCCAGGTGACGGGAACGCCGCTCGAGCCCGTCGAAGCGAACGCGGGGATCGTCGTGGCGTCCTGACGCACCGTGATCGCGGTGTAGGGGTCACGCCGCTCCCAGTGAAACGCCCAGATTCCCGATGCGTGCGCGACGAGCTGCACTCCCGGCAACGCTGCGATGGTGCTGATCAACGCCATCGCGTTGGCGGGGCTCTGGATCTCGATCCCGACGTTCGGCGCGATCACGAACCACAGGTCGTTGCTCTCAAAAGGGATGTTCTGGGCGACGTCGGTCACGTTGAACACCCACCGGTGCCACGAGAAGTCGCCGAAGATTCCCTGGGACGCCACGACCTCGGCGTCGCTGGGTATCTCGGCCGCCACCTGGCTGAGCACGCGCGCCGAGTCACTGGGCACCCGGAGCCATTGACTCACCGTCGAGGGATACCAGACGATCCCCCAACCACACACCAGCAACGTGGCGGCGATTAGGACCCGGAGTGACGATCGTCGGCGCCACCGCGACGGTGAGACGGCCAGGGCCAGGCAGACCAGGACCGTGCCGACCGGCAAGAAGATGTACTCCGGAAAGTTTTGGTACCCGGTGTTGGGCGATATGTAGTTCGGCACGGAGTTGAGCGCATTCTCGGCCATCACGACGAGCGGCACACCGAAGGCCCACGGTGAGAGCACTCCGACGAGCCCCCCGCTGGAGAGGTCGGCCCAGATCGAGAGCTTGTAGCCCCAGACCGTGGAGAGAGCGGCGCCCGGATGCTTCAACGCGCCGATCACCACCGAGGAAAGTGACCCTTGGCGCACTGCGCGCACCTGGGGCATCAAGTAGTGGTAGCCGATGAAGGCCGAACCGAGGTCGCCGTGGATCACGCTGCAGAACTCGGCCCATCCCAGTCCGAGTCCCGCCACGATGAGGGCCCGTCGCCGCCACGCGGCACCCGCCACGAACGCGGACATCCCCAGACCGACGAGGTAGGTCGCCGCCAGATTGCCGGTCCCCATCGCGAGCAGGACCCACACCCACGCGCGACGCCGAGAGTTCGTGAAGTCCCGCGCCGCCACGACCACGAAGAAGACGCTGAACACTTCCACGTGGAAGTCGTTGGAGATCGACCAGGTTATCCACGGATCGCCGAGGAACAGCACGAGACCACAGGCCATCATCACGACCTTTCGTCGATCCGTGAGGTGATGATGCCGCGTCGATGCCAGGCTCTCGCCGATCCAGAGAACTCCGACGAACTGCGCCGCGACCGCGAAGATGTCCTGGAGCCACAGCAGCGTCACCGGATGCGGCCAGACCCACCACAACGGGGCGGCGACCCAGAAGAGGAAGACACTGTGGTCCTGCCAGAAGAAGGCGCTCTTCATCGAATCCACGGGGTCGAGGACACCGTGAGCGATCAGGTACCAGGCCTGTTCGTACTGGGCGGCGTCGATGTTCAAGAGGTAGCGGCTCGACTCCACCTGGCTCCACACCATGAAGAGCACCAGTTGCAGGCTGAGCAACCCCGCCGCCACGTACAAAGTGCGCCGCAGCCCCGAGGACCACTCCCTCACTCGAAGCACCGCGACGTCCGCGACGTCGGACCCTTCTCTCAGATCCACCAGTGGTGGGCTCTGCGGCGACGCGAGGATCTCAACGGTGGGCATCGACGTAGCGGATCGCCAAGATGGGTGAGTAGCCGTAGGGGTAGTCATCAATGGTGTTGATCAGATTCGCCTCGAAGTACACCGGGTCCACGGTGGCCTGCGTCCCCACCACGCTGAATGTCGCCACCCCGGCCGCATCCGTCACCGCCTCGACCGGAGTCTCACCGACGTTGGACTGATTGATGACGGCCTGACTGAATTGCACGCCGCCTTGGGCGTAGGTGACCTGGCCCAAGTACACCGGTATGCCACGGCGCCGCACTGGCGAGTTGTTCGGATTGAGGATCTGTACCTTCACCACCACCGGTACGCCGATCACCACCGGTGTTTCCACCGCTTGAGGGGTCATGGTCGTGTGCCAATTGGTGGGTGAGAACGTCGAGGAGATGCTGAGCGCCGCCGGACGCTGGGTCAACGCGGCCATTTGGAAGCCCCCAGTCAACTGGGGTTGGGCGAAGTAGTTCGGAGCGCTCAATTCGTACGTCCCCGTGGACCCCGGCGCGATCGCTGACGGACCCGAGAGGATCGACCACGGCGCACTCAACGCTCCCCCGCTCTGACTGGCGAAGACCGGACGGAGTGACACTGCGCTGTGGTTGGTGGCGGACACCTGGACGCGGATGACCGTGGCCAGTTGCCCCGTTGTCTGTACCGAGTCGATGCGTACGCTCAGTGGCTGGGTGGAGAGAGTGGCGGCCAGCGCCACGAGGACGAAGGCGCCCGCGGCCACGACCGGCGCGCGTCGCCCCCACGCTCGGCCTCGCTCACCAAGGCGACTGACGATCGACGTCATGCCCGTCACGTTGACCGACGTCGCGCCCACCAGGAAAGGAAGCAGCAGCATGATCAGGTAGCTGGCGAAGGACCGCTCGACGAAGAACAGGACGAGGGACGGCAAGAAAACGACCACCGGTTTGCATCGCGGGTACGTGACGACCAGGCCGACCAGCACCACGATGAGGGCCGTCGCGCCAAGGACACTGAACCATCGCAGATTCCCGCCCCCCAGATGGATGAAGTTCGACAGGGCGATCCATCCCTGCCCCGCCGGCACGATCCCGCCCTCGAGGGGAGTGAGGATGCCCTTGAGCCACGCGTGGGGATTGGCCGCGATGAAATACGCGTTCGGGACCACAAAGACCACGGCCGTACGCCAGATGAACCTCCACCCGATACCAAGTGACTGCGGCGGCGAGAGGCCCGCGCTGTAGGCGTCCAGGGCGAGTGCCACCACCAAGAAGGCGCCGACCAACCAGGGCGTCTGCTTGAATCCCATGGCACATCCCATCGCCGCGGGCGCAATCCACCTCCGCCAGCCGGTCAACTCGCGGTAACGATCCCATCGATACACGGCCACAAGGAGAAAGGGCACGTACAACGCGTCGGTCACCCCCCCAACCGCGAAGCCGGTGAAGATGTCGAGTGATCCAACCAGTACGACGAGGGGACGGATCGCTCGAGGGAGCATGAAGTACGCGAGGATCACGGCCGCCACCCACGCCAGACAGTTGACGACGATGCCGGTCTGGGTGGTCAATCCCACGAGGAGGAAGGGCACGTACACCAGGAAGCTGAGGGAGGGATAGCTCAATTGAGTGACCGGGGTGCCGTCCAGGCGGAACGTGAAGCCATTGGGCGACACGTGAAAGAGGTCGAACGACGGAGCCATGGAGTACGCGTAGGGGTCGTGGCCGTGCTGGAACAATTGGGCCGCGTATTGGTCGAACGCCACTTCATCGGTCCCGTAGGCCGGGGCCACGCGTACCTGGATCCAACACCACGCCAAGAAGGCGACCACGAACATCCCCAGGGCGATGAACTCCACGTACCTAGGGATCCACGCCGACGTATGGAGCCACGCCATCGCCATGATCGCGAGGCCCACCAAGCCCAGGAGGACCTCGAGAGGGCCGACGAAGAAGTACGTGTCGCTGTATCCGAAGAGCAGGAACGCCCAACACACGATGATGGCGCCGACGAGGGTCCACGAGAACCGACTCACCATCGCAGTGGCATCCATGGTGTGTCCTACAGGTGGGTGGCGAAGAGTTGGACGTTGCTGTAGCGCGGTGTACCGACGAAGTCGTAGACCTGCAGGGACGTCAGGCTCGGGGCGATACCCACGCAGTTCGCCGGTGCGGGCATCACCGTCTTGACCGATTGGGTCGATACGTTCAACACCGCGATGTTGTTGTCGCTCGACGAACCCTTGAGTTCGTAGAGGGTGGAGCCGTCCGCGCTCAAGGCGATGGCGCGTCCGCCCGTGGGGACGCTAAAACTCTCGAACGGCTTCCCGTTTTGAACGCTCACGAGTTGCACCACGCTGGTGGACAACAGATCGTAGATAGTCGTCCCGTCGGGACTGACCGTCAGCGAGAGCGAGAGGTTGGACAGGGGCGTCACCCCACTCACCTTGTTCGTGGTCGAATTGACCGACACCGCCGCGAAGTCGCCCTTGGCGTCGACCAACGCGAGGAATGACCGTCCGTCGGCCTCGGCGATCACCTGTTGGGTCGGACCTGGGAGTGCCACCACGCCGTGATGTACCCCGGACTTAGAGATGAAGAGGAGCGAGCCAGTGGTTCCTGCGGCGGTCGCGACGGCGACCGTACCGGTGGAGGAGACCGCCACCGAACGCGAAGCGTTCGAGACCGGGAGGATTTGCGACACCGTGTTCGTCGCCGTGTTGATCGCCTGCACATTGGCGGCGCTGCCGGTATTGGCCAGAACGTAGACGAGTCCACCGCTCGTCGCCGCGGTACCCGCCACCACACTGGCCGGCGCCGAGTAGGTGGCCAGCGGCAACTGAACTGCCCCCGAAGAGGTGCTCGGCCCAGTGGCCCTGAGGTACAACGCCGCGCACACCGCCACGACGGCGACGAGGGCCACGGCGACCGCGGCCGTCTTTGGGCGCCGTTGGCTCGGGACCGATAGGCCCGGTACGGCAGCGCTGTCACTCACTATTTGAGCTCCAACTCGTACCACGTCGCCAGAGTGGTCGTGCCGGTCGCGGCGAGACCGTGGCTCGTCTGGAACGACTCGAGTGCGCTCACCATGGACGCGGTGACCACGTGCCCGAAACCATGTCCGACGGCCACCGAGAACCCGTTCCATCGCAGCAGTTGGGCGAGCAACTCCACTTGGTCGCCCCGACTCCCCAGGGAGAGCAGGTCGCTACCCTCACCCACGACGAAAGTGAACGCGGTCGAATCCGTCACGGTCACGCTAAGGCCTCCCGACGAACCTCCCGAGACGACCGTCCACGACGATGGGCCTCCCGCCACGACGAAGGCGGATGGACCGATCTCACGACCCGTGCAGGTGAGAATCTCAGGGTGCAGCGCCGCCACCACCGTGGAGGTAGTGGGCTTCACGGCGAAGATGCTCAGAGTCCCCAAACTGCGGGTGAAGTAGGAACTGAAGCCTTGCAGGGACCTCTGGACCACCAATTGTGCCGCTGACGGGTACGTACCCTGGGGGATCTGCAATTGACACTGCAGCTGGTCGAAGGAGAAGTTGTCGGTGAAGGCCGCGTTGGTGACGTCGATGATCTGAACGACCCGATGCGATCCCTCACCCTCGTGTCCGTGCCCGTCACCCTCGCCGCCTCCGCCACCGTATCCGTGACCCGCCGCAGCGGCGAGCGTGGTGGGCGTCAACGCGGCGGCGAGCACGAGGCCCAGGGCGGCCGACCAGCGAATTACGTGGGCATTGTGGCGGTGTCCTTGGAACATCGCCACACTCTAAATATCGAAAGTCCTGATTCGGAGCCGTTGTCAATTTGTTGACATAAATTTGGAGAGGATTGTGATTCACGAGCGACGGGGGGGCTAAAGCTCGCCGGCCGGCCCTCGGGGTTGATTCTCCGACATCACGTCACGACAGGATCTCGAGGATCATCTCGAAGTGGGCTGACGGACCCGACACCAACGCCGTGGTGATCACTGTCTCCTTCCAGCGCGCCGCCTCATCGATCACCTTGGCCAGGGGTCCAATCA